>Ga0209700_100230_pt1 | contig 95012 bp, 41 predicted proteins | sample SiratroredBW_FD_187528 | JGI IMG/M metagenome (GOLD analysis project Ga0209700, IMG submission 187528) | Root nodule microbial communities of legume samples collected from California, USA - Siratro red BW (SPAdes) (version 2) | ecosystem: Host-associated > Plants > Roots > Nodule | place: USA...
AATAAAAGTGTTAAAAATACCAATAATATTAGTTATAATATTAATAATATCAATAAAAATATTAATATTGTTAATAATATTCACCTTTACTAATTTTATTATTAATAAATCAATATGAACATCATTAATAAGAGATAATAGTAGTTTTATCTATAAATATAAGTTCCTACGTATTATCACGGACATAGGTCTGAAGGTATTACCCATAGACATAGGTCTGTAGGTATTACTTACGGAGATAGTTCGTGGGTAATACATATAAACCAATATTCGTGGATAATACCTACGGATATGTGTCCGTGGATAATATCTACGAATCCATGTCCGTGGATAATACCTACGGACTTAAATCCGTGAGTAATACCTACAGATACAGATCCGTAGGTAATAATCCGTAAATAATGCTGAATTTACCTACGGATACAGATCCGTGGGTAATAATCCGTGGGTAAATTGAGTTTTTCTTGTATTGTTTTGAAATGAATGAAAAGGCACGTATGTCTAATGTTCAAACTATGAGTTTTATATATAATGGTTAAAAACTTTCCAAAAACTTAGGTTGGGAAGCCATGACCTACATATTTAAATTGAATAATTAGTGGTGTGATCCTAGGAAAAATTTTAACTTTTTAACTATATTTCTTTCATATTATTGTTGTTTGTTCCTTTTGTCATCTACAATTATGCATATTTATTAACCCATTAACCTTGTTTAGAGTTTACATATCATTTAAAAGACTTTTAAAGTTAAGTTTCATTTAGATTAAGGAAAATGGTATTTTGACATTGTTTTTAAAGGTACCCTCATTTAACACCATGACATGGCAAAGAAAAACAATATTTTAATGAGTTATAGGACCCATGTAATTATGAACTCTTTTGAAATGTATGATAGTTGTGTCCAAGTGGTTTGCTCTTGTTTGGTATCTGGTTTGCTTATAAGTACTTTTGAACTTGTCAAAGTGAAAGTACTTCCAGAAAATTATGAAACTCTTTTAAACTGTATGACACACACGTGTAGGTAGTTTCCTCTGTTTTGGTATGTGGTTTGCTAAGAAAGACTTTTGAACTCATGTTATAAATATGGAAAGTAGGAGCCTCATATGTTCATGTTCCTCTCATTTTGAAAAAATATAGTCCAAGTGGTTTCTTCTTTTTTGATATGTGATGATGATAAGTACTTTGAACTCGTCTAACATATAAGGAAAATAAGAACCTCGTGTGTTCATATTTTCTTTCATTTTGAAAAAAATACAGTTATAATGTTATGGAAAGTAAGAACGTTTAAGTGGTTCCCTCTGTTTTGATATGTGGTTTGCTGATAATTACTTTTGAAACACAACTGAAAAACGAAAAGCAGATATGAACGTAATATACGTAAGTAAATAAAAAATTATTTTTTTTATCATGTAACAATGTCAAATAAGTGTAATGACACGTAAGAGTGTCAAAGTATCATGGTAGTTAGATTAAAATAAAAATTATCAATCTTCTTGTATATTCTAAATTTCAGACCCTTTTATATAATAAAAAACATAGTCAGGTAAGACAATTATTACTTATATTTAATGAAATTGATGAATCAATTTCCATTAAGTTAAAAAAATAGTCACTTTTCTGAAAAAAAAAATCATAATTGAAAAAATTATCCACATAAAAAGATGGAAATAATATATTTTTAGAGCATCTGCATTACAAAAGTCATACCATGAAGTTTTAATTTTATATGAATTTCACTAGGTCACTTCACTTGTAAAATTTCTTTTGCAATTTTTACTCCAATGAAAAATTTCTACAAAAACAAATTCTCATTAATGTTTTATTTAATTATTCGTAGAAATATATATTTTCAAAATAAATAAATATGTTTTATTCTTATAATTATCAGTCTTATTTTTATGTCATGTCATCGTATCATATTATTGAAGTCTTATAAAACACTATATGACCTTTCTAATGGAGATGTCCCAATAATTATATTCCCCACTAATGTATTTACTTTAGTTTTAAAAGAATATTATTTCTTCACTTTTTTTTATTTTCTAAATGACCATTAAAATCATAAAAAAATATAATGTATAAAATGCATTATGTAAAAGAATTATAAGCATTCCCTTAATAAATAAAAAAACTAAATAAAAAATGAAAAAAAATGTTAAACAGGGGTGTTCAAAACGGGAAACTGAAGCAAAAACCTCAAGCTATGAAAAACCAACTTTCGTTGGATAGTATGTTTGTTTTGTTCCTCAAAACTTCGTGCTTTGATTCGGGAAGTCCAAAATCGAACCAAAAAAATCAAAATACATAATGCATTACATTTATTTATTTATTTATATTTATTATTTCCACGTTGTGTTTATTTTCTAAAATATAAGTAAATTTCATTTATTTTATTTTCTCAAAACCGTGTGATTTATTCCTTAGGATTTTGGAGAAAAAAATTGACCCAAAAACCAAATTGTGCATTTTATTTATTTATATTTACTATTTAAAATACATGTAAATTTTATTTATTACAATAGAATTGTTAATTGAATTTGATTATACTTTAATTTTTCTAGGATGTAAATCTTTTCATTTATCAATGGGAATCATTTTCGATGTTACTCAGTCAAATTTAAACTATGCATTGCATTATTAGTTTTTATTTTAAAATTTTGTTTACAAATACAATTTATCTATATGAATAGGTGTTTTTTTTTAGATTATCTCTTTCAGCAGATTTAATATTTAATAGAACAACTTTTAAAAATGTATTAAAGTCATTAACATAGTACATTTCGCAATAATATATTTAGTGATTTTTCTCTCAATTCATATCTTATTACATAAAGTCATTAATAAAAGGTTGGTTTAGAAAAAAGTCGTAACAAAATGATATGTTAGTTTATGTTAGTCGTGGAAATCCTAATAAATTTTTTTTCAGGCTTAAAACAAGTATATGAGATTATATGGTAAACAACATCACTAAAATATTAATTTAATTGAGTTATATAGCATCATTATTTGGTTAATAAAAAATAAGTATTTTCTTTATTTATAAAATGATTATAGACTTAAAGTTAATTACTAATATAACCTTGAATACCATCTATAAATTAGAATTTAAACTTCATTCAATCTTAAAAATTATTTTATTTTTTATCTTCCACTTTTATATATATATATATATATATATATATATATATATATATATACATGCTTTAATACTGTCACGTGTAAATATCATACTAAGAGTTCATTTTCAAGATATAATTTTATGAATTAAACTTATTTACTTGTATGAATATATTAGTGGAAAAAAGGTTTTTATCGTCAGTTTTGGGAGGTCTTTATCGTCAGGTCACAAATCGACATTGACCAAGGTAACGTTGAAAATGACGTTGGTTAAACAATCGACGCCATGTAATCCATCACCATGTCGGTTTAAAAGAGGCACCGACGTCAATGTCACACAACACAACATGGTGGACAACACCACGTCGGTTGTTTGGCTAAAACTAACATGGTGTTGTCATTTGTAAAAAAAAAAATTATGGGTTGATAAATCTCTAATTGATACAAGAAAACACCACAAAAAACTTAGAATTTTCTAGTAAGTATATATATGTGAAATCAAAGGCTAAAATATAAAAAAATGGATGAAAAATAACAAAAAAATAAAAAAAAACCCTAAACCATGAAATTTTGAAATTTTCGGAGGCCCAACCGTCTTTGACTACTGGCCAGAGGCTTCATTACCCCATTTTGAACAACTTTCATTTTTGGAGCGTTTCAATCCGAATTCTCTATCAGAAGTTATGACTGTTTGAAGTTTTTCCACCCTATATTTTTAAAACCCTAAATCTATGATAAACCTATACAATATAAGAACTCTACCATCAAATATATACTAAATAAAGATGCTGATAAAAAATTTGGGTCAAATATAAATTTCTAACTATTTTTAATGAATTTTACAAAATTGTTAACCTCTTGCAAAAAGAATAGGCAAGGAGTGTCGAACTAAGCATTCAACCGAGACTATAAAAAAGCTTGCAAATGAATACCACCAAAATCACAAAACGCAAACAAAATTTCAATGAATAACCACAATCAATGAAAGCAAACGAAAATGAAGGAGAAAGGAACAATTAAAAGCTTTAAACGAGGGTACCTCGAACGGAGCTTGAAATGAAAATGTCAATGTTCAAACGAAGCTCTCAACATAAATGAAGGACCAAGAGTGAAATGGAGCTGAATGGGGAACCTAAGGAGCTCGAAACGCAAGAAAATGACGCCGAAACAGTGCATGAGAGAACACGCGGCGTGCAACAGAGGGAGAAGAAAAGTGAAAGTGAAAACGCATGGGCTGTGTTAAAACAGGCAGCACTACGTCGGTTCTGAGCTTCTAACCGACGTTGTGTTGAACCATAATTTTACCCAATTTTTTGACCAAATTATCAGAGTGAGCATGACGTCGGTTGGACTCCCAGAACCGATGTCATGGATGTACACACCACGTCGGTTAGAAGCCCATAACCAACGTGGTGGTTCGGCCGCCAATTTAAAAATTTAAAATTTTGAATTTTTATTTTTGACTACCTTCTCCATGTCGGTTTTGTTGCTTAACAGACGTGGTGTTCACATCACAATGTCGATTTTTCGCCAACTGACGTTATGACTGTTCATTTATTTATAAAAATGTCAACGCGTTTTTTACAATGTCGTTTTCGCTTTTAACCGTCTTTATATTCAGACGTTAAAGACTGATTTTCTACTAGTGATAATTAAAATTTTTAAATAAGTGAACTTTAAACTAGTATATCCTATTCATCATCTATATTAGTTATAAATTTATAATTTTATGTATAAAATAAATTATTTATATTTATATTTTTAAACGTCCCATCTCCCATCTACATACAAAATCTATTATCTTAGACATATCTTTCTACAAAAGTTAATTCATTGTCACAGATTCACATATAATGTGGATATTCATGGTTTCATTTGTTAAAGGTTTTATGTAAATACACATTTCACTACAATCTTGATAGTGCAACGTTTATCACTACAGAAAATTGTTCAATATATGGAAATATCATGTGCATATGTTTAAATTCTCTTTATCATCTTACAAAAGACAATTGGTATACACAAAAAACACATGATGTGAGAACAATTATCAGATAATAAATTGTATAACACATATGATAAAAATATAGATGACACAAATAATATAATGAGTTAGACCCTTACTGATACAGACACAAATGATACAATGAGTCAGACTTACTCATAAGCACAAATGTGCAAGTAATCAAACTCATTACTATAAATACAAGTGATACAATTAGTCAGACACTAATATAAACACATATGATACAAATTAGTCAAACTTAGATAATACAATCGGTAATCAGATTATACAATTGGTCAAACTCAGATGCTACAATTAGTGAGACTCAGATAAAACAAGCGCAAATGATACAATTACTCAAACTCAGTGTTATAAGCACATATAGTGTGAATAGTCAGACTCACAAATATAGTCGGACTTACTGATACATTCAGACTCAATAATACAGTAGTTAGACTTACTAATATAAGTACAATTCATTAGTTAGACTCACTATTTGATTTTGATTCACGTGCATTAATTAAAATTGTTTGTTTTTGTACTAATTAGTTAAGATAAACGAGCTTATTAAATACTTTCTCATTTAAATTTCCAAGACCAAACCTTTAACTACATATAATTTAGTTTGCTCAAAATAAAGTAAACCGTGAAATAAAACATACAATCCAACCTACTATTTTATTCACTTACATCATTTTAAATCATCAATCTAATGACTATTTAAGATAATAAAGTTTATCAAATCTTATTCATTTAAATTCTTAAGATCCAACCTTCGACTATATTTAATTTAAATATAAACTCTCTCAGTATAATATGACGTCACATGTAAGATAAAATTAGGAACATCTCATTTAATATCAAATGCAAGGTAAAATAGAGTTTCTTACCCGAGTCAACTGTACAATAATCAAATAAAATAATAAAGATACACAAATCATCATTTATCCTTTAATAGTAAATACCCATCTTATCATAATACTCTTATTTATAATGTAAATTGTAATAGTTACACTTATGTTAATTTGAATTCTAGCTATCTTCTGGTTCCAATTGAATTGAGACTTTCAATAGTTAATTTGTAAAAGATCAATATTAATAAATGATCGATAAAAAAAGATAATTGAATAGATTACATTTAGAAAAAAAAAATAGTGAAGTAAAACGAATTAAGATATTTTATTTTTATTTTAATAAGTGAATCTCATGATAAAGATTCTTAATTATATTTTATCTTATCATTCTTTGATATTTTTGATGGTATTAAACTCTCGTCACCAGTTAAAATTTTAATTAATCATAATATGTTCTAATACTTAGATACAATAACTTATCTACTTCAAACCATAACTTTTTATATGTTTTTTTTTTCATATGAATATGTGTTAGTCTTTAAATTTGTCAGATAAAGTTTTTATTCTATTCTACTAAGTTAGAAACAATATTTACTTGAAAGGAATCATATAATGTGTTAACTTATCAAAATATTAAATTCTCTAAAACTCAAAATGTTGAATACTTTATTGTAAAATTCTAATTTTACACTTTTAGATATTACAATTATATTTATGAATGGAATAATTATTCTCAAATGATTTAAAAAAAAGAATTACAAAAGAGAATCTTATTATACATTGTTATAAATATAAAATTATTAAAAATAAATAAATGAAACAGTTGCTGGAAAAGTTAGAAATTATATACCTTACATCTAAGAAACTAATAACACTTAAAAAGAGTAATTCTTGAAAGAAATTATATACATCAAAGGAAGAAATCACATTATATATGAAAATCTCCAACATTTGTGACTTCTCCCCAAGATTTCAAGTACTTTTTATCCATAACAAAACTATAATCATTATGTCGGCAAGGGTGGTCCCAAACAATATTTTCCTTTATTAACCTACACATACCTCAAAATAGATTAAATAATTTTTCGTAGAGAAACTATATTAAATATGTGAGCATTCTTACAAAATTTGCACGTTTATTTGTGAGTAGTGTATTATTTAGCATTATTCTAAAAAAAATGTACATTAAGCTTCTGTTAAGATTGGCTTTGACTATTTGTGTTCAAACAATTAGAATGTTGAGCTAATTTATTAAGAAATAATTATTTTTAAATACCTAATAATATGTTTGAATATGCATTTGATAGTATATGATGCACCTAATTTAGAAGCGATAACGCATTTTTTGTTCTTAATCAATGTGAAAATCATGTACAAAAATCATGTACCAAAACGACTTGTTACCAAATACATACTAAATTGATTTTTTGATTTGAGCCATGAAAATTATTCTACAAGAGAATCATAAGATGGAAATATTATTCCCAAATTATGAGTTAAAAGAATATATTCTGGAGCCAAACTAGTCAAAAAGGGGCATGCCTCATAAAAATATTGTAATTCTGCCTTTAAATTTAATAAGCACATGACCTAGATCCAACTTTGTTCTGAAGTGTTACACTTAATACAAACATAAGAGCATAAAACACTTTTAAGAGGTGAGTTCAATAGAATTTTCATAATATAATAATAATAATAATAATAATAATAATAATAATAAATTAAATAAATAATATTATTTTTCTTATTTATATATTCTTCCTCACGTTACACATTCATGATATCTATTTTTTCTTCATCCAGTCTTCAATCAAGAAGAATCTTTATATTTGAAAGACCCAAAATTATAATATTTAACTATTTGTATATTTGTTGTAAGAAAAATGTATATTTGTGACATATATAACTTATAGTTGAGTGATACCCGTGACAAATATATAAAGCCAATCATGAAAAAAAACTTATATTATGGTGTTATTATTTAAAGATTGAAGCATGTGGGAGTTATTGTTGGGAAGTGGATGATTGACATATCACCAATTCATAGATCTGGGTCTAATTTTATATTTTTGGTGAACATGCAGGTTAGGTCTGCGTTAAACTATGACCACAGTTCCCTCCAGTGCTGCTACTAAAAATATAGTACAAATTTTGAGCACACATTTTAAATCAAGTTTATTGTTGTTTTAAATTAATTAAGAATTATAAAATTATTAGTGAAATTTGTTAAATAAGATTTTGTTTTATAAATTGTGTCGTCCCAGTGGCTTCAAGTAACATGGTTTAGGATCAGCATTTATGCCAACTCTGTGTTTCCTTGGAGCTTGAATGCAAATTACCTACCCGACAATCTTGGGGCACTAACTGATTGGTCTTTATTTGCTTCAACAGCAGATGTCCAATTTTAAAATCAATTAATTGTGTTTTTATGGAGTGAATAAATAAATAAATGAAAATCAATCCAATTGATTATATTTAAAGATTACTTTGTTTTTATTAAATTACTACGCCATAACTATGATATCAAGTAAACATCATTGACTAAATTTGAAATGTAAATAATTGTCAATCACCAACAAACTTATGACTATTAATTTAGGAGTATTATTATAATTGAAAAAATAAACTAATTATTTTTTTTTCAATTCTTTCAAATCAATCATACCTGCTTACAAACTTTTTAGTCATTTATTTATTTTTTCCTTCGATTCAAATAATCTCAAATTCTATTTTGTTTTTCACTCTTTCACTTTCCATCATTCCGTGGTGAATATGGAACATAAATACATATTGAAATATTTATCTCCAAAAGAGATAAACAGAAACCATAAGTAAAAGTTGGTTTTAAATGTTGAAGAAAATTTCGCATCATAAAAAAAAAATGTTGTTGATAAGAGAATATTTTGCATTTTTTTAGTTCATCATAATAATTATTTGTCTTTCATTATTGTTCTTTAGGTTTGATGCGAGGTTAAGAAAAAGATTAAATATCGAAGTAAAATGTCTCAAAGTATCTCATGAACTGTTAGATATTAATCACATTATGACATAAACATAAGTCCTTTGAAATTTTTTTTTTTATAAAAAAAATGTTTTTGAAATATTCTTACTTGGAACATGAGTTTATTTCTATTTTAAGAAAATTTGAAAAGGAATTGTAAATATACGTTTTTTTATAAATAATTTTTTTTTGTATGAAACTTTATTGTAAATATACATATGAATATACATTTAATCTTTCTTATATTTTTTTTATAAATATACATATTAATTTTGTTGCTATTCTTTTTCAAGCTTTTCCAAAATTTTGAAGTTGAATGCTATTAAAAAATGGATAGACATACCTTTAAAATTCATGACCAACTAGGATTTTTGTAGATCCAAAATTTAAACTTGAAGTTTGAAATTTCTCTTTTGTATTTTAATTTAATTTCGAGACATATAAAAATAAATTTAGGAGTTTTTAGAATATTTGTCTCTTGAAAGAGTTTTTTTTTTTTCTCTCTTCTTTTGGATCTTATCATTAAATCTTTAAAATTCAAGTGGAGATTATCTAATGCACTTATTGAATTAATATGAAGTGGTGTGTTCTCTATTTTGCTTTTTCTACTAATTAAAATTTCATATGCTAATTGTTCTTAATTTTCAGTTTTTATTTTGTTCTTGTTTTATTGTAGATTTTTCTCCGGAATGGATCTAAATCAATATTTATCTAGAACCTTCATGTTTTATGGTAAAGAATCAAAGCTTATCTTATAACTATTCATATTTTATGGTAAAGATGAGATTCACTATTTGTGAAAGCTTCAAGTGCATATATATTCTCTATCACGAAGCCACATACATCATTGCAAAAAACACAATAAATCTAAATTTTTTAAAAAATTAGCCTAATAACTCTAAATATGACATGAACCCATGTCATTAAGAAATTGAAGATTCATATGTTTTACTAGAAGAAATAAGAATAACAAAAAGACAAAATAATGGATAAATATCACCTAGTTAGCTGGACAACAAATAAGGTTAGTTATCTTCCAAAACCCTGACAACATCTTTACCTCTCAACTTTTTTCAAAATAATCTTCATAATTCTCTTCTCACGTGTAGTTGACTATGAATTAAACATTAAAACAAATAATCTTTTCCTACATCCACAACAAAATAAATAAGGATAATTATTAAAAGTGTATTCAACAATACTTTTTTTTTTAAAAAAAAAAAGTTAAAAAACAATGTTATATTGTACAATTCATACCCGTAAAATTGATAATAGAAATTATCCTTGGATCTCAGCAATGGAGATTCAACTCCACAACGTTAAAATTTATAACAGTTTGCTTGTGGCATCTATGAAGGTCAAAAGACAATATTTCCACCCATAGTCTAAACCTACTCGATATAGGAAAGAAGAAAAAACAACCTTTGAAGATAAACATCATGTTATTTTTAAACAAACTACTTTTTTATTTTTTAAATATATTTATATTATGTTTAAAAAAAATAAAATTAACAACCTCATTCTCACCACACCGTTACGAAATTAATAGTCACTTTACGGAAAAGTAAAATGTGCATGAATTTAAAAAAAAAATGGTAATATTCACAATTAAAATTCTGATGGACATATTGCATAAGTACAAAAGTTTAGAGATAAATTGTGTAATATGTTTTTTCTATTTTAGGTAAGAGACAATAATGGTTTAATTATGTATTTAGTTCCTGAAATTTGGGAAAATATTGATTTTGCCCTACCAAATTTAATCACCAACTATTAAATCTGAGAGACTAAAACTATTTTTTTTAAGGTTTAGAATTAAGATTTAAGGTTAGTGTTTAAAATTATTTTTAGTAGTGTTTAGGGCTTTTTATTTTCAGATTTGAGAGATTAAACAATTTTAAATATGGAACACAAAATTAAAATTACCGAGACAAAAAGACAATATTTTGCTAAAACGACATTTTTCTCCCATTCCAACACTATCCAACAACTCTCTCGTGGACAGTTTCATTGTCTTCTAATTTTCTATTTCTATACTTAAGATTGGTCCTACCCCTTTGCAGGAGTTTCGATCGTTAGGAAGTTTAAAGTTGAATTAGTAATCCAAAAGAATTTAATTCTCTACATTTTTTAGTTTGCTTTTGTTAGGGTTTAGTAATCAAAATATATAATAAAAAGTAATTCGGGGTTAATTTTGTTAACTAATTTCAATAAATATAAATATGTAGAAAAAACTTACACAAACTAAGGAAATGATTAAGTTGCGGAATATTCAATTTTATTCGTTACAATAATTAATTTTATTTGGAGAGGTATTGATTTTGGTAAAAAATAAAAAAATAAGAAAACATAAAAAAGACATGATTATGTAACGTATTTTATATGTAGTCAGTTGGTTGGTCGTTAGGTGGTTTGCTTTCGGTTGAAGGATTCTTTGTTTCGTGGGTTGCTTGACTTATCGATATCTGCGGTCCTTTTCTATTCCAAGGTTTGACCAAATTTCCATGATTCATTTCCCCAATTACTTTTTTTATTCTCCTTTTCTTTTCTCTATTTTTAAATGCTTTCAAGAACTTTCGGAAAAAGAAGCCAAATCAATTACTCCTCTTTTTGTGAATCCCATTAGCCACACCTTAGAATATCCTTTTCTTCCATACCAAACTTCCCTGATTCTCCTACCATCCACACTCCCTTTTCATTCAATTCTTCATAAATTCAACATCACACAATTTTCTTCATATAAAACCTTATCTGCTATTTCTCTAAATCTATTTTGTCTGTTTCAAAATATTCTCTCTCATTTATTCATAAAATATTTTTTTAGGAAATACAAAATGTTACTTATTTGTTTATTTCACTTCACAAAGTATTATCTGCTGTGTTTTTCTGTAAGACGGTTTAAAATAAATTTAATATAAACAAACTATTTTATGGTTTTTTTAAATAAATTTTAAAATATGAAAGCTATGTTTGACTAATACTGATGTATAAATTGTTGATTAGATAGTCTATTGGATATGAAAATAAGATAAAATCAATTATTACATAATGTGGTTCATCAAATATGATATAATTAGCTTTTTAAATAAGTGGACAAATTATATTAGGTTTTATAAGAATAAATGGATAAATTAAAATAGATTTTGAGGGTCGGTTTGATTAGTGGGAATAGAATCTATTATTTATAATAAGAGATGTTTTTCTTTAGACAAAGGCAAAACATAAAAGTCCAAAAATAAAACAAAAAATAGAATAAGTTCTGAAATATTTCACGCATCCTATTCTCAGCTCCTAGTCATAAAGTATGGGTAAATCTTAAAATATAAACTTTTAAAAAGAATACATAAATTATCTGTTAAAAAAAAATAAACAACATTAAGATTAAGAAATGTTTGAAGCTTCGTAAATACAAGTTTTACTTGTGATTACAATTTTTTTAACTTAAATCAAAAGTAAAACAAACTTAACCTGAGTTTAGAAATAATTCTAAGTAATATCAATTTTAATATATATTTATAAGCTTATATCACAACCAACATCTTTAAGGAGTAATATTCCTAGTATGAGGTTGTAAATAAGCAAGATCCATGTTAAAAAGTGTGATAAATATGTTACAAATTCAATCCTCATTTAGATCAATAAATATGTAGAACTGGACTGGTATATAATAGACAAATTGAAGATCCTTTTTTCTTTTTCCAAAGACACATATAGAGCATTCACATTCAATCTATGTATATCTAGTTTGGACTTATACACAATAGGTGTGTTAAAGTAACATCTAATCGTTAGTGCAGCTCTACCACTTTACAACTATTTTAACCGTTAAATACTCCAAATTGAACTGAGGATTTGAAAGACAAAAATAAAGAATTTTTGTTCTCTTTCTATATGCACCTTAAGTGTTCATATATGAAGACAAAAAGAAAGATTTGTTCCCCTCTTTTTATATACGCTTTAAGCATTCATATATGATACTTGTTCCTCTGGTTATGACTTACACATTACATTCACATTGAAGTAAACGAAAAACCAAAAAAATTGTGAGAATTGGTCTTCATATTCCTATAGTCCCTCATTTGGTGCAACACTTCTTTTATTCTATGGCTAAAGCTATATAAGAAATATTCGTCTACACTTTTGAGGTTAGGGAATTGAATTGATGTCTACTTATTTGAGAACATTTGTATGGTAAGAGTTGGGATCTCTTATTATAATATTTTATCTTAGTTTCCACTTTATTATATGTATTGATTAATCTTGTCTTGGAGTTACAATACCTCTCCATTGCTTTCATAAAATTATTTTGGTCATAGTTTAAAGATATTGCATACTTCTCAACTGGAAGATATTTATTATAATGTTTATTCTTAATATATCTTTGACATTTTCTTTTCATTACAGGAAACATGTTTATTTATTTATTTAAGTATAGGACTGACAATTTATTTGGAAATTTAATAACTATTTGGTTTTTTCAAATTGGGTACTAGTATTTTAATATTAAAATTCACACAACCTAATATATATATATATATATATATATATATATATATATATATATATATTATATATATTATTTTAGTTCATTATAATATGATTTGTAAGAGTTTCAGATAAAGTCTCTCATAAATTTAATATTAGTGTTTGTTTGTCTATAACTTTGCTTCTTTTATTTATAATGATATTTTTCCTCCCTAGGATTACAATTTGTTTCTAAAATCAAATTTTGCCATCCCTAATTTTTCTCTAATTTCCTTAATTCCTTGACTCTGTTATGATTTGATTGTCTGGGATATTCTTCTTTGATCTTGTTGTTGCCTTCAATTCTAATCTTAATATGCATTATTGTGAAACTCAACCTCTTGATTGTAAGGGAGCAAAATTAGGAATTCCTAATTTCTCTGGTATTGTAAGGTCTTAAGTATTTGAATGTTGTGAAGATTTAGGATGGTCTAATGGGTAGGTATACCCACACACAATCTCCAAAGAGTGTGGGCAAAGAAGCTACTAAATTGGTTGGTATGAAATTCATCAGCACAGTACCACATTAATCCTTTTCCTTGACTTTTAAATTGTGTTTGAAAGATCATTCTTTTCTAAAAAAAATCTTAATTTTTTTTAAATGTGATTTCTTTCCTTGCATGCATACCTTATTCCATATTATATCTTGGTTATAGTTATGTTATATTTATCTTGTTTTATCCTAATGTCTTGTATGAATATGTTATGTGTAGCTTGATGGGGGAGCTTGATGGGGGAGTTGAGTAATTCACATAATTAGGGTAGAAATAAAAGCATGATTCACAAAAACTTATGTAAGAGTTAGACATTACAATTATATTAAATCTCATCATAATCAATTACATAATTACATAGTGTACTATTTTGAAGGACATGATGTAACCTATTTGACTTACAATTAAATTATAACTAATAGCATCTTGTATTCTAAGATTTTTTAGAAAATGAATTTTGTATTATAATTGATTACTTCACAGAAAAACTCATGCATTTAAAAGTTGTCCATACTTTTTTAGTAACAAAAGACTGAAGGGATAACCAATTAAGTATAATATAACATTATAAAGTGAAAGTTTATATTATCTCTTTTCAAATATACCCAAAACTTACAAATTATAAAGTGAAAGTTTGAAACATTGGCAAGAGAGATAGAAGGGCAATCTAAGTAGTTAAATCTTAAGGAACAATTAATCAAAATGCTGAACTATTTAAAATTTTTCATTATTAAAAGAATGTTAAAGGTGAAAGTTGTTGTTTTTCTTAAGTTTATTCTTTTCATTTCTTCATTACACTATAAGAAAAAGATTATTTAGATACCAATTTTAATTACCAAATCAAATTATTATTAATTATGATCAAAATAAAGATCAAATTAGGTTTTTGATTGTTAAATAACTATAAAATAAAAGTAATGATTAAATTTAGTAATCAATTAAGTCAAGATAATTGGTATCTAACATTAGCTACCAAGACTTTAGTCACTTATACCATTAGATTCTAAATTGGTATCTAATTATGTTAGAGACTAATTTAGAAAATAATGTTATAAGTGACTATAATATTCGTAGTTAATATTAGATATCAATTATCTTAACTTAATTGGTGACTAAATTCAATTATTACTTTTATTTTATAATTATTTAATAATTTTGAATCATTCAATTCAAGCACAAAGATTAACACCACTCAAGCATTTCATTCAATTACATGTATCATCACAATATAAGACACTGACACAATACAAACTTGACTCTACTTCTGGAAGACTCGTGCATTGAATAGACCCCGAGATATGCACCTATCGTAGATCTCCAAGTTGTTTTGAATCCACACAAATGGATCATCAATCATGTATGACAGGGTTAGTCCTCCCTGAGACTTTCCTGACCAACTATGTTTCAAGCTGCAATCACCCAGTTCAGACCTCCTTCGACTCTCACCACCTAGTAATAATCATCTACTTGATTTGTATTACTAGTAGAGTCAGGATATCAATCGTTAACCAGATCCTTAGACAATGCACTTCCTAAAAACACTATGACTAGGCTTTGACCAACTTCATCAATACTCTTAATATCACATCATAACATAGATCTCTATTAATGCATTCATTCACTTTTCAATCTCAATCTCAATCTAAAAAACAAAAAATGAAAGAAACTCCTAAACCATCAATACAATTAAATTTAAAAATCAATTAATCTATTTTATTAAATCCATGCATTGCATTACGAAAGAATCAAACAATCAAAACAGAAAAGTCCTAAAAAAATTTTTTTTTTAGGGTTTAGCTTGGGCGACAATCTAGCTTGAGCAAGAATCTCTCTCGCTTGAACGAAAAATTCTATTGCTTGGGCAAAAATAGTCCAAAGAGCACACTTACTCTAGGGACATTCTCGCCTGGGCGACTATACCTTCGCCTGAATATACCCTTGCCTGGGCGAAGCACTTTTCGCTTAGGCAAAATTGGACCCGAGGGCACCTCTCTGGTTTCCAAGTGACTTCGCCAGGGCGAGATTGCCTAGCCTGGGCGAAATATGCAGAAAACAACAACCTATCAAGTAAATTATGCAGTTTCTACTACCTCAGAGCTACTACACATTACACATGCCTCAGATGAACTAATTGAGCAAAAATATACTTACATGCCATTAATTTTCACAGAACCACATCATACATGAAAGAATCAAATTACAACTATAATTTAAAGTAAAACTTCATGCCAACAAAGAACCATCACAATTGCATTTCACAGAAACCAACATATTAAACCCTAACCTACATTCTTGCTCAAAATAGATAACAAGCAGTCAACTTCCCTTACCTAAATCGTAGTGAAAATTCTCTCTAACAGTCCCAACAGTCTAATGTCCTTAGGAACTCGAATTTGCATCAAATAACCTCTGATCAATGATCAGACTAAAACACTAGGAAACTGAGCTCGCAAAGGCACCGTCTGATGGCTTAAAGGCCACATGCAAGCTTATTAACTAGAGGAAAAATGAAAACCTAAAACTGGCTCTAAGGAAAGGGGCAAAAAAAAAAAACTTACTCTAATGGAGATTTTGATTGGGTAGGCTTGCTCTGTTCTCCGCCACGAGTCCAATGTTGGGCTCCACTCGAGAAACTGGTAGAAGACTGATGCATAGGCTTAGAGAGAAGTCAGAGAAAAGTGAGGTTAGAGGTTTTAGAGAAACGGTAGCTTAAGTGGAAATGAGACTTGACTACTAGCTTTTCCTATAAATATGTGTTTTCAATTTAATAATATAATAATCAGGTGTTCATTCTACTTTGACCACTTCTACTCAGATGATAGATTTTTTAGGTTGTTACAAATTATATGTAAGTGTATTGAATAGAGTAACGTAATTATTATTTTGGATTGGACAATTTGAAAATTATATGTAAATATATTGAATTAAGTATCTTATATTGGATTTGATAATTTAAGGTTAGTTGTAAGGATTTAGGAATTAAGAAAAAAAACAAACAAAAAGAAAGGAAAAGTTGCTACCTCTCTTTCTCTCTCTCAAAAAGTCCCAAAACCTCTTTCTCAGTTTTCTTTGCTTTATTTCAAAAACCCCAACTCCCTTTTTAGTTCTCTGTTCTCTTTCTATAAGAAAATTTTATTTCTTTCTTGATTCAGATTAGAGATTCAAAAGCCTCCATCCATATTTCTAGTGTAGAGTAGAGCAAGCTTAATGATCACAATCTTTTGTTTAGGTAAGTTCAAAAAAATTTCTCTCTTCTTAAGTAGTTTAGGGTTTTATAAAAGAAATTTGGATTTTCGTGCATGTGGTCTTAAATGCATAAAAAATTATTTTTTATTCTTTCTCAGGATAGGTTCAGATTCTTGATCAAAACTATATGTTGCAGGTTGAGTTATCCTTGCGAGCTTTAGTATGAAATCTTTTATAGGTGACTCTCCTCTTAGACATGTAAGGGAAACTGACTTTTAAGTTACTATATAAAATCCAAATAGGAGGCTTAAATGTGCTTGTACTACATATTTATCCATAAATTCTGATATAGTTACGAATTATTGAGTGTTCTCTATTATGTTCAATTTGAAGATGTAGGTTTTGAGAAGTGAATGTGTTTGTGCTAGAGACATTATTGTTATTTCAATTGACAGGTTTGGAAAATTTTGAACATGAAATGAGTTGAATTAATTTGATCACTAGTACAAAAAACACTTTCTACATCAGTTCTATATGACATTTTATGTCGGTTCTTGTAGGTGACGTTGAAAGTCTTGGACTTTTTACGTCGGTTCTATAATCGACATTGTATGTGCATATACTACATCAGTTGATAAATAAATCACCGACGTAAAATACCAGTCAAAATAACACTCTAAAAGAGATACTATGTCGGTTTTGACTCCCAACCGACGTAGTATCTACCCTATTACGACGGTTGGGAGCCCATAACCGACATAATAGGGCTTTTTTTTTTAAAAAAAATCAAAAACAAAAATTTCAGAATTTTCTAGAATCGCTGTGATAAATCTCTAATATATACAATGAAAAACCACAACAATTTCCAGAACTTTTTGACAAGTATAAATAGGTGAAATAATAGGCTAAAATCTAAGAAAATGAAAAAAAAATACAAAAAGGATAAAAAAAAAGTAGTGTAAACGTTGAAATTTTGGAAATTTTTTTCCAAAATCCCCGTTGGGGATGACCCAGGAGCTTCGTTACTCAATTTCGAGAAACTTTCATTTTTGGAGCGTCTCAATTTGAGCTCTTTATCAAAAGTTATGGCCATTTGAAGTTTTTCCGTCCAAAAATTTTTGAAACCCAAAATCTATGATACAACCAGAAAGCATTCCAAGCATACAAAGATAAGAAAACATACCTCTTGTAGACAGTGAGAGCAAAACCAGTGAACTCAAATCGACCAAACGAAATCTACCAAAACCAGAAAATGCAAAAATGGAGTGAATGAAACCACAAAAGACAATAAGATCAAACGAAAATTGGGGAGAGCAACACGCGAGGGAGAGCACCACGTACCAGTGAGAACATGAGCAAGAAAGCGAGACAGAATGCAAAAGAGAGTAAATAACAACGTGAGCGAGAGAGAACTGTGAAGAAACAATGCACACAAGAGTGAAAATGAGAGATGGAGGCAAAAATTGTAAGAGTAAAAACAGTGTGGGAGAGCGTAAAAATAAAGGGCTATTATGTTGGTTACCACTCAATAACCGACGTAATAGGATACAACGTCGGTTCTATGGGCCAACTGATGTTGTATCTAAACCTTAACTTCAAAATTTTAAAATTTTTAAATGGCAGGAGAGATACTACGTCGGTTAAGCAGTAGAACCGATGTAATATCTTCCCTATATTATGTCGGTTCTATTGTTTAACAGATGTATTATCTCTCCCACCATTTTAAAATTTTCAAATTTCAAATTTTATTTTTTTTCAGCCTTTTTCTAAGTCGGTTATTTGTGGAACTGGCGTAGAATATGATATATTACGTCGGTTTTGTGTAAATCGACATAATATCTCTTCAAATATTTACAAAAATACCACCACATTTTTGGCTATGTCAGTTTGAGTTTTAACTGTCATTATACGCTTACATTGAATAATGTTTTTCTACTAGTGGGTATTGTATTTAAATTTGGCTTTAATTTGGTAATAGAAAAATTATCTGATATTGGTAGTCTAGGTAGCTTGATTTTGAAAATTCTTTTAATTTATTGAAACATGTATGAATAGTTACATGTGATTTTGATGTGTTGATTACTGTTATGGAATAACATTCTGGACTTAGTATTTTCAGGAAAGAAAATATACAGTAAGAATAATATAGGATGTGCATTGTTTGAGGAAGAAGAGGTATCTTGACTATACTGATACCTTATAATCACATAAATGAAGGGTACCGCAGTGAAAGTTGAAGAAGATCCATTTAACTAAAACTACAGTTTGAAAGAACTTGTCAGGATAAATATATGAAATTTACGTCATTGGTTGGAGAATGTGTAAATTTAACAGTTAAATGGGTTATCTGATCGGTGCTAACCCCCGAGTCTAATTCAATGCACGAATCGTTTGTATTACGGAAGAGCAGATGATGTTGCTACAAGAGAGAATATACCTCAAGTTGTTAGATGAAATATATTATAGTAATTATTTAATGTTATGTAATTATATTTTAAGGGTATGTAAACTTTTAAATCCATATGAGGAGAGGAGAGATTATATTTTGAATGACTACTCTACTAAATTATCCTTGATTGTACTCTATGTCTAAATCACATAAATTAAAACATAAAATAATAAGTTAATGGAGAGTTAATACACCAATATCACATTTGCTTGTTTCTACAATTATGTATGTAATAAATTTACAAGTTGAGATTATTGACTTAAATATATAAAAAAAATACTAATGATGTATTAATTTGTTACGAGATAACATACTTAATGTAAATCTTTTGAATGGTATAAATGTGTTATTGTATTGAGATTTTTAGATTAATAATTTATTAATCAAATATGTTGGTATTTAATATAAATGACAATGTTTGATTATAAATTGAATATATATATATATATTTCGTTTCCATGTAAATTTTCATTATAATTTTACTTAACACATGAATAGATTATAATACAGATCCATTCAAAAGTTTTGGATGAAGATAAAACGTTTGTGTTATATATAATAAAATCTTGAAATACTTTAACTATATAAAACCTTTGTTGAATGTAATAATTATTTTCAGGTGGAGAAATGACACATATACAATCACATTACTTAAAGGATAATTTTATAATATGCAAAACATAATTTGGTTACGAGAATTATATATATATGGATTATAATTGACTTTTTTTACAAAATAAAATTATTTTCTATAATTTTTTTTAAACATAAACAATGTTGTATTTTAATTGAGCAATTACCATTTATAGGATAGCTTAAGATGCAAAACTTCTTCAAAAAACTGGATCAGATATGTAAATCGAAAATGATATTTGATTTAAGATGAAATTTTAAGAAAATTCCTTTCTTAAAATGAAATTAAGATCAAATTTAAACGAACACCTTATACTTTATATTGTAAAATAAACAAGTGTTTGCTTTTAATATGCTACAAAAACCATGATCAAGACTATAGACTATTAACTCTTTTTTTTTTTCATAATTAAGTTTACCAGTATACTTTAATTTAATGAAAAGGTTTTTATATAGGATCAAAATTCAAAATCAAATGTCCCAGTGATAAATTTTCTAATATATATTTTTGTACTTTTTTTATAGAAGATATATTTGTATACCTTTAAATTAAAATAATATAAATCAGGTTTGAATATAAATTTATAGGTTAATATTTATTATATATGGACACCGAAATATATTTATATACATATGTACTAACATATTTTTATAAAATTAAAAATATATAAATTGATATATTACAAACTTAACTCTTGTATAAGGTGTTATTACACTGGTTAATACTATACCCACTGATGCCAAAAAAAAATAAAATTAAATGAGTAGTCATTATTATTCCAAAAACAAATAGAAAATGCAATGTGTATTCCAATATAGTATAATGACAGCTTGCATTCTTCCACACGAAATTTGATCATAGTCTCTTCATTACAAATAATAACTTATCCAATAATTCACGATATTCATTAAAAAATATTAAATTTTGAGTTTTGCATTAAAAAAAATTAGCCGGTTCTGGTGTCGGCAACTTTAATTAATCTCCATCATTGGTCTTTTTAGTGTCACCAACACGCAATATTAGAATTTAAAAGAAAAATAAAAATTTCAAAATAATATTATTACATAAAGTAGGGATGATGATGGGAATTACCCGTTGTTTGTTCTTCATGTAAACAAATTTATTTGTGCTCACCCGTAAAAGACCCTATCTACGGATTGAAAAGAAATTTGTGGATATTAAAAAATATTTATGGGTATTTGAAAAAAATATATTATTCTCATTTCAATAAAATTAATAAATGTAAATTGAATACATAAATTTGAAAATAATTTAGTTATTTAATTCCAAATAACGTTAATTTAAATAAATTCATCTCATACACAAAAGAAACAAGTAAATTATATAAAAAGTAAAACAAAATATAATTTTTTAATTGATAGTTTCCTTTTCAACAACCTTACAGAAAATACTTTTAATTTTGAAGAGATTAAAAGAGAAAATAAATTCATAAAAGTACTTATTAATAAATTGTATGAGTAATAAATATATGTAAGAGTATAGTTACTATAGTTAATACTCCTAATTTGGACTCTCATTCTAATTATTGATTCAAACATTTACCCTCACACACAAAAAAAATATATATATATATATATATATATATAATAAAAAGTATAAAATTTTCAATTTAAAAGCCTAATAACCTAATATCAATTTAGTCCACCTATTCTAGGTTGCAATTCAATTAATACACCATGGCAACGTATAGTATATATCCCACCTCATTTAATGTGAATTAAGAAGAAAAGAAAACTACACCCTTAAACAACATGTGCCTATTTAGGAAACGTGTGAAATACCCAATAAATTTATTCATAAAAACTTGATTTTTTTTTTCAAAATTTTGAAATATATAGTTTAATAAGATGTGTTCATTTGTATTGTTATAAAAGTTAAAAAAATTTGAAACATGACATTGTTATGTTAAAATTGGAAATGATAAAGGAAAGTTAGAAAATTATGGAAGAGTTTTATGATATGGATAAAGTGAAGGGTATGTCCGAAAAATGGGTTTGGCCTAGGAAGGTCCTTCATGCTTGGTGCCGCCCCCACGCCAACCGTGGTAGCCAGTGTGTCCCATGATTCTCAACTTTCCTTTTCTCCCTCCTAATTTCTTCCATGACTCAGAGCTGACACCATGATGTGACCAAATCCATTTTTAATTAAATATTACTTTTTCATCAAATTAAAATTATCAATTTCTTTCCACACAAACTTTAACCCCCTTTTTTTTTTATACTTTATCTGCTTCAAAACATTTCAATTAAATATTTCACCAAAATATCTCTGACTTTAAGCGATTCTTAAAATCAGTAAAAATTTATGTTACATCTTTTCAAAATTAGTAAAACATTTAAAAAGTTAATAAATTTTATTTAAAATTAATTTTTGAAATGGAAAAGTTGTATTCTCGTATGATGATAATTTTTTAGTAATATATTAACAAGTCTTATTTACATGCACGATTTTATTTTTCAATTAAAATTGTACTTTAATGTATTGTAATTTTTTTACAAAATCATAGTTACATGCATAATTTCTAATTATTTTTATAATATAAGTTTTACTTTCCTACGCAACTTTTATTTATTTATTATTAAATAGAAGTAGTACACAGAAGTACAATTTGTGACTTGTTTGATAGTAACTTATATTTTTTTTTATGTTATGATTTTTTAGATATTTTTCTATGCCACGTTTTTTTTTATTTTTATATAATATTGTACATTTTGAGAATGATTTTATTTTTTCACACAATATAGTTTCTTTTATTAAATTATATTTAATAGTTTTCTAAAAATAAACAAAATTAAGAAATCATATTAAACAACAACTAAAACAAATATGAAGTATCATTTAATTTACATAATATAAATACTCTTTCCTCATGTAAAAATAAAAAGTTTATTATAGTTAAAAAAAAGTATAGAGGTGAAATAGAGTGATGTCAATCTTTAAGCACATAATATATCATAATAGTCGAACTGATAAAGCATCAAGTGAAGATGTAAATACATAAGATTTTGGGACTTTTAAATTAATAAAAGTATAAAAATAATATAAGTAAACAAGATTGGGCTAGTACTTATGTAAAATTGAGATTAATGTCTAATTTTGATATCAAGGTTGAGTTATTCTTAATTAATAAGGAGTATGGTGATAAATAAGAATTAAGAAGATTGATATCTAATCTTGAAACTAAAACTGAGTTATTTCTAATTAATAATAATTATGATGATAGATAGAGATTATGAAGATTGATCTCTAATATTGAGATTAAGATTGAATTATTTTTAATAAATAAAAATTATGGTGATAAATAAGAATTATGAAAATTCACAACAGAATATATATCATATAATTTATAATCATAAAAATAATGTTAATCATGATAAAGTATATTAAATGAGATTAAATTATATCACATTCAACAATCTGATACTAATATGTTAGTAAATTCATAAGTCAATCATAAAAATATAATTTTCATTAAAAAATAATAATTAAAAATTATATATGTAGATACGACTCCCAAACAAAAACTAAAAATCATGATTTCTTATTTGGTCACACCTTATTTCTATAATAAATCTTTTAAAATTTGATAATTGCCCCCCGTTAATAAGTACTAGATAAGTATAAGGTAGCTAAGAGTTTATCATACTTCTCATGTTCATGTTTGATCTGAAGATAAAGATCACTCTCAGAGTAGATGTGAAACGCTCCTAACTTAAAAAGACTGTTGATAGGAACAATTTGTAAGAGAATTTAAAATGAAATATTATGAAAAGAAAAACTAAGATTCACATTTAATGAAGTAGAATTGGGTAATCACAATAAGGAAAGAAAGCAAAAATATAATATATACATGACTTTTTATATATGTAATATTATTTATTTTACTTCACTTTTCTCTTTCTTTCTATTCATTTTTTAGAATTGTATAAAAAATTAAAATGAAAAAACTTTATAAATTAAACTAGTCTTAAATAAAAAGTTATTAAATTGGTTAAATTTAGTTTATTATTGTTACTATAGAAGTCAAATTAATTAAACAATAGTAACTAGTTATTTTCACGTTTTTTGTTTTTGCAAAACACTATAAATAATCGGGGTTCTTTTCGTTTCAAAATAGTTTTTATTTTTGAAATATATTGATACATTTCATTTAAATTTTTGGTTAATTTTTTTTTAAATTTGGAATTTCCATTTACTTTACTACATTTTTGTTGCTTCAACTATATTTCAAATTAATTGATTGTAACAGGAAAAACTATTCAACTATACACAGAAACACAATCAGGTGCATTAGTTGTTCTCAAATTTCACCTATATTTCTTTCTTAATAAATATTATATAAATGTTGCTTATTTTAGGTGTACGGTATCAGAATAGATAAATTATTTCAAGTATGTGATATGTTGTCCTAAATTCGGCATCAATTTATTCCTTAATATATAATAGATTAATATGCTTCATTATTATCTGCCAGTAAAAAAACACGTAAACATCAAAATAAACTTTATGAGGTTATAACTTGGCCTGAGGTCAATTCCCTCAAAAATATTTTTCTTCAAAAGTTGATTTTTCAAGCAATATTATCAATCAATTAAAAATTATGTTAAATATAGATTTTAAATAACTATTAATCATTATATTAAATATTACAAGGTCTTCAATCTAACTATTTTGATCCAATTTTTTCACAAATTTTTTTTTGGAATGGATAATTTTCGATTTTATTTAACTCAGAATCAAATTGTATAATTGTAATAGGATTTTAAAAACTAAACATTTAAAACAAAAATTAAAAATCTTACACGATTTCAATTAATCTAAATTAATAGTGTTATTATAAGACTATTTTATTTTAAATTAAATAAAATCATATCTAACAAGATTTGTTCGTGATAAAATCATAAAATCATACCAACTTTATATGATTTATCTATAACGAAAATAATATTTTTTTAAAATAGGCAACAAACTCAAAAAAATATTAATTTTTTATTTTCTTATAAAAAATTAAAAACAGCAATTTATTTTTATTTTTGGAGTCCAGTTTTTTCCGTTATATTTTCTCTCTCTTCCATGTCTCATCCTTGGAATCAGAAGCGCAGATACTTTTTTTGTATATAAAGCAAGCAATATTAGCATTGGTTGCCATTCCCTTCTACTTTCCCTCCTCTTTCTTCAAACTCTTTCTTTTTCCACTCTGCATAACACAGATTCTGTGTTGCTTGTGCTCTTCTAAGCCACCTGCTTCTGCTACAAACAGTGCAAAAACGAAAAACCATTTCTCAGTGCTCCGTTTCTCATTGAAGAGAGTGATAAATAGGAAGGTAAAGAGACCCCATAGTTGAGAAAATGAAGTACGTGCTGGTGACTGGTGGAGTTGTTAGTGGCCTTGGCAAAGGTGTCACAGCCAGTAGTATTGGTTTGCTTCTCAAAGCTTGTGGACTTAGAGTCACAGCCATTAAAATTGGTAACCTTTTCTTCATTTTCTTTGTTTTTTGTTTTTTTGTGGAAAAGCAAAGTGGATAAAGCATGCATGCTTTTTTATCGACCAAACTTTAAATAGTCTCCCAGTTTTCTTGTCAAAATTTTATGTCTTCTTCTCAGGTTACCTTTTTTCCTTTTCTTTTCCGAGTGTAAACACAACTCAAATCGTGTAAGGTTTCAAATTTACGGATATTGCAGAACACAATTGTGGTTGAAACAGTGGTCATGGATGGTTTATATAAAGCTTTGCATCTAAGCATGGACTATTAGTCCTCTTTGTTTTCCACTTTGAAGGGGTGTTGCATTCTAATTCTGGTCTCACTGTTTCCTCTGCCATTCAGATCCTTACTTAAACACAGATGCGGGAACAATGTCCCCCTTTGAGCATGGAGAAGTGTTTGTGTTGGACGATGGTGGTGAGGTACACAACTTGCTCTAATTCACTAATTCACCATCCCTTTTCATGTTAAGGACAACCCCAAAAACGTATAAAGAAAGAAAGTTAATTCAAGGAAAATAACGGTGCCAACTTTACACAATTTGACAGAGAAGGTTGGCAGATTTATCAGAAGTAGTGTGTAGGAAAATAATGAAACTTGACTTGACCCTCTTTCTGTTGTAAGGTGGACCTGGATCTTGGAAACTATGAGCGTTTTATGGACATCAAGTTGACCCGTGATAATAACATAACTACTGGGAAGATTTACCAGGCAGGTTCCTTAGATTACAACGCAGATTTTGAAGATCATTTCAGATTTTATTTCCTAACTTTACTTTTCTTTTCCTGTTTTCCTGACAGTCTGTCATTAATAGAGAGAGAAGAGGAGACTATCTGGGAAAAACTGTTCAGGTCTGGTTTAACCAATTTGTACTGATGATAATTTATTTATGAACAAAGGTTTTCATGTTGGTCCTAATAGTATTAACACTATTATGATGATGATGATGATGATGGCGTTTTCATCTTTAGGTTGTCCCTCATATCACTGATGCTATTCAAGATTGGATTGAAAGGGTGGCCCACATACCGGTAGATGGAAAGACCGGTCCAGCTGATGTATGTGTCATAGAATTGGGTGGAACCATAGGTACAGTGTTGAAAACATTCTTCAGTCTTCTTCACACTTGGATAATTGTTTCCATCTTTTACGTCAATTAATTAATTCATTCTATTTATAATAACGTTTATGGATGCAGGAGATATTGAGTCCATGCCATTTATTCAGGCACTAGGACAATTCTCATACAGAGTAGGTGAGTGATTATGCTTCATTTTTCTTCACAGAGCCTCTTTTTGGTCAATAATAAATGTGAGGTGTATATAAATATATAAATATATAAATAATATGGTATATATTCTGCAGGTGCTGGAAACTTTTGCTTAGTTCATGTCAGCCTTGTTCCTGTTCTGAATGTTGTTGGTGAACAGGTTTGTAATGTCTCATAGCTTTTAGATCCGTGTAGAAAATGATTTAGCTTCATCTATCATGGGAAATTACTTTATTATTATTACTATTTTGTTCAGAAAACAAAACCAACCCAGCATAGTGTTCGTGCACTGCGAGGCCAGGGGCTGACTCCACATATTTTAGCATGCCGTAGCACAATGGTTAATCTCTCTTTCTCTCTCTCTCTGTAACAAGGATTCGGTGCAGACGAATTCATGTTGTCAGATAACAGGAATAGTTAGATGAAGATCGGATGACTCACATCTGTAATGCTCCAATTTACTAAGATGAGATGTGAGCCGTCTGATTTTCATCCGACAGTTCCAGTTCACCAACCGCTTGATTGCATGAAAATCTGAATGTAGGGACAAGGACATACTATGATGCACAGAAGGAACATCCAAACTGTTCTTAACTGTAAAATTTTGTAAGGTTCTAACGGCCACTTGTTTCAGGTACTGGATGAAAATGCAAAGGGAAAACTCTCTCAATTTTGCCTAATTCCGGTATGAGTTTTAAGGATAAGTATTTTTGGTGAATATATTTGAATTCAAATCATTGTGTCTGCTTTGCAAAATTTTTCTCTACTGAAGCTTCATGTTTACAGGCGGAAAACATTATTACTCTATATGATGTTCCCAACATCTGGCACGTTCCTTTGCTTTTAAGAGTAAGTTTTCCTCTAAAACTGCTGAACTTCATATCATTATATCTGTATGTACCATTTCTTATAAATTATATTCTTCTGGTCTATATAGGATCAGAAGGCTCATGAAGCAATGTTTAAAGTGCTGAGTCTTCAAGGGTTAGTCTCACAAACTCAAATGTTTTGTTCTATTTCCTGGATCGGGCTTTTATGGATACAAAAAAGTTTCAATCCTTTATTATTCTTATGGAAAGCTTAAGTGGCAGTTTTTGGAATATGTACAGAGTACCTCAAGAGCCTAATTTAGAGGAATGGACTTGCAGAGCTGAATCTACTGATTTGCTTCATGAACCAGTGGGTTGCTATTCCAAAGCTGATCTATATTATCCTTCATTATTGGCAGAAGTTATATTTTTATTTCTTTTAATTGGCAGGTTCGTATAGCCTTAGTGGGGAAATATACATGCCTTTCAGATTCCTACCTCTCCGTTCTAAAGGTGGAGTTCAACTTCATGTTTGTGTTACTGCATTATAATTTCAAGATATTTTAAGGAGTAGTAGACATAAGTTTCTCTTAACATCCCACCCTGCATAATTGTACCTATCTGTCTTCTTTATGATCCACATTCCTATGCTCTTCTTGATATATAGTTTTAAAAATAAATCAAAATGTGAATAATTTGATTATCTTATTATAATATAAAATTATAACTCAACTGTTTGATTGGTAAAACTTATATTTCTTATGATGTTATTAAATGGTATGATAGTTGGGGAGAGTTACACCACTATAATTTAAGCATAATTGCATAAGCATGTGTTCGCTGATGTACCCCTTTAATCATTGACTTCAGGCCTTACTGCATGCATCTGTTGATTGTAAAAAGAAACTTGTTGTAGACTGGATTCCAGCTACCAACCTTGAAAGTGCAACTGCAAAAGAGGTAACACCAATTATGAATCATTATATCACAAACATCTTCTATTTATTATTGTTCATAATATAGATTTCATCTATATGTTATTGTTCAATTTTGCAGAACCCTGATGCATATAAGGCAGCATGGAAGTTATTGAAGGTTTCCCTCACAGTCATCAGTTTCTATCGCTTTGGTTTTGAAATTAATCAGTCGTTAAATTGTTAATTTCCCTCATTTTAATTATCTAAATAATCTTTGCCTTCAGGGTGCAGATGGTGTGCTGGTTCCAGGAGGGTTTGGGGATAGAGGAGTGCAAGGAAAGATTATTGCAGCTAGATATGCCCGCGAAAACAGGATTCCATTCCTTGGCATTTGTCTTGGAATGCAAATTGCTGTCATAGAGTTTGCACGATCTGTTCTTGGTGTACAAGATGCTAACAGTACTGAATTTGATCCCCATACCAAAAGTCCCTACATCATATTTATGCCTGAGGTGTCTACATTTGTTTATCTCACTCTAATGATGAGAAAATAGAGTAAAGAAAGGTCCTGTTTCTTATTTTTCATTGTTTGCTATAGGGATCAAAAACACAAATGGGAGGTACCATGCGCCTTGGATCTAGGAGGACATATTTCCAGACCAAGGAATGCAAATCGGCAAAATTGTAAGTATTATTACTGCATTCAATTTTTTCAAGACATTTCTGTAGTTACACTAGGAAATATGAATGGAAGTAATGTATGTATATGACTGCACTACAAATGACTTTCTATATTATATGGCTCCAACGGTGAGATTTATTAGGTTTTTAACCCTTTGGCCCTTCTTAGATATGGCTGCAAAAGCTTCATTGATGAGAGACATCGGCATAGATATGAGGTATTTAGTGTTGCACAAAATTATCTTGTAAATGTGAGTAGAACAGAAAATGATATTGTCATATGCAGGTGAACCCAGAATTGGTAGCTCGCCTGGAAAATGCTGGTCTTTCTTTTATTGGGAAGGATGAAACAGGTCAACGCATGGAGGTATGAACAGTCTCATGACTTTTTTTGAATTATTATATGAATATCCTTTGCTTATTTGCTTTGCCATGCTACAGATTGTTGAGCTACCAAACCACCCGTACTTTGTCGGGGCTCAATTTCATCCTGAATTTAAATCAAGACCAGGAAAACCTTCTCCTTTGTTCCTAGGTAGTTCTCTGATACATGTCTTCATTATGCGTGCACTTCCATATTTTGAAATGTGACTTCTAAAGTGCTTGTTGATCATGTCAAATACAGGGTTCATTGGAGCAGCATGTGGACAATTGGATGCTGTCTTACAGAGATCTTCAATTGTTGATAACAGTCTCTCAAAAGGAGTAGGTAGTGACATCTCTGCAGTGAACAAAGCATACAAAAGTATAACTGCAAAGACAGCTTATAGGACTGAATTTTTATATGGCAGTTGCAATGGGTTGCATTTCTAAATGTTAACGGTCTTCCTTCATCATTTTGAGTTTTCAAGTTAATTGGTTAAATGTGTTGAGGGTTTTCAGTTGTCTAAGAGAGATTGTTGTACAGTGAGTCAATTGAACCTTAGTAGGTATAGAGTTTTCAGAGGATACAGAGAAGAGCTTACTCCCGGTCTTTTTAATGGGACCAGCTCATGGAAGTTTATCATGGCTTGATTGGGGAAATATGAAGCTTGTCTTATGTTTCAGGCAATGGAAACTCTTGGTTTTGTAAAGATCTTAAGCATTCTATAGAGAAATTCTTGTGAGCTTCAACTATTTTCTTATATTTATTGTGTTGTGAATTTTCTTGTCATAATGTTTTAGGAGGAGTTTAGTAGGTGAAATCTCCATTATTTCTTCTTGATCGTTTCATGGTTGTCTACGATGGCCAGACCAAGGAAATCTCACACAACTCCTCTACAACAAATTTTGAAACATGAAAGTGCTATAGTTTTCCTTGTCCTGTATGTAAATGACATATTGTTCAGTGAAAATGACATCCTAACACTACAACATGTTAAAACATGGTTGGGGAGTTGTTTCTTAATGAAAGACTTAGGCAAATCATCCTTTGTGTTAGAATAAGGATCTCCTGAGATAGGTTGCTGAGATTGGTTGGCCTTTGTCAGAGTGCATATATTGACAAAGTGCCTGTGCCTTCAGTATGCCTGATTCCAATATGGAATTCTTGCCAATGCCACATGTCATGTGTCTAAGGGACAATGTCCTACTTCATCAAATGAAGGAGAACACTAAATAAGATTCCTTGTGCTTCACAATTGGGGGTCTATCATATATGCCATGATATACAACTTGAAAGATGTCTCATATGCCTTGAGTAAGGTGAACAGACACCAATCTGATCTTAGCGAAGGTCTTTTGATGCCTGTTCTGAAGTAATAGAGAATAACTAAGGCTTCATTCTTGATATATGATGTTGAGGAAGAGCCTTTTGTAAAGAAATACATTGATGCTAGCTTTAAAGTTGATAGTGATGACTCTTAGAGCACAATCAAGGTTTGTGTTTTGGCTGCACTGTGAACTATAAGGGTTCAAAGTAGAAGACAATGGTCAATTCTACCACAAAAGTACAATGGTCAAAGTATATGGTTGCTCATGCATCTCATAAAATGGGTGTTGAAGATTTTAATCTTCCAAGTTGTAATCAAGAATAGAAAAACAAACAAATATCGAAATATTTTTCTCCATAAACTGTTTTAGAATCATCTATTAATGAAATTGAACTAATTGAATTATACAACACATATGATTTAAGGAAAGGGAAAAAACCAATGAATATGATTTGGCTAAATAATGTAAAGTGAGAATACCATGAATCAAAGTGAAAACATGGATCAAATTCAAAACTCAATTTTTTGTGAAATGGATTTTATACCTATTTTTTAAATCTTCAAGAACACGCTTAGTTGAACAAAGAAATTGTGGATATGATTCATGCTTGTATATCACCATTGTGCCCATGTTGCTACATATCTCCATTGTGGGGCAGTTATATTTTTATGTGATATTGGATCGCTGAGTGGAGTTGCTAGGAGAGTTAAGTCCACTAAAGATGGGAGTGTGCAACTATGACTTACTTGTTGCATCTCTCGTGTATTACACAATATTTGTTGATAAAAGTACAATATCAATTACATGTTGTAACTACAGCTCTTTAGCAATTTGTGTATTTGTGGTGGATACTCATGGATAAATACCAATCTAACCCATATATATGATCAATTAAGGAATGTTTATTTAGCCCAAGCAAATTACTTGGACAATTATTTCATGTTTTTGTAAGTAAATAATTTACATTATTTTAAGAAGTTAGATTTATTGTCGTATGAATACATTTTAATGTTATGTTGAAATTGTAACATGCATGGATATATGAGCATTTTCTAGAGATGGGAAGGAGGGATGTGAATCCCACTTATGAAGAGGTTCACCGCAAGCAACACGATATGCCACTAAACAATGTAATGCATTGTTGGTGGTGTGAAGGTGCAATTAGACTATCTCACCCATGTTGGGATCATCTGGACTCCTTATAAATACCATTGACTGAATAGGCTGTTAGACTCCTTACGAAGACCATCTTAACCTTTTTGAGATAGAGAATAAATTTGATTGAGAAAATCCATTTGAAAACACATAAGTATATAATAATAGCAATGAACTATTTTACTAAATGGATTAAGACCATTTCTTTTAAAAATTGTGGAGTAAACAGATGTTATAAACTTATTGAATGAAATATTATAAACAGATTTGGGATATCAGAAATCATTTCCATTGATTAAGATTTCTTTTTATTAGTAAAAGAGTAGTAAGTAATTATTAGTAAAAGAGTAGTAAGTAATTATGCCTCTTCAAGAAATACTAAAATGCTTATTTCAACGCATATATGCACAAACAAATGGATAAGTTAAAGCTATTAATAAAATCTTTGTAAATTTGTTAAAAACAACATATAGAAAGAAAACCTAAAAATTGGCATGAGACATTGAATAAAGTATTAGAGGCACATTGAAATTCACCAAGAGGATTAATCAAGAAAACACCTTACCACATAGTATATCAACATGAAGTCGTATTACCAATTGAAATAAATTTCCTATATATATATATATATATATGTATGTATTCAAATATAGAGGCAAAATGAATTGCCTGTTAGGATTATTGGGATATGATGTTTGATGAATTAAACAAACTTGAAGAGATTAGGCGATTCAGATATCATTCTCTAACGAAAAGAAACTATTGCTATATTTTATAATAAGAAAGTAAAATTTAAAGAGTTTCAAAGAGGGGACTTTGTTTGGAAAGTAGTATTGCTTGTAGATAAAAAAAAAGTCAAGTCATTTGATAAATGATCAAAATGAGAGGATAGTCTAAAGTGGAAAAGTCTTATTGAATAATGTACAAGTCCTTCAAGAAATAAAATTAAGTAGATGAATTGGTTCTATCAATTAAAAATATTTAAAACAATATAGAGTAACTGTAAAAAATTAAAATTCTTACTTAAGAATAGTAAATATTGTTTGAAAGAAAAATAAATTAAGACCAATCAAAGTGAGGCTAAAGAGTATAATGAACTTCTTCTCACACTTTGAACATATCTGAAAGCATTAGGCCTAAGTATTTTTTAAGTTTAACTTGTTCTCTAATTTGAAATTCAAGAAAGATAATGATTTCTTAAAAGCTTGAGACTCGGTATTCTTTTATATAAGAGCAATTATTTAGGTTTAAAGATCTTTTCATTTGGCCTTCAAGTCATTTAATTTTGTTTGGATCAAAGAAAGTTGTTTAGATAAGAGAAAGTTGAGTTATAAGATCTTTTACCTCTTATACAACTTTGAAAATAAAAGTCAAATGCTCGAAGTGTAACTTCATATCTTTAGCTTACAATTTACAAACTTTCTCTTTTGAATCTAACTCAAGCTTGACAAGACTACATGACTTCGAAGTAGGTTCTTATAGGAAGAATGTCTACTATTGAAAATATATGTAATAGTTGACAAAAAACTTTTATCTTTTTCAAGCGTAATATCATCTAATTATTCAACTTCTTCATATGCAACCTTCAATTCACTCTTTATATTTTGAATTTCATATAAAGTCTTCAAGTCATGTGAAGTATCATACAAGGGAGTGTTGAATAGAGCACATGATTTTTTCGTATAAACACTAGGTTGTTTAATAACAACCCGTCTATGGAACAAGAAAGACTCAAGATATTTATATTGGTTTACCATAACTTTTAGACAAAATTCAATTCTCCTTTAAAAAACGCTTAAAGAATTATAAAACACTAGTTATGATCGAAGGTCATTCCTGACTATTTTTAATATAAACCCTGATTAGTATTCTTTACTATCACTTCTATATACAAATAATCAAATTAAAGGTTAAACTTAAAGATTAACTCTCACAAAAAGAATATGCAATAAATTTCTTAACGATTCTCTCTCCCACTGGTAGAAACACTATCTTTGTTGCAATTATCATATTGTCTGTATTCAATTTTGTTTAATAGAATTGTTGAAATTAAATTAACTTGAGAAGTTATTGTTTTTTTCTTTTTTCTTTTTTTTATGAAAGGTTGTGTTTCTTTTAATTCTTTTATTTAATATAAAAATAAAAACATATACAAAATATAATATCACAAATAATATATATCATTGTGTGATAAACACTCTATTGATTGGTATATGCTCATTTCATATTTTATGCAAATATTTATTTAAATATTATCAATTTATGTGTATGAAATTTATGTTTTCTAAGATATATTTAAATATATATTAAAAAAAGTAATGTAATTATTTTTAATAATTAATCTTATAAATATAAATAGGTTGGTTGCGTTGTAATAACTTATTTTATTATTCATTTGTCATAAACGTTTGTTTTATCGGTTATTTTATCTTATTTTACTTATACAAGATTCTATTATTATTTGTAAATACGTAAGATTTATTCAACAAATATAATTAGCATGAACATGTATAAGTATATTTTAACCAAAAATAAAATCACTTTTATGGCTAGCCATATTTGCTATTGTTCTAACTGCTGAAATTTTTTATCATTTTTGCTAGTCAAAATTTGAGTTATTTTTCTCTTTTACCAATCTTGTGTTTATAATTTTCCTTTCAACATGTTTAACATCATAATTTTATTATTTTATCCAATTTCTGAATATTAATTGACAAACATGATTCATTAATTTAGTTAAATATTTTAGATTTACAGTTAAGATATAGACTTAATAGTACTTAATTATGAGATTTGATCAAATATTTGAAATTTCTTACTGAGATACTGAATTAATTACATCTATTTTAAGATAAGGGAAAGGTTATTCAATAATAATATAATTTTTCACTATTTTCCTAAGATATTTATAGTGAAATATGAGACCCACAAAATATAAACAACTTTGCTTTGCTATACGCATCCCTATAGACTAAAGAGGACAATTATCATCAAAACTATTTAAGAAACTTTGACACCCAAACTAATTACCAAAATACATTATCAATCTCCTAATATTATTAGCCCTCAATAATGAGAATATTGGAATGTTAAATAAATAACGAGAATATTCGAAAATAGCATGTTATTTATGAATGTCATCTTTTTGTGCCCGTGTTTATGAACATCATCTCACAAGAGTTGCTAGGTCTTTTTTATTGTTATTTTGGATGAAAAATATTTTGAAGCATTAGTGGTAGTGATGGTAAAATATGGAAGACAACATCAAATCACTATATGATTGAAATTTCTCATGTCTTAATTGATCTTCTAAACCATTAGAGTGACTAGAAGACACGTGTATTCCCACATTCATAACCAAGACTGATATGTTTAGTCAAATTTCCCATGAAAGCAGTTCTATAAAGAAGATACGAATCTAACTTTCTTGAATTAAAGTAAAAAAATTAGTAAAAAGTGTAATGTTAATCTTGTTAAAATATTCAATATATATGATAATAAATTAATTTTTTAATATAAATTTGTAATTCAAATTAGAAACTTTATTTTCAAGAGATATACTATTAATTATAGACTCAAAAATCAAAATTTTCAACTAGTTTGAACTGAATACACTTTATTTGTGTATGAATAATAAGAGGGGTAAAAATGGCACTTTGAACACAAAGTGAATTCATTAATTCTGAAAAGAATTTCCGGTTTTGTAAATGACTTTGTTAGACTCCTTTCTTTGTAAATTTAAATAAATTAATTTGGTATTATTATAATTATCCAAAGCATTATAAACTTTGAGTCGTTAAGGGTATTTTGATGATTTTCTTATTTAAATTGTTCTTTCATTTAATAAATAATTTAGAAATTTTATTTAAATAACGAAATTACCAAAATTCCTTAACGATAAAAAAGTTGATTAAGCTTTATAAAACTCACAATAATATCAAATTATTTTATTTTACCTTTTTAAAAAATTCTAATAGTCATATTATACCACTGGAAATTTTTCTAAAATTAATGGATTCAGTCTGGTGAGTTGATATATTATCCCTCTCTTCATTCGTTGACACACAAATAAAACGTGTACTTAATTCAAATAAAGTGAACAAGTCTTACTTCTGGACTTATAGTTAGTTACTATTAAACAATATCCCTCTAAGTAAAAAAAATAAAGTAAATATTTTCACTTCTACAAATTTCGAAAATACCAAATCAATTATAAGTTTCATCAAATTAAATGTAAAATATATTAGCAATTATAAAAAAAGGATAAATTAAATCTTTATCTATTTAGATTTTTATGTCAAAACTAGGTCCATTTTGAGCTACTTTTTGCACAATCTTCTAAAAATTGTTATATTATCTATAAAAAATTTAGTTGTAAGACCACATCTCCCCATATATTCTCAAGTGATATAATAATCATTTAAATTCTCACTTCATTATGATTTTTTTATTTTGATTGTATACTTCACATCTTACGTGTTAATAATCATGCCATTATACCTTGTGTGTGTATAAAACACTACACGCTATTCTGAATCTTTTTCCATTTCTCTTTCTCACCGTCCTACAAAGGATTAGACTGGCAATAAATAAAGTAGGTTATATATAGATAATCAAAATAACTAGTAACATGTATGATATTATTGATGTATTGTCAACATGCATCACTAGGATCCTTGCTCAATGTACATTGTACATTCTACTTTTCTGCTAATCCTACACAATTTAGATTTTGTTTGAATGTGTCTGTTGGCAGGTCACATGATGTCATTGGACCATTACCAAATCAATAGACTCTATTACACTTAACTTCACCCCGTGATTGTTGCAGCATGAATCAGATAAGATGCTGACATAACATTCTGAGCAGTCAAAAAATATCCATATCAATTGAGCTAACCAGCACTCCATCATCTTCCCACTTTATGTCCTTGGCCACTGGATCGTTTCCTATCAATTTCAGAGGAACATCTAATGGGGGTGGAGTCTGCATGAAAAAATAACTCATTCATTACTGCAACAATAAGCAGCTAACAACTGCAACAAGTATTAAAAACATGATTTGAGTGGCTTTGTCTTTATTTTCTTTTTGTGGTCCAGAGTTTAGAGGAGCAGTAGCTGTCCCCTTCAAAAACAAATCAGCATTCAATAGTTTAACCAACCCTAAATTGTCTCCTACAGAGATATATGTATCACGTTGAGTGACACAGATTGATTATTCTTGAGGTCCTTGAATGTACATTTTGGCAGCCAAAGTAGACCCCACATCAGGACCTCATGGACTAATTTGGATTATAAATTCAAAATTAACCAAGTAAATGCATACTTAGGGACCACGGGCTTAATTTGAAGGACTAATTTTACTATTTGTTGTAATCAGTAATTTTCTAATCAGCAAGGATATTACCATGTTGCGGATTAGAGGCCAATTGATTCCACGGAAAAAAGGGTGTTGTTTGATTTCATTTGCACCAGTGGTTGAACCTAGACGACTTGTTGGGTCTCTTTGCAATAGTGCATTAATCAACTGCCTGGCTGCAAGACTAGCCTGAAAATTTTCAAAACTGTATCAGTTGATGTAAGATCAAACCAGTAGCTCAGTGAATTGTGAGAATTTGCCCATGTAATTTATACATTGGACTATTTATAGCAATAGATGGATGCATGATCAGAACAGACTTTTTGGTGGAAGAGTTTATGTATCTATGCATGTCAAAAGACCACTTCCTCTGTCATTACAATATATTATTTTCACACCTATAGAGAAATTTGAAATCAAGTACCTATGTATTTGAATGCTTATGATTTTGTACATCAGTTTTGCTACCCATTATTTGAAGTTGGGAATTACATGTAATTTATGAGAAAACTTGACACAGGAACCCCAATCACGGGAAAATTATTTGGATGGAACCAACATTCAGTAATTTTTCAGTTCAACTAACTAAAATCAAGCACTATTTTTGTGTACCGGGATGCTGCTTGGAAAGGTAAGATCCTTGTGTAAGATGTTGGAAAATGTCTTCTGTCTATTCTTTCCTCTAAATGGTGTACGACCATAGAGCATCTCATACAATAAGATACCTAAACAGAAAGAAACAAAATTGTTAAATGTCAAAAATAAGGGCTGTGATAATAACATAGGAGGATGAGATAAGAAATGTTTGGTAATAAAAGATGAAGTACTATCTAGAAAAGAGGACAGGGAATCTAACCAACTAGGGAATGAGCCAGAACTCTTGGAAATGAAAAAACCTAGCTAGACTTTTGAATCCTTATGTCTTTATTACAAAGTAACATTCACCGACTGTTAAATGAATGGCCACTAATGGCTTTATCCCTCTAAAGCCTTGATAACTGAACAAGCATGAGCCAACTCCAACCTTGTACTGAATGGTAATTAAAAAGTCTAGAACCATTTGGTCAAAGAGGCTGTGATACTATGTTAAGAACCATTTGAGCCTAAAACTTATTAGGTGGATGAGTAGCTTCGATACTTAATATGCCCCCTTATGCAAAACTCCTCTATGCACAAAGCATCAATAAGTAGGCTCCATCAAAATTTCAAGAAGTAATGATCTCTGTTACTGTTAACAGAAACAATAACTTATACTCAGAATGGTGCCCATCAATTAATTCTATCCCAGCATGTAGAAACAAAAAAACTCAGTTAAGTTTTCCAGCATTTTCCCCCAATCCTAACAAAATAGAGCATATCTTCATAAAGCCCTCCCAAACTAAAACCTAACGGGCAAATGCAACTGATCCATTTTTTATCAAATGTCCTGATTCTAAGAAAGTTGGTTTTAAATATTTTGTTAATTTTATCACTGATTAGTAACACAATAAAGCTTCACAGTTGGTATTCAAGCATAAGGATGAAAGTGATTACCAAGGGTCCACCAATCTATAGCGCTAGTATGCCCAGCTCCAGTTATAATTTCCTGATATCAAGTACCTTAAAACACTTAATAGATGATAATATAACAACAAATGAATAACAAAATATGTTATTATGTTTTTAATAGACTACAATAAATGTCCTTAAGTTTGATGAAATCTATTTGAAGTGGTTACAGAAACTGTGTTCAGAGCATAATGAATAGTAACGATACAATAAGTGAAAGAAGAAATATACGAAATGTAATCCCTAACTTAAAGCCCTACAATACTTTCCTATTTCCATATTTACATAATCATATCTTCAACAAAATCCAACTTCTTTCGAAAGTAACAAAGGTCTCTATTTTCTCTTCATAACAACATCTCTAACACACTCTACTGATCTCAGACTATACACAAGTGCACCTACTTTGTGCGATAAACTCAATTTATACTAACAGAACTGATAAAAAAAAGGAAAATTCCATGATTCATAAAAAATGGAAACTATTACTTAAGCATCATCCAAGATACTCCAATTTTAACTCTTACATAACAATCCTACTTTTATTTATGAAAACTGAGTGACGTCTATGTGAGTTCAGAAATGAGTGAGATTTAAGCATTAAACATTAAGAGAGATATTTTTTTGTTCACTTAGATAGTATGAAGCAGAATTGAAAATCACCATACAGGGGCAATATATTCTTCAGTTCCAACAAATGAGTTTGATTGTGTAACTGGCTCTGCAACAAGTATTGGTGGTGGTCCACTTCGTGATCTTCTTTTACCAGGTAATGCTTGCTTCACAACCTGTGACAATGAATTTTAATTTAAGCATCTGACAAATTATCAAGCTGAAAGGCAACCCTAGTACATCAGCTCCTTTACTAACCTAAAGATGCAACAATCCATGGCAAGACATATTTTTCATGTAGTGATAGTTAAGAAAAGTGCCATTCCAAGATCCCTTGTGACCCTTAAAGAATACAATAATAACAAAATTGTTTTCTTTAAAATATCAGTAAAAGAAATGCGTTATATTTTATTTTTCCTAAAAATGGAGAGAGAGATCTAAAGCTTGGGTAATACTTTTTCTACCACAACAGATCATTGGAGAAGTGTGACACCAATTAATTTCATATATTGGTCAAGAATTTCCAATAATTTATAAAAAAAAATGAGCATGTTTATGCAGGAAAAAGGATACGTACCTGGGGTTTACACGATGTCATAGATGATAGATCAAAATCAGTTAATACAACATGACCATCCTTCTGAAGTAAGATATTTTCAGGCTTTAAGTCACGATAAATTATACCTAGACAGGTTCAATAAAAGAAAACAGTATTCAGATAACCTAAGATTCAGTATCTACTTTTTCCTCTCATTGTTGAACATAATAAAAAAAATTCTATCAGGACAAGTTGCTTCCTAAACAATCACATGGAATGTGTCAGCGTAGCATACAAAGTTATAAAAAAAATAGGAACGGTATATGATTAAACACAAAGATAAGACAAGAAGAAAACCTGGAACACTGCTAAAATACATGCAAAAATTGTAAGAAAAGAAAAACATCCTAACCCCACAACCGGCAAGATAGCAAAAATATTGGGATGCAAAATGGTTGCCATTGTTAATCTCTTACACGACGACCATTGGTATACAAATGCTTGTCACTTTCTTTGAAGATACTCCATACTTCAAATTTTCAGTTGAACCTAGTTTGATTGATTTATAAGGTTTTGTCCAACGTTATTTTGGTCTAGGTCATTCTCCCTTGCATGTTATGTAGCACAGATACCGACAGGATATTGATACTACACGAACATAGATATCTAGACACGTGTAATCTTCAAAATATAACAGAGGAGACACTGAGGTAGGATCCAAGTGAATCGTGTCCTACTCCAACAACTTCTACAACAAACCTGGAAAGTATGTTGATGATCTCTCTACTGCTCTTTAAACTCCTTACCGAAGGCCGAGGCACTTTCTCATTCAAGATGAATGCAACCTATGATTGATGAGATTATTGCTCTTCAGCACAGTGGCTCATTGGACTTAGTTTCCCTTCCACAAGGGAACGATTGTAGGTTTCTCATGGGCATATAGACCATAAAGGTTGTCCTGGATGGTTATATTAACCATCTTCAAGTTCATCTTGTCACTAAAGGATATAACTCAGACATATATAACTAGGTGGTTGAAAGTGAAAGGTGCTGCTAAGGTGTAACAGTTTTATACCCTTTATGAGAGGCATTGAAACCTTCGCAGAATCATTATATTGTGATTTTGTATTAATTCTAATTATTAGGAAAATAGACAGAATCAAAATTAATAAAGCAATTAAATTGTACATTCTGTTATACACCGACTGTCTGTGATAAGTAACATAAAACAGAACGGGCTGCTGTTGAACCAAAAGAGAAAAACTAATACAGCAACAAAACTAATCAACTAATAAAGAGAAAAGTAAATTTTAAAACGTGTTTTATTGTTTAAATCTTTGAAATAATAGCTCATTTACTAAAAGTCTTTTACAGACCTAGCAAAGATAAGATATTATATCTTCAAATATGTTGAACCAACCATACACTAACAGTTGCTTTTAGTTCAAGTCAAGCTGACTTTTTTCCTGATAATGATTACTTGCTCCACTGTCTTCTAAATTATAACCAGAGACTTTTCAATGGTTGGGCTTTTTGCTAAATGATATTGCTAAGCTATCAAGACATAGATGGGTCAAGTAGCCAATGCTCAAGGAATGAATTCTAACTTTACTGTGAACATCAGAAGTACCATAGAAATTAATATGAACTTTACCTATGCCAGCTTACAGATCAGAGATATATTGAATAGAAAAGTGCTTAAGAATGTATATGAACTAATCAAATGAAGATATACTGAGCAGCAGCTTACCTAGACAGTGGAGATATTCCAAGCCAATGACAACCTCAGCCGCATAGAATCTGGATACATGATTGATAAAATTAACAAAAGCGATAACGGTCTGCATTATAAATATATAAATATATCCATAATTTTTAACTGGTCATGGTAGAATATGTCCAGGTTGATGTATGTAGTGAGTATCCAATCTCATTGTTTTATAGAATAGTGGTTAGCCTATTATGCGTTATTGGGCAACACCTATCCTCCACTGGTCTTTTCTTTACAGTATAAACAGAGACAGGGAGATCAGCTTTATTGAACTAGTCATTCCCATTCTGAATTGTATATGAGTGAAGCTCTAATACTACATTAGAATCAAGAATGAATTAGGTCTAAATCAATTCTAAAGGCTTAGCTCAATGGAGGAGGATTGCCTATGTTTATAAGGAATATATAGGTCATATACTTAGCCAATTTAAGATCTTAGCGCATATATATAATTAGGATAAGTTAGTAATGCCTATGATCTAGTTTCTGTAAAACGGACACAAATTATCCTTGATTATATCTTTTATTTACTCTAGTATTAATATTTATTCATCTCTTTGTATGTGATTGAGGCACAGGATTTCTTTACCTTGCTGAATCTTCTTTGAAAATCTTCATTGGTTGTCTGTCAAGCAATGCAAACAATTCTCCCCCGTGGCAGAAGTCAGAAATCAAACATACATGTGTAGGAGTCTGTTGAGACAAAGAAATTCTTAGAGCAATTGGCAAGAGCCAACTCACATGGAAGCTTTAGTTATTAGAGACGTAATTAGTGATTAGTATATAAGCATATGTAAAGGATAGGTAGTCACTTTGTACTTACCCTTCTCATTACTAATAATCTTGTTTTTCAGTTTATTACTTAGCAGTTTATTAGTGGTTTGTTCTGATAAAAGTATCTTCATATTTATTAGGATAAAAAAAATTTCTAATCTTCCTATTTATTTTAGCATAGTTTGTTTCCTTATTTTAGAGAGATCGATGGATACAAATAGAGTAGTTAAGAATATAAGTTGTGAATGTTAATAAAATTATTTTTAACACGGATATCAAACATGACACAGACATGGACATCAAACAAGATATAGACACAAACACTTATCATCTATGAATATAAAATAGTCAAATGTAACTCTGAACATATTATTATTTAATATAAAAATAAATCTAATTCATCTATTTAAAGTTCAAAAAGTGAAAATATGATCTAATTTACTTAAGACATTTTACCCCTTCTTGATCATTATCATTGAAAAAGAAGTTTTAGTCTAGATTCATCTAAAGAGCAACGAACAACTTCAAGGAATTCCACAATATATGAAGATATGATAGGAGTTACACAATGAGTTTCTAAGTTTCTCACTCATAAAATCAATCACCGTGTCTACTCTCATTAACATTGTTTTAGAGTGTCAAAGTCATGTCAAAAGCCCAAAAGAAGTTTTTTAAATCAAACACCTCAACAAAGTGATTTATACAAGTTTTTTATGCGTATTGATATTCCATACATGCCAAACACATGGACACACCAATAAAGAGGCGCGTTCAAGCTTCGTAAGTTTCACCGCATAGTTCATGCATTACTTTCTTTTCTCTGGGAAGTGAACCATGCATGCTAACACTAATCTTTAAAATTTGGAAATTACGTTCATGTGGGAGATATTCAATCCTCCACTAGGCCACCTTTCTACTTCTACTATGAGCTTGGACCTCCAATTAACAATTCTCTTTCAAAACACTCTCCCCATGCTATCATGGTGGGAAAATTTCCCAATGCCACATTAGTTAGATTGGATGAAAAAGACATGAAGCATGTACAAGTATAAAAAGAAAGTTATGGAAATAGTCACTTAAGAATCATAAGTTGTGTATTATGTATCTAAAAGAAATATTTTGTTCAATATATTTCATAGTAATTTTGTAGGCAATAGTTTTGACCATTTTATCAATTTATACCAAGGTAGCTTTGAGAGTAACATTGGAAGAGAGTGATATTAAGATGAACAGGTGAGAGACTTGTAGAAGAATTTTTACTTGCCAATCAAGTTTTGCTATAACTCGGTACAAATAAAAACACGACACAACTCTTCTCATCAATTATTAATTGTTCAAAATATTCTTCCCTATTTCTAGTGGATACCATAGTTACGCTTAATAAATTATAGGTTGTCTGTTAGCACAATATCTTGACCAAACCCTACACTTCAGTTGTCTCAGTCAGCATAATGACAGATGAGTTGTATTTACCTGAAATGAGGTGTATAGTGTTGGAAGAAAAGGATGATCCAATAATGATATAATCTCTCTCTCAATGCATGATCGGTGAACCTGTAATAGTAATCAGTTAATCAAATAAATATATTCCAGCTAAATATAAGCTAAATATTTCTTTCATGAACGAAAAGAAGGGGTATTAGATTGCGAAGAAACTTCAAAACACAAGCGTAAATTAATATGTTTTACTTATATTTGAAAGACTAGGGCGCATGGTTAAGTGTTTTTCTTTTCAGATGCTGATAACCAAGAATACACTAGAGCCATGGCTTTTGAGAACCATTAGTTCAATTCTCAAGTCTCAACAGTCATTATTGTGCTATGCATTTGTGGTTTTCCTTTCAACACTATTAGCATCTTCATATGCACATAATTTTTGTAAAGCCAATTTCTTCATTCATATTTTCATTTTGGAAAACTAGCAGATAAACTATACTGCAATGCACTCATCATGTTTTTCGTGGGAGGCATGTATATTGTTCAAAATATAGGGTTTAAAGATGAGGAGAACACATAAAGATCTAAATAATAGGTTATCAGATCATATGGTGTGTTGAAAACACAAAGTAGTAATAAACAAACCATGAATTCACAGCAATGGCGTGATTCATAACTTATTTCCACTTTTCTTACAGAAATTACTTATTTCAGCTGAGGAAAAAAATGAAAGTATAAAACAAAAAGCAAGTATTTTCAAAGTAAAAAACATAGAATCTTTAAGAAGAAACTAGTGACTCTTACATATCCAGACCTTATTACGATTTAGCATGACAGACTTTTCCATTGCTTTCATTGCATATAGTTCACCAGTACCTTTGAGTTCCACCAAATGAACACTGTAGCAAAAAACACAATGATGGCTTGATAAATTAGCAGAGAATTTTTATTCTATGATACTGAAAATTTTACGACCACAAACAGAAAATAAAACTCCACAATGTAGAAAATTTGAGAACATCTAAAGCTTCCGTCTTGAAGTCTATAGGTGTCAATGAATGCTTATAGTGAAATTAATTTGGATAAGGGATCAAGTTAAAGATGTAAATGGGAAGGGGTCATAGGAGTCTCCAACTCTGGAACTGGTTTTTGGTATTGAGTTAGACCAAAAGTCAAATTCTAAGGATTCTTTTATTCAATGCAACTATTTGATACAAGTTGATATCACTCTACCTGCCAGTATCTCCACAACCTAGTGGCCTTATGGGCACAAAATGTTGGAGGCCGATTTTTTCGCCTCTTGCAGCAACCTGAAAGAGTCAAAGAAACAAATTAATGAAAAAAAGCAATATTTTTACGACAGACCAACACATGCCAGCTTATAAACATACATCATATATATTTAATTTTAAAAGTGTGACAACCACACCTCCTAAGCACCTCATTCAAGGATTTATTTAGAAAAACTTCTTCATGAACTTACTTTCCCTTAAGTAAAACTAATTTATACATTAACTAATTAGTAAAATAACTTCTTATTAGCTTTTTTAAAATCTACCTTTCACATATAAGCTACTTTTTCATTTTCTTTCTTCTATTTTTGTTTCCTAAAATCAGACCCAAAGTACCTAATTATAGAAAAAGAATATCGTTAAGCACACACATTTTAGTTTCTTTTATCTCCACAATAGTTGAGAATATTTGTTTAATATTTTTTTATTTAAATTATTTTTTTAAAAAAATTCAATCTTTTTATAATATCATCTATGTAAAGATAAAAATATATTATTTATTATTTAGGTTTAGGAAATTAAGATTAAAATATTATAAATATTTAATATTTTGTTATATTTATAAAGTACATAAATAAAATAAACCACAAGTCCTCATTCATATTAAATATCTCTTCTATTTCCAAAACCCCCGAATCCCAACAACTAGTCGTGTCACTCCCAACTCTCACTCTCTTAATGGGTGATCATGAATTGGATTTTTCAAAATCCAACCTAGATTAGTTCAAATCCAATAAAATAGATTGAATCTAAAGTTCATAATCATTTTAGAAGGATCAAATTGAATAGGATTTTTTTAATCTAATTTAAATTATATTAAATCTAGTTTGGCTAATTTTTCTAAACTAGAGTTAAATTTAGGTTTGAATTTTCATGACTTGGGTTAAACTCGACCAAACTCAACTCAACTTAACTTATGCTTGCACTTAGCCTGGTCTAAGCTTAATGTAGCTTGAATTAGCTTGATTTGAGCTTGGTTTAACCCGACCAAGCTTGACTTGAGTATCCATCCTAACATAGGTTCAACTTGACTTGACCTAAATTAACCTGGGCTCGACTCGACTCGACTCAATCCCAACCTACGCTAAACTTAGCCCAACCCAATTTGCTTGGGCCCAACTCGACCTAATCTGACTTGGGCTTGCTTGGCTCGAGCATGAATGACCTGGGGGCCCAATCTAACTTGACTTGACATGGGCCTGACCCGACTCGGCCTTATATGGGCTTGATCCGAGTCAACATGACGTGGAATCGTCTCGGTTAGACATGGCAAGGACCTAGTCCAACCTATTCTAACATGAGTCTGACTTGGACCCAACCCGACTCGATGTAATTTAGACTCAACTCAACCTAGCACAAACTAACCTAAGTCTAGCCTAGTCTAGATTGACTTAAACCCTACCCAACATAACATGGACCTGGCTTGACTTGACCTAACACGTTTTCTTTTGAACTTGGCGAACCCACCTCAGTCGACCTGAGCATGACTCGATGTGGACTTGGTCCAAATTGACTAGACCTGAGCTGGAGAAGGAGTGTAAATAAAGATTCACGAATGCAAAAAGAGGTCAAGGAAATCATGTGTTACAAAAGGGCAAGGAAAGCGCGACCAAGGCATGTTCCCTGCCTTCTCATTTTCATCCAAGACAAAGGGAAACAAGAGAAAGTTAATGTGAAACAAGCATGGAGAATGCGACACATGGAAAAACATGGAATTGATCTTGACCCTTTATCTAAATCTAGAAACTTTTGAAATTTAAATTTCCCTCCCTTTGCTTCTTTGATTTTTTTCCAACACTAGGAGGGATGTAGATTTAGCATTTACGTGTCATTTTAGGTGAATTTAGGTGTCATTTAATTGTAAATTTTGGTTGGCATTCACTACAAATAGCCTCTTCTTGTAAATGACTGTTAAGTTTGAACTTGTGAAAACATTTGAATGAGTGATTTCTTACTGAGTCTTATCTTGATCTCCTAGGAGTCAAGTAGTAATGCTGTAAAAGCTTATCATGAAGATGAAAACAACATCTCCATCTTCAAGTGATAATCTTTTTCTTCCAAACTCCTAATTTTCCTGCATCTTTTACTCTTTTACTTGTTCTTGCTTCAATTTCTATTCTAATTTACTTGTTCTTTTGCGAATGTTCGTGTGCCATTTTGGTTTGGTTCATCTTGTTGTCGCTATAATTTTTTTTATGTTATTAGGATTGTCTTGACCTCCTTTGTCCATTGGAATCATTGATTCAAACTTCTAATACGATATACATGCACAACAAGAAGTGGTGATAAAATTCATATTGATAGCTTGATGTTATTGTGCTTCATATGAATATAAACTCCTAACTACTTGTTAGATCCTTATCATCTTGGAAAGCTCCCTCCACAAATCTTTATTTCCTCATTAGCCTCCTTTGTTCTTGTGCTTGTAGTGCATTCAACAACTTTGCTAGAGTAATGTTTGATAAATCCCTTGTGTTCTTTAGGGATACAATTGTGGCTTCAAATTTTTCAGGTATTGTGACTAAATTTTTTTGAACAATCTATCATCTGAAAATTCAATACAAGGAGCCTTACATTGTTGACTATGTTAAGAAGCTTGTCAGAGTATTCCTTTATTGTTTTTCATTACTTCATTCTTTTCATCTCAAATTTTCACATAAAGTTTAGTGCTTGCATCCCTTTAAACTTTTCATTTCTAGCGTACTCTTGCTTCAAAAACTCCCAAATCTCGTTAGTTATTTTAAGCGTCATTATTTTCAGCAACATAAGGTTGCTCTTGCTTTTGAACTTTATGCTTCCTCTTTTTGTAGATTTTGATTTGAGTAATCATTGGATTATCTCATTGGATTGAAACTCCATACACACCTTCAACAAATTTCCATAGATCACAAGGTGATAATGTTTACCATCAAACAATGAAAGTAAAATTAGAATGGATGAACCTTCGAGATTCATTCTAACAATATTACGTTTGTGTTTAGGTTAAGGAATTACAGGTAGACTAACTCAATCTCACATATCTCTCGTAAGATAGCTTCGGAACCAATTTGTCGTCTTTTATGTTTAGAAAATATATTTTACAAGGATAATAGATGTATTATACGTTTATATAAAAGCTTGAAACTTTGAAGGTTTAATGCTTCTAATCACCATGTGAAAAATGATGAAAGCTAATAATGGTCTTGTTTGAGTGTTTCATCTTGATTTAAGTTGTAGTTGTTGAGTTTGATTATGTGTAATTGGTTTCTTTACCTTTGATCTTGCATAGCTTATGTAGAGAAATGTTTTTGAGGTTCCTTGTCCAAGTTTAAATTGAGTAGTGATTTTTAATGGAATAAAAATCCTTGTAATATATTAAAATGTTCTTTTAAGTTGCTGGAAATGCAAAGAATATTTCAATCAATTAAATTTCACTTGAGCATTTTAAACCTGAAAGTGATCTGTTTTAATCGATTAAAATCACTTAAAGATCTTTCTTTTCAATGATTTTAATGGATTAATAATACAAACTAATCTATTAAAATTGGTTTGCTTTGTTATGAAGGTTGTTTTAATAGTTTAAAATTTGTGTTAATAGATCAAAACTATCAACTATATATAAGATCTCAACTATCTTTAAGGATTCAATTTGAGAACATTTCAAACCTATTCTAAACACTTGAAAAGAGCTATAGAGTGAGTTGAGAGAAACACTTCACTGATTTCTTTTACAAGATTATTTGCTTGAAGATCGTTGGTTGAGTGAATCATACGAGAGATCACCTTTGTATTTTTCTTTCTCATTTTATACTTTAAGTTGTCCAGGTGATTTTTTTTTTTTCTACTTTCTTGGGTGTATGTGTTATTGTCTTTGGTCAAGGTGTTTCTTGTGATAGGTTTCACAAGAGATAATAAGAAAACTTTTAGGATTCAAGATCTTGGTATTTGTCCGTGTATATTTTTAGTAAACTTGAAAACATAATAAATTGATCTAATCAGGATAATTAGACAACTGGATGCAACTCTTATAAGAGTGAATCAATATAATATTGGTATTTCTCTTCTATTCTATACTCTTACATATTGAAATTGCTTTGAAATATGTTTTTGAACATTTGAAAAGTTAAAGAAGTTTGTTTTGCATTAATCTAATTCTTGCTAAAAGTTTATGTGATTCAAAGTAAATATTACATCCACTTGAGAATATCATTCAAAATTTCCGTTCACCTCTTTCTTAACCTAATCTATAATTCTAACACTACGCGGAAGAGCTTCAACAATATTTTATTCATGAACTCTTTATATAAAACAAAAAATGTAACAAAAATCAAATAATAGCCATATCTCAATCCTATCTTCAAAATCTAAACAATAACCTAACATATATTCTTTATCTAAACAAATATTTTAAAGATTGAAACATAGCATAAAAAAATCCCTAAAAACTAATTCAAATTACAAATATTTAGGCATATATTCTGAACAAAGGCATACAAAGGAAGTGAAATGCATGAATGGATAGGTACCTTTTGTATTGCTATCCAAGAAGGATTTTCCTTTTTGTGAGGTCGTGGAAAGACAGGCTGGGAATGAATTGCCCACAAATCTTCTGGTCTCTGCAACATAACAGATTCATTTTATATCAGCAAATATTACTTAGAAAAGATAGCATATCCCTCTTCTTCAAATGACACAACTATTACAAATATAAAATAATGCATTACAGGAAATCACAAAAATATATACACACACATGTATGTTGCTAACTCAAATGGAATACCTTACCAAGTTGGCATCGGGAAGTTCTCGGACAGCTTCATCGACATTTTCTGCAGTGGCTTTCACCTAATATGAGAGCCAAATAATCAAATAAAGTATGTAAAGAAATTTACAAGAGGAACTGAATTTTATACTGGGATTCTAAGACAAACTCATGGTGAACAGCGTTTTATCTAGAGATTAGAATACATGTCAAACTAATAATAGTAGCAAGAGTTACTAACAACTTCCGGCTTATGTTTCTACTAATTTCTACAGCAAAAACAGAATAATATTAATTATATGGTGGGAAAAGCAAGACACTGTACAACTGACAAATATAGTCCTATGAACAAGTTGTGCAAACATGGATATCAAAGAACAAGAACACAGCAGCTGAAATGTTCTAGGTTTGACACATTATGTACACTGTCTTTTATAATACATTACAGAAAATTTGATATTGAATAATGGTTATGCTAAATACATGTTGATAGTATTCAAGAAAACATCTCAATAAGGGAAGTTTTCCGTAACTAAAGTTTTTTTGACATATAAAATATCCATATTCTTAGGTTTGCCCTAAAATAAGCAACTCACAAAGTAAAATATAAAACAAATCATCTCGAACCAGTAAGTGAAAAGACAATACTCACCAGCTTAGCACTCTGTAGCTCAGTTGTCTCAGACAGACGGTTTTGTAAGGGTTCTACATGATCACTTCCATCTAGTTGAACGCCAATGAAGTATTGAAGTTCACCCTAAATACAAATCGTTCAAAATGACTTAGAAAACTAAAAAGGAAGGAAGACAATGTATTGTCTAATAGATACTGAATGTTCATGACTCAAATTATTTGTTTTCTAGCATAACAATATTTCAATCACCTTTTGGTCACGCATAGGTTGCAAGTGAAACAAATTCCAAAACTTCTTTCCTACATGATAGAAATTAGAAGATTGAACATGTAAACAATAAATAAACAAAAAGGATGCTATATTTGAAAAATGAAAACATATTATCTATATCAATCAATTGCCATCCAACTTTGAAAGCACAACTTTAAATAGAAAAAAGTGAATAAAGAAAGTGTATGATTGAAGCACAACTGGGAGGAAGGACAAGTCATACTCCAATGAAGAGAAAAAGTCAGAAGTATAGATATAATTTGACCAGTTATTTACCACTCTTAGTATAGTTGATCAACTGAACAGTAATTTCCCTCTGTTCTCTGATAGCATCCCTTATCCTGGAAACAGTTGCCTGATCTGTTTCTGGTCCTTGAAGAAACCTATGCAATGAAGGAAGTAACTATCGTATTACTGGCATTGCAAACAAAAGCTTGCATTAAGTTTATCAATCTAAAAATGTCAGAAACAGGACATGATATCCTAATGAATAAATTTCTACAACTAAATTGATGATGTATTCTTCTTTGAAAGACAAAAGTACAGGATTACTCAAAAAAAATCTTCCACTACTATAAAGGTGATTGACACATTCCTTACTTATCACTAAATTTTATGTCATGCATTTCTTCTCTTGACGTGACTTCTAAATGATAGAAGAAAATACTTGCAAACGACAGAGGACTACACAATCAGGAAAAACATAGACCAACTTCTGTACTTGGTAAGAAACAGTTTGATACTGAAATGACAACCAATCTATTAAAAGTAGACAGAAATCTATGAGAAGAGTGTTTCTAAAAGAGAAAAGAGCACAGAAGAAAAATGAAACTTTTTTGTATATGAAGATAGTAAAGTTTATACCGACAATTTCGTCCCAAAATTTCTTCTCGTGTATATTCCGTAAGTTCAAGAAAGCTATCAGATGCAAATATCTGCACAGAAAGCAATAATAGTACTTAAAAGCTATTTTCAACAAACACAACAAGTATATATTCTGCATACACATGCTACAGGTCTTTTTCTGTGTGTATGTGAGTGCGTGTTCCAATGGTTATTACCATTTTCAACATCTACTAAATAATACGAGGAGTAGTCTTCTTTTCGTTTGGAGGAAAATGCCAACAACAGATTACCAAGATTTTGGACAAACTACTACCACTAGGTCGATCCTGCAGCAGTCTTCTATATCCTAGCTATTTTGCTTGCATAATTTCTAAGGGATAAAAGGGGGTAAAGCACAGAGAGAACTAATGGCCTGTTTGGTTTAATTAAAATAATTCTTCTTATACCCATAAATAGAAAGAGAAACAAATATAAACATTTTAAGGGAAAAACTTGTGAGAATTTTGCACAGACATTTTATAACGTTGACAGTATTTCATTAAAATAGGAGTATTCATTGAAAGAACTCATGAAGAAAAGCAAATTAGCTGCTTGACTCATGAATCACTATGGTTCTCAAGATTGATAGGCTTTTCGCTATAAGAATATTATAATAGATAATCAAATTTTCCATCATGACACAAAATACAAGACTTTACTTCAATATAGAAGGGGATAAACAATATATTTTTCATCGCACCATGAAGAATTTGTTATAGTGATTATGTGATCTTCCAAAACTCTATGTCTTTAATGAATAGTATATAGATTAAGCAACCAGGGTAATTTAGGAGGGGTGAGGCACCTGTTGCGCCAAAGAGAAAAAAATTGTCTTACAATTGGGTTATCTGGCAGTCTAGGATCAGAAATCACGAAGTTCTTTTCTATCCGCTCCAATGTGGTTGCTAGATCAATTCCCTGCCTTATGTCCCTCTCTCTTAGTGAGTTCTCAAAATTGTTAGACCACTCTATTTCTTTGGTCATCAAAACCTCAGGTTCAACAATAGACCTCTCCTCATCTCTCCCAGCAAAACTCTGAGATTTCCCTTTAAAACTGCAATAAAAGGAAAACATTTCAAGAACATATAATGAACTTAGATTTGTGAGCTAAACATTCACTATAACCCAATAGGAGATAGCTAGTGAATAAAATGTGAGCAAAACAGAAAAGCTTTCAAAATATACTTTTTAGCAGCCAATTAAGCATTTCAAAAACAAGAATTGATTTTTGGCTAAACCATAAAGAAATTAATACCTCTTGAAAGAAACCCGTGCTGATCGTGATGTCCTGGTCTTTTCCTGATTAGAACTCATGCGGTGGATGTTAAGTGGAGAAGGTTGTCTGCCAGGTGTGCTTGTATTCCCAGCATCAGCAGACTTTGGCAAAGCAAAATCAAGATTCATTTTCTCTTCCTCTTCTTGCTTGGAGGCACTATAATCACTCCTATCATTAATAATAGATTTTGGGTCCTTAACAGTTTGGACAACCTCGGTGATCGAACCCAAAGCTTTCTCCTTTTGACGAGCTGGTAAATCAAATTAGATGATATTACAAATAAACTCAGAACCTCAGACATTACTAAAAATGGCTCAACATATTACCATCATATCGAATTAATGACTTGGGTAACCCATTTGGTCGTAATTCCTTTTCATTCACGCCTTCAGTATACTTGCTCACCTCAACCTGCATTCTGTAGTAATAACTGTATTAAGCACCAAGGATATTTCAGCTGTTACTAACGAAACTTGTTAGATAGTTAGAACTCACATTCAACATACAACCATTTTCCCTGAAAGCACATTACTAGATCTCTTAGTCTTAGAATTTATACAACATTTCTTATCTTTTTTTTATCAACGACAGGTTTCTTCCATTGTTGGATTTTACTTTTGGTCTATGCTACTAGGAAACCTTTCATACTCTCCTCCACTCTAAGAATGTTCAGTGGCTTATAGAGCATTTACTAATTTTGTTACTGTTATTATGGAGAAATCCTTATTGTCCTCTCGAGTGGAGATTTTTTATTCAAAACTCTCAAGAGGACAGACCAAGATTTTCTCTACTATTTATTGATCATTTAGTTCTTCGCCAAACAATCTTATACATGTGACCACCCTTACAAAACAGTCAATGAACTTTTTGACAGATTCATTGTCCTTCATTTTGACTACTTCAAACACTTCTCAGATTTAAAAACCTACATTCTTTTCATTTTATCAGTCCTATCCCAAACTTCCTTGGCAGTTTTCAGAGTAATGATCTTGATGATAATATCATCATGTAAAAGCTATTTGTATGATCGCAACTGTTTTTCCTTCCTTTGATATTTCGTCGGTATGACTTCTAAGATTTATTACTGTTGGGTTTTCAGGTAATAGAGTTTGAATACAACCATCTTCTGTTATATCTGACAACCTTTGACCTTTTAGGTAATTCCTATTTTTGCAGCCCACATATGAAAGTTTTGACGAGAAAAAATGGGAGGTGAAGGTAAGGAATTATTGGAGGTCATTTTTGTTTAGGAAAATTTTTGTGTGTGACTTTTCTCTGACTTATCGTTTTTTTTTTTTTTTTTTTTTTCTGTTAGAGTCCCTCAAAGAACATTTTAAGATGCTGACACCATGTTAACGTGTTAACCATGGAAGATATTAAATGTGGAATAAATTTGGAAATTTGGATAAGAGAAGGTATGGTATATTATGAGAAGAGAGTCCTTCAGAATCACAACCAACTCACATAATACAAAATGAACCTCAAGAGTTGCTTTTGTAAATATACATAAAATAAATGATAACAAAGATGAGAAGGTAACCTATGAAACAGTAATAAACTCCTCAAATTCTAACATATTTGAAGCATAAATAATGTACAAAAATCTTGTTCTAAACTTCTACTTCATTATTGAAAAAATGAGGGCTCTAGTATGCAGTCCTAATCACTTTATATTAGTTTTCTAAGACACAATCTCTTAAAACCTTGAGCTATTAAGCATAGTTCCAAGAACGATTCTATATTTCTAAACCAGCGTTTTTGTTTCAAACCTCTGTCTTGGTTAACATAAAAGCTAGGCACAGTTGTAGTTAGCAAATGGGACCTCCCTTATAAAGTGAGCTTCACTATAAATGATGCAAGTAATACATAACTCGGCTATGAAACCAGGAAAAACCAGGTAGGAAGGGCAGGACTGACCCGATGAATTTGATAGTATTGCCTTGATCATCTTTGATGGGGGTGACAGTGAGAAGATTCCAGAATGGTGTTCCATCTTTCTTGTAGTTTAATAGTCTGCCACAATAACCTTTCCCACTTCTAATTGCATCCCGAATTTTCTCCACTTCATTCTTGTCTGTATCAGGCCCCTGAAGAAATCGACTGAAAGCAGAAATTGGCTGCTTGATTAATAACTAAATATTTTTTACTTTTGTTGAAAATGGCTAGCTATAATGGTGATTGAAACAATATATATTGCTATTGTAAAAGCAGGGCATGCTCACCAATTCCTTCCAATGATCTCCTTTGAAGAATAGCCAGTCATAGTGAAAAAGCCACTACTGGCATACATGATTGGGCAGTCTGGTTTAGTTGCATCTGAGACAACAAATGTCTGTTGCAGAGTCCCCAATGCTTCCTTTAACTCTTGTGACACCCTTGGGAACACTCCAGATGATGACTCAGATCCAAAATTTGACTCCCCAGAAGTCCGCGTTGATTCGGCAAATCTATCTGACAAGTTTCTGCTTCTGTCACCCTCGAAAGAGGCACTAGTATTTTCTCCCCCCAGTGCTCTGAAGTTCCCAGAGTTCACCGCAAGACCCCATTCTGCAGTTCTCTCAGCTATGGATGCTTCAGTTAAAATTTGTTGATCAGAAGAGGACTTCTCTTTCAGATGATTACTCAAGTAATTGTCTTCAGTTTTACTTTTATCCTTTATTGCCGAGTTGCCATCTACTGCAAAATTAGGCTTCCCAGCAAATGCCATCCACTTGTTGGCAGATTCCTTGCTGCTTGCAGAATTAGAGAAAGTAACTGCAGAACCTCCATCTTCATCTCTTCTGATCCTCTGTTGGCCAACATTTGGACTCTCACGCAATTCAAATATTGGAAATGAATCTGCCTGATCACTGCTGCCATCAGAATCATGCTTTGCAGATACTTTCAGTTTCTCCATTTATGAGTTATCTCTTTTGATGATTACCACAAAGTAAAGGGTACCACCACCACCTACCAAAAATTTACACAAAAAAATAAATATGCATGTTTTCAGTCTGAAGTAATGATCATCAAGGACCAGAAAACCAAGTTCAATCTTCATGGATACAACCATCATGGCAAACCATACAGAGACTTCTTATTAAATGAAAATATATATACTAATGCAGATAATTTTATCATGCTAGCAAGGTTCAGTTGGAATGATTAAGAATTAATGTGTCTGAGTACATAACGTACATGCAATAAATAACACAGAAAAAAGAACAGCAAAACTAGCAAAAATTCACCAAATTGTGCAGAAAGAGAGAGAGCGATACAGTTTCCTCCAGTAAAAGTAATCTCACACAGTCTCTTGAGGAAAGAAACATTGATATGTGAAAAATTTCTAATGAAAACATGAAAATGGTCTTGTGATTCAGTTGGATAATTAACCTTTCTCTCGAATGTCTTTCCGCTTTCACTTCATGTTGGACCTCAAACAGAACAGATAACGTTGGAGGCTCTCATAAACACAATAAATACCCCCAACACTAGCTGAATATTGTTCTTTAGGAAAACACAAAATATTCTTGAGGCAAGACCAAACGTGTAATATCCATTTCATAAACCATCTATTTTGTCCACCTTCTTGGTTGGAAATAAAGAAAAGAAATAAAACAAAATATCACATTTTTTAACGTTTGAAATTCACTACCAGTGACGTAGACTTCATCGGATTCTACTTTCTTCATGTTCAGTGTCCATCACTCTACGTAATAAACAAAGAGCACGACCCAATTGCTTCTTATTATTAAATTTTGACATGTAACAGTTAATCATATTTGACATGTAAGATTCAGACATGAGTTTGTACTTGTATTGACAGTTAAGGGTAGATGAGATTGATCCCTGAAGTGGTAAAGTTGTCAGAAGCAAAATGATGTATGAAGGAGTAAAAAAAATGAATTGGGGAGGTGGGGTCAGGAAAAATTGTGAGGCCAGAAAGGATTTGGCGTGGCACGTTGTTGGAGATAAATTTCACTATCAAAATTTAATATTTGGGTTCCCTTTGGAAAGATGACAAGTGAGAATAATAGAGGGGGAAGGTGTTATGTGGCATTGCGATGTGGTGGTAGAAAGTTCCACGACAACAGACAGAAGAAGGCCAAGTAAATCGATGAGCCAGGTAAGAGGCGCATTATCGTGTGATACAGATAGCACGTGGAAGTGATTAGCCTTTGCCTCACTCATCTCACACTCCAACGCAAACACCACACTACACAACACATTTTGACAACAATTGATTCACACCATTCGGGACACAAGGTTACAACACCCTAATTTTACGTTCTACCTTTTTATTTTTTATTTTTTATCTATTCTCGATTCTACTTTTTACTGTTATATTTGCTTTGTTGTAAGAATTCTTTTTTAATGTATAACAGTGAAAATTTATTATTTTTATGTACTTTCATATATTTTTTATTTTTTTTTCAATTATAGGTATTAGAAGAAGTTCAAGTTTTTGAATTGGTTTTTTTCTGGTTCAACTTTTTCACAAAATTCTTAAAATGAGTAAAAAAAATCTATTTCTATTTTAGATATATTGTGTCTTGTATGATTTTATTAAAAAAATAATAAAATCGTATTACGTTAATACGATTTTAGTGTAATAAAGTTAAACTGAAATTAATACGATTTTAGAACAATTAAAATTGTGTCAGGATGGAACACGAAAGAAAATCATGCTATAGTAACACAATTTTTTTATAATAAAATCATACTCACTTAATACCATTTATTCATAATGGGAATTAAGAAAAAAAAATTGTTGGAAAATTTTGTAAAAAAATTACTCCACAATAAAAAAAACTTTTGAATTACTATAAAAACTTAACAATCTACACATCCTCTTCTTATCAATATTTTTCATGTGTTCTTCTTGACTACAAATTTTCAATTTACACAACACGCAATTCATCACTCCCTGTATGTTTTCAATTTATTCCGAACTTTATCAAAATTAATGTACATCAGAATGGTCCATTCTCGATCTATAATAGATTTTGATCCACCTTTAAAGTATTTCATGTTAAAAGATAATGACTCTTCAATTTAGCATGTGTTTGAATTGAGGTGTGAAAATAATGATGGAAAAAACGAAAAAAAAAAATAAGAGAAAGAAAGTAAAAAATAAAGTTAGTTCAATTAAAGAAAAAAAGAGTAAAAAGGGAAAAAAAAAAAGGTTTGAGAATAATTTGATTGATATGATAAAAAAATTAAATTTATTTAATATACTTAAAAAATTATTGCCTTGTCTTTTTCTTAAAACTAAAATTGGATATAATATTAAGAGTATTTTTTAATACCAAACTCCGCATTAGGTTAAATAGTTAGTCTTGTTACAGTCTGGTAAAATAATCGTCTGTTATCTTATATATCTTGCATGTAGTAATATAAAAAGTAGACTTTTAAAATTAAATTGAAATTCAAATAAAATTAGAATTTAAAAATCATTATAAAATGTTTGCAGGGGTAAAATTTCGAAACAGAGTAACAACTTAAAATAAGTTATCCTCGAAGTACCAAAATTTATAATTAAACTTATGTTCAGTTCAATATGTTATAGTTGTATTACTTGAAATAATAAATTTAAACTAATGTAGGTGTCACATTTAACTACATAAAAGTAAAATTTGACATATAAAGCTATAACATAACGTATAAACAAAAGTTAAATTACAATAATGAAAAATAAATTGAAAACAATAAAAATAACAAGTTCATTTATTTTAGAAAGTCCCGTAAAATCTGGACAGACATCTAAGTTTAAACTTCCCGTTTGGAGGATTTTGATAGTGAAAATGTTGTTGTTAATAATAGTTAACACGTCAAACATGGTTGACATTAATAATATTAAAATCGTCAATGTTTAGTCATTGTATATCAATGTGACCATCATGTATGATATATGTATGACAACAAAGTTTACGTGAGAGCAAGTTACACGTGTAATAAGAATATAATATGAAAGAGGCATCTATTATTCTTACTTATCATGTATATAACATTATATGATGAAGCCAATTAATTTTAATCTTATTTTTTATTACCTTATAACATGGAAATATCTTTGTATAATAGATAGTGAAAAATTACTTATTATTAGGATTTTGTTTATGGATATATATAATGTAGAAGGACCATTTAAACTAATATTTCAAATATTTTGATTTTGCATCTCTAGTTTAAACATGAAATTTAAAGTTATACCACCATCATTCTGTAGCTTCACATGGATTTCTACAAATGATAGTTTTCGTTACTGATATTTAATATTAGCTGCAATCAACCTATCTCCAAACCTACACGAATTATGTCACAACAATATTTAATAGAAATAATATATGCATCAACTTAATTTTATAACACTTCTTTTAAGAATAAATTCTCTAATATTACTGACCAAATTATTTAATATGGACAACATATATAATTCGAGTTAGGAAGCAAAGAATTGTGAAGGTTGTTATGTACGTATGTGTTGATCGTTGTTGTTATGCATGTGAAACCTAAAATATTTTTATTCATGTCTATGTTCTAAGTCAATAAATAATCGTTTTTTCCTCTTCCATATATCAAAGTTTCTTATACCAAAAAAAAAAAAAAAACCACGCATAAAAATGATTAATTTCTAATTTAAAATCTTACAGTCGATTTAATTTAAATTCCATACACAAAATTAATTATTCTTAAATTAAAACACTACTACATCAAAATTAATTTATTTAACGGTACGTAATTTGAAATTATAATCTATGTTTCAAACAATTTAATCATTTATTTTTAACCTAATAACCCCTACTCAAAAACTACTAAATCATAATTTCAATTAGCCAAACCGAATTTCATTTTTAAATTTGTAATTTAGATAACCCCCAAAAAAATAAAAATAAAAAGTTATTTACAAATTCGTCGTTACACATTTCATAACATAATTTACCTTATCACCTACTACTTAAGTTTTAAATTCCACACGAAATAAAATTTATAATTTAAAATCTGACATAAAAATTAATTTCCTTTAACCCTAATTTCATATTTCAATACATATTCCAAACCTAAATAGAATTATAATTAAATTATTCAACCCTTTTAATTTCTCTAATTTAAATAACAATTGAAAGTTGTTCCTACACATTTCCTACAATTTTCAATTAATCTATACTTTCTAACTGTGTTCTTGCAACATCGTAATTGATTATAACAACAACAAAAGGAATCCATTGTAACAAAATAGAAGCTCATAATCGGTTATTGCCATTAATGCTTTAAAATAAAACCACATAATACATAATTGATTATGCATAATCTATTATTTGGAAGCATAATTGATTATGAATCAATTATACCCATCACTCGATCATGCAAGTAAAAGAATGAACAGCAAGGCATCACACAAATCCTTCGTCACAAATCACACTAGTGGAAAAAACACCTTTTACGATGAAATAAAACAACGGTCAAACGGAACCGCGTTAAACAAAAACACGATGATAATTTTGAAATTAAGTGTAAGAATACAAAGGTGGTTATCAATAACAACCGCCTTCGTATCTCCATCAAACGTATTAAACAAAAACGCGGTGGCAATTTTGAAATTAAGTGCAACAATACACAGACGGTTACTAATAACAACCGTCTTCGTATCTCCATCAAGTGCACCCTATCTTTGTTTTTTTTAAACATTTGAAATCAGGGGCTACAACGGCGGTTAAGGGACTTCAAACGCCGTTGTAACCAGCTTTTAAAAAAAAAAATTTCAATTTTTCAATGGCTACAACGGCGGTTGGAGACAACGGCAGTTGTGGGGCTCCAACCGCCGTTGTAGCCCGGCAGCTTTTAAATTAATTTTTTTTTCAAGGGATACAATGACGATTGGAGCCCCACAACTGCCGTTGTAGCCCCCTTTTCTTAGCCCTACCCACTCACTTTCTCTTCTACACTCTACTCTTCTCTTCCCGCGCCGTCGCCGTTCCTCCTCCACCCCCCGTCGCCCTTCCTCCTCCACCTCTCGTGCCCTCCATCCCCCATAGCCCTTGCACGCCGCTCTTCCTCCACCATAGCACTCGCGTGCCCTCCTCCTCCACCATAGTCGTTGGTCAAAAGGAACTTTATTTGCGTTTTGTTCTTGTCGGCTACAAGAGGTATGTTTTTATGTATTTTTGAAATGTTTGGATTGTTTAGATTTCTTGTTGTATGCTTTTAATGCTTTGTGCATTGAAATGATTGTTGTTGTATGCTTGGTTGTTGTGTATAATTTCATGAAAACGTGTTGGTATTGAGTCCGGGGATGTTCGATCCCCGACAATTTGTATTTGATATTTTCTTACATCAAAACGTGTTGATATTGAGTCCGGGGATGGTCAATCCCCGACAATTTGTCTGATATGTACTTATATCAAAACGTGTTGGGTATTGAGTCCGGGGATGTTCGATCCCCGAAAATTTATGTTAGTATTTTAAGTATGGAAATCTTAAATCCCCAAAAAATATGTTTAAATATGATTAGCACATTTTAAATATGTTAATCATGAAATGTAACAAGAACTTACAATTGTCGTCCCCTCAACCAGTAATGAGTTCTTCAGTTTATCAAGTCGTTCATAGCTACCAAAGATACTTGTATATTGATCACGCCATTGTGATATCTCTTTAAACAAATTCATTCTAATTGGTGGCCATGAGTCCTCGCCCATCTCCAACAATGCAGTAATGGATCGATAACCACAATGTCCATAAGTTTTAACATCAATAACGTCCACTATCTATGGATGACAAATAGGATGAAATTGATCAAGCATGGGTATTACTTTAGCGAGTATGGGCAAATGTGTTTTTACATTTGCCTAAAATATTTGTATTCATGTCTTTATGTTTTAAGTCAATAAATAATCGTTTTTTCCTCTCCCATATATCAAAGTTTCTTATACAAATAAAAAAGAACACGCATAAAAATTATTAATTTCTAATTTAAAATCTTACAGTCGATTTAATTTAAATTCCATACACAATTAATCATTCTTAATTTAAAACACTACTACTTCAAAATTAATTTATTTAACTGTACGTAATTTGAAATTATAATCTATGTTTTAAACAATTTAATCATTTATTTTTAACCTAATAATCCCTACTCAAAAACTACTAAATCATAATTTCAATTACCCAAACCGAATTTCATTTTTAAATTTGTAATTTAGATAACCCTCAAAAAAATAAAAATAAAAAGCTATTTACAAATTCGTAGTTACACATTTCATAACATAATTTACCTTATCTCCTACCACTTAAGTTTTAAATTCCACACGAAATAAAATTTATAATTTAAAATCTGACATAAAAATTAATTTCCTTTAACCTAATTTCATATTTCAATGCATATTCCAAACCTAAATAGAATTATAATTAAATTATTCAACCCTTTTAATTTCTCTAATTTAAATAACAATTGAAAATTGTTCCTACACAATTCATACAATTTTCAATTAAATGCTTTCTAACTGTGTTCGTGCAACATCGTAATTGATTATAATAACAACAAAAGGAATGCATTGCAACAAAATAGAAGCTCATATCGGTTATTGCCATGAACGATAATGCTTTAAAATAAAACCACATAATACATAATTGATTATGCATACTATTATTTTGAAGCATAATTGATTATGAATCAATTATACCCATCACTTGATCATGCAAGTAAAAGAATAAACAGCAAGGCATCATCACACAAATCCTTCGTCGCAAATCAGAAACAAACATAGCATTAGTCTATCCATTTAGTATTTCTGACACTTTTTCTGATGAAATATTTTAAAAGCATCATTATTTCGAAAGTTTCTCTCTAACATTATTGTAAAAACTTTATACTTAAACTTTATATTTCCAATTATCTAACACATTTATTTTTCAGAAAGATCAACTTTTAACCTCATTGAATGATGATTGTGTAAAATAAATTTTTTATAACTTTTTCTTTATCATTTAATTTATAGTCACTTAAACTCCTTTCTCCCTATAAACTTTTCCTTTTCCTTTTGAAATTAGCATCTGTCTTTGAGAGTTATTTCTCATCACCATTTCACAGTGTTCATTATTTTCATCAAAACTATTTGATATATTTATTTTCTTTCAAAAATGTAGCATCACGTATTACACCTACACAATCTAATAAGACCTAAACGCTTAAAGTTATCTCTTAAATTTTGATGAATTAATATTTTATTTTAAGTGTTTTAAACAAATCATTCAACAATGATATGATTATCATACTACGTCATAAGGTTTATTCTTCACACTACAAGAAAAAAGTTGCTTAATGACCAATTTTCAGCTACCAAATAAAATGGTTACTAATTGTGACCAAAATAGTCACCAAATTAGATTTTGATTGCTAAATAATTACAAAATAGAAGTAATGATTAAATTTAGTGACTAATTAAGTCAAATAATTGGTATCTAACATTAGCTACCAAGGTTTTAGTAACCTTATGTCATTAGATTCTAAATTAGTCTCTAATTAATTTAGAATCTAATGACATAGGTCACTAAAACCTTGGTAGCTAATGTTAGATACCAATTATTTGACTTAATTGGTCACTAAATTCAATCATTACTTTTATTTTATAGTTATTTAACAACCAAAATTTAATTTGATGACTATTTTGGTCACAATTAAGAACCATTTCATTTGGTAGCTAAATATTAATCTTTAAATAATTTTTTTCTTGTAGTGTCAAGATGCCTTAAACTACACTACAAAAGAAGCTTTCTTTGCTCAAAATGCAACACTCAATACATGCTTATCTTCCTAAGACGTAAATTCACTTTTAAATTTGTTACACAGCCTAGAAGCTCACAAAAGTCAACCTTTAAACGTCAGTAAAGATTCTTTTATAGCAAACTAACCTCTCTATGAGGATTTACGTTAAATTTAATTTTGTCAATATAAGAAAAAAAAATTAAAAAGAAAAGACATTTTATACATAGTAAATTGAGTGTATGTTGTTAGATAAAAGACTATTAATTAATAAAACTCTCACACGTAAATAGAAGACATGTAGATGTTTAACAATAGACTTCTATAAATAAAAGTTGTAATTAGAAAAAACAACTAATGCTCCTGCATATAATCACATATGTAGTGCATACTTAAATGCTTTCTCAGACTATATGATAAACGAATTTTAGAAAGTATAATTTATTTGTAAATTCTTCTATTTTGTGTAATTTTTTCAAGCAATGGATGTTTAGTTTTTATTTGATCGTTTAGAGATTTATCCTTGTAATTTTAAATAACATTTTTCTTTCATGTAACAAAAAGTAGTAGTTACAAAATACTAATGAAATTTAAAGATGACTTAGTATTAAATAGTACTCGTATTTTTTCTTGGAAGATAAAAGATCATAATCAAAAGTTACTTGTAAACCATAATTGATAATGAAAAAATGTTTAATCTTCTAAGTATAATATAATAATTTAAAAGCTTAGGTGCAGCAAATCTATATAAAAAGCAATTTTTCGTGGTCTCTATTATTAAATGTTTACTTGCACATGTTATCCTCTCACAAGCCTTTTGCAAAAATATTTCGAAATTTGTTTTGTGAATCAGTAAACATTTTTCCTAAATTATCTACTCAGCATCTTTCAGAAAATGTTTTAAACTCAATTCAACTTTTTTTTTTCTAGACGTAACTTGTTCTTTTCATAAGGCTCAAAATCTTCTATAATTCTAAAAGACGATGCTCGATCTAAACATTCTTCTCCTCGTAATCTTTGAGGAATAGCCACACTTGACATTTCTACCTTCAATATTTGTCCCATTTTTTTTCCATCCAATATCTTGTTTATTCGCCAAAGCATCTTCAACTTTTAATTTAGCAATTGAGGCAGCTGCATTGTATGGAGATGAATTTGATCTAATCCCAAAGATTATAACTTGGGGAAACGAAGTCACACGCATGAAAGAAATAACAAATAATAACAAACAAAAACATTCAAATGCAGTACAGTACAGAAACTAGCTAACATAAACAATCAAGTAGACCGGATTGTAGACCGGATTGTGCAATCTGGTATACATTTTTATTTATTTGATGTATACCGGAGTGTAGAATTCGATATTGGATTTGAAAGGTAAGGTTCAATTTGTATGCATTTAGTATATCAGAATGAAACTAATCTAGTATACATTTCTTAAAATATTGTATATCGAATTGAACACTGGATTCCAGGATTCAATATATATTTTGTATATTGGATTAGGTGCGTTCCAGTATATAAAATGTATACGGAATCTTGGGATCTGGTGTTCAATTCGCTACACAATATTTTAAAAAATGTATATCGGATCAGGTACATTCTAGTATACAAAAAAATTAACAAATGTATACTGGATTGAACCTTCAATCCTGTATTCATTTTGCATAATTTTTCAAATTTTTTATTTTGTGCACTGTGTTGTTATGCTGCAAATATGGATGGATTGGGTAGATATTCAGAGAAAGTACATAAAGTGTCATATATGAACCAAGTATATGAAAGTGGTTTAGTGAGAAGTGAACAACAATGCATCATGAATTTTACAAAAAATGAGGTAAATTGATTGTTGTTTGTTTTTGTTTAAGAAATGGAAACTAATGACATTGTAATGAGATATATTTTTTAGGTGTTTGGTACATGAGATGAGTTACTTCAATGGATTCGCATGATTGCATTTGGACTTGGCTTTGTGCTTGCCATACTTAGATTTGGCAAAGCAACTAGAGCGCAAGACAGGAAGACATTTGTGTTGTTGGGGTGTGAAAGAAGTGGGAAGTATAGAAAATGCAGAACATATTTAGAGGTGACTATCATAGGCATAAGGAAGTGTGACTGTCTGTTCAGATTGTGGGGTAAGCCAATCAATAACGGAGGTTAGGTTTTGAAAGTTGTATATGTGTTGCATAATCATGAATTGATTGAGACATTGGTTGGTCATCCTTATATCGGTAGATTAAGACCCAATAAACATGCGTTAGTTGTTGACATGACAAAGAGTCAAGTGAAGCGCCATCAAACATATTGCTTACATTGAAAGAAAACAATGAAGACAATATCACGACAATCAAGCAATTATGTAATACAAGATATACATATAAGAGATCGTTTAAAGGATCAAGAACTGAAATGCAGCAATTGATATTATTGTTGGAGCGTGACAAATATATTCATTAGAATTAGTGTCGTGAGTCTTCCCAAGTTGAGTGATATATTTTGGACACATCCTCGTTCAGTGAAATTCTTATATGCATTTAGCATTGTGTTGTTGATGGATAGCACATACGAGACCAATAAATATAGATATAGACTTCCATTGCTTGAAATAGTAGGTGAGACCTCGACGGGTTTAACTTTCTCAGCTGTCTTTTTTTTATGTTAAGTGAATGTGAGAACAACTTCATTTGAGCTTTACAAAAACTACTATGGTTGTTTTTAAGGGCAGATGTGTACCCTGAAGTTATTGTTAGTGGTAGGGACCTTGCTCTCATGAATGCAATTAGGCTTGTTTTTCCATGAGCTTCTAACTTACTTTGTCGGTTCTACATAAATAAGAATGTCAAGGCTAAGTGTAAAATGTTAGTTCATCCACGAGATGTCTGGGACATTGTTATGGAAGCATGAGGAAGTGTGATTGATTGTTGGAATTGTGACACATTTGTCGGGTGTGTCGAACGATTTGAATGTGTTTGTTTGTCATGGCCTTTATTGCTTGAGTATGTGTAAAAGACCTGGATTAAGCCCCACAAGGAAAAATTTGTGAGGACATGGACATATAAGGTGATGCATTTGGGAATACAACATCAAATAAGTATGTTATTATGTTTTATGTTTATTTATATTTTTACTGAAAGTTGTAATATTTTGAGTAATTTTGTATTGTCTATGCAGGGTTGAACAAGCTCATGGAATTTGAAGCGAATTTAGCATGGGAGATTTGTGTACATGTTGGGATGTAATGAACAATCTGCTTGTCCCTCAACATAATGAAATTAAGGTCTCCTTTGAGATGAGTCTATATGTTGTTGGTCATACTTTCAATATCACATTATACAAATATTTAGTAATTGTGGCAAGCAAATATGCGTTGATGCATATTGCAAAAGAGTTTGATAGGGTCAAACTTATTGGCTTTGATAAGGAAAGGTGTCAGTGTGTCCTTAGACGTACTCATGGTTTACAATGTGCATGTGATGTGGACTAGACTTAGTTTCTCAGATATATCATCATATGAGTTGTTGATTCAACAACAGATTGATGTGATATTAGATCGCTTTAAAGAGGTTGACATTGGAGATAAAGTAACCATTAAAAGCAAGCTTCGAGAAAGTGCATACCTTGATGACATCAATATATCCACCATTGGATATAGTGAAAACTAAAAGGTCTCAAAAGAGTCGACAAAATCGATTTGAGAGAGTGTAACCCTTCATACTTTGAACATGTAGATAAAATTTATTCCATTGAGGATAGTTGCTCTTCACATAAGGCTTCAAGGGTTAAGGTAAAAACACATTTGTCCATACCCGCTAAAGTAATTCCCATACTTAATCAATTTCATCCTATTTGACATCCATACATAGTGGACGTTATTGATGTTAAAGCTGATGGACATTGTGGTTATTGATCACTGCTGCATAGTGGACGTTCACTTGACATCAAAATAAAGACAGCTGAGAAAGTTAAACCTGTCGAGGTTACACCTACTATTTCAAACAGTGAAAGTCTATATTTATTGGTCTTGTATGTGCTATCCATCAACAAGACAATGTTAAATGCATTTAATGACTTCATTGAATCGGGATGTGTCCAAAATATATCACTTACAACTTGGGAGGACTCATGACACCTATTCCAATGAATATATTTGTCACGTTCCAACAACAACATTAATTGTGGCATTTCAGTTCTTGATCCTCTAAGCAATCTCTTATATGTATATCTCATATTATACAATTGCTTAATTGTCGTGACATTGTTTTCATTGTTCTCTTTCAATGTAAGCAATATGTTTGATGGTTTCATTTGACTCTTTGTCATATCAACAACTAACGCATGTTCATCGGGTCTTAATTTACCAACATAAGGGTGACCAACCTATGTCTCGGCCAATTCATGATTATGCAACCCACATATAACTTTCAAAACCTAACTTTCTCCATTATTGATTGGTTTACTCCACAATCTGAACGAACAGACACACTTCCTTATGCCTGTGATAATCACCTCTAAATTTTGTTTTGTATTTTTTATTATTCTCACTTCTTTCACACCCCAGAAACACAAATGTCTTTCTACCTTATGCTCCACTTGTTTTATCAGATCTAAGTATGACAACCACAAAGCCAAGTCCAAATGCGACCCTGCAAACCCATTGAAGTAACTCATCTCGTATACCAAACACCTAAAAATAATATCACAATACAATATCACTAGTTTCCATTTCTTAAACATAAACAAACAATAATTAATTTACCTCATTTGTTGTAAAATTCATTGTGCATTGTTGTTCACTTCCCACTAAACCACTCTCATATACTTGGTTCATATCTAACACCTTATCTACTTCCTCTAAATATCTACCCAATTTATCCATATCTGCAACATAACAACATAGTGCACGAAATAAAAAAATTGAAAAATTATGCAAAATGAATACCAAATTGGAAATTCAATTGAGTATATATTTATTAATTTTTTTTGTATACTAGAATACACTTAATCCAATATACATTTCTTAGAATATTGTATTTCAGATTAAACACCAAATCCCAGGATCCGATATACAAAATTAATACTAGATGCTGAAATCCGGTGTTCAATCCAGCATACAATATTTTAAGAAATATATACCGAATTAATTTTATTCTAGGATTCCACTCGGAACACATCAAATAAATAAAAGTATATACCGGATTGCATTATCCAGTGATTTAACAGATTGCACAATACGGATTGCACAATCCTGTATTCAAACGAAATGAAAATTAGTTACCTCAATCGTTGCAGCTCCGTCGTCATTTCACGTTGTCGCCAACGAAATCATCTCTGCCAATTTTCAACCACTCACTCACCGTCGCCAATGGAACCACTACCGACGACTAAAGTTCACTCCAAAACAATCAACCACTACATCCAAGAACACTATATTTTATTTCAAAAATTTTAATACCCATTTTTGTAATTTCCAAAAAAACATTAACATAATTTAAAAATTTATAAAGGTGCAGAATGAGATCATCAGGAAGAAGCCGTCATATTCCCAACAGCCAACAATGTAGCTTTCAACAAAGAAAGTGCCACCCACGACATGATTGGGTGCATTTGCAAGCTGCCCTAATTACACTCTTCCTAGCTCAACAAATTGCAACCTTCTAGAATGTCCCGAAAATAGCTACTTGTGGAAAGGATAACCGAAAAGATTGACTGAAATTTTGTAGAGTCACAAGGACGTCAACTCTCAAGTTATCAACATCTTAAATCCACTAAAATATATTATGTAAGTACAGCTTATAAGACTCTGAGAGCTTTCCTCCAAGTTTCGTGAAATTAAGTTCAAATTCTAACATGACCACTGACCAATTATTAAGAAATGATTAAATAAACCTCACAATGCACTCTAAATTCAGAATTATTGTGATAAATAAAACCCCTCAGCATTTGGATTGAATCTTAAACTACATTAACAATTTCTTCACACGGTGGTACAGTACAACGCATACTGAAAGCTGGATAGCTTTTTTTCCAAACTTGCTGCTATAAGGGCTTTCTATCACCAAACATACGTATACAAGTATTGTTACTAAAATACAGGTCACAGTAAATTCAATTCTTTCGTGTTGCTGCCTCGTGTTGTAAAATAATGAAACAGCATCTATTATATAATTTACACCATTTAGTAAAGAAAATCTAGATCCAGGTGAATCACCAAATGCGGTTAAGTTTAGACTTCTGACGGAATTGCTTTTTTGTGGTACACCATGGGCCAGGAAAGGTGCTCAACTGTACATCAGCGAAAACAATTACACTCAAGAGGCACATAGACAGTCAAGTTGGCACAAGATTATTAAGAAAAAATCAATTTATCTGAAAGTCGATGCAGTTTTATACGAAGGTTTCAATACTTAGTAACTGACATAAAATTGGCATCCTCTGCAGCAGAGAAAAATTGAACATTTATCAGAGTAAGCGGATAACTCACACTGCCAATAATCGTTCCACCAAACCATGCAGTATCCACACCGAATGGAGGAGGTATGACTTTAATTCCATTGGATATAGAAGGAGGAAGTGACGAATGAAGCTCCTTTTCTAACCTTTCTGAAACGGAAAGATCCCAAAAGTATAATTAAAAATCTTAAGTAGTTCCACTTCATCATTCTGCTTTGTTGCAAAGATGTCAGTGCCCAATGATAAGATGTAAAGTGCCCCCATATATATATATATATATATATATATATATATATAGAGAGAGAGAGAGAGAGAGAGAGAGATACCTGCTAAACCAGGTAAACAGGCAGTTCCCCCTGATAAAACAACAGTCTTGTACCAATCGTCATTAACTGCTAAATCTGCAGAATAGCAATGATCCATACAAAGTGCGATAGCCTGGTGCAAACCCATTGCTCGCCTATGCCAAGAAATAAAAAATACATTAAGATTCAGTTCTGAAAAATATAAGCAACTAAAGCTCAGTGTTGGGGCTCATGTTACACATTTACAAACTCCTAACACATGTTGTGTATACCTCCTACTCTTTTTTATTCTCGTATGTAACCTACAATTTGTAGTAGATGGAGTGGGCTCGTTCACTTTTCCATTTGTCAAATACACAAATTCTTTTTATGTACTAGATTGAAAAAGAGAAGTAGAATTAGGATAAGGTATAAATCTCCCAATACAATAATAATCCATCAAACTTCCATCTAAGTCTAAAAAAGACTAAGGCACCCTAAATCATCGAAAAAGTTTAGAAGTTCGGAAAAACAAAACTGACATGAAAAATGTCGAGTCAACTATCAAGATAAATGTCAGTCTATCCAACAAAATATCCTCACTCTTTTCGGACAGCAAACTGAAGCACCAAATCAATGTCTTTTATTCAATTACTTTTTTTCAAAAAAAAAATGGTTTTCTTATTATGATTAAAATAATTATAGTTCAAACAAACAAATGCAAAGAAAAAAGATCAAGTTTATTAGAACAAAAGATCAGGAGAAAATTGCAAATTTTATTTAATTTCTAAAGACTGTTAAGCACTTTTTTTATTCTGTCATTCAACTATGGTGATAATAAGATGCTAATTTATTGGATCGCACACAGTCACCATAGATATGAACATGATTTCTGAACCAATACTTATACGGGTATACTGAATCTGGCCATATTGCAAAAAATGTACAAAAACTTACACCCCAGCAAGTCGTGGCTGGAATAAGATCTCCCCTGTTTGAAACCGCTCTTTTGAGAGTGTAAACAACCCTTCTACAGCTTCAAATGATGCTTGTGTATCTTTCAATAGCTCAGCTTCATAGTCAGCAGCAACATAACATAGCTTCTGTTGCCATGAAACTAATGAAATATCAGGCAACTTAATTCAGATGACTTTGAATGAAAAGAAACATGTATGGTACCCATCACTCTCACCAAACATAAATGGAGAACCAGAAAAAGGAAAGGAGACAAACACTCTCTATGTATGGAAACAATATATATATATATATACATATATAACGAGAGCACAAAGGATTTGATCAAATTTCATCATCAAATGCTGAACTGTGCAAGGAATATATCACTTGGGAGCTCCCTTTGTTGAATCCTTGCCATCAGAAAAGACATTTGCATCACTATATATAGAATTAATGATTTGATAAAATTTGATATCTGATTTAGAGGAAACTGAATATCTCTCTGTATTCTCTCTTTAAACACGCATAACCTCAAGAAGGATTTGATCAAACTGAACAGCTATCATTTACACATGTTTCAGCCTAATTATGACTCCATGTTCTCTCCTTTGACACAAATTAATTGTGAATTCATTTATCTCTTTCTAAAAGTATCGAGTCTGTTACAAACTTTTGAATTTGAAATTGCATGGTCAGCTAAATGGGATTTCTTTAGATATAAAGACACATTAGCATGTTAGGTGTAATATCTGGATTTGGGTCCATTATTACTGCTGCATAGGATATGTTTTCCCTAAAGCGCATATTTTCATGCATCAAGAGAAAAGGAGAGATAATTTGAAATTCATTTGTTCCACCCAGTATTAGGATTAAAAAGGAGTGAAGTGAAAATTTAAAATCAAATTCAACTTAAAGAGAGCTTAGAAGAAAAAGTATTCTGACTAGATTAAAGATGTTTAGGTGAATCACGTGTTCTAAATTAATTAAGCAATATTGGGGATCCCCTTTTATCTTCTCAAGAGAAGTGAAACATCAAATATAAATAAAAATCTCAAATCAAAATAACTACTTCAGAACAGAAAAGACAGCAATAATACCTCTTTCAGAGTGCGAACAGTGTACAAAGATTCAAAACTTATGTTATTCTCTTGCATTTGTTTTCTAAGAAATCCAGTAAGCTTTAGTGCTCCCAGCCCCACAACTTCCACACCCACCTTTCGCATCACTTTACCATTTAAAACTGTAAAACAAAAATGCACATGCACTCATAATGAGAGAAAGAAGGTACTGTCCATGAACTCATTTTCTTTAGACAAAGGAACAACTTGTTGATTAGAACAGAAGAGGTAACGTTAAGTCATGACTACCTCTGAACCCAACAAAGAAAGCAGACCAAGGTATTTCCAGGAATTTATTGTTGTGTAAATTTAGAAACATCAGAGAATAAAACTGTAGAGCATACTTGGAACAATAGATGTCACTTGAAATCCAATATTAACAGCAATCCCAGAAGTTTGTTTTGCAGCATACAGAGCTAAAGTCCCCTGGATTTATATAGTAGAAAAAAATAAATAATAATGGTACAGACAAAAAAATGTATTTGAAATAAACACCCAGACATGACTGAACAAAAGGGGTAGGCAAGTACATTCATAGGAAAACATAAAAATCTACCCTTGACCAAATTGCAGTCCATTTTACACTGTTAGGTTAATTCAAAACAAATTCCTTTGCAATTAGCCTCTTAAGGTGAAATAGAACTACAATTCTATTCCACTCAATTCCTCAATTTTTTGGAATTTTCACATATGACCTAACAACTATGTTGCAAAGACATGGTACAATATCGGTTACCCAGTACCCCATATGGTTATGAATTTCTAAAAGTTAAACATATGGAACATCAATGCAAAATTTAAAATTAAATTGAGTGTAAGATAAAATTTCATATAATAAAAGATATGAACTGAAAATTTAGAACATAGCATAAAATAAAAGGAGCCAAATTGTAATAATTTTATGAAAATATCTGGCGAAAATAATTTAACATATATTGTCAATAAACCAAGCTGACTGGTACAAAAAGAGATGCAATTAATATTTCTCTGTTATTTTCTTTCTTAATTTTCATCCTTTAAGAGGGAGATTATTGATTGTACATCCTATACAATTAAAATTAACATACAAATTTATTTTTCTTTTAAATACTTGTTGGATCGAACTCTTACCACTAAGTCAAAAGTTATAATCGTTAGTCAGGACGCAACTCTTTCTACTTAAGAACGTAGTAACCCAAGACGATTCGATTGTGACTTGACTCACCTGACCTCCGTCAAAGAGACAAGTGATGTCACTCACAACAATCTTCCCCTCAACAATTGTCCCACTAATAATCAAACTCGTGACCTTGGCTCTGATACCAATTGTTAAATCGAGCATTTACCACTAGGCTAAAAGCTATAGCAGTCAGCAAGACGCAACTCTTTCTACTTAAGAGCATAGCAGCTCAAGCGCCATGATTCGATTGTGACTTAACCCACCTGACTTCTACTATGAAATGATTGATGTCACCCACAATAATCCTAGTTAACATTGTCCATTTTCAAGAGAATAAACAAGTAAGCATGAACTAAACAACTCCCCTCCCATACATATATGGCATCACACCATAGTTGTCAATAGCTCATTATATAGTGATGCAGGATGCAGCAGTGCAAAGCAGCCCCTGGCCACTACGTGTACTACCATGGTGTCATACTTCACTGTATTAGACACAATAGTAGTATTTCATGGAGATATAGCACAGTTCAGCTTATGGTGTAAAAAATCCTAATAATTCCCTCCAGTATGTCTATGACAACCATCTAGCAGGTTTTTTCTATGTTTTATTTTTTTAGTTTTCTCTTGTAAATTTGTTTTTATTATCCTATTCCCATTGAGCTTTGTTTTCTGTTAATTTATTTTCCATGTTGTTGTCTCTCAATTCTGAGTTCTTTTTCTGTTTTCTTTATCAACCCATGATCTTAGTTTTTTGTCTGTCTAGTCTGACTCTCAAGTCCTTTTTTATTTGGTCATCTATCTCCAAAAGACCCAAGCTCATTAACTCATTTTTTTCTCTATCTCTTTGGTTAATCATGGCATCCTATGTTACTATAATACAATAATTTTCTTGTATGTTAGATCAAAGCTAAGATTTATAAATTTTTTGTGACTTAGGTACATGATATCCTTTGTTACCATTTAATATGCACTATACCCAGTTATAACATTTCTCAGGTCAGCCAATGTGAATTGCTACCCTACCTAGTATACCAACTGTGCATCACACCATGTTGGAATTAGAAAGGGTATTCCAGACCACATTACTATGATGATACCATCAACATTATGAGAAGGACAAACATCTAGAATTTACAGTGCCATTTGGGAGATGTGTTACAATGGAATAAAACATGAGTTAAATGATTTGTGAGCATCTCACAAACAGAGCAAAACACGACAAGAGGAGAATGCTAGTATAATTTGGTTCCTGTTAAAAAGATATAAAGCACAGGAGTAAAGTACAATGATCTATTTTGTTTATAGTCAGAATGCCAAATATTACCTTCATGAACCTAATTGATCAATCATAAGTTCATTTGACGTGAAAACAGGGCTAAGCTATACATTATTTTCTAAAAGAGATGAAGTGCAATGGCACTTATTGTCTTTATTGAAAGGGATGGTAATATAAGATGGGTTAACTTGCATATGAGCACTTTAAAGAGGTTGTATATAACCTCTACATATTACTTAAAATAAATTAAAGTGGTAATTGGAATACCCTTATTTAGAATAGGAAAAATAGTAATTGGAACTGATTGTACAGTAATTGGAACTGATTGTTCTTTATTCCCCATTAAACTGTTGAATATCTCATATAAGGTTAAATTATAATATATAAGTGAATGCAAACACTACCTTACAAATTCGCTTTGTGAAGTTGAGTTAGGCTTAAAGACAACTTTCTAAAATAGTATCAAAGTCTATCGTATCAAGGTTTATTGGATTTATCATGTCATTCACTATCGGATCGCTATCAGACCACCCACCAATATTTAGTGTCACATTCGAGATATTCAATCATCAACATGAGTTTTAGTGTCACATACGAGATATTCAATCATCAACATGAGGAGTTTATTGAGAATCTCACATCGACTAGAGATAAAATCAAATTATAATATACAAGTAAATACAAATCTTATCTTACAAGCCGATTTTATGAGTTTAGGTTAAGCTTAAAATCCAGTTTCTAAGAAAAAAGTTACCTGATTAAGAAGCCGATTTTATGAGTTTGAGTTAAGCTTAAAATCCAGTTTCTAAGAAAAAAGTTACCTGATTGAGAGCACAAACAGCAGGAACATTCATGTCAAACAAGGCAGCATAGATTGCTTCTTTAAGCTGCTGTCTTGATGCTTTGGCCGATTCAGTATCTGCCAGTATGAAATAGAACAGAACATTATACAGCTAGAATATCAAGTAAGTATCAGGTGAGAAAATAAGAGAATATAATCTTCACCACAAAACTAAATGATGGTTAAGAAAAATCAAATTTAAACAAAATTTTGACCATCCACGCATGGTTATAGTCAAAATTAACTTGCCTCACAAAATAGGAGCCACATCCTATGTGTGTAGATCAAATCAACAACTTGATCCTTCGATTTAAAAATTTTTCTCATTTTGGTTCCTACATAGAAAAACTTTACAGTTTGGCCCCAATTTGAGAAAGTATTTCAACTCAGTCTGTACCATTTGCTTTAGTTATGATGCTGTTAGATTTTACCACAACAAAGCATTAGCTAACTCAGCAAAATCTAACACCATTATTTCTCCAGCAAACAACATGGACCTGTATGTAAGTATTCTCCAATAGGGATCAAAGCAACAATTTTTTTAATTTAACCACGAATGCATAAAAAACTTAGAGTAAGACTGAAGTTGTCACACAAAAGAACAAATTTAATAGCTAGTTTGTATCTTTGGAAAACTAATTTGGTGACAAATATTCAAATGGCTAAATCATTGTGGCAGTAATCTTTACAAGACCAATTTAAGGTTTTACTCAATATTGATCCACATTTTAACAACCGCAGTAAAACCATAAAATTTAACTTAACTGACCATCATAGTGACAAATTGGTATAGAAACAACAGCTGGTTGAGAACTTGGTTTCACCTGCATCCTACAGAGCAAGCAACCCAACATATTATCAGCATGAAGAACGGAACTAAGCAATCAATAAAAACTACACCATCATCCACAACTACATTGCTCGCTTCTCATAACAAATCATCTATCTACACACACTTTGCTTAGGCCATTGTTTGGTGTAGGAATTGAGGGGATGGGTGAAGATGGAATCAGTATAAGTAATTTGGTGGGGGAGAAAAGAGAAGAATTCAAAATTAATAGGACTCTTCGTACTGTTTGTCCTTATCTCTCCTCTATTTATCTTCAACAAACACCTTCAATTTCTGCTTTATTTCTCATTTATTTTCATTCTACCAACTTATTTTCATTCAACCGATTTTCCTTTCTCTAACAAACCGAGCATAAAGGACATATCAGAGCTAGTGAACTCTCCCACCAACAACAAGCAAAACGCACAACAACAAACACACACACACCTGTTATAGATAGTTCCGAAAAAATGTCGAAGTCTAGTATACATGGGCGTTTCAACGTTACCAAATTCCTGCATAAAAAACCCCTCAATCAACACACCAAACACCTCAATTCCAAAACATTCGCCCCAAACAGAGAATCAAGACACGAAACACGTCACCAGAAAGGTCGCGAATCGCCCAGAAGGAGAAGAGCCTTTGCTCCAACCAAATTTGCAATAGCCAGAACCCCCTGAAGACGAAGAAAAGAAAAATGACTAAACACAAAAGAGTCCGCAGAGAGAACGAATAAACGAAAAAAGAAACGGAGAAACGGACCGTCGATGACAACGGAGGGAGGGAGGCGTTCACGGAGGGCGTAAACATGCTGGAGCGAGCCACGTGGCGAGCTCTGAGCAGCCAATGTCCTGCAATGTTCAATTAGGGCAGAATCGAAGAAGCAAGCGGTGGTGGGAAACGGTTAGTTAAGTAACGTACGGAAGAGGGTAACCGGAGCTAAGAGCGGTTTCGGCGAAGAGCGCCGAGTGAGGGTGATGGGTGTTGAGGAAATGCACCCAGAGGTCGTTGTCAGAGACAAGGGATCGCCACGACTTGCTGAGGAGGCTGAGTCTGGCGGCGTGTTTGGGGCCCAAAAGTCGCACGATTTGCATCAGTATGTCGGCGGGGAGAGGCTCGAAGGCGCCCAGCGGAGAGGGCGCGCGTTCCGATGATGGGTTCGGATTCGGGTTCGGATTCGGATTCGTACCCGATCGCTTAAGCGACGCGGAATCGCAGAGTTTTCTGAGCAGCGTCGCCATAACGATAACGCAGCACGAGTCGATTTTTTGGGACCGCGATTCTCGTGCATTACTCACACTACAGCATGAACTTCTTTCTTATCCACTTTCTTAAATCATTCTTATTGTATTTTTTTGTTGTGCCTGAACACTAATCACTTTTTGTGTCACTAATATTGTTTATTAGACATACACCTAATGAAAACAGAGTTTGATTTACCACTAATACTAGAGTTGTTTAGTCGGAGTATTATAAACCTAATTTTATATTCTATATTGTATTTGGATGAGAAAAATACAGCGTAATTAACTTTTGTAGAAAAAATAAAATGCTTGTCAAAAAATTGTTCTTTCATACAGAATTTGAAAGAAATTAAATTTTTATAAATTTATGATAGTGATTTAATTATTTTAAACTATATAATTTCATTTAAATAAGATTTTAAAATTATTTTTTTCATTAATTATCAGATTGTCGGTTTGACTTCAATCATCATATACTCCATGTTGATTAGAATACTGTCAATTTAATCTCAGTCAGAATATTATTAATTAAAAAGTCACTTGAGACATGTACACAAATCTTACTTTTTAAAAAATAATTATTAGAATATAAGTTATTTCAAGATAGATTATATGTATAGAATATTTTATTTGACTTAAAAAATATTTGATAACTTGTTTGTATGCATCAAATTAACGGAATACATATTTTTTAAAAGTGGTTTAAAATATGAATATTTTGATCACTCCTTTTATTATTACTAAATTTAACAAAAATATTTGTGATAATATATATATATATATATAATATCAGTGAAATTCATTTTTTTAAATCTTTTGTAGTGTACTAATTAATAAAATTTTTATCGATACAATTTGATATTTTACATATATATTTAGATATAATAGAAAGTAAATTATCTTACCCAAATTGACAATTTGAAATTGATTTATACAAATAAAACATTTAAAATTTAAATCAAAGCATTTCAAACTTTAAATATTTTAAAATTCTTATAATTTTTGAAATCTCTATTTAAATACAAAATTATAATTACCTACACTTCGTAAGATGAGATTCTTTAGGATTAAATTGAAATGTAAGATACATATTCACATTAAAAACAATGTGAATACTTGAAGTCGAGTAATGTAAAAAGCATATTATAGCTTACATTTTAAAAAATTATGCACCTTGTTAATTAAATACTCGTTTGATTAAGCTCATGGAGAATCTTCTTAACTTGATTAATTTGGTTAAGAAACCTATGTAAAAGTGAAGTTGAAAAACATATTTTTTTCTCACCTATATTCATTAACAAGCTTTGAATTCACCAAAAAAACAAAGACTAAACAGAGTATTGAATCACGACATAAGTTTAATTATAGTATAAAATATTTTGACTACCATCAAGCTTTATTCCTAATTATAATTCAACTACATCTGTTATATTTTTGAAAAACTATTTGATATGTATAACATGAATTGAATCTCTTTCTAACAACAACTCCGGTAACAAAAATGATATTATGAAGTTTTTTTATATTTAAAAAATATTAATTTTATCATAATTTAAATAACGAGTATTATTTCCATAAGTAAATGAGAAGTAATTTCCTTAAATTGAAAAGATATTTTGCTGCTTGTTATTTTAAAAAATAACTTACTATTAAAAAGCAAGCACAGTTAACAAAAAATACTTATTTGTTATTAAATTTTATTTGTGCAAGTTTTCTTATAAGCGCTTTAGGAGAGAGAAAAAAAATAAATGAATTTTTCTATAAATTAAAATTAACCTTTATATATAAGTTAAAAATTAAAAATAAACGCCTTCAAATTAACTCGTGTATAGACTTTAAATTTATTTGTCCTTCCTATTTTTATCATATAATCTCAAACGGAGAAGTTCATTCAAAAATATCCTTAGAATCATTGCAAAAGTTAATTAACTTTTGAAATTATTCAATTTAATAAGTTATGAATCTTTGCCAATTAATAATAACTAAATATTACTCCTACCCATTATTTGGTAAAGTGGATGAAGAAAAATAAAGAAAGAGAAAATTAATACTGAAAGGAGAAAACAGATTTGAAAAAAAAGTTAAGACATATAGTTCTATTTCTCATTTATATCTTTATATTCTATAAATCAATCAAATTATACCATTTTCAAATTATTTTTTATTTATCGTTTAGTTCTTATTTACTAAATAAAGATGTATTTAAAATTTTCATCTGGCTTAATTTTTCTAACTTAATTTTTATCTATTTCCCAAAAATAAACTTGTTCTCGATTTTTCATGTTCTCTTTCTTTTGAAAAAGTGGAATTCATTCAGATAAGTACTCTGTGGCATAGAAAGAATATTCTAATCTGTAGTGGTTGTTGAGTAGTTGCTTCTACATTTCTATTATTAGAAATGTGAAACCAATGAAAAATTAAAATAGGTGCCAATATGGAATTTTTAGGGATAATTATAATATAATTTAAGAAAGTGAAAATGATCGTTGGGCATATTCTTTCCACATCGTTTTCAGTTATTACTTTCAAACAGAAGGAGAGTGGGTATTTGCCACTCATCATTAATAATTATTTTTTAATATAAAGTTTGGTTCATAGAAAAGTCAGTAACTTTTCTTTTGAAGATGGGGACATGTTACCAGCAATTTAACTTTCAGTTTCCAACCACGTGCCCTTGACATTTTTCTTATAGATTAATTATAAGCAAAACTTAATTCAAATTTCAATTAATTTAAAAATTATAATAGATTATTTTTTCTTTAAGTGTGCTTAATCTTCTAATTGATATTCAAACATACAATACGTTTTTAATTAATTAATTGCTATCTTACTTGCTTTTACACTTCCCTATTTCTTATATATGATATTAACCTTCAACTTTTGATAAAACAAGATTTCCTGAACGAATCATTAATTCTTTAGCATACTGCTTTAGTGCTACAAATAAATATTCATTTATCTGTTAAATTTTTGTACTTAAAATATACTCATTTTAAAAATTACATAAATAAACTTATTATTATTCTAATTTTCAAATTGAAAATTTATTCTTCACGCATTGAGAATTTGAGAGTTGATTTTATACAGTAAACAAGATAATCAGAATTGTTTTTCGAAATTTAAAAATAAATAAATAAATCATATCAAAAATCAAATTCTTGGATAAATCAAACCAGAATTTTATTCCTGAAAAATCAAATTCTTGAATAAATCAGAGCAGCATTTGCTTCCTGAAAAATCAAAATTCGACCAATTTTCCTGTACGAGAGTAAGAATATTGAAATTTGGTCTTTATTCCAGTCGAAAATTTGATCGATTAATCCGAATTCTATTTTAATTTTTTTAAATTAAAAAAAAGAGTAGAGTAATCATTTCACATTGAAATATTCATATAAAAAACGTTTACGAATTAAAGTAAAAATAGTATATTTTGAGTTTTTCATTTTTAATTCTATTTTGAAAAATAATGTGTGTTACATATGACTTCAAAATCACTTTCCAAAACCCCATCTTTTAAGCAATACATAAACTTAAAATTAATGTAAATATTAAGCTACAAAATAATATAGTATAATAAAAAAATAAAGCTAGTGAAATATAATAATTGTTCTATCTCCATGTTATATGCGAGACACGACCCCTGAAAAAGAGAAAAACATGTCTAATTCAAAATACAATCGTCAGCACGTCATGTTTCAGTAATATAATAATAATAATAATAATAATAATAAATTTAAATATGATTCAGAATAGAAGAAGTGGTAGTAGACCAATTTCACGAAAAAGTAGTTTTAATTTTGATAGATGCAAAAATAATATTCTGATTTTGAATTTTGTAAAGAAAATAAAAGAAATAATGGAGAAGAAACCAAAAATTGAATAATGGAGTGAAATGTAAGAAATGATGCGCGAAGAACGAGAGAGAGAAGAATAGGTGGTGGGAGAAGCACAAACATAGGCTACGAAGAACCAGTTACCAAAATCCTCACTTTTCTAACCTTAGTATTCTATATTCAATCTTCTTCTCTTCTTTCTTTTTCTTTTTTTCTCTCTCTCTCTCCCTTTCTTCCTGCATCTCACTTCTCTGCAACACCCACAAAGCTCTTTCGTTTCTTCTTCCTTCTAATCTCAGTTTCAGTTATTGGATCTCCCTGCTTCTCCTGATCATCTTCAATTTCAGTCCCAGGAGCTTGGGAACTCCTGCTCCTTCTTCTCCCTCGTCTCAGGCTACACCTTCTGCTTCCATTTCAAGTAACTTTTCTTCTTTTCTTTATTTATGTCTTTATTATTACTTTTAGAATTTGTGGTTCGCAATTTATGTTGCCTCTCATCGAATATTCCTTCGTATCAAGCATCCCAATCCTTAGGGCCATGAAATATTTGACTGAATCATGAGATTATGTCTTCAATTCTTTATTTGCATGTAAGTCTGGTGTTGGTAGGTTAAATCTATTAGTTTTCAGTTTAGTCTCTATCAAGAATATTTTATACTATTTATGCTTCAAAGAATCGAATCTGATAACATGTCCAAAACTGATTCTCTCAAAAGAAAAAAAGATGTATCTTGTTTGTTAGACTAATAATATCTTGCATGCTGATCGAAGATACTTACTTAATAGAGTGTGGGAGGCTTCGAAACTTGCTCAATACAATTCGTTTCATTACAATTTGGGACGCTTTAGAATATGCACCCGAGAAAGATCCTAAGTGGTGATGTGCTTTAAGGGAAGTGTTGAGTTCGAGAAAAGTTTTCTTTTTAGATCAAAGGATCGAGAAAAGGGTCTAGCGAATATTCTGATCTGTGAAAATAACTTCTGGGTGCTTGATGATCACGCTAAGACATCATATGCATAGGGACGGTGAGTGAGGATTCATTTTCTTTACTTTTGTTCTAAATTTTTCATTCTTACATGTCAGTTACCAGTGGCGCAATTCTGGTTTATTGATTGGCAATGGGAGCTACACTGGGAAAGAGTGACTCGCCAACAAAGGGTTGGATGCCAGAAACCAAGATAGAGGCTAAAATGGTCGAAGCAATGCTGCGGAGGGAATCTCAAGGAAGTTCTGTGAAATCATTCAACACTATAATTTTGAAATTCCCAAAGATTGACGAGAGCCTTAGAAAATGCAAAGCCATATTTGAGCAGTTTGGTAGGTTTCCACTTCGAATTTACAGTTTTTTAAATTGTATTTTTGATTCAACAATTTATTTGGCCTGAAAGCAGATACCATAAATTTCACTTCAGAGCAAGAGTAAGCGGTAAATCTCTTGAAAGACTGCAGCTAATCCTATGTTTAAACGCTTCAATACTGATTGAAATTCAATTAGATTGTATGCACTAAAACTGAAAAAATTTGCTTTTTTTTTTGTGGTCAGACCTGTTATCTATTATTGAGCACATTCATAGGCTTTAGCTGTGCAGCAAAAATTTCTAACACAATGTTTTTGTCAGCACTAATGCCCACTCAACTTGACTTATTGCCATTTAAATTTGTTATAATGCCTAACACCTGTGTTTATACGTTTTCTTACAGATGAGGATTCGAATGGGACAATAGATCAAGAGGAGTTGAAAAAGAGTTTCAGTAAGCTGCAAATTCCTTTTACTGAGGAGGAGATAAATGATCTTTTTGAAGCATGTGATATTAACGAGGATATGGGCATGAAGTTCAGTGAGTTTATTGTACTTCTCTGCCTTATATACCTTCTCAAGGATGACCCAGCTGCTGTTCACGCTGTATCCTTGCACACATTATCTGTGCTATATTCATTTCATTACCATATGAGGCTATTTATTAATGTAGGGATAAATTCTTAAAGAATTCAATTTTGAAAGACAAACTAGTAACCTGGTCCTATGTGTTGATTGATATTTGAATTAGTTGCGGTTATATATGTTTATTACTGAGAATTGAATCTGGATTCTTGTCTTTTTGCAGCTTGTGTCCCTGATGTTTTACACTTAATGAACAATTTAGTTCTATATGTTTATTCATTTTTTCTGTTATGGTCTTGCTTTTCTCTTTCATGCATTTCTTCAGGGCTGCCTAGAATTTCGTCATGCTGGCTTTCATGGTTGGTTTGATAACATTAAGCCTTGAATTTCCATGTCTAGCTCCCACTTCAAATTGTTTACCATGACTTCCCTAGAAATCACAAATTGGAATGCCAAATCTGGAGGCAACATTCGAGACTTTGGTTGATACATTTGTATTCTTAGACAAGAACAAGGATGGCTATGTCAGCAAAAATGAGATGGTCCAAGCTATAAATGAAACTACATCAGGGGAGCGTTCTTCCGGAAGAATAGCCATGAAAAGATTTGGTCAGTTGTCTCTCCCACCCTTTGTGTGTATATAACGTGCATATAAACTCAAAATAGGGAATTCAAGCATGCTTAAACACAGGCATACTCATGCTATCAGGGTGTGTTATATATTTGTATTTTGAAATATAATTCAGTGACTCTCCAATGATTACAGACAAAGAACACCATTACATTTAGTTTTCAAGCTAGATCATAACACATTTCTTGGAAAACATTAGCAGATGGATACATTTAAAGGAACTCACAGGTCATGATATTGCATGAAATATAGAACTATTTTTTAAAATGTCAGTATGAATGTCTTGGTATCTCAGTTTTTAGTTTGCATACTGTAAAATGAAAAACTTATCATCGCCCTAAACTTCCAAAATTTCATTCCAAGACTTTCTATACAGTAACAACCCAAAAGCAATCTTGTCTTGTTTATTTCTCTTCCTAAAGTAGTACTCTATTTACTAATAAGTACTTTGTTTTTTCTGCAAAATGTGCAGAAGAAATGGATTGGGATAAAAATGGAATGGTAAACTTCAAGGAGTTTCTTTTTGCTTTTACACGTTGGGTTGGAATTGAGGACCTTGAGGACGAGGAAAATGCAGAGGCCTAAATCATGTTATCTGACTGCCTTCAGCCCAAGCAAGCAAAAGGGCTTTTCCAGTTTTCTCTTGCAATAAAGGCCTAGTTGCTACATGTTGACTTTTATTGAAACTACCATTCGTGAAGTTCATTATGTAAATAGTAAGTGTAGAACTGAGTGCCGTATTGAAGAAATATTCAAATTTACATGTTAAATGCTACCACAGTCATTGTATTGGTTGCTGCTGCTTTCTCTCATTTCTGCTTCGTATTCAACTATGACCATCCTTTGGTAGTACACTAATGAGAGGCAAACGGGGAAAGTGCATAACTACTCATGGATTTATTAAATTATTAACAGATAATAGCAATAACATTCTTGATTTAAAGAAAATTGAAACAGTATATGATAAATAGAATTACTTAACAATATATCAATTAAAAGATGAAAATGCCAGTTTTAATTGATAGTGTGAGATTACGTGTTATACCACATGGCAATGTTTGGTTTATCTAGTTGTGACTCAACTCATCCATAGTTGGACCTTATAGAAGGATAAGCACAGGATTTGCGTGGAGCCATGGAACCGTGACACCAATGAAGTGACCAATATTTCCTTCTTTTAACACCATATTTCCCGAAAGTTTTAATTTTAAAATTTTGGAAATAACAGTTCAAAATATGTACTACATTCTAAGAACATGAACAAGACAATTTTTTATTTCTGAAGCGAGTTTGAGCACTGTCTTTAAGACACTCAAGGCGTATAACTTGTCACCGACTTTCAAGACACATGAACTATCTTAGTATATATAAACCATTTGGAAGATACTAAATTAGACAACGCGAGCTTTTTATGCCTTCTGAATAGTTAACATTACAACATATGAATAGTTTGAAATAATTAAAATTAATTCTGAATAAGGAAGAAGCCAAAGACAAGGAAAGGAAAAATGATGAATAATAAAAACAACATTATTATTATTTTTGTATACATCATTCATTACGAGTAAAGAGAGAAAAAATAGATTAAGAAAGAAGGATGGAGAAAGGAAGATAAATTGCATAAGCCAACAAGAGGGACGATTCAACTAGTTAAATCATCTACCATAACCTATAGAATATTAGATGTTCTAACTTGCTAGACCGTCTAATATAACATAGAGTTCATCCTACTAGATAGTCTAACAAGAACTTTAACAATCCTTTTTAAGTTGAGGGGTGAATATTCATCAATCCAATCTTGAAAACAAGAATGTTGAATATCCATGGTTAAGGGTTTTGCTGAAGACGTCGACAAGTTCCTCATCAATGCTTATCGGAAGAAGACGAAATAATTTGACTTGAATTTTCTCTGAAACAACATGACAGTTTATGTTGACGTGTTTTGTCCGTTCATGAAAACTTGAATTCAAAGCAATACGTCTTATAGTTTGGTTGTCACAATAAAGACTTGCTAGAGAGTTTTCAATGATATGAAGATCAAGAAGAAAAGTCAACCATTGTATTTTGCATGTAGTTGAGGCAAGTGTTATGTACTTAGCTTCCCAAGATGAACAAGAAATAATAGTTTGTTTCTTGAATTTTCATGAAATTAATGATAACCTCAGGTAGATACAATATCCAATAATTCACATCTCGTGTTGGGACAGGAAGTGTGATCAAAATCACTAAAGGCCCTTAATTGAATGGTAGAATCAAAGGAAAAGAAAATGTCTTGCAAAGGTGAAACTTTAATGTATGTTAGAATATGATAAGTTGCACGATGATGATGAATGGATGGTGACTGCAAAAATTGGCTCAGGAGTTAAATAGCATAGGTTATATTAGGTCTAGTGTTTGTCTGATAAAGTAAATGTCCAATGAGTCTTCAATATGAATTGGCTTCATAAATGTATTTGCTTTGCTCATACATGTGTTTTGTATCTTTTGTTATGGTAGTACAACAAGGCTTTGTAACAAGCATCCCAGAATCAATAAGGATATCAAGAAAGTATTTTCGTTGACAAGAATGTGTTCCTTGGGTTGTTCGTGTTATTTCCAATCCTAAGAAGAATTTCAATTTGCTAAGATCCTTGATTTTAAAGACTTTGTTTAAAAGATCTTTAACATGTCATCTAAATCGTCACTTGTAAGAATAATATCATCAATATATACAACTAATATTATAATAGATTTGTTAGTCCGCTTGACAAACAAAGAGTGGTCAGATGATGATTGTATGAACTTGATATTATGAAAAAACAAGGTGATTTTGGCAAATTATTGTCTATTGGCTTGTTACAAGACATATAAAGACTTTGTAAGACGACAAACTTGATTAGGTTTTGTTGGAATTTAATAATTAAGGTAGAGACATGTATACTTCTTCATTCAAATGACCATGTAAGAAGCATTATTCATATCTAATTACTCTAAGTGTCAATTCTTTGTTGAGGCTAGAGCTAATACCTGACGAATAATGGTGATTTTTGCAACAAATGAGTATATATCTAGGTAATCAATTTCTTCTAGTTGTGTATATCCTTTGGTGATGAGACGAGCTTTGTATCGTTCAATATCATTATTTGCTTTGTATTTGATCTTGTAGACCCACTTGCGTCCAATTAAAATTTTTTCTAGAGACAAATTTATCATGTACTAAGTTTTGTTGATTTTCATAGCCTCAATTTCATCTTCCATAGCATTGCGCAATTTAGGATTTTTTGTGGCTTCATAGGTTTGTGGCTCAAATGCAAAGAAATAAACAAATTGTAATGTAAATGTTTTGGAGAAATATAATTGTATGAAACACATATTGTTGTCCTTTATCGCATCATAGTTTCTTGCATATCATTTGGAGATTTGATGATAATAATTCTTTAAGAAGATAGGAGCTTTGTGAGTCTTATAAGATCTTTGTAGACCATCATTTTCATTATTTTTATCTGTTTCACGATATTCATGATCTTGTCTATCTCAATTGAAGTTTGTGTATCTTTTATGAATATAATTGTATGAATAATCTAAGTAAAGGATGACAAAATATCTTCATGTGAATTCTCAATATTCTCTTCAATACTTTGTATATGCATGAAATTCATGAAAAACCATATATCTAGATATAAAATCTATAGTATTAGTATCCATGACAATGTAGCCTTTAATCCCATTTTTATATATCCAAGAAAGATACATTTTCGAGCTTTGGGATCCAATTTATTTATGTTATTTTGTAAAGTAGAAGCAAAACAAATACAACATAAAATTTCAAACTACAAAGATAAGGTTTTTGTTGATAGAGAATTTCATATAGACTTTTATAACCAATGAAAGTTGAAGGTAGACAATTAATCAAATAAACAACATGACAAAAAACATAAAACAAAAAGACTTTAGGTATTTGGATTGGAACATAATACTACTAATAACATTCAAGTCATTATCACTAAATTGTCTGCTTGGCAAGTCACTATATACTATGAAACATCTCCAAATTAAAAGTCTAATATACAAAGCATATGAATTTACTGTCCATATTTTTTACTAAAATTCAAATATAATACATTAAAAAATAGAGACAAGTTTTCAAAATATTTATGTAAATACAAGATAGTTTTGCTACACGCTTTGTGATGATCTGCACATGTAGAATCATCTACTCTTGTGTCAAAATACAACCATTGTAATTTAAGGGCAAAATAAACAAAAGACAATGGTAAGTTAACTAATTAAGCAATGAATATATTATATTCTTTAAGCAAAAATTTGAAATTTCCAAAAACATAACACTTCTCCAAACTCAAATCATTCAACAAAATATATAAATAATTAGAAAATTTTCAAAAGATTGTGATGATTACCAACATATAATACTAACACATGTATGATTTATAATGATATATTTAGACAATGAATTGCACTTTAACTTTGATCCTAACTAGCAACATAAATTCTCATAGGATAGTTCTTAACAGTTCCTCTAAGACATGTGATTTCTTTTACACCTAAATGAGTAATAAAGATCTTCATTAACTTTTCATCAATTGATACTTTCATTTATATTATTATGGTTATCCATAAAAATCTAAATATTTAATTATATGCATAAGGTTAGTCAATATTTATACTATATTAAACAAAGCATGACATTACCCCTATGATAACTATTATAAATCACATATATTCCACATAAATAGTCCTATATGATTGTATAATTGTATAATGTCATCAACCATCTCATCCTATTTCATTATAAATCATATATAACACTCTCAAGTATTATTAACCATCAAAGTGCATTAAAAAACTATAAGTCATTATTGCACAATATATAAAGTTCTTTTAACAATTTAAAAGGATAAAAATAACTTTTAAAATATCACTTGAGCAAGGTGCTATAGCTTGCACACTATTCCTCTCATAAAACAGATAATTAACATTGATTATCTCTCATTCAAGCTTTTCATTGGTGATTGAGCAATAAAACATATTGCTTGAGTGTCAAATCTAATATAAAAATAACATTCTTTTATAAGAGAGAAAATCAATACTTACACTCTTTTGCTCAAACATCTAAAACAATGTTGAGCAACTAAACTCTTAAAGGAGTGAATTGGTACTAACTCTCCACATTTGACCGTTAATTATGTCACTTGAGTGATAGGACTTCTAAATGAGAGATAATTGCTACAATTTCTTTGTTGGTCAAACCATCATTCATAACTTGAATATTTGATTCCATTGTTTAAGTGATATAGTTTTTCATGCAATTCGTTTTTGACATAACAATAAATATCCTAGCTTGAGTCTAACTTTAATAAATCATCTTGTTTCTTAAGTGATATATAAATATAACAACCAAATTAGAAAAAAAATTCAATAGTGTATTAAAATAAACCCTTTCCATATTAGATTATTTCAAACATATTTTAGTACGCAAAATTCTAATTAATTCAATTGGCTTAAAATACTCAACCTTTTCTATATATAAAACATATCATACCAAAAGTAATTGTCACAACGTATTAATAATCGATCAAATAAATTTATAGTTCACAAATAAATCACTAAAAAAATAAAAATAAATAAAATTCAAGTTCAAACCAACACTACTGGATTCAATATTTGTTATTTATCGTGTGGTTTAATTTCATGGGAATTTGAGTTCTTTAATCCAATTGATTCCTTTTATACTTCTAAAATCAAGATAAGCTTAATAATTCAAGTTAGATTTCTTTATCTCAAAATTATCTGTTCTTCAAGCAACATCCTAAAGAAAAAGTAGAGTTAAAAATGTCCTAACTTTCTAACAATAAGCTTGATAGAAAAGTCAAACACATAACTATAAACCTAAACCAAAATGAGATTCATCTTTTCTTATTAGATTGTTCATGCAATAAAAAGGCCTCATATATGCAAATAAAACCAAAATATAAAATTTGAGATATGAGGCAAAAAATAAAAACTTGCTTAGATCAATTGTAATGGATTTAGATTAACCAAAATGTTGTTATATTTTAAATTGTGTCCTTTCAAAGAGAAAAGGAAGGAAAAATGCCTTAGAAACTTATAGAGATGTAAGAGATTTCTTAAGTTTAGAGAGATGAAGTATTTAGAGAAATAAAAAATATATTTGTTTTATATTATATATAACCTTATAATTGAAATAATTAAAATATTCATTCTTCACTTATCTTTAAACTTTGCCATCTATACTCATAAAAGCATGTTTGTTGGTTGTAAAACATGTCATTATCAATTAAGTCTAGTGACAACCTTAAACTATTATAAGTATAGCATATTACACTATCATTACATACACCAACGCCATTTTGAAGTATTCAACTCAATTCTCTACCTTCAAAACATATAAAAAGATACGATTTCCTTTATTCATGTCATCATTCACTAGGATGGGGAGATCACTAACTCTCTTAATGGGGTGATCTTCAATTGTGAAAAAGTAGTTGAGGTCATGATAATGAGAGACATAAAAAAGATGGTTTAAAAGAAACATCACTAGAGAATGCTGAAGAAGGCCATACGAAAGTGTCAATATCATGTTTCACCATTACCTAGTTGTGATTGATTCTGAGATACTTAATTACATGGCAACAAAATTACAAGATGATAAAGATGTAGATGGTATCTTTGAATTTTGAAACCCACATCCCACTCCTACTGATAAATATCATATACTGGTGTTAGACTATACCAACCCATCTTTGATCTTAACACATTCTCTCATGCAAATTTTTCCACATGAGAAACCAAGCTATAATTATACTTTTGGTTTTTCACTAGTTTCTCTTAAACAAATTATTTTCCATCCTCTTATATTGATATAAAGAATGACCCATAACAACATATTGTTAAGTTATTGGGGGAAATAATCCATCAGAAAAAATCATAAGTGTAATGTGAGTTTTGATGATAACAAATACTATAAGAAAAGTAAAATGATATAATAAGTTCACATGCATAAAGAAAGAAAAGCATAAAGAGGAAGCGTAGCTGATTAGACGATACATGCTGAAAGATGCACTCCATAAACGATTATGCAAGACGGAATGGACCAGATGATACATTGATACAATGGTTAGACAATAGATGATCTTGTAAGAATTAATGTTGATACACTAGCTAGACGATGAAAATAAAATGCACGAAGCAACAATGTAAAGACATTATAAACAAAAGTATAAGACGATGCTAATTCCTATATCAAATGGACAAATCAACATGCATATCAAATGGAACTATCAAAAGCATATTAGACAAAATAATTCATTACGATAGGATAGGACGATCTATAACCACAGGGAGTATCTCTAAAGTTAGTGGTTACATTTTTTATTATAATTTCAAAGACATGATTTATATATTCATTGAAATATATTTAAATCTAAATTGCTTCAATGATCAACATTAAGTAAGATTTAGTAAGTTTTTGAAAATGAATTAAGGTAGGAAGTGTTGAGTTAGAAAGTCTAAATTTGTACATTAATTAAAATTAATTCTGATTGAATTCAATTGATCATTTTTATTGAAAATTATATATATTTGCATTGGAGGTGCAAATATTTCCAAATTGAATAAGAGAAAAATGAAGATACACTTACACGAGTGATGGCAGGATTAGAGAGAGAAAATTATGAAACGAGTGATGGAAGGATTACAGAGAAAAAATTATGAAACATACAATGTTCAAATGACAATGAGAGAAGAGATAAATAAAAAATAAATAATTGTGAAGAACGCAATCAACAACTTACATACATATGAACATTAAAAATGTTGCAGAAGTGGAAAGTTCTCAAATGAATTGAAAGAATTAATTAAATGCATTTAAAGAGAAAATATTTAGTAGAGCAGATAATTAGATTCATGAAGAGGCAAACAATCATCAAGTGAAGGCTATATGAAGACTTGAAAATTAAAAAGGAAAACAATGAAGCATCAAATTAAAATGAGCAATTTGGTTTTGTAGAGTTTAATATTGAGTCATATTGTCCATCTGCTTCTTGAGAAGCAAACCATTGTCCATTCTTCACATTGTGAAGAATACTTGTTAGCTTTAATTATTCTCTTTGATTGAGAGTTTTACTCTTTGTTGAGAGGTCTTGATATTAGGGAGAGATTAAGATTGGGTTACTTGGAGAGGTTAGACTACTTATTTTTTAGATAGGCGCCGTTGCCCGAAGAGGTGTAGAATATTTATTATATAGAGAGGTGGAAAATACTTGTTTCCAAGAAAGGTGTTCTTAAGCGAGTTTGGTTAAAGGGAGTAGACGTAGTCCTATTTGTAAGATGAACTAGTATAAATCTTTGTATAATTTTCTCCCTGCCTTATATTGTGTTTATATTTATGAAATTGTTTTTATTTAACAAATTGAGTTCAAACTCCATTCAAACCCCCTCTTACTGGAGTAGCTGCACTTACTCATTAATTTGAGTTTGTGCATGGATTATAACATTAGGTCTAATTCTGGTTATTGATTTTAAGATTCACCTCTTATTTCATCATAAGATGTAGACTCATCTCTTAACTTTCCTACAAAGAAAAAATCACATTAAAATGAGATCTAGATCTTAGTTTATAACACACACTAAACAATGTCAAAATATATGCTAGTTCCAAAATTATTAAATTACGGCCAAACCAACTCAAATAACAAAAGTGGTCCAAATAAATTTATTTGTGCACAAAAAATGTTAATATACCAAATATGAAAGAAGGTATAAATAATAAATATAAATTCATTGCATATATAACAACAAAGTAAACTAGAACATGTAATATTTGGTCTTCCATCTAAAATTTTAACCCCTCTAGTGACAATAAAGACAATTTTCTTGCTATAAATGCATATCAAGAGGAGAATAATGAAGATTATCAACAACTAGACTAACTCTCCTACTTCTTCCTATCACAGGTCCTCCACTTCAAAGACCAACATAATGCACATGATCAAAAATTTGAGCATGTATTTGATTATGATAACATTTTTTGGAATGTGTTTCAACATTAAACATGATTTGGAATGTGTTATAAAGAGATTTGACATCATCAACCTTTGAATGCACAAGGTTTAATTAACACAACAATCTGTGTTTGTTGTCAAATGTAAAGATGATTGCAACTAGTTATGTAAAGTAATAATATGGATGACAAACCATTATTGAGAGAAAAGAAATTTAGAAGGTGTCTGGACTTATACATCCTTACTAATATCACAGGATCACAAAAAGTTACAACAGATAATGTAATAAAGTAGGTGTGAAATTGTGGAAGTTAATCCATTCATAGTAGTTGCAACATTAATCACACATGTAAAGAAAATTGTGAGATATACTACAGCACACAAAAAGACATGATTAAGCAATAAGGAAACAAAAATGTGTGGCAATAATAATGAATATTATAAAATAACCATAATTAATTGTAATTTATAAGAAAAATATGCTAATATAATTAAAATATTGATATGGAAAGTCCTAATTCAATCAAGCTAACAATATAAGTTTTAATTGAGCTGAAATAATAGAACAGAACCGAGTAAAATAAAGAAAACTTGACAAAAGATATATTTAAGAAAAAAATAAAGAACTTTAAAAATTTTATTTTTAAATAGGAGTTAAACTTTTTATAATTTTGTATAGTTAGTTAAATTCATAAAAAAATATTATTTTTTATTTATTCAAATAACATATTTTTTTATAAAAGATTTTAAAATTTTTATAAAAATGAATATATTTTAAGAACTTACTTTGTAAGAGAAGGACTTAATATTTAAAAATATTTATGGAATGAAACTTAGTGTGTAATGCAAATTAAATTTGAATAAAACAAATGTGAATTAACTCTTAATTATTTTTGCTAAAGAACATCTTTTATCAAGACTGGGTACAATGAATCATGTGATTTAGATATGACACATGTTCGATTGAAATATTCATTAAAGTATTACTTCTTTTACCATTTTTTGCCTTAATACTTTTTAGAGTTAGTGTTAAAAACTCTGATGAGTCTTAAACAAACAACACACACAAATAATCTGCAAGGAATAGAAGAAAAAACGGAACACGGGCAACACACAAGATTTAACGTGGTTCGGTTTCCCTAATCCACGTGCAACAGGAAGAATTTTATTCACTTGTGATTGCTGAAGATTACAAATACAAGTTGTGTATTTATAGGGAGAAACTAGGGTTACTGTCTAATTGGGCCTAACTCAAATCAAGCCTCCACAAAGCCCAACAATCTCCCACTTGGAGGCTTGATAAACTTCAAACT
>Ga0209700_100231_pt1 | contig 95006 bp, 44 predicted proteins | sample SiratroredBW_FD_187528 | JGI IMG/M metagenome (GOLD analysis project Ga0209700, IMG submission 187528) | Root nodule microbial communities of legume samples collected from California, USA - Siratro red BW (SPAdes) (version 2) | ecosystem: Host-associated > Plants > Roots > Nodule | place: USA...
TTTTTTTTTTTTTTTTTTTTTTTTTTTTCTTTTCGTTTTTTTTTTTTTTTTTTTTTTATTCGTATTGCAGGACTATCTACAATATGTGTACTCAGAAGCCTCCTCATGACTATTCCCAACAACTCTATGACAAGTATAGGGAGTCTTTTGAAGAGTACATTGTATCGACGGTCAGTTACACTCTCATTTGATTTTGGGTTTGTGGATAGACTTTGTGGTGTATTATTTGGTCGTTATCCATTCTTGCTTGCTTAACCATTTGGATTATTTGCATAAACACCACTTAATTGTTTCAGTACATTTCTGGGACTTCGATGCATTTTTTATTTTTTGTGGAGAATTTACTGTCTAGTTCTTATGTTGTGGTAGTCCCAACATTTTTGAAACAAGTATATAATGTGGTTTGATCACCTATTGAATCATGTTTTGGAACATTTTATCCCAAATGCAACCAGCAAAATTGTAGAAATGAGTAAATATAAGACGCATAATGACTGAAGCATGCTTGGGTTATAAATACTTGTTATTGCCACTCCACCGACCTTGCATCCAGTTTTTGGTGGTAAAGGGTGTGCCGTGCAGGCAGTCAAAACATAGATCGCTTATCGTAGTCAGACAATGAAGCAGCAGTTGCTGGGGTATCCTGCTCAGCAAAGACTCCTTGTGTGGTCAAGCTTCGTTAGCATGTTTTGGAGATATGGAGTTTAATGGAAAGCGGCTAATAAAGTTGGATTTGAAAGGGATGAAATGGAAAAAAATAAACTTGCCTTTGTCATGTTTATCTGACTAATATGGGAAGAAAGTCGAAGGTAAGGGGCTGAAATTTTAAAATTTTAACCAGCTTACTCCATTGTAGCCAGTTGTCTGTCATAGTGCCAATATAACAGTGTTACACCGGTGAGCTGCTTTGTGGAAGCCTGTTGTGTTGCACATTGCTATTGCACCTAGAGTAGCACAAATCATGGCTGCTGTTGCATCAGAGACTAAAACCCCTTTTTTGACCCCTGGAATGAATTTGTTTGGGGGAGGGATCTTGGGATTTTGTCCCCCTTTTATTTGATCAAAACACAAACCCTATTTTCCTCTTTGGAAGTTTGAAGGCTAAATAATGCACTACTCGCATTTTTCTCTTTTATCTTCAATGCAAATATCCTTGACATGGAGCCATCAGCTGCATTTCGGGCCACCTTTGAATGGGAGTACGAAGTGAAAGGAAAACTATTCTTTCCCCTTTACTTAAAAGCAAAGCTATCATCCCCAATTTACCATATTTACTTATATGTTAAAAGCAAAGCCCTTACCCACTGTCAAATTGTAAAGTTGATTTTGAGAATCCAAAATGTTACCCAAACAAGTGGCTTTGCAACTTCATCTTTGTACTGGCAAATGGGATTTCTTGGCTATCGAACCAGGCTACTATCTACATGTCAATTATAAAATATTTATATTTCCTGTTCTTATTCAAAATGAATGTACCTGTTATTAATTTTGTCAATTTTTTCTTCTAATAAAATGCTGCCTTGTTTTTAATTTTGGTCCAGGTATTACCTTCTTTGAGGGAGAAGCATGATGAATTTATGTTGAGGGAACTTGTGAAGAGATGGGCAAATCATAAAATTATGGTTAGGTGGCTTTCTCGGTTCTTTCACTATTTGGATCGCTACTTTATTGCTCGGAGGTCACTTCCACCCCTTAATGAAGTTGGATTGACATGCTTCCGTGATTTGGTAATGCAACTAATGATGTTACAGTAAACATTTCTGCTGCGCTAGTTCTTTCAATTAACTAGTCTTGTACATGTTAATATAAAAGATATGCTGTGCTAGTGCAAATTGAATGTCTTTCCTATTAATATCATTTCATTTATCGCAACTTTATCAGAATAAATTATGGGTTTTATCATTTGCAGGTTTACAAGGAAGTAAATGGGAAAGTTAGAGATGCAGTTATTTCACTTGTATGTTTTTCTTCCTTAGCATGCTAGATTTTCTATGATTATATATTTTAGATCAATTAAGGTATTTTTTCTTATGAAGATTGATCAAGAACGTGAGGGAGAACAGATTGATAGAGCTCTATTAAAGAATGTATTAGACATATTTGTTGAAATTGGAATGGGGCAAATGGATCACTATGAGAACGATTTTGAAACTGCCATGCTCAAAGACACTTCTGCTTATTATTCTCGAAAGGCTTCAAACTGGATCCTGGAAGATTCTTGTCCTGATTATATGCTCAAGGTGTGGTTTCCTGTTTATGCTGACTGTAACATTTACATTACTTTCTGGCCTCTATTTGATCTTTTGATGTTATGTTTTTTATTACAGGCTGAGGAGTGCTTAAAACGGGAGAAAGATAGGGTTGCACATTACTTGCACTCTAGTAGTGAGCCAAAATTATTAGAGGTCTGTTCTTGACTTTGTGATACTGTTTCAGCTCTTTGTTCTTTTGCCATGCTTGGTGGAGTATTGCTAAGCAACTTAATGATATTTTTAATCATTATAATGTTTCCTTTTGTCTCATTTTATAGTTTCTGAAGTTTTCTTGTGTTTTCTTTTTTTCTTCTGGAAATTTCTTCGTTTAGAAAGTTCAACATGAGTTATTATCTGTGTATGCAAACCAACTCCTTGAGAAAGAGCACTCTGGATGTCATGCTTTACTTAGAGATGACAAGGTACTTATGAAACTTTATTTTCTTATTACATGTACAATTTTTTAACCTATAGTATATGGTGTTCTCATGTTTCCTTTAATGCTTAGGTTGAAGACTTGTCAAGAATGTTCAGGCTATTCTCTAAAATACCTCGAGGCTTAGATCCTGTTTCCAGTATATTTAAGCTGGTTGGTCATGTTGAACCTATCTTTATGCTTTTCCTCCCTTTTAAATATATATATATATATATCATTGTCAATTTTGGGATCTTCTGTTCTCCTTTCTTTCTTGCTCACTTCCTTATATTTCTCTTTCTCTTTTCACAGCATGTTACCACTGAAGGTATGGCATTGGTGAAGCAGGCTGAAGATGCAGCTAGCAACAAAAAGGTCTAGTTTGAATTGTCTATTCTGCAGTTATGCTTATTTCTGGCTGAGAGGTTTAATTTCTTGATTGCAGTAATTGAGAAAAATTAGTGTGCACTTGCGTTCTGAGTTTTCAATATACAATCTTAATATGGATCCATTGAAATTTCTGTTCAAAATTGTTAAATGGCTGGTTTTTGACATGATTTTGAAGTTACTTTCTCAGAAAATGATTTATTAATGGCTTCGTTTACTTGAATTTTCTCTTACTGCTCAAGTTGTGACCGATGTCATACTTTTTGGGTCAATTTGTTACTGACCTTGTTATTTTCTCCTTTTAAATGAAAATACCTACAGGCAGAAAAAAAGGACGTTGTTGGTCTGCAGGAGCAGGTAATAACAAATAATTTTATTAATTTTACTACATTTGTTTTCAACTTGTGGGGAAATTTAAATCGGTTTCTTGCTTCAGGTTTTTGTTCGGAAAGTGATTGAGCTGCATGACAAGTACCTGGCATATGTGAATGATTGTTTCCAGAATCACACTCTTTTTCACAAGGTTTTGAATAGAAAATGCCTTTAATTATGTTGAATTGATATGTGTACTTGCAAATCTGAATGTGTTGATCATATAGGCTCTTAAAGAGGCTTTTGAGGTCTTTTGTAACAAAGGTGTTGCTGGAAGTTCAAGTGCAGAACTGCTTGCCTCCTTCTGTGATAACATTCTTAAGAAAGGAGGAAGTGAAAAATTAAGTGATGAAGCAATTGAAGAAACTCTAGAAAAGGTCAGTGTCATTCTTGATGCCGCTTTTACTTCTATAAATAAACACGATACATGTAGTTTTGACCTTTGAATTTGGGATTTGTTTTGGTCTATCTGCAGGTGGTGAAGCTGCTTGCCTATATCAGTGATAAAGACTTGTTTGCTGAATTCTATAGGTAATATATCAATGAGATGAGGAATTGTTTTATGATGATTGTTGGGTTGGATATGTTTGTCAAGAAAGGATTTTATATTGCTTTGTTGTTGCTTCAATCGTTCTCTTCTAACGATTATCTGCAGTGTTCATTTCATAATTGCATCATAAAAATTGCTTCCACTGTTTCTTGGTTGTCTGACAATTAAATGTGCTGTTGCATGTAGAATCTGTTTTCCTTACATGGATACAGTACCGCCAATATTTGGCCTTCATTATTTGGAATTGGTCCTTGACATAAGACCAAAGCCCTCTCAGATAAAATGGCTAGGAGTCAAGCCTTGTCATACTATTGCTCTAGTTTAATCTCGGCATTGTCCACCTTTCAAGCCCAAAATGCCATTCCGTGACACGTTAAGAAATGTAAAACTAATATTGGGCCTTTACCTAACACTTTAAGCTATAGGAAGAATTGGTTCTTTATTTCATGTTTACTAGAAATATTGTTTTGATGAGTAGGTAGCTAAATTGAAATTGACCAGGCTGGGGTAAGATTTGAAGAGACAAAGTGGAGTGCAATTATTCAAGAAGGAAATTTATTTTAGTTTTATATTTACTCATGTCTCTAGACTTTTTATCAATTTATCTATACACGTTATATGATGTGAATTTAGGAATTTTCTGGACTGAGATTATAGAAAATGTCTGACCTTTTATCTAAATCTAATGGCAGAAATGCTAAACATATATCCTATATTGGTTAGTAATGTCTATCGATGTACCAAGATTTATGGTGCCTTGTTAAACATTTTGCTTTCATAATTGCTTCCCAATATTGTTTGACATATTTGCCTTAAAACTATTTTTCTGCAGTTTTCAGGTCTTATTTAAAGCTCTTTTATGTGGATATATCTGAATGTCAGAATACCCTTTTGTTTATGTAAGATGTTTTGAAAAATAATATTAATACAGGGTTTTTGCTTTGTTGCTTTCAGAAAGAAGCTTGCTCGAAGGCTTCTGTTTGACAAGAGTGCCAATGATGATCATGAGAGAAGTATTTTGACAAAATTGAAGCAACAATGTGGTGGACAGTTTACCTCGAAGATGGAAGGAATGGTCAGCCTTTTTCTATTCTTTGTAAACATAAGCTGAAATACTATAATGAACTTTTTTGGATAGTAGACAAAAATATTTAGATGCTTTTACACTCTTACCAGGTGACGGATTTGACATTGGCAAAGGAGAATCAAACAAGTTTTGAGGAGTATTTAAGCAATAATCCCAATGCAGACCCTGGTATAGACTTGACAGTTACAGTTCTGACTACTGGCTTCTGGCCTAGTTACAAATCTTTTGATCTCAATCTTCCTGCAGAAATGGTAATCTAGATTTTCTTGATATATTGCATTGGGTGCTCAGTTTTTTATTCTACATAACCGAGATTTTATATAGACTTTGGTTATAATTAATAACCATCTCTTTATTCCTTTTTTTCAGATTAGGTGTGTTGAAGTTTTCAAAGAATTTTATCAAACTAAAACAAAGCACAGAAAACTCACATGGATATATTCCTTGGGTACCTGTAATATAAGTGGGAAATTTGAGCCCAAAACCGTGGAGCTTATTGTTACAACCTACCAGGTAATATTACTTACCTGCTTTACTTCTCTGTAATTATGTAAATATTATGCCTTTTCACTAGTTCATTTTCACATTTGTGATGTCCATGGAATTTTGTATATTTTCTACTGACCCAATTTCTGTGTCTCTTTTTTAATAGGCTTCAGCATTGCTGCTTTTTAACTTATCAGATAGACTGAGTTACTCAGAGATAATGACTCAATTAAACTTATCAGACGATGATGTTATTAGACTGCTGCATTCCTTGTCATGTGCCAAGTACAAGATTCTCATCAAGGAGCCAAATACAAAAACAATATCATCCACCGATTATTTTGAGTTTAATTCTAAATTTACTGACAAAATGAGAAGAATCAAGGTATAATTTTATTTAAAATGTGTTTTAATCTTGACTTTTTTTCTATTTAGCAACTTTTGAGCAGAATTGACACATTCTATATGCAGATTCCTCTTCCTCCTGTGGATGAGAAGAAGAAAGTAATTGAGGATGTTGATAAGGACAGAAGATATGCCATCGATGCCTCAATTGTGCGTATTATGAAGAGTCGGAAAGTTTTGGGCTACCAACAATTAGTCGTGGAGTGTGTTGAACAGTTGGGTCGCATGTTTAAGGTACAGTTTAAGCACTCTCCTAACATAGTATTATATGTTTTTCTCTCAAATCCTGAATTCTTTTTCGCGTGGAATTTAATTGTTCAGCCTGACGTCAAGGCTATTAAAAAGCGGATTGAAGATTTGATTTCTCGAGACTACTTGGAAAGAGACAAAGATAATGCAAACATGTTCAAGTACTTGGCTTGACGTGGTCTAAATGATTGTGCAAATGAAGTGGTTACTGCGAAATGAAAATGCTTGAACTTCTGCAAACGAAATGAGTTTTTTTTTTACTAAAAGTTTCCTTGAAGGAGGAGCTGCGTGCTTGTATATTTTGCCCCCATGTCCAGGTATGGACTACTACTGTAGATGTGTGATCATGTTGGGAAATTGTAATCAATTCCATAATCCAGCTCTGACACTTTCACCATATTTTTGGCTACTGATTGCTGCAATTCCTTCTCAACATATTTGATGCCCCTCTGGTATTTGCTCCCCCGAAAATTGTGTAAGCTCCAGGGAAATTATATTGTTTATCAGCTTAGAAAAATCATCAGGTAAATGGGTATGCCTTTTAAATCTAAACCCAGTAGCTATGGTTCTTTACATTATTTGTCTATGATAATATTTCAGTGACATCTACTACATTTTGTAGTGTCTATGATATTTTATAACTGTTTGAAGATCAAATTATCCCAAGGATTCTAAAGATCATTAATGATGTATATGTCTTACCGGTTAATGATACAGTTGAGGGTATGACTGTATGGGTACGGATCTTTACTATTTTATATCATTTTTGTTCTTCATTTCTCCAAATGCAATTATGAATCTTGGCATTCCAAAACATAAAATCTCTAAGCTTTTACAAATACTTTCCTGTTTGAATATAGTAAGAAAATTAGTTCTTAGGCTTCTTCATTGTTCGTCGATATTTTTTCAATTTTAAAATGATGTTTTTGGTGTTGGTTAAGGGAGGTTTTAAACAAAATATCGAAGTTTAATTTCATTTTCCAAGGTTTTGAGGGAGAACCCATTTCACATTTACTAAAAGACCAAGTTATTTATATTTTTAAATACATTATGTATGAAATCTATTATAATTTAATAATATATTGAAAATTAATAGATTGCAAGAATCTTAAAAATAAGAAACTTTATACGTGAACTATATTTTTAAGTAGATTTTGATCATATGTTTTCTACTCTTTTCTTTAAGTCTATAATTAACATATTTCTTATATGTGCACTTTTTTTTTTGTTTAATCTCTTTTTTAGCTTTATCTAAACTGAATTTTAATAATTATTTTAAACAATTAGAAATTGTTGAAAACAAATTTATATCACAATATAAATTATGCATTTTAAATTTAAAATAATATTTATATATTTGATAATGATTTTAGAAATTTTAATTCTATAAAACTTATCTCTTCGGGAAGTAAAAATAAGAAAAAGAAAGCATTGTTACTCAGGCTTGATTTAAATCTAAAAGGCCTAAATAGTAAGTTTATATAATTGATTAATTTCAATCCAAATGGCTATTAGTTTGGTTGGAGTTGGGGTTTGGTGAGTTTTGATAGTAGTCGTGGTTTGATCTATTTGGATTAACTTGAATTATATTGGTCCAAATCATAATTTTAATCCATTTCAATTGTTACTTACCCATGTCTGTTTTATACTCGCTTTTCACACCTATATCAAGAAATCTGAAAATGTATTATTAGTACAAAGAATTAATCAACATCTACTGTCTAGAACTGAATACTAATATGAGGAATAACGGAATTGATATGAAAAATGAGAGGTAAATAAATAGTAGAGAAAGGAAATAAAGATGTTATAGTTTGGATTGTTTGGTGATTGGTTTTCATGATAAGTTGTAGAGGGTTCTTTATGGGGGCAAGGGTTAAGGAAGATCATGTAAATGTTGTAAATGATAATGTGTCTTTATGTGATTCTAAGAATTACAGATCAATACAAACTAACCATATCTTTGCAATTTGGTTATCTTTTTGGCTAAACAAATGCAATGTAGGAGAAGCCAGAGATAGCAGGGCAAATAAAACGTCATGAAATAATTTTTTAACTCAAACTTCTTTTTAATATCATGTTATCATTTTTTTTAATTATTCATTCATTATCAATATTTTATTATTGTTTAATTCTTATGCTTTTTAATTTATTTATTTACCATTTACAAGAGTAACTTTAATTTCGAGGGAAATTATTTATCAAAGACTCTTTTATATTTTAAAATTTTGATAGATTTTTTTCTAAAAAACTAATTCAATTTGGTCTTACCTATGAAAGAAAGAATTAAGATAAACCTATTGTTGGAAACGGATATTAATCACTATCACAACGATTATAGTAAAAACTGTCATATGGGTAATATTTCCTTAACATTAATTTTGTTTTTTATGACTTCCTTTAACATGTATTTAACCAAATATCAAATAGATACTAAAATAATTTGGCATATACCTAAGTTGTTATAGATATTTATATGATAATTTGTTTACAAGTTTTTTACGTATTTCAATGCTTATGATCTAACAACTATATCTCGTTGGAAAAATAAACATATTCACATAAATTAATGGAAGTTCATTCATAAACTTAATGCATTGGTGTATTTGTATATTATAACATATTACCATTTTCATCCTTTACCAATTTCAATTTGCACAATAATTATCATCCATTACATTATACAATAGCTGTACACATAACATTTAATTTATTTATAATAATTCAATTAAAATATGTTTAGCTAGAACTCAAAATGAATATAATAATTCAATTAATTGACATAATGAAGTGAATCAATAAAGTAATTAAAATACATTTAGTTACACATTCGCAAGCTTATATGACTTTGTACCATTCAATATTCTATATTAGAAATAGACACTAAAAACATAAGAATATTAGTTGATACACCACATTTATGGGATTAATGTATAAATATACAAAAATAAATTTTCTTACTCATCGAATGTTAGTTTAGAATAAGCAAGGAGTTTCTTATGCAAAAGCTAACATTATATAATTATACGATCTTACAATAATATAATCAATAATATAATCAGTAGTTATCAATCACATCTCTACTAAAAAAATAATGATCACAGAATATTTAAATAATTAAATATAACTTTCTTTTAATAATAATCTTCACACAAATTATATTCCCTTCTTTTGTTAATACGTAGTGTAATTTTTAAAAAGAGTCAACATACAAATGTTCTCTAGTATGCATTATTCTTCCTGCAGACATTTACTCTATTATTACTGCTAGTATTTTTTAGTATTTATGAGTTATGTGTGCCAAATTAATTAATTTTAATGTAAACTCACTTTTCTTTTTTTAATCAATGAAATGTCCAAAAGGTCCTTCTTCAACTTATAATTTTATTAGCTCATCTGCAGAGAATGAATTGGGGGAACATGAAGCCCAGTTTGGTAAAATCCCTCACCTCTTTTTCTTCTTCCTCTCTTCACTGCCAACATAAACTACCATTGTTCCATTTCCACACCAATACCAAAGCTCACTTCGTTGCAAAGCTCCGAACTTGTAAGGATTTAGCCTCCGCAACATCGACCCATTCCAACGTTATCAAATTCGGTTTCTCAAATGACACTGTTGCCACCAACCATCTCATTAACTGCTACCTTAGGCTCTTTAGAATCGACAATGCACAGAAACTGTTTGACGAAATGCCTCAGCGTAATGTCGTGTCATGGACTTCGCTTATGGCTGGTTATGTCAGCCAGGGTCAACCCAACATGGCACTTTGTCTCTTCCGTGAAATGCAAGGAACCTTCGTGCTGCCCAATGAATTCACATTTGCCACTCTCATCAATGCATGTTCTATCCTTCTCAATCTTGAGATTGGTAGGAGACTTCATGCTCTTGTTGAGGTTTCGGGTCTTCAGTCCAACCTTGTTGCGTGTTCTTCTCTCGTTGATATGTATGGCAAGTGCAACCATGTTGGCGAGGCTCGCCTGATCTTTGACTCTATGTGTACAAGGAATGTGGTTTCTTGGACTTCCATGATCACCACATATTCTCAGAACGCACAAGGGCACAGTGCTCTACAACTGTTTAGGGAATTCAATCATTCTGGATTGGACAGACCGAATCATTTCATGCTGTGCAGTGCAATCAGCACCTGTGCGAGTCTGGGAAGCCTAGGTGCTGGGAAAATCACTCATGGTGTTATCATCCGTCTTGGACATGATGCAAGTGATGTGGTTGCTACTGCACTTGTGGACATGTATGCCAAATGTGGTTGTTTTAATTATTCTTCCAAAGTCTTTAGGAGAATCCCAATTCCTTCTGTGATTCCCTATACTTCTATGATCGTGGGTGCTGCAAAGTATGGACTTGGCATATTGTCTCTTCAACTGTTTCAAGAAATGGTTTTTAGAAGAATAAAACCCAACGATGTCACCCTTCTTGGGGTCTTGCATGCTTGCAGTCATTCAGGACTTGTAGACAAAGGACTTGAGCTGCTTAACTCCATGAATGGGAAATATGGGGTGACTCCTGATGCAAAGCATTACACGTGCGTTGCAGATATGCTAGGCCGAGTAGGAAGAATTGAAGAAGCATACGAGTTAGCAAAATCAGTTCAAGTTGAAGGTGATGAATATGTCATGTTGTGGGGGACCATTCTTTCAGCTAGTAGGCTTTATGGTAGGGTAGACATTGCCCTTGAGGCCAGCAATAGGATAATAGAGTCCAACCGAGGAGTAGCAGGTGCATATGTTACGTTGTTCAACGCATATGCATTGACTGGGGATTGGGAAAATGCTTATACTAAACTATTTGAAATGAAGAATACTGGAGTCTACAAGGAACCTGCAAGCAGTTGGATTGAGATAAAAGAATCCATTTAGTTGTTCCAAGACATGTCTAAATGTACTGAAAGGACAGAGATGCTGAGTTTGCTAAGGGAATTGGAAGATAGAATGAAGGAAAGGGGATATGTAGGAGGAACCAAAGGGTTGGTTTTTGTTGATGTGGAAGAGGAGGCCAAAGGGGAAATTGTGAGCTTGCATGGTGAAAAACTTGCCTTGGCCTTTGGACTAATAAAGGCACCCTCCTAAAGGTGTCACAATCAGAATACTTGAGAATGTTCAGGGATTATTGTCATGAGATATTCAAGCTGATTAGTGATATTCTACAAGACTTGATTGCCAGAGGTGTGAACAGGTTTCATCACTTCAAAATGGATTCTGCACTCGTAGAGATTTTTGGTAATGATTTGTCTCATCATTTTAGTATTTCCCAGAAGAGCAACCATATAATTCATCACTAACACAATACAAATCTACCAGCGGACAATTATTGTCGTCAATTTTGGTTCATCATTGAGTTTCGCACTTATATCTATGGCTGGAATCTTGCTGCTTATTCATTTGAAAATTACATTAACAGCATTGCAAGAAGAACAGAAAAGAGATTTAATCGCTAGCATAGACTATTTTGCTACACCAGTTAGAAAATTCCATAAATATATTTCCTAATAGTTGTATAACTCGTTCATCCCTAATGCATGAAACTTGAAAGGCATCAAACTTGAAAGCTTGACTTCAATGGTAATATTGAAACGGAAACATGAAGCGGGTAGTTCTAGATGATGAAGGAATTTTCAATTGCCCGTTTGCGTAGTTTGAATTTTCAATTTCTTGCAGTTGATTTGTTATGCAGATTGCATTCTACACACTGATTGAGTGTTTAATTTAAATGCAGAAGAGTGCAATAAGATTCATTACTAATTTTACTTGAGAAACAATTTGTTCCTCTAAAAATTCAAATTAGTAAAGATTTTTCTTTTCATTTTCTTCTTACTTATTTATAAATCCAAATAATTTTTTTTCTTTTAATATTATTATTTTATTTCATCTTAATCAATAGCAAAATGATTGAATCTTTGTTTTCTTTTATTCAAAACTAATAGGAACATATGCACCGAAATTTGTTTATGATAACAAAAAATATGTAATTAAAAATTAATTATTATAATCAAATTTATTAAAAAATATTACTAAAATCTATACTAAAGTTAAAAAATTATATACATAAAAAATCATAGAAGTATTTTTTTTCATTTTTATAATTATATGATAGAAATACTTGTCAATTTCATCAAAATAAAAAGTAAAGTTATAATAAAATATGTAAAAAATATACTGATAGAATATTTGATTTTTATTTAAAAAATTATGATTATAATTATACAAGAAAAGAATTTTTTTATGGTAATATTTTAGCTAATAAAAACTAAAAAAGTTAGTTAATAAACATAAAGAAATAAAAGGTAGAAAAAAAATTAGAAAAATCATGGAATATCTACAATTGTTGAAATAAAGAGGTACACAGTGATGAATTTAACTTTATTTAATCATAGAAAATAAATACTTTTTTTTTCTAACCAAAATCTATCAAAAAGTTATGCGAAAACAAAAAGATGAAACAATATACGTAAAAAAGTAAAAGTGAAAAAAAAGTGAAAAAATAAATAAAAGTTAATGAAAGTAATATCAAATTTTAAGGCATAGGATGATAAAGTTAGACAAATGAAAAACAATAATTGAAGATTAGTGGAGAGAGGGGATGGATCAAAGTATTATTGTGCATCTTTTTTATAGTAAGAGGTCTTGTATATGTTTTGTTCATTTGTAATGAAATACTTTCTATTATTATTATTATGGTGTATACTACATTGATAGGTTGATTTATTTGAATTCTTGAAAGAAATTGTCTAGATTGAAATTTGGAAATTAATCTCCATCATCTTTACTTTAGTTATTTAATTGTAGATTAATGTATTACTAAATTACTTTAATTTTTAAAAATATTGGCTAATTGAAAATTAATCTCAAGAATTTATACAATCCAAATTAATGTATAAATTATTGGATATCAATAAGCATAACTCATAATCTCCAAATTACATATCATCTAAAATGCACGGCAGAACAAATGTCTTCTGAAAGTTCATCCTTACATCATACAAAAGTTGGTGAAGAAAAAAAAAAACACATTGAAAAACTTATATAACTATAAAAGTTCTTCTTCCATACATACTCATTTATTAGTAAGAAACAAGATTGAAAATTCTTGTGACAAAGGCTTCCAGTCATGGATTTCTCAACTATTAGTTTAATCAATGATGTCTTGTGATAAAAATACACAATTTAATAAAATAAATGTCATTAAACACGAGCAAACAAGCTAAATAATTGCCTTACACATTCTGGAGTTACTATGATTAAATATAAATGCAACTACCTTTTCAATAAATATTTATTGAAGTTATCAAAACAGTTGAAGTGGATGCCTCATTTCTCTTCTGTGTTATTCATTTTCTACACAAGAAGCATGCATGGTGTTATTATCATAAATATATGTTATTAAATGGTGTTATTAAAATTTTTTTCCACATCTCCTAAAACTGGTATGTGGTAATTTTTTTCCACATCTCATAAAGAAGGTCTCTTTTTCACAGTTTTCTAGGCATATCAGGTTTACATTTAAAATTTGAGAGAAGTACTTGTTCATAATTTTTGGATTTAGGTAATATTGATTTAACGTTAATGATTGAAATCTCTTAAGAAAATACAGCGTCCTACTATCATAACTATGAACATAATATTGTGTTCAAGGTTACCACCAATATAGTTATTAACATCCAGTGCATGTGTGCATAGTTTATTACCTAATTGTTGTTTTTCTTAAAAAAAAACACTTTTTTATCCAAATTGACAATGAATTTATCATCATAAATTGAATGGGTAACTTCCCAATATATACAATGCATAATGCAAACCATACACAAATTATATTGAAATTAATTTTTAGTTAATCTTTTGATTGATTTAGGCATTTTGACTTCATTATACTCCATCAAATCTTGAATCACAAACGTACTTAAATATTGTCGATTCTTTATAATAGTTTTTTCTTAACGCTGTTAAAAACCAAAATCAAACTATAAGAAAATCACATTTAGATATATGTGAGAAACTATACTTACAACACCCACTCCTATAATGAACATTAATCAATTAAATGTTGTTTCATTAATTTTTCTTAAGTTGAACACATCTTTTATTAAAATTCTTGGTAATAGGTGGTCTAGGTAGCTACCATCATAAGATCTCTAAGTTGAGTTCTCCTACCAAATTTTTTACAAAATTTAGTGTCAAAAACAAAATTTGATCTACATCAAATTAACAATAAAAAGAAATATTCAGGATTATTATCCTTTGTTGATCACTTGTAAATACTTAATCATTGTCTATAATATCGTCAACATAAGTCAAAAACAATTTCTATGACTCTTTACTTTCAGTTTGAAATACACCAAAGGATAAAGACAAATATTAGTCATTAAGATTTCTTGATAGCAACAACTAGAAATTGTTCACCACAATTATGATGTGTTTGTATCAAGTATTCAATGTAATTTTATATTTATTGAAGCACGTGAAAAAACTAAGATAAGAATAAAATTTTAATCTTTATTAATATGTAATAACTATTTCACATAACACATCAACAATGAGTATATTCTATTTACATCACCATCCACAACAATTTAAAAAAAAAATTAACCCCTTTTAAAACAAACATGTAAATTTTCAAAACTCTATACACATATACGAACTCATCTATTGTTTCGGTCAATTTAACCTCATTATTTCTTTATGTGACTAACCACTTATTTTATTCATTTTATTTCAAAATATCCACTACACTATAATATATCCAAAATAAAAAGATTACAATCAAATTATTCGTACTTAGACTTTCATCTCTCTTTTATAATTAGATATAGACTTAATATCTTTACCATTAAAAATGCATGTTCTACTATATTTTTTTTTTAAATTCTTTAGATATTCAAAATTCATTCTAAATGTAAATTTAAATTTTTTACTGAAATCTTTTCTTTTAAATCTTTAAAATCATGTTTTCACCATTCTCTATCTTCACTTATTGATTCTTTTCTTTTTCCGTCCTTCCGTAAGATAATCATCACTAATATGACATGAATATTTATCATCTATTTCATCAAAAGCATCTTTCCATTTTCTATCTAACTTAACATTAATAAACTAATCATTCCTCTTTACACTCTTTCCTTCTTAATGTCTTCTACTAAAACTCCAAACATGACAAAAATCTTATTATAAGTTATTCTCATAACAGGATATCAGTTTTATTTATAGTTTTTAAAAACATTAACCGCTTCTGCCAAAAACGAATGGCTTTTTCCAGTGAGATGTGACCCACCCAGCTTTTATACCAAACCAGTGAACCAACATTTTTTTTTTCATCAAAACTTATTTATATTAATATTTTTAAAATTTCACTAGTCATTAAATTACTGAAATTATTTATTTAAAGTTTAATCATAATTGAATTGCAATTGAACTACCTTCAGTAAATAATATAAATATTATTAAATGAATATAGTCCTATAATTTTATACCACTAAAAATAAAAATATTATTGTATATATATCCTTAACATTCAAAATAAAAACAATTGTATACATACATCGTAATAATGATGTTAGTTAATAAATTACAATAATGTTTCTATTAAAAATAACAAATTTACAAACAACATAAAAAATGAGAAATATATTAATTTGTTATGTTTTTTTTTTTTTGGTTTTTGATTTTTCCTTTCTAAGGAAAGGTACTAAATTTTCAAAATTTTATAATAGAGATCTAATCATACTATTCAATCAGTGGCAGACTAGTTCTAGCATTGATCCAACATGATTCGGTTACAAAATATCGACCACATCATTATTTTTAAAACATAGTTTAGTTATGTGTCTGAAATTAAATAAATCAATATAAATCTAATGCTGAGACCTTCATGGCAATCACGGATATTACAGAACATTAAGCTGATTTGAAATATACAATTTGCTTCAAGTGTTTTCAATGGACAAAACAATATTAGTTTTAGTCTATAAAAAATTTGAGCTTTGATTTATTTCTTTCTTTAAAGAAAAAGCAAACTTGGTACAAATATAAAACATATACTTAGACCCTAAACAAATTAAAATTCAAAATTTAGAGACTAACCCAAATTTGGTATATTTTATATGAACAGAACATACTTGAAGTGTATAAACCCCATTGTATATACCCTGTCAAACCTTTACCAAACTTGCATTGGTATACCTTACAAACATGTCAATACTACACCCATATCTACCCTTTTCATGGTATATGCACTTATTCTGTGCAATATCAAAGGTTTAAACCTATGAAAAGGTACTTGTGAGGGAGACTATAATCAAATCAAATCAAAAGGTCAAATTTGGCTAGTGGGCCACAGTCTTTGCATGATTCTATAATCACAAACTTTTATGTATCATCTGGCAATATGTCAGAGGTCAAAGACAAGGTTACTGTCATTACACTAAAGTGTAGTAATATAATATTTAAACAACAACCAAAGTCTAGTCCCACAGTAACATAATATTATTCAAGCGTAACACGCTGAACCATTATCTGAAAACATGAAAGCCACGTACCAAACCCTGAATGAAACATGTGTAGCTCTTTCTGAGGTTATGTTATTAATTTATTGAGTTTAACTTTTTAGTATGTGTACGTGATATAAAGAAGCTTGAGATAATATACTCATATAGACCACGTAACCTTGAAACTGATTTTAATAAGTAATACCAGAAAAAGTAAATTAATCATGGTTTTATCCATTGAACCACTCTCTCAGTGTCTCCTTGGTAGACTTCAAGTCTGTTAGAAGTTTCGCATAATGTAAAAATAGATCAATAAAACCCTAAAAAAATCTACAAACTTAAATTTTTTTTAGCTTTGTTTTTCTTAAAAAAATAAAATTTTTAAGTTTAATTTAATTATAAAATTATATTTACACTCATTTATATATTATAATCATCTTTAAGTAGAAAAGAAAAGTGACAAAATTTTGGGAGAAATCAAATATAAAATTCTTGCTAACTTTGGCAGATCCAAATAATGAAACAGTATATCGCCTAAACCAATGTAAGATAACAAACATAAAGCAAAGAAAAGGTTTAACAATGTGTAGCTGAATACTTTAATACAAAAAGCTGGTAATAGATGGATTTGTGCCAATGAGACACAATAACAAAACATTTCTGCATATAGATTTCTAACCATTCAAGCTACAATATGATAACAGAAAATATTTATTAACACTTGCTATGACCACATAAGTATCAATCAAAACTGGTTGCCTAATATTTCACGATTTTATTTGTTCTTTCTGTGGCTCCGAATCAGTGGAGCAAAGAATGTAGTACTGAACAATTACATGATATCTATCCTCAGTTACTTAATAAGAAGGAATCACTTCGCTCTATCTAACCCATAAAACTTAAGGGTGAGAGAATTCTGATCCTATTCACAAATAAGAAGAACCTGAGCTATTAAAAATAGATTCCAGAATTTGCTAATAATCTCATTTGTACACATGTACATAGGAGCAAAACCTGCCCTCTTAAGGCACTTCCTTTCCTCTATTATATACAGTATCAAGTTAATCTCTAACACCACCAAGACCAGCTCGAGTTATTGCTTTTGTTGCAATCAACACCAGATGTACAAGCTCATCTACGTCTTGGAAGCTGAAATCAACAACCTTCCCAATCGAAGTTATGCAATCCCTATTCCGTGCTTCACACATGTTCAAATTAACAGCCATGAAACTGCTCTTGCATTTTCTGGAAGCCTCCATTGCAAAATTTATGTCTTGAGTCTGCAAAATCACAAGTTAAACATTATACCTCTAACAAAAACTATAACATGAGTTGCATTAAAATGTGCACTGTGACAATAGCCAATTTGGCAGTTGAATTACCATGTGATTGTTATATAAAAATCATTAATGTGTTTTCAGGATTTATAGGAGTGAGCCAAGATCTTGCATCCAACAAAAAATGGTTTTAAGGATAAAAAAAAAATACAATCGTCCTATTTAAAATAGTAAGATCAGCTTCCATCCATACAGACTTTTCTCAAACATTCTATCTAATATTATGTTAATTCATTACACCACAAAATCCCCAAAATTAACTCCACGGTACTTCAGGATCAAAGCACCCAGATAGATTTTCCAAATGAAACATAAGGTGTATCAATAAAGTAAAACTTACAAAATCAAGAAGCCTGACAACATTTGAGCAATTCTGAGCAGGTATAACTTGATTGTTAGCAACAAGAGTATTACAACCCCTTGTCAAATTTGTCTTATCCACTGCCGCCAGATTATTTAAATTGTCAATATCAGATGCAGATGACGAGGGAGATTCACCTAAAAATGGAGTAAAAAATCAGTGAAACGTCACCAACATACAGCAATGCTCAACAAGCCTAAAGACATACATACTTATATCTAAAGTCAAAACTGCAATCAATTACCTTGAGAAACCATTTGTAGAACTGATTTTAACTCATCACGATCCCTGTTTATGCTAGAATGCTTATTGTAAACCAATCTCATGTATACCACCTCCATGCATTTATAGGCCAAGGCAGCTGCGGCCATTTCTTGGCGTCTTTCATATTTATAGGCACAGGATCTGGAATACATTTTATGGCATTTAATGATTAAAGGGAAGCTAAGACAAATAGATCTAGAAAAACAAAGTTACAAAAATTATAGGGTAAGATGATAGCAAAATTTTATGCTAATAATTTTAACATATATGAAAAGTATTTTTTTTTTTTTTAAACAGCACAAAGCAGCAGTGAAACACAGAAAGTTAATTAACCTAGGAAGTAGAAAAGCACCATCGACAAAGTTTAGGTCAAAGTGATTGCAAAAGCAGACAAATTAAGACTCGCAGTTTAAAGCATCATGCAGTAATGGAAACACTATGTTTTATGGCTCCTATTTTCCCCTTAATCCCTCAAATCACAACCACCCTTATCCCCCCAAATAAAAGTGGGAACCCTCGAAAGGAAAAGGAGAGATATTCATTACAAAAACTAAGGACAAGGAGAACTTTTAAAAAAAAAATCTTAGTTTATTATATTTAGTTTCTACCATATATAATCTAAGTCTCCAAAGGAAGGTTAGAAATTTCCACTTTATTGAACATTCTCGAACCCCTCAAAATGTACTTTTGACCAAAAACATAATAAATCAGAGATAGTAGAAATAACAAATTTACACAGATTCAAAATTTTCCTTACTCAAAAAGTTTAGCTGTAGCAGCATAAATTTGCATTTGATTCATCTCTCCTTGCTTGCTAATTTCACTGTGGGATTTTTCTAGAAGTGATGCTCCGTGCAGAAACTTCAAGGCAGCTTTAAAATAAGTCTCGTTACTTTCAAACTCAAAACCGGAGTTCTACAGTCAGAATAAAACAATTGGTTAGAAAAAGAACGATGCTACATCAAACAGATGTGAAGTAAAATCTTTGAATGTTGAAATAACCTTATAATGATCCGCAGAATCCTTTAGCTTTGTGGCTTCTTCCAGAATGCTAGAGGCAGTTTGGCTAGAATTTGTTGTCACGGGACTTGACCCACTGAGCTTTCTGTCAGGTACTAAACTTCCTGAACTGTGATCAACTTCAGCCTTGCTACTAACATCAACTGCATTTCTCACAAGCCTAGGAACATCACTATTGCCAGATGCATGGACCGGATGCCCATTAGACATATCTCCTTTTTGCGACTTGGGTGCAGTTCTAGAACCCAATGTTTCCCTTTTCAGAATTGGATTCCCAAAATCCTTTTGTTGTAGCTCAGTTTGTTTTCCAGTTTCATCTGACCAATGCCTTGAAGAATTTTGCTTGCTAAGGTTGTCAATCTTTTGTTTAGACTTCAGAAAGCTGTACTTATCATCATGTCTTGTCTCGGTATCAGAAGTGTGATTATTAGGATTAACTGCTGACTCATAACTCACACCATTTTTGGAAAAATCATTATCTGATACTGAAACCTTCATCTTATCCCTACTCACCTCAGAACCAGAATCCTTAACCCGTAATGATGTAAGCCTACCCGATTTCTGCCAAGAAAGTGCATTTTCCTGATTACTCTTGTTCATTTTCTCCTCATGATGGGAACCACTGCCACAATTAACACGTGCAAGATGTATGTCATGTGAAACTCTCTCCTTTTTCACTGATAACTTCTTCTCCTTACTATCTAATTTTTTTATTGATAAACCACCTTTTCTAGCATCAACTTTTTCTGATGTGTCCACCCCTGCAGCCAAAGTACATTTCTCCATGTTGGAAGTCCTCAAAGGTGATGAGCTAACAGATTCTACTGATGAGCCTATGGCATTTCCAAGGTTAGTTCTAGCTTTTTGAGACCCGGAAACCATGGAAGAACTTGAAGTTGCTGCCAATGAAAATTGTCCAGAGCCTAAATCCCCACCCGATGGATCAGAACAATCCAAAGCATTGTAAGAAGCAACATTTCTTTTGTGCTTTCTAGGCTGGTGGGCCTTATTAATATCACTTTTCACCTCTGTCCCAAGAGCCATTTTGTCCCTGCTGTCTGGCAGTAAAACTTGCTTCATCCCAGTTTCTTTAATAAATTCATCATCACTTTCAGTTACTGGTTTTGCCTCCGTATTCAAAACTGTATACTTCTTCTCTTTCCTATTTACATTGCCGTATTTAACACGTTTCATGTCACCTTCCAAGAACGATGTTTCGTCATGTTTATCCCGCCAGTCATTCGTTTTCCTTTTCTTAATCGAACCACTTTGCCTACTGTTTGTAGCAACCAACGAACTATCATCTGATGAAAACCGTGCCTGATCTCCCTTCTTTACCGGAACTACAGACTTGTTATTGTCAGAACCACTAGCTTTTGTTGGTAAGTCATCTCTTGAGTTTACACCCCCCCTTTTAAATTCCATACCATGTTTCAGATGTTTATCAGCATAGAAAACAACTTCAATTTTAGATTTCTTAGGAGTTCCAGATCCATGTTGATTATCCTCCATCTTACGTTTCAATCTAACCTGTCTGTCACCTGCACACATTTGACAACCACAATGGCATATTCTTTTAGAAAACATTTATATACAGTTCTTTGCACCATAAAACAAATATGAAGCAGCAACAAAATATATCAAGCCTTAAGTGAATGAGATACCTCCTTTAATTTGATATTCTTTCGCCTTTGGCGTGTTTTTCTCTTCTATCAAATTGTTCAACCTGCTCAAACTTTGAGAATTAGATTTCTTCATACGGTTTGAGTCTGCAGACCACTGATTCATGTCATTCAAGCTTCTATTTTTAACATTTGATTCTTGAGCATTCTTTACTATATTTGACAACCGATGCCTGTCATTATTGATTCCTGACTTTGCCTTCTCATTAATACCATGTTTCTTCCTTTCTAGATCAAGCACTACATCAGAACTGGACTTTTTGTTAATATGGCAAACTTGCAGAGTATTAACAGATTTCACTCCATGTTCAGGTCCAGCGGCTTGGCTTTGCATGTTATTCTGACCCTCAGAAATCGGGATTTGATATAAAGCATGAAGTGATTTTGTTGTCTCCTCCTCGCTGATGTTACACCGATTCATTCCAGGCCTAACAAGAATTTTATTAGAACAATGAGAATCTAATAATACATATAGCAAATATCAAATGTATGCACAGTTGGTGAAAAGAGAAAATATATCATACTTTGTATATCTTTCTACATACTGCACAATTTTGGTTATAATTCACAAACTAAGTTTTTAACTAGCAAAATATGCTCCCAAATGAACCCATGATGAGAGAAATCAACTTACAGCCAATACAGCATGCTACACAACCATTTATCTGGAAGATTCTCTGGCTTTAAACCAATAGGTAGAAGCCGCCATTTCTGACAACTGTCACAGCAAACCCAATGTTCTTCAATAATTTGAGGTGCTGCTTCTGATGATGACAGAACCATCCCAGAAGTTGGTTTACTTTCAGCAACTGGAAATGCACCTGGAGCATCTTTTACGCGTGGTACAGCTGACAACTGATTAACCACTTTATTGCCACTTGGTTTTTCCTTTGCTTTAACCCTATTTGCACTCTTTTCAACATGGTCAAGGTTAGCCTTTACTGTAGCCTGATTAAGGGGAGGCCCATCAGTTGGATCCATTCCATCGACCTTCAGTTGTAATTTTTTTCTTTTCAGTAAACCTCTGTCACAATCTCTCACCTTATTATCCTTCAGTTTCATTTTATGCATTTTAATTTTAGAAGAAGTAACACCAATGCTTGCACTCTTTCTGTCATTTACCATTGCTTTATTACTAGAACCAATGATGTCTTTTTCAGCTTCGGTCACAACTTTTCCAAGTCCCTGTTCACCTTTTAACTTGTTCTTGCTTTCAGATTTTACCTTAGTCTGATTAGTCTCACACTTTTGAGTATCTCGGTCCACCTTACATTTCATTTCATCTGACTTAAACCTTTTCGAAATTGCAGAAGTGTTACACTTTCTACTACTCTTAGGATCAGCAGAATTGTTATCCTGAGACATTTCCATTTTATGCTCTAAAACTTTTTTCACAAAGCTACTTCCTGTATTTCGTTTCTCAATCTTGTCAAAATCCTGATCAGATATTGACTCCAATGAAACCTCCTTCACTGCTTTAGTGAAATCCATTCTACATTTCACACCATTTTCATTGATCTCCTTGGATACTTCAATAGCTTTACCAGTGACTTCAGCTGTTTCACCAACATCACAAATTGAGCTTGACAATGGTGTGCACGTTAGATCATTAGACAGAAAGTCCTTACCATCTGGAGTTCTATTTCCTAATTTTTTCTTAGTATGAAATGCTGTGTCATTCTCAGAACAGTTACCATTCATTTGACGCTTTTCACTTTGGTTTACCACTGTCACTGTCCTTTTCTTCAACAAATGTGAATCCCCAACCAAAGAATCTGATTCATCAGTAGACATGGAATAATGCTCCTGATGACTATTAAGAGAAGACATGGGTCTGCTGACTCCAGGGGCATTTCCCTTTCTACTCAAGTTGAGTAGACTGTCATGTAGAGGTGATATTAGCACACCTCCAGGGATGGTGAAAGAAGTCATAACCTGTAACATCAAACATACAAAATTTAAAAAAAATATAGTTATGTATAAAACAATTCATGTACTTTTGCCAAACAGCTTAAGCTTTTAAGGTAGTTTGTTTATAACATGATAGCAAAGCTTCTTGACCATGTAGTCTAGAGTTCAATCCTTGTAGCCTTGATTCCTTTCTAATAAAAGTTAAGTTTTAGCACACAAACTAAAGTAGGCCAATGCATTATCCATGCTTCAAGCCCAAAATGCTCTTGCGTGAATGGTTGTGTTAGATATGAAGGGTGAATTTGGAAGAGTTTATTTCCAGTTCGTTTTAACATGTCTTTGTGCCATAAAAACTTGTTTGGAAAAACTTTTCAAAATAGCTATGATATGTCTATCAGTTGTTTTCAACTTATCTCAATAAGCTCTTGTGAAAAAGCTTACAACTTAATTTAACCCTGTTTGCTCTCTTCTGATTACAGAAACAACTTATACTGAAATGTTTATATGATAATCACTTATGTCCTGACAGCTTAAGCAATCAGAATAATTGTTTCAAAGAAATAGAACACCTCATCTACCTGAATAATGTTAGTGGGAGATTCTTCAGGCATCTCTTGACATACATGTGGCATATCTTCCCTTTCCTTTTGGCTGTTTTCTGTTGAGCAGGATGGAGAGTCATCAAGTCCAAGTCCACTGTAAATTGCAGCATTCTTTTTTGCTAAGCTATCTGATTCCACTTTGATTTGCAACATCCCCGCTCTTTGGTCAGTCAACTTTTCTGACCTATTTGCACAGTCCTCTTTCAAACTGGACTTCCCTGTTATTCTATTCGAGGAAATGCCTGTGTTCTTCTCTGAAGGTACTTTTGCATGTTGAGATGGAAGAACGTTAGCGGAAGCAGTTCCAAGCCTCATGGAAGGAGGCGTATTTGAAGGTGCTTTTGAGTTATAAATTGCACCCTGTATAACAACATAACCAACGATGCTCAACTAAACCGTATTTCTTCCAAGCTAACACATTATTTTCCTATCCATTGGTTGAAAAAAGGAAAAACAAAATAACAAAACTTATATACCGCGCTTTGGATATTGCTGGGAAATTTTTGTGAAGTATTGAGTGTTTCTGGAGCCTTTGGACAAGATGGCAATCGGGGAGAGCGTTCATAGGTGGGTAAAAAGGAGCCATAGTCACCAAATTTTGCACCTGAAAAAATTGTTCATATCATCCGATAAAGTTGCTTATGTGAGTGCATAGACAGATATTTCATTTCTGGTTACAAGCTATGATTTCTATGTATCACTTACCCAAACGCTCAGGAAAAAAGCCTCCTTCAAATTCCTTTTGAAAATCACCCAAAACATGCTGAATCCTATCATCCTATAAAAAACAGTAAGCAATTTATTAGTCCTGTTACTTTAAAGATGAAATTTAATCAAGATGGCATTGATCAAATGTATCACAAGAAATGAGGCAACATCATGACAGACACCATGAAGCACAGCAGCAAAAATTCAACTATTATCATGATTTTTATTATTTATTCACTGAAAAGCATCTACAGTATCCATAGACAAACATAATTGATCCATATGTTTGTCAGTTTCCGATACATTCCATTACGTTTTATAAATTCTTAGATTACAGGCTTGATCTTTTTTATAAGACAAAACATACCTTTGTTTAATCATAAAATTAAAAAAAAAAAAGTGTTAGTTCATTCCCAGTATGTCACAAGGAATGAAAGACATTGACAAATTGAAAATTCACACTCAATGGTACTAAAAAATTTCAGTGGTTTGTCGTATTTGCGTGCAAAAACAAAGTAGAAGAGTAACCAAAAACCAGAAAACATCGAACTCGGTTAAGATTTCAAGTAAAAACCCTTACAATGTAAGAGAGAGAATCAAGGTCAATGTTGTCATCATCCTCATCCTTATAACAATAGAAAGCCTCTCCTTCCTCCAACTCAGTAGTATTACTGCGTTGCATCTTCACCACCACAAAATTAACCCCAGAACCCCAATAGCAACCTCTTCACACTGGAACCTTCCCTGAAGTCCAGCATCACTTCAACCAACAGCAGATAAAAATTGGCGATTAAAAAAATCAATTTTTTTCAAAAAAAAAAAACCGACCCGGGAAAGGAAGACGAGAACCCAGAAGCGGAAGCAGGTGAAAGGAAGTGTGATTATGCGATGGGACAAAAATGGTTGATGTGAATTATTACTTGAATTAAAAATTAATTTTGGGTTGACCCAAGAATCAGGGAAGAATTGACGAGACGGTGGCGATCGGAGAAACGATGAGTGACGAAAAAAGTGGAACGAATGAATTGAGTATTGACGCAGACTTCAAACGGAATCCAAATCTTTCTCGCTCTTCAATTGTTTCATGTGCTAGCACAGAATGAAAGAAAGAATGAGAGACCTCGGTTTTGTGTTTGGTTTTTCTTAATTTATTTATTTATTTATTTATTACCTTGCCTCAGCCCAACTTTTTTTCTATATTTTCGCGCTTTGTTCGTGATTTGGGAATCGTTTTGGATAAAAAAAAAGTTATCTGGAAATAATTATAATATACTAGTCGCCGCTTTTTATTATAATATAAATCTTGATGTGATTATTATCGTGAAAAATAATCATCAAAATCTAATTATAATATACGTAAAGATATTTTTTTTCATTAAATTGTGATATTTATACAGTAAAAACACTTCTGATTACTCGTTATGTTAATTTCTTGTTGATCATAAAATCTAAAAAATCTTGTTGATGCTAGAAAAGTCCAAATGATAAAAAGATAGAAAAATGTGTACGCTAAAGAATTAATTATCTTTATTAATTGTGACAAATTACTACAGTTATACAGTCAAATCACTTTCAATTTTTTTTATCATGATTCTTTGTTGCAAATTACTATAATTATATGGTAAAATCGCTTTCAGTTTCTTTTTATCATGATTGTTCGTTATGAGTAATTTCTCATATATTATGAAAACTACAAAATTGGTTAATAGAAAGAAAAATGGTTTGGATAAAAAAGATTAACAAGATAGATACACTAAAAAAGGGTTAAGATTTCAATCTCTCTTATTGATTATTACATAGGATCAAAGATACATGAGCATTCGTCTATCCATATCCACATTTTGATCGTATTAAAATATTATCATTTTTAAAAATATAAATAAATAAATGATTTTATAAGAATAAGGATTGAAAAGTTACACTATTATCTTAAATTTAGTTATTCTGTCAATCTTTTATCAACAAATTATTTACTTACGTATCTTATTAATAATTACATTATTTTAATCAGATAAAGAAGAGGACAATCTAATTAAATATGACACCAAAATCAGTCAACAAAAATCAATATCCCTCTATCTATCTAGAATATATATATATATATATATATATATATATATATATATATATATATATATATATATATATTCTATTAAAATTATTTATATTGATTTTAATCAATATTGGGTCAATAATTTATAGTTCGAAAACAAAGAATTCAGATAAATAGTTTGTCCATAGTATATTTTTTTATCATCTCTCTCGACTATTCGTTATATGTCTACTCAGTTAAATATAAACATCTTAATCATATGTGATTCAGTGAAAAAAAAATGTCATAAAAATTAAAATCATGATGAAATGTTTCAAATGGGTAAAATGAGATGCAAATGTTATACATCGTACGATAAAATCATTATATTATTAATTTTTTTATAGTTATTACTGTATAAAAAAGTAGTATTTCTACTTGTACAAAAATAGATTATTATTACAGTGATGGCTGTGATGTTTAAGTGAGTAATCACGAGTTCGTATTGTAATTCCTATAAACAAACGAATGAATAAAACTTAAAAATAAATAAATAAAGCCTTCTCCTTACTACTTCTAAGTCGTATAAAGATTTATTAAAAATAAGACATGAAAAATACTGTAAAAGTACCGGTATGATTGATAAGGAAAAATAATAATTATATCTTTAAAAAGAATAATATTTACACATTTTGAAACTTTAAAAATTATATTGAAGTAGCTGACTCAATGAATAAGGAAACAAAATTTGATTTTTTTTCAGCATTGAATATTTTGTTTTTGCATTTAATGATGATATATAAATAAAATTACCATCCTCTGGCTGTTATTGGTGTATATTTTCCTCATGAAATAAATGCAGGATTCGTCGTACGTATGTGTCTTTTTCCCAATATTGAACTCTGTAACTTTTTTTTGGGCTATGGCACGCGCATATGTAATGCAAATATAATGCGTGAACGACACACTTTTGGGTACTTGTAAAACGCATTCAACAGTGTCGTTTTACGAACCCGCATTATCATTCACATTATTTTTTTAGTAAATTCAATTTTAAAAAATATATATTAATTATCTAATTTTATATTATTATTTAATCATAAATTATATATATAATAAACTTGTTATAATTTTTAAAATTATTTTAAAACAATGTCCGCGGTATTTTGTATACGTAAAATGAATTTAAAGGAATAAAACGTCATTTTGTTGCTTAAACAATTTAGAGTTTTAGGTTAAATTAGTTTTCTCCGGTGCATTTAGTAAAAAGGAAATTATCACAGAAAATAACTGAAATTGAAAGAAAATAAAAATAAAGAAATAATTTAAGAATATTTAATTTAAATTAGTTTTTTATTTATTAAGTTTATTATTAATTTATGGTTAATTCTATTTTTTATTATTAATGTTAATATTTATTATTATAAACAAAAGAAACACGTATTTTGCATGTGTATCCACATTAACATTAAAATAATAAAACTTTTAAAAATAGATTATTTTGTAAGAATAACTTTAAAAATATATGGAACAACAAACAAAATTTTGATAATATGATAAAACTGTGTTAGTAGAAAGTTTGCAGTGGTTACTTTTGAGATTGGGTTGACGAGTTATGTGGTGACTACTCAGTAATAAAGTTGAGTAGTTAAATATTTTACCAAATAATAAAATTGTTTTTATAACAAATAACACTTATCACATCATTGCTCTTTTTAATTACTTTATAGATAAATAAATGCAACAATAGAGTTAATATCAGTGTTGGTCAAGGGATTGAGACTAACAGAGACCAATAAAGAAAACAATAATACATAATTTTAAATTATTATTACATTATTTGATTCATTCCATATACTCAATAAAGTGATACTGAATTTATTCAAGTTTTTACGTTGCACAAATTATACTGATTGATATTGAAACAATTGTACTATTCTATTTATTCAAATAAACTTTACAATAGTTAATTTATAATAACTTTAAAAGTTCAAATTTGCATATAGGACATAGAATAGTAATCACTCATAATTATTTGTATATCATTATATGCATATATTATGAGAAAACATAAATACTTGATGTCAGACGAATTAAATTCTGGATGTCACATTAATGGTTAATTGAGGAGGGAAAACTTAAACAACATTACTTTTATAAAGTTTTATACCTTAAATTGTAATGTGTTTCAAATTATAACATTTTATAAATTTATTTCGACAAAGAAGTATATTTTCAACTTTTAATTGATTGTAATTATAATAGCATAATTACAAATTTCTCTAAACTGTTATTCATTTTATTATGATTAAATATGGTTGAACTTACGTAGCGCGTGTAAAAAAAGTTTTTTAAAACTTATGAACATATGAATAATACAGAAAGCTTTTAGAATTCAATAAAATAAGATAAGGAAATAATTAATCGAGTAGAGGTGAGAAAGTTTGCAATATTTGTAAAAGAATTAAATTTTGATTCTAGTTTTCGATATTTGAAAATGCTTTAAAAGTCTCTGTTCAGAATATTATTTATTATACGAAAATAAAATTATTTAAAATTTGATGTCTAACAGTCAAATATATTGATTATGTTATTTTTTTCATTTATTAATATACTATAAATAATATCATATAAATTAAAAAAAATGACACGTGCGAGTGTGGCGCGTGAACTTAAATTGTTCATCTCGTGGATCACAGTCACCCGCACTATAGGAAGTTGACTACCTGAAACGCACGTGCTTTTTTAATTGTGTCAATTTAATATTTATTAGCTTTAAAGGATATAAAACCAAAGTACAACCACTATTTATTAGCTTTAAAGGCACGTGTAAGCACATTAACAAAAGAGCTTATTCTCTACTAAACATTATTATTATTATTATTAATTTCATCTATTCACAGTATTAAAGTCTTTTCTCGTTTTTCTCTCAAAAAGATAACTTTTATTTAACCTAATATTTCCAATTTATTATAATTTATAATATTTTAATTTAAGTGTGAGTATTTTTTATATTAGTGTAATCTATTAAACATTATTAAATTTTATTTTATATAACTATTTTATTATAATATGACATGTTTATCGATGAATATTTTTAATATAATTGTATTTATTCAAAACAAATTAACGATTTTAATAAAAGTTTATTTAATTTTAATAAAAATATGATAATTTTGTTTAAGAGACTAATGTATTGTCTTTAACATAATAAATTGTAGTCATTTATCTTTATATATTTTTTATCTTATTCATTTTTTATTTTTTATCTTAGTGTAGCAAAAATTAAATCTCATCTCATACTATTCCAATAAACACATGAAACAGATATTAAAAAGAAATGAAAAGATAATAAAAGTCAAAATAATAACTACGTAAAGTAACACATAAATATGTTTGATACCAAATACAAAAGAATCATGAATTATTGTTTAACCTTTGCATATTAGTTAAAGTACAACCAATCATTATTGAAAATTACATTTACATGCCTAACTTCGTGGTGAATATTATTGTTTTCTAATTATATACAATTGTCACACAACTTGTCAAAACCACCTTATACGATATAAAATCGTGTTCACCTTAAAAGTGTTCAAAAGCTTAATTAGTGTTAAAATAACATTCAAAATTTTAACCATCAATTTTAACTAAATTGTTAATAATATTATAATATCAAATCAAATTGATTTTACAAATGATTGTTAAACACGTTATTCACTCATGTTAGTAGGTCATTATTACTTTTGTGAGAATAAATAATATATATTTTTTACGATTAAAGTTTGGTAGGCAGTGTTTAAAGAAAAATGAATAAATGAAACATTATACATGTATTGAAAATAATTATTTTTTCACACTTACTCATGATTTGTTATCTATTTATTATTTTAATATTATAACTAATTATTATAAACATAATTTCTCCCTAATACATAATAAATGAAGATTTTATCTATAAATATAAAGATAATAAAACATTTTATATGTTTAGAATTATATTTGTAATATATAAAAACTATAAGTAATATAAAAATACTCATTACTCGTTTTTATATTCTTTAAATTTAAAATAAAAAATATAATATACTTAAGTTAAATACATTTTGAGTCTATATAAATATCAGGTAGTATTTTTTTTTCAATAAATTAGTTAATCTAAGTATTATATATAAAAATTACGATTAGATCCGATCAACTTGATGGATATATTGTGATTATTATTAGTTTTATGATTAACAATACTAATAATAACATTATTATTAATTATAATAATAATGATGTAAATAATTATAATAATATTAGTATTATATAAGATTTGAAATCTTTATATAAAATTTATATGCAAGAATTTGGATGTAAACCTCTATATAAAATTTTGGATGCAAATTTTTATATAAAAATTTGTATATAATATTGTATTTGTATGAAAAAATTTACACATAATATAGATTTTACACAGAGATACGAATGTATATATAAATTTTTTTACATATTAACCTTAATGTTATATATAGATTTAAATTTATATATAATACTTATTTCAGATACATAATTTTATCCTTTTATTTATTATATATATATATATATATATATTTTTCTTTTTTTTTTCTCGTGGTGTACTTACGCATAAGAACACATACACATATCACAATTTTTATAGTGATGATTAATTTTTAATTTATAAAATGTTATTTTAAAAAGACTACAAGTATATAATTCATCTTACAACTATATAATTTTTATATGTAAATAATGGTTTATGTAAAAATATAATAAAATTATTTATAACTGTCTCATATGGGTCAGAGATAAATTTTAGGTTCAAAATAAAATCCTAGGGATGCAGAAAGTAGTCTACTAATAACGTGAAAGTTAAATAATATGCATCTACTATGGATTGGGTGATAATGCAATTTTTAAAAGTTAAGTTCAATTATTAGATACCAGAACAATAAAACTCGTGACACTCTTGCTCGAATATAAACATTTTTGTTAAAGTGTTAATATTTAATATTGAATTATTGATTAAAACAAAGTTTCATTAAAATTTTGTATTGAGATACGACAATAAAAAAAATATAAATACAAAATATTAAAGTAGTAAAAAATGATTTATATTTTAATTAACTAAAAACGATAAAAAAACTTCGTTAACTAGAATAATAACTATTAACACATTATAAAAAATATATATTACCGTATTCAAAATTACATTATACATTACCATATTATATTATATATATATATATAATTAAAAGAAGTCTAAAACGAATCACTTCACTTTATTTGGAGTCAAACTTTAGCCTTCTATGTTAAAGAAGACTCACAGTTTCTCAAAACTAACTAAAAATCTCAACTTATCCCGCCATCATTGGTTTGACAAAAGAAAATAAAAATATAAAATAAATAAATGATTTTTTTTATAAAATTTATGTAAATAGATAGATTTAGTTAAAATAATACAATATATTAATAATTTAGTTTAACTTTTTTTATTATTAGAGAAATTAAATTTATAAAATTAAGTAACACCAAGCGTATATTTTGATTTTCTTTTTCAGATCACTAAAATTTTAAAAAACATGTATGATAATAATTTAAACTTAAAATTTTAATATTGTAGTATAAGCCAGACAAGTCCCAACACACTCATAGATTAAAATACCTTAAAATTGACATGCCAAAACCGTACCCCTTTTCTATTGTTAATATCTAAAAACAATATAACTATGTTATTTTAAAATATCTTTTATTATTTCAGTTATCTTAATTTTCATTACTAAGTTGACAACTGATTAAAATTTTAAGAAATTTACAACTATCAAATATTCTTACACAAACTAAAAGTAGTCGTTAAAGAATATTTTTACTTATAAATAATCACAATTATATTCCTTTAATGTAAGTGTTCTCTTGTTGAGGATAGTGATACTAATTTTGTTTATGTAATGACAATATTTGACTTTTTTAAAATGAGAGATTAATAATTTGTTTGACAAGATTAGTTAATAACTTATGAGCTTTTAGCAGATAAACTAAATGTGACTATGAGCTTTTAGCAGATAAACTAAATGTGACTAACAAAGTCATAATTGATCTATTTTAAGAGTGTTTGGTAAAAAATAGTTTTTAACTGATAAGTTGGTTGCTCACTGATAAACTTTCAACTTATAAGTTTTGAGTTAATAAACTGATTTACTAAATTATAAATGTTTAATAAATTTATTGATAAATGTGTAAAATGACATTAAATCATCTAATTACATAAATTTTATTATATAAATTAGCTATTTTAAGTTGTTTTTAAAGTTTGGTTCAGTCTTACAGTCCTGTATTACTTTGTAATTTGTCTGTCCTTGTGTTATGATGTTTTTAAAATTTTTTTGTCTATCTTCTTGTCTTTTGTTCCTTTTTTATGTACAAGTCAAAATATTAAAAATTTCAAATATATTATTTAAATATTTAATTATGTACTAATTATAATAAAACTATTAAATAATATTAACGATATTATTATTTTCATAATAATAAATGCATACTTAATTTAAATATGTTGTTAATCGTTTTCGTCAACCAATCCAATTATGAGCTGGACATTTTTTCTTCAAACTCCTGTAGCCTTCTCTATCTCTGTCATAAGATCCTTGAGTCGTGTTCCTCCACCAACTTTTTTTTTTATTAAATTTTGATACGAGTTTCATAAATAAATTATCTTTTTCCCACTCAATATTCATTAGTTACTTAAGCAATACCTTGTAATAAACATTGATTAATGTATTGTTATTTTGAACTATAAACATATATTAATAATTAGTTACAAAATTATTTTTCAAAATGACAACAGACTTATGACAAGTTTCAATTGTCTTGAGTGAAGTTTCGCATCTATTAAGAAAGTTACCAAAACAAAATCATAATGATATTTATGACCTTTTCACCTTTTGCATGTACTGTCTCCATTAAAATATAATAACTGGTGAGCATAACTTATAACCAAAGAATATTATTTACTTGTATCCCTATCTATAACACTTTGGTCATTTTTCTAGTCCTTTATACAACATATATCAATTTTAACAACATGCTTAGATCACTTCATCTTTATTTGGATTAATTTGACATTATAAACAGTCTTCAACTTTTGAGCACAACTTTTGCCACCAAATTATACTTTATATTCTTATTTTAGTATAGACATATACATCAATAATTGAGAATGCATGTCTCGATCTTGTATGTTGAACTTTTACTAATCTTATTACAATACACAAAAAGTTACATCTTATTATTTATATTTGTTTTAATTTTTCGATGATCAGAATATTGAATCATATATTCTTTTTTAAATATTTCAAATTTGTTTCTGCCATCGTCATTTCTTTTGGAGTTAGATGTCTTACTCTATAATTCTTCACTTACATATTCGTCACTTAAAACATATGCATCTTCATTTTCAACCCTGAGTTTTTGTTAAAAATAAAAGTTGATTTTTTTTATTATATATGTAGATATTTCTATACATTATTGTGGTGTTTATAAGAAGTCTAATTATCTAAAAATATATTCAAATTAATTAAGAATATATAATGTTTTATTGAGTAATATAAATAAAGTTAGTCTCTTGTCATATGTAACAAGTTAATTGGAAAAACAAAAATCCTGTAATAAAAGTTTATTTTCTATAACTATTTGTATTGAATCATTCTCTTTCATTCTTTAAGTTATTATTTGTTTTCTTTGATTGTATTTTTCCACCTCTTGTTTAAAGTAAATATTTTCAGAAATTTTCTAAAATCAATCTAACAAAGACAAATTCAAAATAACCAGTACAAAAAAAGTTATTCAAAGATCATCTTTTACTCTTTTAAGAAGTGGACTTTAAATCTAACTTAACCATACAAAATCAGTTTGTAAGGTGAGGTTTGCACTCACTTTATAAACTATTGAAAGACTTCATTTTTAGTTGATGTGAGATCTCTAATACACCCTCTTCATGCCGAGACTCCTTAACTCGAGCGTGAAAAATAGTAACCCGATAGGCCCAACAACCTTGCTACGTTATACCATATCAAAAAGTGGACTTTAAACCTGACTCAACCTTACAAAACTGACTTGTAAGGTGAGGTTTGCACCCACTTTATAAACTATTAAAAGACCTAATCTTTAGTCATTGTGGGATCTCCAACACACTCATTTCAATTCGCCATTCAAACAAAATTTAAACAAAACATAATTTCTGCTTAGAAACCAAAATCTCGTGATATGTTACATTCACATTCGAATCATCTATCTTATGGAAAAACATAAATAGTTTTACTTACATGAATCATTGTTTCAAGAAAAATCTCTACTCAAACAAGAGAGCCACTTAAAATTTAGAGACTTCTAATGAAATATTGAAACATAATCAAACTTAAATATGAAGTTAATGAAACTAAAATTATCATTTTTTTCAACTAATTCTATCAAAATTATAACAAAAACATAAAAAAAAAAAAGATGATAAAGTTTCTACAGAGTAAATAAAAACTTATTTTATTTAAAAATCTGATAAGTATACGTAATTTTTGACTACGTTATTATATGAGATGATAAAATTTTGAAATAGTTGAAAATATAAATTTTAAAATAGTTGAAATATAAAGATAATTAAAATGAAGGAAAAGAGAATATGAATGTGTTACGAAAAAAAGTTAAAAAAACAATTCAATGATACAATTTACAATAATAATAAAAAATTAACAAAATTGGGAGTGGGTGTGTTATTGTATGTCCTATTTTATAATGTAAAATTTACTAAGAGAAAATTAGACCCCAATTTAAGGAAATTTAAATTAGAATAAATAATATTTATAATTTTTTTATTATTTATTTAGAAAAATGAATGAGAGTTCAAACTTATATTATTAACAATAATATATTTTAATAACAGATACGTAAACGATTATAATTTTTTAATACATATTTAATTTATACAAATAACAAAGCTTATAAACATGTATATATTCTGAAAACGTAGATTAAAATCACCGTTGAATTTGAATAGAAGGACATATCTTTATCCAATTAGAGTATCTCAAATTCACAATGCTTCCCATTCTTCCACCCATTAATGCAAATCTCATATTGCTTAATTTATTCTTTATGTTTTTTTTTTTGTACTTCATGTAAAAACCATTAAATCAATTTATGGTCATCTTCCAAATGACCATAGCTATTTTGAAAGTTACATTTATATAATCTTTAATTAGTCGTGAGTTAAATTAATGAGTTAGACAAGGATAATATAGTTGTATCTTTTAATTAAATAAAAATAAATCAATGTAATTAAAAACGAGAAAAAAAGTAATTACAAAATAATATCTCTTTATATAATAGTATATATAATAATAAGATTAAACACAAATTTTAAATTATTATTATATTTCATCGATTTTTTTTTAACACCACTAAAACATGAATTTAATTTAGATGTACCGATGACATAAAAGTTTTGCATTTCATTAATTTATTTTAAAAAATTAAATGATTTATTGACTGATAATTAAGCTTTTAAAACATTAATTAACATGTCATCTTTTATTAAAAATTATTGCTCTAGATGTTTAAAATCATGCATGTTGACATTTTCCTATTATTATTATTATTGTTGTCAAAACAAATTCTTTTTCCTCTCTAACAATGATTAGCAGCAGATTCATAAATCATAATTCATTGACCCTGTTCCTTTCTTTATTTTCGGATTAAATTAACATCAATTTTTGTTTTTGGCTTCAGTGATAAATTTTCAGCATCTATTTCAAGGTTTCGTCTTTTTTGGTATTTTTTTTTTCACGGTTGGATTCTTTCCTAGCTCACCCATCTTCGATTTTCTCAACCTGTTCCTCTTATGTTTCAATAGGGTTTCTATATTTTTTCTTTTTTTTTTCCCCTTAAGCCTTTTTTTCTCCAGAAATTCTTAAATTCGTGGACGTTCGAGGCTCGATTTGGTACGTTTCTTTCGATTTAGGGTTAGGGTTTTGTGTCTGTTAGTCAATGGGTCTGTTGCATGCAAATTGGGGTGTCGATTTTCGTACCTGCTTCAAATCTCTATTTTGTTCTGTTGCAGTGAGCTACGGGCACTGGCTGTTTTACATTTTTTCGTGAAACAAAGCATCAAAATTTGAACTTTTTATTTTCCCAACAGGATTTTGATTTGGGATGAATTCTGCCTTTTCTCTCTCTTTTTTCTTTTTTTTGGCTTCTTAGTGCATTAAATTGGTGCTGCATTCACTCGACGAATTGAACAAGGTGGCATGATGCAATGAAGTGTTGTTCTTGGAGGGTATTGTCAGTGTAGCACTCTGAATTTGGAGGTAAAATGTTCAGTCCAAGCATGGATTCTGCGAGGGATGCTGGTGCTGTGGCAGGGGCTGTGCTAATTCCCATGCGGTTCGTGTGGCCATACGGGGGAAGAAGTGTGTATCTAAGTGGTTCTTTCACACGGTGAGTCTTTTGTAGATTACTACACTTTAATCCTTCTGCAATCATCATCCATTTGTTTGAAAGGGCTCCACTTTCTTCTGATTTTGTTTTGTTGGTTTTCGTGGGATTCGTGTCGCTTTCCAGGTGGTCTGAACTTCTACAAATGTCGCCAGTGGAAGGCTGCCCAACTGTGTTTCAAGTTATTCATAGCTTGGCCCCTGGTTATCATCAGGTCATTTCTAGTGTCTGACTAACAAGTTTTGTGCACTTCATAAATTTTGTAGTCTTTTGTTTATAATTTATGTTTTGGTGGCAAAATGTTCATTTCGCACTGAACTCTGTATACTTTAAAGCATAGACAGCATAAGAGAAATGTTATTCTGTGACGTTATTTCCAGAGGTTTTGAATGCAAGATCTGTTTACAATCTTTAGATTTTTTGGGATGTTTGATGTTCTCAATGAATGTTTTTTAAGATACTGCCCGATTTTCAGATTGAAGTTTGTTTATAAAAAGTGTCAGTGAGATCAGAAGGAGGCAATTTGAGAAAATGTTTGACCTTTATTCTTGGTGGCTAGATACTTATTACATAGTTATTTGAATGCAGTACAAGTTTTATGTTGATGGAGAATGGCGGCATGATGAGCATCAACCTTGTTTATCTGGAGAATATGGGATAGTTAATACCGTTTTATTGGCTACTGATCCTAATTTTGTACCTGTTTTAACTCCAGAGATAGTTTCTGGATCTAACATGGATGTGGATAACGAGGCTTTTCGACGCATGGTAAACATTACTGATACTTTGACAGTTGTGATTGTTGTTATGAGCATAGCTTCTCTTGGCATACTGGCTGGTGGAGTTGTACTTAGTACTGAAATTTCACAGAATAGTTTTCATACTGAGATCTATCTGAATATTGTATTGTAACTCGTTTTAGAACTCCTAAATCCCATTATTTTAGTGTCTTTCAATTCTCTAATGCTCATTTGTCTAGGTCTGACATAACTTGATATCATTTTTGTAAATGTTTGTCCACATCTTAGAAGGTTTGGGATAGTCGGTGCTTTGGGGAGTGGGATGAATGAGAGAGAGTATAGAAAATGTGAAAGTGGGAGAGAAGTAGTAGTTTACAGAGCCAACAGTTGAAGTGAATATGGTCTAAGAAAGTCTTTACCAAAACTTCATATTACCTTTATTATTGTTATAGATTATAGATTAAGATTGTTGTTTTCATGCTTATGAAATTTCATTGTTCAGGTCCGATTGACAGATGGTACACTAAGTAATGTGTTGTCGCCACAAATATCAGATGCTGATGTACAGACCTCTCGTCAGCGCATTTCTTCATTCCTGTCTACTTGCACAGCATATGAATTACTTCCTGAGTCAGGCAAGGTTTGAAACTTTTACCATCAACCCATTATTTTGGTGACTTACCATCTAGAATTACTTAATTTACTAATTCAGTGACATCTGGCCACAGGTTATTACCTTGGATGTTGATCTGCCTGTGAAACAGGCATTTCACATACTGCATGAGCAGGTATCTTTTTGCTTGGACTAAAATTCCTGTATTGAATTTTCAAATATGTTGAGTGATTATGCTAAAAACGTGGTTGAACAGTGCATACTGCATGTAGCTTCCTTTCTTTCCCTGGTAAATAATAACTCATGCTTTTGAATCCTTTTCTTGAATTTGATGAGTTGTTTCAAAACGTCTTGCTTTGACAATGTTTGAGTTTTTTGCTTTTTTTTCATTTTATGCTCTAGCATATTCATCTTTAGTGTTACTGTATGTTTTTTCTGTTGCTGATTAGTAGCTTGTTTATACAACTTTATGAATTGAGTAATTTTGCAGGGAATTCCCATGGCTCCTCTTTGGGACATCTGCAAGGGGCAATTTGTTGGAGTTCTTAGTGCCTTGGATTTTATTTTAATTTTAAGAGAGGTATGTCAAGTACAAGACTATTAGCCCATTCTGTTGGCAAATTTTTGGTAAGCAAAGCTGTTGTCATCATGGCTTGTATAACACTTCAAATAACTTGGAAAGGCTAATATCAATATATACAAGATGTACGACAAATTACAGAACCTGGTATCAAGAAAAGAAAAAGTGAATTAGGAAACCAAAGGGATATATTTATTGCTTGGTTATAGAATTATGGTTAATTTTGTTAATGAAAGTTGGACCATTACTTCATATTCCTTTAATTTAGTCCAATTGTATACTTGTGTGTTAAGTCCAACCATCTTCTTGCAAGAACTGTATCTCCAGCCTTGCCCCATAGCCAGCTCCATCAAATAAATGGGCAGAGAAAATTACAAAAAAAAAAGCAGAAAAATCTGAATAATATACGAGCAATTGACAATGAATAAGTAAATGATCAATAGATAATGCATTTTATTTGCTGAAACAATACGGAGGAGTTACTATATCATTTATTTTCTAGTTTTTAAGAAGCAACTTCAAAATTTGAATTTGCTCTGTCTTAGAATTTCTAACCTTTGTATTGCTCAAATTCCTTGAAGAAACCTTTTAACACGGTCCATTTGGTGGACATGATGGGGTGAAAAAAGATAGGAATAGGACAAGGGAGCTTGATTAAAGCAGGATAGGATATGAACTGGAAAACAAAACCAGATGAAAAAGGATAGGATTAGTACTATTCTATGTTGTGTTTGAGTCTTTGAGACGGACTAAAATGACTCTAAATTATATTTAACTGACAACTTACCCTTTTGACAAAATTGTATATAATTTTTTAAAATAAATTTTAATATATTTTTTGAATTTTTATATATTTCAAATTATAAAAATATTTAAAAAACAAATTATACTATTTTAGTTAATTAATTATCGCTATAAATATATAATTTTGATATGTGCTGAATTTTTGAAACCAAATTCTTTTAAGAGTGTGTTGAATTAAATTACAATTTTAAATTATAAAAGTTATAACAGTATCAAAATAATTTTGACTAAGAGAGTAGTAACACATGATGTAAGTAATTTAAATCTTCCGCAGATCATTCACATTTTAAATAACGAAGGGAGCAATGTCATAACAGAAAACAAAGTATTCAAATTTGGTTTCGTGATGGTGATAAAATGCACATTTCTGTCACTATATTTCCTTTTATTTGTATGTAATAATTTATTATTGAATCTCCAATTTTCAATTGTACCTTTGAAGTAGTATTTTATTTTTATTTCTTATCTTATTTGTCCCAGAAAAATAGAAATTTAGGGAACTGTACTTCATCTGTCTTCAATATTTGGTAATGCTTGCTAAAACTTATCCTTTTCTCAGCTTGGAAATCATGGGTCCAATCTGACAGAAGAGGAGCTTGAAACACATACCATATCGGCTTGGAAAGAAGGAAAATGGGCAGCGTATACACAAGGTTTTATCCGTGTAAGCGTTTTATGTTGGCTTTTCCTGGCATAGATAATTGAATGTTTTTATTGTCTAATTCTAATTATTTTTTTGTAAAGTGTATATATGATGATGCTTGTTGTTGTGCTTTATATACTTGGAAATGATTCTTTATGTTTTAATAACTTCTAGCTATGGTCTATAGGAATAATAATTAGATTAAACTTATGGGTACCCATAAAAATGACCTTCGCAGGTATTTACCCATAAAACAATTGTGGGTATGGGTATAGGTGTGGATACTATTCTACGTAACCATATTCACACCAGCAGCATGATATGTTTATTGCATTTTGTAAATAGAATTTGAGAGTTTCAAATATTTTTTAATTAATTTAAAGAATTTTATGTACAATTCTTTCTAATTTGGAAATAGATCATCTTCCAATTGTTTCTTCATTTAAATTGCATATTTTAATGTATATAGATGCTCTTTTTTATTGGTTTTTCGTCATTAATGTTAGTTTATAATAGCATTCAAGTTTATTAGTTTTTAAAGCAAATGAAGTAGCAGTAAGAGTATGCATATTGAAGTTGTTATCCACGGAGGTATGGGTCCAGGTATGAGTAATTTGTTTAAAATGGGAGTATATACAGTTCCAACTGGTTAGATGTAGAATAGAGTCTGCAGCAATAGAAAAGGAAGGGCTGAAAAAAAGACTCAAGAGAGATCTGTTTATGAATATCCAGTTGAAGCTTATGCAGGATTTCATGTCAATCTATACATATATATTTTTTTTAGTGAAATAGATCTTTGCTATATCCAGTGGAATGTGGAAAAGCATGTATGTCAAAGGGAAAATATGGAAATGAGAGAAGCGCAGAATGGAGAGGGAATATAGAGTTCAATATTCAGAAATATTGATTCATCTAATTATTGATTTCGTATACACTCTTATAACCCTTCAATACCAGTCCATTCTATTTTTCTTAAAATGTATGCATAACATAACCTACCATTTTTAGTTTTTAAACAAACATTTGAATGGGATATTATATGAACTATTTCTGAGAGCACAATAGAAGTTATAACTAATTCTGATTTTCTGTCAATAGTTCAAATTGAAGCTTAATATAGAAACCTTGGTGATGTTTCTGCAACTTTCAGGAAGGAATTAGGGGTCAATGATTTATCTATAGACATGATTAATTGCAGAACATTGTTATTGTCATTGTTGGGTGTTTACACACAAAATGAATGTCTGTTATAGCTATTTTAAATAATTTGACTTTTATGTAAATAAATTTCTTTTGATAATTTTTACAATAAGATGTTTGGGAACACATGCTTATGAAAATGCAAGTAGTCTTGTCTAAAGTGAAAGATCAGTGTAGATGATGCCGTGAACCTGATGAGTAGTTATTGGCATTGAGTAACATGTTGGAACCTCAAATGGTCAAGTATTTAATGCATCCTGCTTTCACATTTTATTGTTTCAGACTGAGAAGAATCATGTCTACTTAGTTATGGTATTTTCCATATCTAGCAAATTTGAGGACAGACTTCTTTGCTTTTATTACTTGCTCTTACCTTTTGTTTATTCATTTAGTTATTTTATAGGGAGATTGCTAATTTGTTTCCAAAATTATAAGCCAATGGATCTTTGAATTTCAATTTTGTAGACATTTTTGCAATCTTTATTCACCCATCTCTTCTCTGGTTTGTGTAAATGTTTTATCAATCAAGAGATAATGGTCTGTATATATCATTTTATGCTTTAATCGAGTACCTATCCTTTGCTCCAACTATGCAGTTAGCTATTTTTTCTTTTTTCTTGGAACTTGGATTTGATGACGCTGTTCCTTGAGTTCTTTGCAACCTTTGCCCAATAATAACCCTGTTTATGTTCTGTGCTTAATTCGAATCTGTTTAGGAAAGTCATTCTGACCGTTATACATTGATTGTTTTCATTTATGCAGGCAGGGCCATATGATAATCTGAAAGAGATTGCTCTTAAGATTCTGCAACATGGAATTTCAACAGTTCCTATTATCCATTCATCTTCTGAAGATGGCTCATTTCCCCAGCTACTACATCTTGCTTCACTTTCAGGAATCCTTAAATGTAAGTTTTTTCCCGAACTTTCTTTATATGTTTGTTAAGATGTGATTGGTTCTTACCAAATTGGTTTATCAGGCATTTGCAGGTATTTTAGGAATTGTTCTAGTTCATTGCCCATACTTCAACTTCCAATCTGTGCAATTCCTGTGGGCACGTGGGTGCCCAAAATTGGGGAGTCAAATTGCCAGCCTCTAGCAATGTTGAGACCAAATGCTTCGCTTACTTCAGCCCTAAACTTATTAGTTCAAGGTGTGATTTCTTTGTCTAAGTTTGAACATATTGTACAAAAGGTGTCAACCAAAAGAATAAAGAAATTGGTATCCTATTATATTTTTGAGGCATTGAGCTGATGGTAGAGGGTATTCTCTCCACTTTGAGAAGAAGGGTTGCTTTTGTGTGTAATTAAACAAACAATAAAAGATGAATGTTTAGACTAAATCAAAAGTAAGGATGATCCATTTTATGATTTAAAGAAATGAATTCTTAAAGAGGTGTTTGCTTATGCTTACGTAACATCTTGTTCTTTGTTTTGTAGCTCAAGTAAGTTCAATACCAATAGTTGATGATAGTGACTCATTACTGGATATATATTGTCGAAGGTTAGTTGTTTTATCATTATTATTGATGCCTTGTTTGAGATACTCAGAATCAATCTAGGGTCCAATCATTAAATTGTCCTACCAGTTCAATGTTTAGAGGCACTTGTCCAGTTTTAACTTTTCTTCCCCTCCTTGTTTTTACAGTGATATAACAGCTTTGGCAAAGGACAGAACTTATACACACATTAATCTTGATGAAATGACTGTTCACCAGGTAAGTTTTTTTCCTCATAAACTTCTGTTGACAATTAATGAATATAAAAGAATAAACATATCAACAGTTCGTCTTTTTTGGTTAGGTAGTTTTACCGACTGTATGACACTGGTTGCATGAGGATGCTGTTAAGAATTTTGTTAAATCAGTGTTTTTCGTCTCTAAATTTAGTTTGCAAAGATAAAAAAATTAGGCAGCACTACAAAGAGTATCCGATACTTTATTTGTGTTTTCCCCTCCTTTTGAAGTTGTGTAACGTCCTTCATTTTTTAAACATTTCTCATCTCAAAATGGATATTTGATCACTTGTTTCTTTTGCTTGATTATTGGCTGTTAAAGAGGTCTAGATCTTGATGTGATGCTAATTGGTAAAGTCTGACATGGAACTAGATTGCTTTCATTCAAAATAATGATAGTATTAGTGTCGCTATTGATGCAGGGGTGAGACATCCTTCTGTCTGGTATTGAAAGTTAATATGCATCAATGAATTAATGTGTACATAATGTAAATAGGCATGCACTTTACCAATAAAGAGTTACTTCCCCCGACGTTTATTTTTCTACCGAATCTTGTGTGAACTCCAAATGAACTTATCCTTTGAATGTTGGTAATTATCCATTTGTTCGGACATGTCATCAAGAATTAGGCAGATGAATTACAAACACCGGCAATAACAGTCCAGGCCAAATTTTATTAGTCTGCTTGTAGCATTTTGGTGGTCAGATATAATGGACTTCCCAAAAATATCTGATATGTAGATAAGAAAAATGAGGATAAATTAGTAAAGGAGAAAAATGATGAAGGAACTTGTTGTTTTGTTAGGACTTCTCCATAAACACTTATAAGGAAGAAAATACATTAAACTGAATATCTCCCATGAGCTAAAATCAACTTAGGCAGCTCAATTTTTGGAGAAGTTGGATGATGTAACTTGTGTTGAGTGTGCCGTTCAATTCAATTTCTAATTTTCTATGCTCGATTTCTGACAATTCTGATGTAAACCCACCTTCACCATTAGCCCACACCTATTCTTAAATATTTTTAGCAGAAGCTGTCAAGAAAAATGTTGATTTTAATATAATAATCAATATTGTCCTTAATAACTAGGTGATCTATAGTACCATGAAACACGATTGCCGTTATACTTCTTTTAAATGGGGAAAACGGACCCTTCTATGTAATTTGTAATGAAACCACTTAATTCGTTGGTAATGCCAGTTACGGATTTTGCTATTTATCTGTATGCTATCTATGCTTCCTGAAAGTCGCTTGGTTTCTTCCCCTTGTTTAGATTCCTTTACATTGTCAGATTTTAGGGATGAAAATTGAAGTCGTTTATCTTTTGTTCCAGTATTTCCTTTTATAATTTTGGTGGATGTTAATTGTTAAATTAGTTGAAGAATAAAGGAGAAAGCTTGCATCTTACTGTTTATCAAATAGTACCTAAGTTGGTCCATTTTTCCAGGCATTGCAATTGGGGCAGGATTTTTACAGTTCTTTCGATCCCAGAAGTCAAAGATGTCAGATGTGTTTGCGAACTGATACTCTGCATAAAGTGATGGAACGTTTGTCACATCCAGGTCCGTTTCTTTTCCCTTTTTTTGAGATGAAAGACGCTTTCTGTTTTCATTTTTAGTCTAATTTGAAGAGTGGTGTACTGGATTCAGGTGTGAGGCGGCTTGTGATTGTGGAAGCTGGGAGCAAGCGGGTAGAAGGGATCATATCACTGAGTGACATATTCAAGTTCTTCCTTGGTTAGTTTGAATTGTTGGTGACCAAACAAGTTTGACAGTTAGTGTGGTGGCCATGACACTTATGCATATAGTCAGGCAACCATCATCGGCCCAGCCACAGCCACTAAGAAGAGAGTCCAGAGCTTTTACACGGTGATTTCATCTTTATTTCATTGAAATACAATTGGTTTGGCCTCTTGCTTCATTGCCTGGTTTTAAGATTTTAGGCTAGAGAAAGAGGCCTGTAAATTTTAGCCTGATTGCCCCAAATTTATTCATCACCCCCCAGTCATATTATGTTAAAATATGTTGTTCTCCTCACATGGATACAGCAAAGGAGACTGCACAATGTTTGTAATCGTTTCATATATTGTGAAGGGGGAAAATTTATGGGAGGACCAAAATTCGAAATACTATTTTTTGTTGACTAGCTTGGTTCGAGGAATAGCATTTGTTAACTAACCTTTGTGGAGGAGTTATGGGCAAGTATATTATGTTTTTAACTCTCATCCCCCACCCGAGGACATAAACGAAAAGTGGTTTTTCTTTTTTTCAATAGAGGAAAGGGGGAATGAGGGATGGTAATGGATGAAAAAATTAAATATAACAATGCGTCGAGCAGAAAAGTATTTCCAAAGTCGAAATGTAAGAAAAACATCAAGTCACAGTAGATGATGCCCACCTTAAAATATTGGAGTTTGGGAATACGATAAAAGTTGCGTGAAAGTGTTATGGAATCAGTTCTATTGTCTGTGAAAAAAAAAAAATTTATGTATCTTTGCGTCTTTTATTATATTAATCCATTAGAATAAATACAAAACTTGTCAAAACAGCCTTAACTTGAATTCGATTTTTTTAACTGAATTCAGTTCAAAGGACTGAAACTCGGAATGATATTTCGAAACTCACCGAAGAGCGAAGGTAATGCGCATGTTGCTATAACTCGAATGTTACACGGAAAGTCCAATAATCAGTCGCAATTAAAAAGAATGTTAAAAATGTTAAAAATGACGCCAACCCAAACAGAGGTAGATTTATTGTAGCTACACCTACAACGTTCCAATCCATATCTTGTACTTGAACATCAATCTGGATTCCAGATGTTAAAAGCATCAAGAGGGTGAAAAAAGAAAATATTAAGATTACAATTACAGTGTAGGAATATACACCAAGTTGTTCACATTTGGCCATAGCATGCACAAAGCTTATGGCGTTTACATGATGACATAATACACATTACTGGTTCTGAATAAGACATGCTATATGCTAGTCCCTCACTATAATTTGATCTTTAAAAATATGTACATCTGAAAAGAGAATAAGATGCATACTCTTCCCTTTTCTTCCAGCTACAATATTATTAACAGTTCATAAATAGTTTCCCTCCTTCAAATGTTAATACGAAATATCAGGGCCCCGGTATGTCACACGAGCCTCCACAGAGATCAAGTCAGCAACAGTTAAACCACCGATATACCCCGAGTATTGCAAATTTACAAACAACAAAGGAACGCGTCCGAGCTATGTAGGTATGAGTGCCAATATCTGATTTCTTATGATACCCATGCATTTCTGTATCTCACCGTATATTGGAAGGTTCTTTGAACATAAAGGCTGCAAACTGGTGACAGCAGAATCTAGTACCTGAGCGACATCAGCTGGGGGAAATTGTCGTTCTGTACACTTCTGCATTTTGTTTTTATCAAAAAATGTTAGGGTGTACAGGTAAAATGTCTTCAGTAGTACAACTGATTTAATTATGTATTTTGAAATATTTCATTAATGTGTAATTACTAATTCTATTACTCTACACTATCTTTTGTCTCATGAGCATTTAGATAAAGCTGCCTTAGAATAGTTCCTACTTAATTGCTTTATGAATAAGAGACACTGACCAAGTGTATTACAGTCTTTTTATGGAATAGAAAACAATTTGTGAATTAACAGACGCAGTAGGTAAAAAGTTTAAACAGTGTTACAATCTTATAGATATAATAACACTGTTGATACTAAGATCAATTAGATTGATTCTATATTTATATTATCAGCCTAAAATAGGATAAATGAATATTCAGTAACTACGTTTTCTTCCCTATAAATTGAATGGCCCCGTTGTGCTCTAAACACAAAATTCAATATTTATTAGTTTCTCTCCACTAATTGGTATTAGAGTCTATTCTAATGAAGTTTACTGGACCTATTGTACTACCTTGTACTACCTGCTATCGAATTATCCATCTACACTATAAGGGAGTGTGTTAGAAATCTCACATCTTAGAAATATGGTAAAAATGAAGTCTTTGTAAGGTATTGTAGGCTTATTGTACCATTCACTATCACATTACTCACAAATATTTAATCTCATGCTTGGCATGTCCAATCCTTGACATGAAGGAATGTATCGGAGTTCCTACATTGCTTGATGATACATCTAAACTAGAGTATATAAATGGAAGTAAACTTGATCTTATAAGTCGATTTTGCAAGGTTGGATTAAACTTAAAATCTACTTTCTAATATGGCATTAGAGCCATTGAGAAGGAAACCCTAATTCATGCTTTTCGTGTGGGCCCACTACAACCACTAATCATGTACATTTTCTGTTTTTTGTTCTTTTTTTGTTGTGTTCCACTATTCATTGCTGGCAACTTTCTAATGAGCTTTTTTTTCTCGATTGGAGACAGCCACCACTAGCACCACCTTGTGTGATGACCAAGCTAGCCGCTGCATCCTCCGAGCATGTCTGCTCAGCAGTTGCCACATCCTTTCGTCTAGCATTTTCTTTTCTCCTAGGCAGGCAGCCGCCGCATTCTTTGAATATTTGATTTTTACTCTCCAATGGTTGTAGTGCCTTCTAACCACTTTGCTCTCTGGAAACCACTGCGTGCTCTGACTTCTAACTCAACCCTACGATTAGAGCTGTCCTTTCTTGGCAACCACTATATGCCTGACACGGCCAACTGCGGCCATGTACCAGCAGCTCCGCAACACATCTTCACAGACCTTCACCAAGTTAATGAATCTTGCTGTCTCATTATTTACTTTGTCAGCTCTAGCAACCAAGTGACATGTTCATCAAGTTTCTCAAGGGATCTTCGATGACATCTCTAACAAGCTTGACTTATACAATACATATACTCCAACTTGAGGGGAGTGTTAAAAATACGATTTGAAAGACAAAACATATTAAAGTTGATTTTCCATTTTGTCAAAAGGAAAGTCTTGTCCAAGCAAATATCTACTAACTTTGTCAACTCCCAAGACCAACTAGCAAATACATTCGCTAAGTCACTAAGGGGTCCTTAGATCATCTAGTTATGTAACAAGCTTGATGCATATGACCTACATGTTTTAGCTTGAGGGGAAGTGTTAGAATCTTGCAAATATGTTAGAATCCTATAGATATACTAACTGTTGATAATAGGATGAATTAGATTGATTCTATATTTTTATTATCAGCCAAAAATAGGGTAATTGAATATTATGTAATTATGTTTTCTCCCCTATAAATTGAATAGCTCCGATATGGTCTAAACACACTGAATTCATCGTATGCCTTCTCATATCTCTCATCTCAACAAATAGAATAGAAAATCCAAACGAAGTCTAAGTTTAAATTTCATTACAAGATATTAAAGAAAATTCCAATGTTGTAAAATAAATGATAACTTCTACCTCTTTTTTTTTCTTCCTGAGACTTAAGATAACAAGTGGAATTAAATTCAATTTAGCATTTAAAAGTGCACCACAAACAAAGGTATCACACCTCTAATGTGTCGAGACCTGCTATAACCAAGCCTCATCTCTTTCCTGATTTCCTAAACTATTGTATGCTAGACCGAATGAATTTGAATGACACTTACACAATCAATAAACCATCCATGTTTTTTAACCTAATAGCTTAAGCTTTTAGGTTAATTGGTCCATGACATTGTATGGAAGCTCTATGGCCAAGTGGTCTAGACTTTGATACGGCTCCCATTCTATATAATTGTTTTTCAACACAAGTTGGGTGTGTTTGCCTTATTTGCAACTGAGCCCAAAAGGCTCTTGTGCGAGAGGGGCTTAGATAAACCATTCTCGCATCTTCACCAAACAACTTAGGCTTTCATAACAGTTAGTTCATGACAACATATTTGTAGGGAGATCTGAGAAGTAAAATATGTCATTGTCAGAATGCTGCTATTTGCACCTTGGTGTTTATTCTGCCACTATGTCTGCTGCCTAGGTTCATATTCTTTAAACCAAAATGGTACAGGAAAATCATTTTACAACAAAAGTGAGTAAATATTAGTCATCCTAAATAATGGGAGGCAACAAGTTAAGTTGATTGTATTGATACTTTGATAGAAACACATTTATTTACAATAACATCCATATTTTGTAGCATGTCTTAAAAGCTTTTATTTACTTTAGGTTAAAAATTTAGAGTGACAACTTGAAAAAAAAAAAAAAAAAGGCAGTTTCAACTCATGCAAATGGCCCTCTGTCATATGGAGAAATCTGCCTTAACATAAATTGGTCGTTTCCCATAACAAAATAAATACACAGTACTATCTAAAATACCATGATTATTTAAATATATTTTTTAAAAAACATAAAAAGCACCAGAAAAATTGTCCATAAAACAATTAGTGTTTGGCATAAGATCAAGTTTTGTTGAACTACCACAAGTTCAAATGACTAAGCAACTGAAAATAGTGAGGGGAGATTGACAATGAAAATCGTTCAAGTAAAAATCAAATTCAGTGGGATGTGATTTACCTGAATCATGAACAACGTAGCTAGGCAATGAGATATGAGTTCTGAGGGAATTTTCATTTCGTTTTGGTCAGATGAACTGTTGAGTTCAGCATCTGAGGGATTTAATACGCTGGCAGTCAATTGATCCTGTGAAGCAAGAGAAAGAGAATCTGCAGGCAGAAAAGTTGTGGATGAAGTAGTAGGTTCGTCCACTGAAAGCTGGTTATTGATGAAATTTATTGCATCCTCAATTCTTTCGACCTTAGTTTCTGTCGTTCTTAAATTTGACATTGCCTGCAATGGTTTTTGAGAATTTGTAAGTACATCACTGGAATATAGTCAGCAAGAAAACTGAAAATGATATCCTGTGAAAATGTTATTAGTTTATTTAGTTGTAATGGGCATCAATGAAGACATGAAGAAAGAATCTTATCATAAAAGTGAAGCTTAAATACATCTCTGTGAGCAGGAACATTTTCGTGAATAATTTTGCTGAAACTTTACTGCATATTGCCTAAAAGGACACGTAGTTGACCTTTTATAGATGGTCGGACAACTGTGACGACAGTAGTGTGCAGTGTATGCAATTCATGTTAATTATAAAATGAGAAAACTGGATGATAAACTATATGGTATGAACAATAAACATCACTCCATAAATAACCGAGTGTTAAGTGCTGTGTTCTTTAAGTTTGTAACATAATTTATTCTGAAGGTTGCATTTACTAATTTAATTAGACCCAATTAGCTGCCTGTCTATACCTGAGAAGCTTGAACAACCATTGTCCGTGCTTTTCTTCTAGAACTTTCAACAATTTCAGCTATATGACTTTGAGATATTGATTCTTGGTTGTGGCAAGCTGAACAATTGGAAGAGCTCGCCTGACCACTAGGATCATCAAAATTAGCCATGGGCTTTAATTGAAAAACAGAGGAGCTTGCTTGATATGTGTTGCGCTGCCTCAAGCAAAACAAGGCAGAGGAAACCTGCAGAAGCGCAATAAATTCACGCAGCTGTAAATCACTGGAATGAGAAGTTTTAAGAATGAACAACAATTGAAGATTCATGCCTGTTCATTTGCTTCAGTTAATTGCTTTAGTACTGAAGCATAATTCCTCTTAAAAAGTTCCGAATCCTTTACTGAGTTGTCTCCATATTTCTGGCTCTCTGATATCCCATCATTCATGTGCTTCAGTTCAGATAATACAAGTTCCTAAAAGTTCAAAAAATCAACCCCTCAAAACTCGTTTTAGAAAGGAATATTTGAAACAAAGATATTTTCTTTTATCGTATCGGGATAATGGTAAAGACTGAGATGAATCGGGAAACACCTTTTTGTCCAGAGCACGATTCAAATCCGAAATAGCTAATGTGTCAGCTTCTTTCGAATGTACATGTTCAAGAACAGAAGGTTGAGAACTTGATGCTAGTTGGGCATTACCAATCTCGCTGCACACAACTTTCTGTTCTGGTTTGGAGCTTGAAGAAAACACCTATGAATTAAACGGAAACATATAAGACTCTAAAACAGCATATGGACCATTATGAAATAAAATGAAAAATAATTATGTTTCTAAATTTGGAGTTGACTTCATACATTGATGCAAAAGCATTTTTTTAGGTGGGGGGAGGGGAGGGCTCTGGAAAGCAGGCCTCAAAGTATGTAGAATCCTATGAGAACTCATTAAGTGATGAGATCTGTGTTAGCATATTCGATAACGGGAGGGGGTACAAGAGGGGGTATCAACTGTTAGCAGTTGAGAACGGAGCATTAACTCTGTTAATAAATAGAAACTCCCGGATAAAGGATGCTCTCTTTGGTCTCCGTAATTCAATAAAACATTAGAAAATTATTCTTTCCGTTTCCCTTTTCTGTTTCTCTCACCAGTCTCTCTGAGAACTCGGAATCTGTTTCTGGGTTCCCAACATTAAGCAAGGAGGTAGACTTCGACAGTGTCAATTCAAGATAGATACATTAGAACCATGTGTTGCCATTTACAGAAACAAAACAGGATCCTTCTCTCCAGAATCATTATTGCACTCGACAATGTTTCTTAAATTGCACCCGAAAAGCTTCAGGTGCCCCAATTCTTCCTTCAGCTCAGAATACACATATATGCATTATGGGAATATAGGCACAAATTATGATAAAGCAATACTCCTATTCTTTTTACCATGATCGTTTTCTTGTTAAACTGATTGATGCACAAACAAGTTAAAAGAGCTTCAAGTCCACCAGAGTTATGAAATCAGAATGATTGAACAAGAATATTATACAACAAAAATTAAATCCTAAAAATATTAGAAAATATCTTTTAGAAAGAGCATTGAGAACTAGAGAAGAAAATGATCCTTTGGAAAGTGTTTGTGTTAAATATCAAGCTCAGAGGCAGAGTCTTGTATATTCCTTTAAATCTTGTACCATACACGATCTTTAAAAAAATAATTGTATTATTTATTTATTTTTCTGAACTGGCCCTCCTTTATATAATGATATTTCTAAATTTATAATGGTCTAGCCCGGCTACTGATAACTGAACTAATGTGCAATTTACAGCTTTAAGGAATTGAAACAATCAAATTATCATCACAACAAAGAATTAAATTCCATCCCAAAAAAATTTGTACCTGTTTTGATAAAGTACCGTGCATGGTGGGGGATATATGAAGACTTTTTATGGTATCTGAGTTCTCGCTAGGGGACAAGATTGTGTGCCCAGAGACCTTTCTCTGTTTCAGTTTTCCATTAGGCTTGAGCTCAACAAAGTTCTCGTTTATTTGAGCAGAAGCGATATTGTGTTGTATCAGAGATGTAGGCATATTTTCAAATGGATACAAAGGCATGCAGTCAATATCCTGAGATACAAAAATGTGTCAAATTATGCTATTAACAGAGAAAACTCTGAAGTGATCATACAATCTTGGGACATGAATGGGGTAACAAGACGAAAAGTAAGGTGAGAAGAGCAATGCAGATATTCAAAAACTGAAATACAAAATAAACTCTGTTCTGATTCGCTAGTAGAGTAACAATTTCTACTAAGGTTATTAAAATCAGGATCCTACTCAAATTTTTTCAGGGATAACAACACCAGATATTAGGATTTTATTGAGGATTGCAAGAGCCTAAGATATATGACAAATAAAAAATAAAACTTGAAGAAAGTTCAGGTATATGAGAAAAAAAGACCTGTTTTAATTGAATTCATTCTTAACCAGTACAAGAGCATATAACAATTTCTTGAATCCCTACAATATCTCAACTGTAATTACAATGATTGTTAATATCTACTCGTAACACAATATAATATTCTTAATAACTCAAGGTAATGAATGAATACTATCATTCCAAGCTTGCACGTAAGATCATGAAACTATTCTATGGGAAAACTTTCTTTAAACAAATGTGCTAGCTGAAGTCAGGATGCATTGCAGGAAGCAGTGACAAGGCCATTATCCAAATTTTTTAGAGAAGTGTCCGTCTATCTCTATGTACATGGTTCTATCATGCTAAACTGAAGTGTGAACAATGTTAATAGCTGATTATTATTTCAATAGAGAATCATAGGTTATTCACATTTCACTTTAAGATCATTCAAGATCATTTTCAACCATAATAACTCACACAGCTCTTGTATCATAGCTCAAAACTCAGCCTCTGCATTGGACCCTGCAAGTTGCAACTATTTATTTTCTACTTCTCCAAGTCACCAAGTTTTCATCGACGAACATACAATATCTTGAGGCTGACTCCTATCAGTAACAGACCCACCGTAATTTGAATCAGTATACACCTCCATATTAATTTCCATTATTCTTAAACAATAATCCCCTTCCCGAACTGTTTTCAAATATTGAAGGGTTCTATTTCCAGCTTGCAAATGTCGCTCTGACTAACCACACTAATAACATATGCTATGTCAAGTCTGGTGTGGGCTAAGTAAATGATCTTACCCACAAGCCTATGATATTGACCCTTAGTCACAACAAAAATACTTTCATCACTCCCAAATCTTTAGTTCTATTCTATAAGAACTCTCATAGCTTATATCATCTAAGAGAACATGTGGTTATGAACAATGTCTATTCGGTTAGATTCTCTACAAGGTATCTTGTCAATTGATGTATGAATGGTTGTAAGTTTTTGTTAAATTGTTTTGTACAGTTAGTTAGAAGTTTTCGAGTGCTTCTAACTAACATGTAACTGCCTCGTTACTGTTTTAAATAAGAGCTTCTACCTCACTGGTAGAAAATGATGTAATTTTGCATGACGTAATAAGACAAGATGTTAATTCACCTTTTATCTCGCTTTGAGTTCTGTGTTCGTTTATTCTCAATAACTATGATTCCCAACAACTAGAGCTGCACTTTTTTTCCTCATTGTTCTTGGGCTCCGATTATCAACTTCTAGATATTTTGAGAAAATTCTTGAGGGGAGCTTGGATTCAACCTATATGTTCCCAACTCGGAACATACAATTTGTATGCTCTAGCTTGAGAGAGGGTGCTATAATAGTCTATATTATGTTTTGAGCAAAAGCTATTTTGTTGTATACGTAACCTAGAATCCTATGGGAAATTTCTTTCTTTTTTCTTAAGCTTTTATTGTAATCCATTGATGCTTATATATAATTTAGATCTAAATTAAGATCTTTCAAGCTCTTTTCCTCGCATATATTCTTTTGGGTAGTCTTAACTACAATAATAAAACAACAATGTAGGCAACCACTACGTTTCCTTCTTCCTGCCAATATCATTTGTTAAAAGAGAAGAAAACATACCATGACAAATTCAACCCCAAGTTCAGGCTGGTCAAACTGAACCCTATACCTACAATGATCAACAGTTAGTACACTTCCATCATGAATTTCTCTTGTCTTTGGATGAATGGCAATAACACGCTGCCCAACAATTAAAGGTTGGGCCAAATCTGTAGGAAGTCCTTCCTTGGTACCAGTAAGAATTTCAGCATAATGTGATCTAACAGATTCCCGGTATTCATGAAGTTTGTGCTTCTCTTCTGTCAAAAATTGCTCCGAAAATCTTCTTGGTCTGCCAAGAGAACTGCATAAGAGTAGCATGTAGATGAAGTAATTTATCCAAGACCAAAAAGTTCAATGAAACAAGCTAAAAAGAGCTAATATGAAACTTTCATAAACCCCAAAAACGTGTAGAAGTTTTTCCAAACACCCACTTAATCATGAATGCAATGATAGTGTAGAATGAAGTAACATTTAAACATTTCAAATTAAATACCTTCTAATGACGCCCCACTCAATACGAGTCAATCTAGGAACATGACCCAATCCGACATGGTCTAAGTACTCCACAAACTCTCTCTTCGAAAACCATGGGTAATCGATAGCACTATAAAACCACTCAAAAGTGCACCATCTCCGCATTTGATATGTCGATAGGCAATTAATAGCCTTTCCCTATGATATCAAAAGTAAAATTACTTTCCTACTATAGATAAAATAACTTCAATTAATGCCATGCAGTACAAATGATAGATTGTTAACCTTTTGACTATAAGAGCCATCTGGGAGTGAGGCAATGGATTTATTATGTTGACTGCTAAAGGTATTTGTGGACACCATCAAATCTTGTCTCATTGGTTTTGGTTTTTCCATTTTTCTTCTTGGCCTTCCTCTGTCTAACTGACTGACTTGATTAGTTGATGAAACCTTCACGGGAGAAAAATGTGCTGTACCAACATCCCTTTCCCTTTGGTCATTAGTGCTTGAAGACAGATTTCCTGAGGATTTCGCCACTTTTAGTTGTCTTGAATGTGCTGTACCAACAGATGACCGCTTACCTTTAACCATGGATTTCTTCACCTCATCAGTGGGCTAAAATGAAGAAAATATTTGGACACTGTAAGTAGGCACATGAAAATACAGTAATATACAAAACACCACTAGTTTTCTTTTATATGTTTACCACTGTTGGGTGGAAAACGATTTATGATAAATGCATGAGTTTTGAACATTATCATACTAAAAGCATCTATAGATAAAGTGAGAAGATAATTTGTCATCAACTAAGACTGGGTTCCACGTAACACAAATGCAAATAACCAGCACATACAAATACCCTAAATAGGCTACATCTCATTCAATCCTTAAATTTTGACTTTGTTTTCAAATTTCCTTCTCATCATGATGTCAAATTCAAATTTTTGACCTTTACATATCCAACATTTTCAATTGGAATGGTACAATCCAGACAGAAGTCCCATCAAATATTACAAGCAAGGTTGCTATTTTCCATCCAAAATTATCAGTTGTATCTCAAGTTACACCCAATTTAAAAATTAACAAAATAAGGTCTGGGAACCACATTATATATCATTATTGGTTTAATAATCAATAATTGCATACCTTGGTTTTCTGGGAACCACTTAGATGAGAACCAGTATGAGTTTCATCATTCTGCAACAGACAAAATACATCATACTTGCATGGAACAGGTCAATATCACAGAGAAAATATGAAACAATGAACCATAAAATGGATACTGGAAAACAAACAATTCTTACTTTCAAGTTAAAAGATTTTTGTTTCCTTTTTCTGAATCCTGCATTAAGCTGAAGTGTTCCCTCTGCTTCAGGTACAACAGCTCCATTTTCAGAAAAGACCTTGGAAAACTTACTTGAAGCAGTGCTTTCAATCTTAGGAAATACTTTATGTGTTTCCATTTTAGATTCGTCAACAACATCATGGTTCCCTTCTTTGAACTGTGCAGATGACTCTGACACACAGAAAGAAAACAGTACAGAAAATGTTTAAACAATCATAAAGTATACAAAAAAGGATTTTCATTACAATAAATAGATATTTTCTTTTGCAGGGGTGGGAGGAACACAATGAAGCCAAATTGAAACTGATATTGCCATACTATGAAGTTAAGTATGTTGCAGGAAGATACAGAATAGAGGGAAGAGAATTACAAGGCAAATCATTGCAAAAGGAAAGGAATGTCAACAGAGAGAAGCATCTAAAAATTATTTTAAATTAGTATACTACTAAAAATATAATACTCAGCTAAGAAGTCTATATTATTCCTCTGCAGATTACAATGGTGAGCTCAGTTGATAAACTACTAAGAAAGAGTTGCATTATGATTCTTGTTGAACTTTTGTGTAATCTGTATTGTAATTAGTCCATGTGTCTCCCTGACATTATCAAGATTATCAGGATAATAAAATGAACATAATTAGGCAATATTTCACACATTATTGTGATTCTCAGATTGCCATATGTGTATCTAAATGCAACTAATCCCACCATGCATGCACAAAATCTTTGGCCCTCATAACAGAAAATTACATGACGGATTATGGTTCCATTGTAAATATCATCGAGTAAATGAATGGTTATGTCAACTAATGAGGTTAAAAAAAGGGTGGAGACTGGTGCATATGACCACACAACCATTCATGTTAGACAGACAGTAGTCCTTGCAATTCTATTATTTATTCAGATTGGTCAGGAGAAGAGAACATTTAAATAATACTCATAACATTAATATTTTATAAATAATGCCTTACCAGTGTCAGGGTTTGTTACTGGCAGCATCAGAGACAAATCAGCTAAAGTTTTCAAAGCATCAAAAGCAGAACCTTCATCTGCAAAGAAAGAGGGAGAAAGGGAGAGGTGAGTGATAACATTAACAAAAACATACTATAAGTTGGAATAACAGGAAAAATATTTGAACCCCAGGAAAGTGGTCGTCAGAGGAAAAGAGTACAAGACCAACCAATGTGAATTCCAAAGTTCAATTAAAATCTATAACCTATTATCATAAAAATAGTTTCAAGTTCTAACAAGCATACAACGTTTTAATGTTTAAGAGAATAAAAAGATAAAGGTTGCATCTCATGTAAACATCTAATTCAATTAGTCTATCTCGGATCCCATTTGAAAATCAAAACAAAATACATACAAGTTTCTTTTCCTGCTCAAACATCACCAAGTAGGCAAGTACAACAACTCTGTTCCACCAAAATTATGAAACTTTTAGCCAACCAAAAAGACCTAAGTAATACAAATCACTTCATGTTGAAACCTTCCAATAAAATTTCAGGCCTGTAAAGACTTCTTATGAATGTTAATATTTCAAGGACAAAAGAATTTAGCTTTCATTCCAAAAAAAGTGATATAAACAAATTGGAAGATGAAAACATGAAATAAAAAACTAAAAGATATAACAATAAAGCCAAAGAGCCATATGATAGTTTGAACATTGTTTTATATGGAACATGTGTGCTTTCATTTCTTAAGAACAGCATTGTATTCTGGAGAATGGGTACCTTTTTTCAATACGAAATACAGTATGCCCTGCCTAACGACAAAAACATCTAATACCAATCAAGTTGCTCCATTTTCAATCCTTTTATACCACACTTGTTTAGTATAAAATTAAGCTAATCCCATAGATTCAGTTAGAAACAGATAAGAATGTAAAGATATCATTTATAACAAAGACATCCAAATTAATGAGGAATTGGAATTAAAACAATTACCAAATACCTTTCTCTAACAGTAGCTTTTTACTTTTCGTCCTGGAACCCCTGTAAGAGGACCTTGCATTTTTTGCATCATCAAAATCATTGAAGTTGGATTTGATAAAATTTTTACCATCATCTGTCCCACTGGAGGCTTCCTTTATGTCATTCAAATGCTTGTTTAAATTCCCCTCAGGCTCTAAATTCTTCCCATATTGTTTTATTTTCTTTTCTTTATTCCGTCCTCTTCCAATAATTTCTCTACCACTCCGATGAATTGTTTTTCTAGAGTAATCTTCATTATTACCTTCGGTGCTTCCTAAACTCAACTCAGAACTACCATCATCCAACTCAGAACTGCAAAACTTGGCTCCAGCTTTTTCTGATTTTGAATGCTGAAAATAGTAACTACCAATACTTACTATTCATTACAAGAAAATAACAGAAAAAGACAACTGATGGTTTTATAGAAATAACTTATTACCTTCTTCCCACTTTTCAGAACTGGCGAAGGGAAAAAATTCTTGTCTGGTGATCCAGAATTTTTTGAAGAGCCACCTCTTTGGGAAGCCTCAGTCAATGCCAATGCAATCTTATGAGTAACATCATTAGTATCAACCATTTGTTTGGAACCCTGCCTTACAGACGAAAAAAACCTCTCCCCAATATCTTTACCAATAGAATAAGAAATAGGGACACGGGGAGTCCTTTTTCTAACAGCATGTGGCCTAATTCCTGAAATAAAAAAAATCACAAACAATTGATAGGTTTTGTTAAGCAAGAGAAAAATATCTCTTCGAAAGTTCATTATATACAAAACAAAATATAACATCTTTAAAGGCAAGCAGCCTAACATCGAGAGCAAGAGGAAAACTCATCCAAACCTTGTCCATCTTATTGTAACAAACAATGGTTGAAAACCCAAAAAAAAAAATGGAGGTACAAAAATTTGAAGCCAAGGTAATGTTCAAGTGTATTTTGATATATTAACCCACCAGAATGTCTCTTCTTCAACAATGACAGGCAACCATCACCTGATGCAACAGAATGTGACTGAGAATGATCTGAAAAGTGCCCATCTAATGCTTTATTGTCACTTAGATGCTTTCCCCGCAAACGCTTTTGAGACTTTTTAGATATTTCTGCATCATTGCTTTCTTTACCACTGTCACTTCCTCCCTGACAATTAAATTATTCATATTTTAATTTCTTATGAACAGTTGTCAAAAACTGGCCATGTTGTCTATTGCAATTTATACAAAATTTTTAACATAACCTAGCCAATGCTACCATATTAGTCCATCTTAGTCAATTGGTCAGAAGAACACTGTGCCAGGCAACCTAACTTATCCATTTATCCTTTTTCAGTTCGAGTAAACTAGAAAGGCCACAGCTTTCTATTACTCGTTGACAAGTATGTGGATGTACTTATTCTGACAGAAAAGAGACGCCTTAGATTTCAATTGTAACCAAGTGACGGTGCAGATTACGAAAATTCCAATCATAATGTACCCATATCATCACAGAATGGAAAAACTCTCATTGAAAAAGAAACGGTTCTTAAAACAATGTCAAAGACTACACTTCAAATAATACAGATTCTTCTCGTCAAACAACTTATGAAAAAGATTTGTAATGAGGTGGAACTTTAATATAACAGCTACCAGAGTAGCCACAGGAATGTTACAAAATCAGGAAAACCAACGTAAATATCAGTAAAACTTGGTCAAAACTTAAAAATAAATTCTTACCAGTACACTATAATGATCTGTCATCATTGCTATCAGTCCAACAACAGAAGCAGTACCCTCTGGGAGAGATAAATATGCCTAAAAATAGACCCAAACTTAGCATGTCTTACAAACAATATATCACACTGACTAAAATGTGCAATATTGAGAACCAATGACATAAAATAGAGAAACTTTATCAAAATTGTAACACAAGAAGTAGCTTTTTTTCTTTGGGGGGTTTGGAAACCAGAAATAACAAGCTGGGGGTATGCGTATTCAGTGCAATAATTAACACAAACTGGCCCACAAGATCAGGAAGAAATGAATCTTTTACTGATTGCTTGAATATCTAAAACAGACATTCGTTAAAAGATTAGACAGTTTTTAAGGAAGACGTCAAAATTCACTTGTTCAAACTATAAGTTATGGAGGTGAGAAATCTTGTTTTCCAGTTATATAGAAGATAAAAAACAACTTCATTAAGGGTATTTCAAAATACAGGAAATATTGAAAGAAATTAAAATGTACACCCTAAGTACATATCTCTCTATACATGAATGTTTAGTATGTGTTTTAGAATCTAAAATTTTTACTTCAATAGGGAATACATGGTGTATGCATTTTAGAAATATCAGTAAATTAATAAATAGGGAATACACGATGCTTGTAATGCATATACCCTGTTCATAGTATACAGTGCCTCTACCATTTCCACAGATCTATTACGTACTGCAAGAGCAACCTGTAAATAGGTAAAATGTCACTGAAAAGCACATGTTTAGTAATGACATTGCACTGGAAAATTGCAGTGCACAGAAAAGGTAGAATAACAAAATAAGACACAACCTTGATCCTTCAATTTCCAGTGGAATTTTAAGCAGTATTTACTACACATGTAGCCCATTATTAGAAAAAAGAACCTGACAGTGAGACTTGATCTTTAACCTTTATTCAATAAGAAGCACCTTATGAAACAATAACTAACCTTCTTCCAATCTTTCCCGTATTTGCGGTAAGCTTCGTAAAATTGCCCAAGCTCCTCCTTATTCCATTGTGGTCCTAACATGTCAGCCAATCTTCTCTTCTGCGTAAGATTGAAATTTGAAAAATAATTACAAGTTAAGAAATAAAATTCATAACACCTGATCATTTTAACCAAACTCTTAAAAAAACTTACTACCCAACTTTACATTGATAAAATGTAAAAAAGTCATGAATATATCATAATGACTTCTTGATAAGAGCACTGAGAGGCAAAACGTTAAAGAGCAAAGGGGAAATTTCTTCCTCTGTTTTAATTCAGTAAACGTATTAATGTTGAGAAAGAATTTCTTTTCAAAGAAGTAAAGAAACAAATTCACCTTCTGAATACCAGGACTCGCCTTCAGCCTATTTTTGCTAGCATTATCTGTAATTTTGTCTTTACTAGATGCAGTCTCACGAACACTGGAAAACCTCTTATTTACACTTCTAGATTTCCTAGAAGGAGCCATAACAGATTTCCTTGATAGTCTGAAAATTACCAGAAAGACAGGAGTAAGAAAAGCAAATACAACCTAATCAAGTAAATACACTGGAAGAGTTTAGGCACAAAAAAATTAATTGCATACTATCATGAGATGAAGAGAAGAGAGGAGCAAAGGGAATTCATAGAAAATAAGGTTCCATACTTGAGAATCCAAAGCTGGTCAGACAGAAATGTCACCTCCTTTCCCTGTACAGATAATGTTGATGTAGAATAACGGGTTCAAAACCCAGAAGATGCATCCTGATAATCAAAAGCAAATAGCCTGAGAACTTACAATGAAGAAAATAGAATGTTTTACAATGAGCTAGTGGTGGTAGGTATTTGCAAAAGAAAACAAATCATCTGTTTTGATTGAAGATATAATGCACAGGTTTACAGCTAAAAATAGGGCACCGTATGTCAGAACACCACGATCAGGTATGCTAGATTAGGTGGCGGCAGAGTGTACACAGTTGAGACAATAAAACTTGACACCGAATAAAGCAATGGTATATTGTTAGCAAAACAAGTTACCTTGGTCAGCGCATGGAGAACGAAATGAACATGGAAATACCAAGACTGGAAATAATACAAAGATTGAATGAAGAAAATATTGGAAAGGACATATTAAAGAGGAAAAAATTGATAAAAATAACAAGACAATCCTATCCTTTTACTAGAAACCAGACAGGCTAGTTAACAGCTACAAGGAAGTCCAACTGCTATTGCCCTCTATGGAGGCTGCATGCACCATGATGACCAACAAAGGCCAGCAAACCTTAGTCCCTATTGCACCAAACTATTTTCACTGACAGATTTTCTAAGTCCAAATCCTCAACTCCAAAAAGAAAAGAAGTCGCGAAACTCGGAGTCCTTAACAGCGCCACTGCAACCATTTGCCAAAACAGTCAGCAGAATGCTGAAACGTCTAGAAAGGAATGCATCCCACCCAAACTCTCTAATCTCAACCATCCCTCATTTTCAAAACACTTGGACGAATTCGTTTCACTATATTGTTCTCCGATTCAAATCCAATACACACAGCACGCAGACACAAAGCAATAACAACATAAAACGCACATCGAAGCTCGAATTTCACGTCAGCGACAAGAGAATCGAAAAGGAAGTATCAGCGAAACAATAAAAAGCAAAAAACAAAAATTAGAGCTCCCCACTGCAGTTCATCAGCTGAGAAAGAAAACAAACAGACAAGGAAAAACAAGCAAAGGCAGGTGCGAGGAAGCAGCAGAAATTAAAAATCAGAGCTCGAAACGAGGTGATTAAGTTAATTTATCCCTAAGACTCACCGAACCCCGCATTTGAGTTCAGAAAGGCGAAACCGAACACGGAATTGGAATATTCCAGTAAATCCGCGCTCTGATCTAGCGAGGCGCGATTGGAATTGGGAATCTGAGGAGCACGAAAAGCCCTCGCAAAGAGAGAGTGAGTGAAAGCATGTTCGAAATTAAAAGGAAGTGAAGAGAGTTGGAGAGAGAAGGAAGAAGAAGCTCACCGATCACAGAGAATTCGAATTGCAAATGGAAGCTGCAAGAGAGGGATCTAGTGCCACTGCACTGCTCGATGCACAAATTCGAAGAGAAGAGAATGGTGAAGAAACAACTCACCAGTTGTGATGGCGTCGTTGTTGGCGTAAACAAAACAGATGAATTCGGGGGTATAACCGCGAAACTTTAAAATAATAGTACCATTATTTTTTTTTTATTTTCTCCTCTTCTTATTTTCTTTTGTTTTCTCGTCTCTTTCAAATAACGCCCACCAATTTATTGCCAAATAAAATTTAAAATGAGAAACGCCAGTAATGCGAAACAGAGAACACCAACTTCAACTCTACTTCAAACTAGTAAAAAAAAATAACTATTAATTGAAATTTAAACTGTTTTTTATTTTCGGAAAAATATATTATATGACTCACCGTGATTTGTATTTAAAATCACAGTTTTCAATAACTATCTAAGAGATATTAATAGTGTGTTTAATGAGGTCGAAGCTATCTGTTTAATTGTTTGGTAAGACATTACAAACTAACTCGTACTTATCTTAAAGTTTCTAATTTATTGAGATAAAAAGAATATTTTAAATACTCATTTTTAATTATTGTATTAATTTTAATATTTTAAATATTTTATGTAATTCAAATTAGAAAAAAAATTAACATGGAAAATGGAAAGAAAGTTACACACAAGAAAAATTATATAAAAAAAAAAACTCAATGAAATAGTGATAATATTAAGAAATAAAAAAATTCTAAAAATTAATATTCATTATATCAATTACTTTAAGTAAAAATAATTATACAAATAACATACAAAATAAAAAAGCATAGACAACTTTTTAAAAATAAACAAAGACGTTAAAAAATTTAATAATTTAAAATAATTAAATTTTATGGCTACGTAATAATATATTTTTGTTTAGAAAATATTAATATTATTTACATATTAAAAATGTATAATCATGTCATTTTGTGGCTTTTACCTGTATTTAATAGTTTGAGTTATTTACACCAACCACTTAGAAATTAAATTTATGATTAACCTGACACTACAGTGCAGGTCACAAATGTGAGTTTTATATGCTATAACTTGTTTTATTTTAATTTGTGTGCTATAATTTTTGTATTATCTTAATTTGTTAGGATCTTCGACAACTTACAACTCATAATCTAATAAGTAGCTTATTAAAACTTACAAGCAGGAATTTATTAATTAATAATTAACTTATGCGAATATTTTCATAGTAGAACTATAACATAAAGTTTGAATTTACCTTTTTTTTAAGTTTCACTGTGGAATATATTTTTGAGATTTCATGTATAGTTTATTTGAATAATTTTTTTTTGGACATATATAAATTATTAATTTATCTATATTAACTTATTTGTCAAAATACTTTATAATAGTTATTATTATTATTTATTAAATTACATAAAATGATATTATTTTATTTTATTATTTTTAAAAATAAAAATATAGTTTTTTATAAGTGATTATTTTGATATTGGGAGTAATTCGTATATATTTTTTATACTCTCTTTATTTTTTACACAGATCATTAATTTAAAAATATTAATAAGATGATGACTCAAAATTTTTATATTCTAAATTCTAATCCTTTTTTAACATTACACAATCTAATCTACTCAAATGTCATAATTAAACTAAACTGAAATTTCTAAATTTATTATATCTTTCATTTTTTTTTTCTTTCACAAGGTTTTACAAGACGTAAATCAATGATATAATACTTACATTTTAAGCAAAAGTTATTTTTAATGCAAAGAGTATATTCTTTTATTTTTAGGATATAAGATCTTAAATTTATTATCATATCACCATACTTTTAATACAAAGAGTTTGTAGAATTCAAATTTTAAAACTTGAAAAATGAATATAACTCATGCAATATAGATATTTTCATTTATGATAAGTTTATCATTTACTAAGTATTTTGTAAACTATTTTTGCGAAACAAATGTTATATCTGTGTCATGTTTATAATTATTTTTAAAAGATAAATCACTTTTAAACTTCCAAAAAGAGGGCATCAAACATTGTTACTAAACGAAACAATTATCTAAATAACCTTTTACTACAAGACACAAAAAAAAGGTACCCATACTAAGTTCTAGGCTAAATTATTGAAATAGTCATTTATTTGTTAAAAGTTTAATTTAATCTTTTTATGTTTCGAAAAGGAGTAAAAACATTCTTCTGTCAGTTTGCTACATAGAATGCGATATAAATAACTTTTTTTACATTAATGAAGTTAAAAAAAAGTTGTCTTTGCGAAGTTTTAAGCGGAATTATTAAACTGGTCTTTTAAGTCAGTTTGTTTACGAAGTCTGATTTAGTTTATTATATTTTTAAATGACATTAAAAGGATCTCTCCTTTAGTTTAAAATTAATTTCATCGTTTAAACACATTCACGGTTTAAATAGCATTTTGTGGCAATTTTTTACTGCACCTTGGATCAACTCTGGAACCCTTCATGTGGAGATCAATGTCTCTCCTTTTGATATGCCAAACATTTGATATTGATATGTTTATATACATATCTTTCCAGTTTCTTCTTTCTGCGCTTTATGTTTATATCTTTCCAATTGATTTTAAAACAGACTTGCAACACTGCAAAAACTTGAAGCACTAATCTCAACCAAAGAATATAAATACCCTTCTAGTTTAGTCTTTAGTCAATCCACCCAGAAAGTATGTATAACAAATAAAAACAGCTAGGCAGAAAACATCATATCTGTTTATTGAAGAGTAGGTGTTTTATCTCATTTTTGGCAGAAAATACCTCTTAAGAATCAGCTTATTTCACTCCAAGAAAACAAAAAACAAACAAAAGACAAGCCAAAATCTTTAACAACTCCACACTAAACAGTCATTCCAGGAAGGGTGAATAGAAGAGTGTGAGATAAGCAGCAGTACTTAAATAATTCACACAAAGAAGCCTGTTTGACAGGTGAGAATAACAGCATAGACAGAATTTGACAATGAGTAGCAATTTATATACACAAACAAACATCAGAACTTCAGAATGTCATTCAGGTTACTTGATCATCTTTCAAGTCAACCATTATTTGCCTCTATTTTTCCCATGTGAAATATTCACACGAAATCTGTTTCCTGGTTTTATGAAGCTGTATTGTTCGTCTTAAAACGATGGATACAGACAAGCCAACCAATTTCACAAATCTTCCTTGGTTGAGGCTTAAATTGGCAGTCATTTCAATCTCCCTCAAACAAATTTCGAGAGTCCAACATTTTCTTTCATTTTTTTTATTTTAGTCCACAATGTGCTAAGGAGCATGGTAATTAATTCAACTAAATCACCTGTCTATGCAATCAGAACATACTAAGAAAATGGCAGACTAAACATAATTCATAGCCACAAATATCTTTCATCAAAAGGCCAATAAGCCAATACTACAACCGAACATTCTTCTGCTTCATTCATTCATACTTTCCTCATACATCTTCAACAAATCAGAAGAATGCTTCTCAAAACAACAGACAAACTTCATTAGAAACATATTCTCCGTCATGATAAAAGGCGTGCCATTGCTGGCACCCTTTTTCCTCAAACCTTCCTTGGCAAGAAACCTAAGAACCAAAGACCTAGGAACAATCCTCTTAGGGAGACTGAACTGAAAAATAACAGGATACTTGAAAAGGTCCAGAGCGCTATACCCTAACACCTCAACCCAAAAGCTGAAGACGGCATCAATCTTCTCACGGGACGTCAACATGCAATAAGGGTGCTTCTTAAAAGCCACACGCACATGCTCCTCCGACCACCCCCACTTCTTAAAAGCCTCAACTTTGTCGTCCCACTTGGCTTTATTCACAGTCCTTTTGGCGAGCAACGCCACCGCGAAAGTGGTGGTGGAAGTTTCAAACCCCATTTCCTTCAATTCACAAACAGTTTGGGAGAGGTTCGAGGTGCAGAGGATAGTGGGCCACGCGGTCAACATCATGGCGATGGTGGAACGTTTGACGTCGTTATCGAGGAGAAATTGGACGCTGGAAGATACGCGACTGTCAGCAATGAAGGAGAGATTGCGCTTGAGACAGGCGAGGATTTGCTTGTCGGAATCCACTAAACTTCTGATCAAGAGGTAGGTGGGGACGATGTGGTTGTTGAGGCTGCGGAGCAGGAAGCGGGGGCCGGTGGTGACCATGTGGGCTATGTCGGCGGAGGAGGCGCCTTTGGAGCGGAGGAAGAGGAACTTGGGGAGGAGGACCTTGTCGGGGTCGCAGAGGAGGATGCGGGTTTCCTTTTGGACGATGGAGCGGACTTGGGAGACGGAGAAGCCATGCGCGGAGAAGAAGGCGAGGATGGAGTCGGGTTTCTGGGGACTGTCGAAGCGGAGGTTGCGGGAGGCGGAGATGGCGGATTCCGGGGAGAAGCCGCAGTTGGAGACGAGGTAGGAGACAACGAAGGAGTCGGCGGCGGGGAGCGTGGCGAATTTGAAATTGAAGCAGACGGAGAAGGGTGGATTCCGATTGAGAAGTGAATGATGATGGTGAAGGATTCTTAGGGTTGAGAATGTGAACTTCTTCATTTCGACAAAGAGAAGGGCTCTGTGAGTGTGGGGATTGGCCCGTGATGCGGCGGAGGGAGAAGTAGTACTCAATGGCCAAGCCCAACGGGAAAATTAGGGACGGTGGAAGGAGGGAATATAGATATGCTTCAACAGTTTCTTTCACTGTAATTTTAAGAAGAGAAAAATGCATAAAATAATATTTTTTTAAAATAAAAAGGTACAATTATAAATAAATTAATTATAAATCTATTTATTTTTAAAAAGTAACTGCCACGAAATTGGCTGTTTATTCCTTTTTTTATATAACTACATTTTTTTTTCTCTTTTTCTAATAGTGATAAGAAGGCACTGGGAATGAAAGAAAATGAATAATAGGCTTTGATTTAAGTCTCGTGTTTGGATTGACCCTGTCATTTGGACTTCAAACCCAATAGTATTATAGCAACTGCTTCGTGCAGTCCATCGATTACTTCTTGCACTCTATTAATGAGAGTAAAGAATAAAAGTGTCCATCCAAGTTTATTTAAAAGAAATTAAAGTTTAGGGCAGTCGTTCGGTTCATCGGAGGTGTTGTGATTCATTGACGAAGGTAGTGCAACATTATGATGTTGGTGGTTAGTTCCCGATCCCATCTTGTTTGAACATATTCTTTGTCATGGGAGTATAGCACGATTTGGCAGTAAGAATTTCACGCTGAGCTAAAATATCTAGAGCATACTTACATGTATTTTCATCTTGTCATTTCCAGTAAGAAAAAATTTAATTGGTCAAAGATCTTTAAATTTAAATTTCTTATTTAAAAGAATTTTAATTTTTCTCTTGAGTAAAAATTATATCATCGACATAAACCAATAAAACTATGAATGAAGAAGCAGTTTTCTTCATGAAAAGAGAGTGATCAAACAGAGATTGAACAAAATCAATATTACTTAGAGAACTGGTTAGCTTGACATATCATTGATAACTAATTTGTTTTAAACCATACACAGACTTGATGAGAGTTGACATACTTGATTGGGCTACTCAACGTGTAACCCTTGAGACAAAGTCATATATACTTCTTCGTTCAAGTCATCATGCAAAAACGCATTATTTACATCAAGTTGATCGAGATACCAGTTTTTGGCAATAGTTACGACAATGAACAAGCGTACGATAGTCATCTTGGCAAGCGGTGAGTAAGTATCATGGTAGTTGATCCCTTATATTTGTGTATATTCCTTAGCAACAGGATGTGCCTTATGACTTTCAATGTCTCCATTTGCATTAAATTTCAGTTTATACACCCATTTTGTAGCCTATATGTGTCTTCCTTAAAAGGAAGATTAATAATAGACCAAGTTTCACTAGCTTTGAGAGCATCAATCTCGACTTTCATGACATTTCTCCATTCTGGTATTTGAAGTGCTTCTTCATATGATCACAGATCAATGTGTGATGAAATGGAAGTGATTAGTCGTAGTTGTTTTTGAGTCATAGAATTATAGAAAAACACATAACTTATAGGAATATTGTCGGGTTAATTTGTATATATTTGGAAATATGATGATGATAATCCTTCAAGTAGTTAGGGACTTCTCGCAATATGGTGGATCTCCTAAAATCACCATCTTTATGAATGTGTTCTTCCAACTGCATGTTCTCATTAACATATTCACAAGTAGTTTCATGTGATAAATGGAAGATGCATTTTCTAGATGCATGTTCTCGTTAACACTATCAAGTTGTTCATCTTTATTGTCTAGTTGAATGAAAGTTTCTTCATCAAAAATAACATCTCTGGAAATAAAAATTTCCCTAGTTTTGATATCTAAAACAATGCACCCCTTAATCCCAGTTTTAAAGCTAAGGAAGATGCATTTTCTACTCCTAGAGTCAAACTTGTTTCTGTTATGGTAGAAGCAAAACATAGGCAACCAAAAACCTTGAAGACAAATATGTCAGGTTTTCATTTATAGAGCAGTTTGTAAATAACCTTGAATTGTATTGCAGTAGAAGGAAGTTAATTAATTATAAACACAACATGACAGATAACACAATACCAGAATTGTTTGGGCATATTTGAATGAAACATGATGTTCCTAGATTCCTCTCCACCACACAATTTTGCTGAGGTGTTTCAATACAAGAAGTTTGATATATTATGCCAAAACTATCACAAAAGGTCTTATAATCAAATTCAGATCTATTGTCAGTTCTTATAACTTTGATGCATTTGTCGAATTGAGTTTGCATATAAGTAATAAAACTATTAAGAGGAGGTATGGTTTCACTTTTGTTTGTCATAGGAATATCCGAGTGTGCCTAGAAAAATCGTCTATAATGGTAAGACAATACCTATGACCATGCACAGAAGCAACACCAAAGGGACCCGATATATCTATATGCATAAGATAAAACACATCGTGGGTAACAGATTCACTATTAGGAAAACTTAATCTATGTTGTTTAGCATAATAACAATAATCACAAATATTCTTTTCATTGTATTGAATGTCAATGTTTTTTAACATATATGGTTTAAAATCTTGTTAGAAGGATAACCCAATATGAAGTGTCAAACATTTATATCACAATTTTTGAAACTTGACATGTTAATAACAAGATATTGATCCCTTTCTTCAACAATGCGGTAAATCCATCAACAGGATTAGCAAGCCCAATCATTTTCAAGGTACGAAGATCCTGTATTTGACATTTGGCATGAGAAAACAAACATTGATAATTCAAGTGATTGACAAGTTCTTTGGTTAGACGAAGAGTTTCTGCATAATTAGTATAAACATATGTGTCATTCCGTAAACCAAATCTTCAGAGGTTTAATTTTACGAAAACTAATAAATGTATCTTTTGGTTTAATTTTACGAAAATTGATAAATGTAATTTTTAAGCATGTAACAATGATTCGTAGCCCCCATGTCATAAATCTATAAAGAATTACCTTTTTCCTTTTGTATGGATTTGCTTTCACCTATAATGTTGATCTATCCATTATTGTTTTATGAATTGTGTAAAATTTTCAGCAATTGTTGAACTTGTTTAGAAGTCAATGATTGTATAACCTATTTGCTTTCTGCATTATTTGTTTGTTCTTCTTCTAGATTCCTTGAAGAATTATGTTGAGTCTCCATTTGATTCACACTATTTTATATGTCTATTTCATCTAAGATGGAAAATTGTGCTTGGAATAACACTCATTTACATTGTGGTTCATCTTATGACAATAGCTGTATTGGTTCTCGTAGTTCCTTGATCGTCCTTTTCCTTGCATTCTCCATCTATTATTTTGATTGTTTTCCACCATGATTGCCTTTAAACTTCCATTCCTGGTTACTTACATTATTAACAAAAGGCTTAGATTCAACCAATTCAGGCTTAGATTCAACCAATTCTCCTCCAATAAACTGACGTTCTTACTGTTATACGAGAGAAAAAATACCATTAATATTAGATAGGGGTTCCATGAGCAATATTTGTGTTGACATTCCTATAAAGACCCTTCAAAAAAGACATCACATGTTCAGAATCTCTTTAATTGACAATGATTCTGATAAGATTGCAACCTCATCTAATTTCACAAGTACAAGATGGTATAAGTCCGAATAAATAAGTTCTTCTCATAGAACCTTAAGATCAGTGAATTATTTTGAGACATTCATTTCTTCTTGTCTAGTTGAATTAATTTCTTATCATATATCATAAATGTGAAAATAATTCCCTTAGAAAATATTTCTATCAAATAATTCCAAAGATCCTAAGCATTATCGATGTATATTATGTTGTGAGCAATCTTTGTGCATTCAATGTATGAGTAATCCAAGATATTATCATTATATTTCACCTCTCTTATGTATCATAAAATGAATTTGTCTTTGTCAGATCTTGAATTTCACCGTTGATGAACTTGATTTTATTCTTTGAAAGAAATGCACACTTTATCACACGACTCCACTTTATCATTCGACTCCACTATGATAATTGGAGCCATCAACAGCTAGAGTAAGCAGTATCATGCCTACATTATCGGATACAAATAATACAGATTTACAGAATTCTATTATGTGATAGACCTATGTTCTATAAAAAAAAAACGAAAATGAGAAAGAAAAACAGAATATAACAAAGGAAGAAAAACGAGTGAGATATAAAGACAAGCCAACCAATTTCACAAATCTTCCTTGGTTGAGGCTTAAATTGGCAGTCATTTCAATCTCCCTCAAACAAATTTTGAGGGTCCAACATTTTCTTTCATTTCTTGCTTTAGTCCACAATGTGCTAATGAGCATGGTAAATAATTTAACTAAACAATCTGTCTATGCAATCATAACATACTAAGAAAATGGCAGACTAAACATAATTCATACCCACAATTATCTTTCATCAAAAGGCCAATAAGCCAATACTACAACCGAACATTCTTCTCCTTCTCGGCAGTGTTCCCTTCATTCATACTTTCCTCATACATCTTTAACAACTGAGAAGAATGCTTCTCAAAACAACAGACAAACTTCACCAGAAACACATTCTCCGTCATGATAAAAGGCATGCCATTGCTGGCACCCTTTTTCCTCAAACCTTCCTTGTCAAGAAACCTGAGAACCAAAGACCTAGGAACAATCCTCTTAGGGAGACTGGACTGAAAAATAGTAGGATACTTGAAAAGCTCCAAAGCGCTATACCCTAACACCTCAACCCAAAAGCTGAAGACGGCATCAAGCTTCTCACGGGACGTCATCATGCAATAAGGGTGCTTCTTAAAAGCCACACGCACATGCTCCTCCGACCACCCCCACTTCTTAAAAACCTCAACTTTGGCGTCCCACTTGGCTTTATTCACAGTCCTTTTGGCGAGCAACGCCACCGCGAAAGTGGTGGTGGAAGTTTCAAACCCCATTTCCTTCAATTCACAAACAGTCTGGGACAGGTTCGAGGTGCAGAGGATAGAGGGCCACATGGACAACATCATGGCGATGGTGGAACGTTTGACGCCGTTATCGAGGAGAAATTGGACGCTGGAAGATACGCGGTTGTCGGCAATGAAGGAGAGATTGCGCTTGAGACAGGCGAGGATTTGCTTGTCGGAATCCACTAAACTTCTGATCAAGAGGTAGGTGGGGACGATGTGGTTGTTGAGGCTGCGGACCAGGAAGCGGGGGCCGGTGGTGATCATGTGGGGTATGTCGGCGGAGGAGGCGCCTTTGGAGCGGAGGAAGAGGAACTTGGGGAGGAGGACCTTGTCGGGGTCGCAGAGGAGGATGCGGGTTTCCTTTTTGACGACGGAGTGGATTTGGGGGACGGAGAAGCCATGCGCGGAGAAGAAGGCTAGGACGGAGTCGGGCTTCTCGGGACTGTCAAAGCGGAGGCGGCGGGAGGCGGAGATGGCGGATTCCGGGGAGAAGCCGCAGTTGGAGACGAGGTAGGAGACAACGAAGGAGTCGGCGGCGGGGAGCGTGGCGAATTTGAAATTGAAGCAGACGGATAAGGGTGGATTCCGATTGAGAAGTGAATGATGATGGTGAAGGATTCTTAGGGTTGAGAATGTGAACTTCTTCATTTCGACAAAGAGAGGGAGAAGTACTCAGTGGCCAAGCCTAACGGAAAAATTAAGTACGGTAGAAAGGGAATAATTTTACTGTAATTTTAAGAAGAGATAAATAATATTTTTTATGAAGAAAAATTATAAATATATTATTTATAAATTCATTTATTTTTAAAAAATTAACTACGACGAAATTAGATGTTTATTGCATGTTTTATTTAACTACATTTTTTCTCTTTTTTCTAATAATGATCAGAGTGCAGGGGATGAAAGAAAATGAATAATAGGCTTTCATTTTAAGTCTCGTGTTTGGATGGACGGATTCTTTATGCACTCCAATATCCTCTGACTTCCATAAGTTTTTAAAATATCAAAATTATTTTTGTAAAAATAACTAAAATGATTTTATGTTTTTTTTTAAAAGAAAATTATTGAACTGGATGTCTTCAATCTCATTTATAATTCACATTTGCAAATAAAAATATGAATCAGATAACTCTATCCAGTTTACAATTTTTTTTCCAAAATATAAATCGGATGGGGTGCCATCCGAAAATATGAACCGGATGGCACCCCATACAGATTATATTTTGGAAAAAAAATTGTAAACCGGATGGGGGCCATCCGATTCACATTTTCATTTGCAAATGTGAATCGGATGGCCCCCCATCCGGTGCATATGAAGTTCATCTTTTCCGATGTAGATTTATCGTCGATGGCAACCCAATCATCAAATTAACTACCCTAATCATCAATATCACTCACAAATTGCTAATAAACATAATTTTTTTTTTACTTTTCACTTGCTTAAAGCTTTAATTCAGATTGAAGCAAATATGCAATTTCTCCTCCCAGATCTGCGATGCGAATGTTGCAGACTCTCACCCACACGCACAGATCACTTTTGTTGACGGTGAAGGTGAAAAACAGATACAATGACTGAACCGGATGCTACAATAAAGCAATGAATCGGATGCAAGCAAAGAGAGAATGAATTGAATAAAAGTAGTTAAAGAGGTTAATAGGGATAGAGGGTATTTTAATTTTTTACTATTTATCATTTAAGGACATGTTTATATTTTTCAATGAACTATGGAAGTGCAAGACGAGGGTATTAGGGTGGAGGAAGAATTCGTCGTTTGGATGGGTCAGTCATTTGGAATTCAAACCCAATAATATTAGGAAAAAGCTTCCTGCACCTCAGTATTTTTTACATGCACCCTATCACAATTGCAAAATGGCTAAAATATTCTCTCTAAAATATTCTCTCTGTTAGTTTCTAAAAAAATTTCTTTTAGAACGTAAATTTATGTTTTAGAATATGTTTTCCCAAAATAAGTTTTAGAAAATATTTTTCAAAATGTAAATTTTATATTTTAAAAAATACTTTTTAAAAGTAGATTCTGAATAATATATTTCGAAAGATAAAATTTATATTTAAAAAATATTTTTCAGAATCTATATTCCAAAACTTATTTTTCGAGTACATTAGCTAAAGGGTATTTTTAGGTTTTAGAAATTAATGGGGTGTAGGTCACAAATGGTGGGGTGCAGGAAGCCTTTGCCATAATATTGTTGCCAAATTAAGCCTCAATAAAATCATCAAAATGGATCCTTTACTTTATGCACCCCAGGTATTATTATATGCAATACCCAAAATTCAATACACCCCATTTTTTTTCTTGTTCTGTATACGATAGGTAAGGTGCATAGGGGTGAAAATGAAAACTTGTTAAGAAATGCACGTTACGGATTTTTTTTTTTAAATAATAATTGGAGCTTCAAAATAAATATTTAAAACAATTACAGATTGATATTGCAGTTAATGTGATACAGTGAAATACTTGATGTGAAAAAAAGAGAAAAAAAATATATTGTTCACATACGTTTGGAACTAAACAGCTATATTAGTAAAAGTTATGTTACTAGCAGCGTATTTGGTTTTATTTATACTTTTCGTTTTGTGAATAAAGTAGTTTTATGTTTAAACATGTTTTTATCTTTTATTTTATTTTTCTTATTTTAAAAGATATCAACAATTTCTTAATCGATGATGTGATTTCTTTTCATAAATATTCATGCCCAATAATTGATTATAAATGTAAATTTTGAAACCTTAACTTAACTCACTGCTACAAACAACCATTTCCAATGGTAGCTTTATAATTTCATAATAGTCGACGTGGTTTTTCTCTCAATTCTCTTAACAGGAGCAAGGAACCCCACATCCCTCCTATGTAATTTCTTACTTAATTCTTCTTCACGTGCATTACACTAATAAAAAGCAAACACAGTGTCAGTGTCACACTTTTTTATTTAAATTAGTTAGATAAAAGAAAAGAATAATAAATACAATTTAAAAAATGAAAAATGAAGTTTTGACAACTATACCAATAATTTTAGAGATAATATGATCATTATAGAAATAAACTTTTGTATTTGTAAATAATAAAAACAAGATGAAAGGTAAAACTAGTGATCGTATGAATGTAAAATTTTGTTTGTTATGAAAATATGATGGTCTTTCAACAATTTCTTTCACTACCACTTTAAGAAGAAAAAAAAAACATAAAATAATATTTTTCTATAAACTAAAATTAGTTTATTTATAGGGTAAAAATAAAATTATAAATAGATTATTTGTAAATTAATTTATTAAAAAAAGTAACTACCACGAGATTAGCTGTTTATTCCATGTTTTATTTAATTACATTTTTTTCTTTTTTCTTTTTTTCTAGTAATGATCGGAGTACATGAAATAAAATGAACAACGGGCTTTCATTTAAGTCTCGTGTTTGGATCGAGTCCTGTCATTTGGACTTCAAACCCAATAATATTATGAACAAATAAAGCTTCAATAAAATCACTAAAATGGATAAATTGCTTCATGCACCCCAGATATTACTATATGCAATGCTCAAAATTCAATACATCCCTTTTTTTCCCCTTATTGTTTGTATAACAGGGAAGGTGCACAAGGATGAAATTGAAAAAAATGTTAAGAAATGCATGTTAAAAAAAATAATAATGAAGTTTTAAAATGAATATTTTTTAAAAGAATTACAGATTGATATTGCAAGTAATGTGGGGGCAATGAAATACATTATGTGAAAAAAAAAATATGTTGTTCATATACGTTGAGAACTAAATAAATATATTAGTAAATGTGATGATACTAGCAGCATATTTATATTTATTTATACTTTTCTTTTTTGAATAAAGTAATTTTTATGTTTAAACATGTTTTATTTTTAAATTATTTTTTTTCTTACTGTGAAAGATGTAAATATTTCTTACAAAGAGTACGATGTCAGTTTTGATCTCTCAGTGTTACACCCATCATCGTTCTGAATAATGGCATCCAGATATGTAACATCACATATAATTAAAGTAAAAAATAAATAAATTTTGTTGACCAAAATGTTTGTTTAGTCTCTTAAATTTGAACTAAATTTTATTATAGTTCTGTAATTTTAAAAGTAAATATTTTAATCCGTTTAAAAGTATATTTAGACCTCTAATCTAAAAAATATTCATTTAGCATTCTCATTTCAAGAGTAATTTTTGAAGTCCCTAAATTATAAAGTGTTTTTTAGTCTTCATAATTTAAATTAATTTATGTTGATTTTCAAATTTGACATGATTAAAAATATTCCACAAACTAAATTTTTTCCTTTCAATCTCGATAACACAAATTATAAATATTTAAAATTTAAATTAATACATAATATTTTAAAACATGTTCCGTGAGTATTTCAAACAGGTTTAAACAAACCCTTCCCATGTGAAATTCAGTTTCACAGTTTTCAAAATCTCTATCATTTCCATGTTAATATTGCCCATTTCTTATTTTTCTTGTTCAAAAACAAAAATGACACAATATAGGTTTGGTGTAGTCTGCAAAAATGTAAAAAATAAAATTATATAAATAAAAAGGAAAAAAGATATGAAAAAAAAAAAAAAAAGATCTGACCGACATTTTGGTGGGTATAGAAGTGAAAGTGGAAGAGAATAGTTGGGTTTGAAAATAGCGACGGAAAAAAACATGAGTGATTGCTGGTCAAATATTGTCTTGATGCGCCACTTGTAGGAATCTCCAAATACATCCATCGCACCTCTACCGTCTGATTGCTCACCAACATCACATCTTGGCCCTTAATTCGATTTCACCAACCCCTATCACGTTTTTGTATGTATATCTTTCCTCCCCCACAAACGCTTCGTTGGGACCACCACCACCAAATATAATTTAATTATACTTTTCATTTTTTTATTTATTTTGAAAGGCCTTTGATTTTGGTTTCAAGTATTTTCTTTTTCTACTTTTTATAAAGAAGACAGATTTGCTCTATTTTTCATTTTTATTTAAAGTCTTCCACTTCTCATCTTTGTTTAAATTTCCTCAAGATTGTAATCGATTTAACATATAAAATTATTTTAAAATATTAGAAATAAGATGTTTAGCAAAAGCTATTATAAAAATTGAAAGTTTTGTAATTTGGGAGAGAACATTTATTTGAATCAATTTCTGAGTAAATGAATGTTTAGAATAATTTATTAAGTTTAATGTATGATTTTTTTTAATTAATAATAAGGTGGGAATCATAACAAGTCTTAGTTTATTTTTTTAGGTTTCAGTATACTTAAAAAAATTTAAAAAATATTTTTATTTTTTTACTTCAGTTAACACTAATAGATTTATGATTTTTATGTAATATTTAACTTTTTTTCATTTTTACTCATATAGATTTAAGTTCAAATTTAAAGTTTTAAGAGTTGAAATTGTATTTTTAATGTTTTGGAACTGGTACATAAGTGGTAAGAGGACTCTTTCTTTAAAAAAGAAAGAAAAAAACTAATTTTGTTTATTTTTGAAGCACAATTTTGAGGTTTTTAAAATAAGAAATTCTTCTTCAATTAAAAAGAGTAAAGTTGTTCAATAAGAGAAGCTCCCACAATTTATATTCCGTTTGAATTTGATAAGAAATAGTTTAAATTAAACTAAGCTCAGAAATTATTTTTTGTATTATTCTTTTGCGTCAGCGTAATTTCAAATATGGTTATTCGTTTATCTTGGCTATTGACATTTTGTTAACATACATGTTTTTGTTTAAATAAACCGAACCAAATTGAAACATGGCTCACCCGAATTAAATTGTTTTGTTTAAGTTTTTTTTTTTTTTTTCACTTTGAAGGTAAGGTTTTACTTGTTATATAAATTGGATTGTTGTTAATTTTAATATTTTATTACACAAGACACTAAGGAGGATAAATAACTAAAATTATATTACTATTAATACTTTTATATTACATTATGTATTTTAACTATCATATCATTTACCATATAAATTTCACTATTCCAATATTGTACTTTAATATATTGATATGGAGATATCACGTTTATATATTTGTTTATATTGAATTATTTATTTTAAACATTGTTCTATTTGTTATTTTAATTTTAGCATCATATTCTAAGATATTTTAACTACTTATATTTATTGGCATAATAAAATACGATGTCTACTATAAATATTTCATTTTTATATTATTTTAAATCTGATTAAATATGTTTAAAAGTATAATATAATATCAATAGAATACACAATATGAAAACAAATCAATAATAAGTTAAATAATTTTTAAAAAAATCAAATTTTAATATTTTAAAATTGAAATTAGAAATATCCAAATTTTCTTTTTGCCAATAAATTAAGGACTAAGATTATACAAAACATATTATATACATACATATATATATAAGCAATATAGTAACACACACACACACACATATATATATATATATATATATATGGTTACTGTGTATTATGTATTTCTTTATTTGACTGAATACTCAAAATATATAAAAAAATTAACAAAATAATAAATTGCAAAAGTAAACAGTGAATGTACCTTACAAAGAAAGATTCCTCAATCTCTGTAACCTTGGTAGCATCTGTCCATTGTAAATGTTGTGTGGTTGTGTAACAGTATGGATTAAATTGCTGCACTTATATATTATGATGAAGTTTAGGTTCAGGCATTGTTTATTTGCAATAAAATTAACAATAACTGTAATAATTAAATGTCATCAATAATGTTCAAGTTTTGATAACATGGATTTGTGAAAAGAAGGAAGAGATTAAAAAAAGTTATGTCATTGACCATTAACACTTTGTATTATGATACTTAAGTTAGGGTCCTAGACAAAGAATGCATCAGAACAGTTATGTTGTCTTTATGCATTCTCACTGCCTATCAAGACACTCCAACAATATTATGATAAAAAAACAACTTTAAACCATGATGTTTGACAACATAATAGTTCTTTTTATAAGGTTAAGGATATAATCAGGAACATAATTGTTCGATGATATAAATTACAGTGGCAAATCTGTGTAATATAAGAACACAGAAGTAATTAAAGGCACAGGGCAATATGAATTAAAGAATATAATAAAATATAAACTTCTAACTGTTTTTACTGGTCTGAAACTGAATTTTCTACTATGATAATAATAAAAAGTTATTATACTCAACACGCTGACGAATTTTAAAATATAATATTAAGAAAATGCAAAAAAAAAAAAAAAAGGTAAATTCGTCGGTGAAACAAATACCTAAATATTGGCACAGTAACTGTAGTCAATCATAGTCTATAGGAGGTATAAGAAGCGAGATAGATGCTTGACCTGCAAAATAAATATTAATCAGAAATTACGTATAAAACCTCAACTTTCTTGCAATCTTCTAAAGTCTAACATTTTTAATTTAATTTTTTAAGCCTACTAAAAGAATAGATGATTTTAGTGACAGTATTTGTCTTGAAACTATAAGAAGTTATAAACAGTATTATATTAATACTCTATCCAGTTACTCTTTTTTAAGGGAAATTCAATGTTTTTTTAGATATTGAAAAATAGAATACAAAATTTAACTGATATGTGTCAGCAACATGTTTTTCTTGCTACCTCAATCTCAAGCACAATTTGATCAATGCTTCCACACAAAAAACTAAGAATTTATGTCATAGTTAACATAAAAGATATGTCATTTGAGTTATAAAGGCTTGCAAACATTATTATATAAGCATATGTTACATGGTCTTCTTCAACTCTATCTGTTCAAGTGTACTTACACACCCATTGTATTAGAGAATATACAGTGTTTTGATTTTAAAGAACAATAATAGAAGCGAACAGATAGTTAGAGATCACTGTTATATATATATATATATATATATATAATCTAATTCTCCAACATCTAAAAGCAATAGAAGGCACATTATGTTATTTATTACAATATAAAAAAAAAGTGAAAAAGGGCTTTAAATTATTTCAATTTCTTCAAGGCTATGTTTTAGAAAAAAAAACTAAAATGCCTATTAAGTGTTTGAGAATATACAGATAAGGAAAAATCAACTCAAACGAGTTAAACGGTTTTTGCAAACAAAATGGTAAGAAGGCAATTAACTACTGCTTCTACTTAACAACAAAATGATATTGTCAAGAGAAAAAGTAAAACTAAAACTTCATGGTTCTATATATTGATTGGTAAAAAATGTTCTCAATTCCTTTTAATATGTTAAATTGAAATATTTATTTTCTAAATGATCCCAAAACAGTGTCTATCTTTGAAAACAAAGAATATAATATAAAATGAGGTTTTGAGTAATTTAATGCTTTGTTTGGATGAGTAGATGAATTTGGGTGAATTTGAGAAAATGAATTTAAAAATATTTGAGGGAATGAATTGAGTTGTTTGGATTAAGGGATAAATAGTGACATTTGAAAAAAAATTTGTGAAAATTTGTGAGTGATATGATACATGTGATTGATATTTTAGTTTTTTTAAATTAATAAAAGTGTAAGATGACAAATTTACCCTTGTCTTTGCATAAGTGTCCATTAATGAGGGAATATTTTTGTTTTGCACAAGTGTCATCATGTCTTCCTGTGACTTTCTCTGTACATATGTTGACATCTCTTCAGTAAATCATCATTCCATATCCTACCAAATACTCTCGTCCAAACAAATTTAATCTCGTCCAAACAAATTTAATCTTGTAAATCTTTGCATATCCATCTGCGTCTACAGTAAACAACCCAATCCAAACTCTGTGTTAAAGGACATTTGTATGCATAACCCATGTCCATGTTCTGAAAAACGTGTACAACTAAATTTGTAAATACATTATTTGTGGACTTTAGGATTACAATTGCGACCAATGAAAATACCACAAGTTATTTAATTTAATTATTAAAAATATATTGGTGAGTAAATATGTGATACTTAAAGAAGATAAACAAACACTAATATTGGAATGAAAAACAAATAACACCATATTTAGGACGAGATAATGGTTGATGTGCATGAGAATGAAGAAAATAAATAGATGAAGAGAGATATCACTCATGATAGATAATTGAAGAAGGGGAAGATTATTTCAATGAGTGTGAAGAAGAAGTTGGAAGATTAAATTAATTTAGAAATAGACAACTTTTTACTTGGATAAATGATTTGGTTGGTAAAAAATTTTGGTATGAGAATAATTATCTAATTACTGCATATGGTTTATATGAGGATGGAACTTGCATGGCTTTGACCATGGCAAGTGATCATTTTGTTTGGAGGAAATTGTGAAATTTGAAATTGGCCATGGATCATATATATTGTTAAAAGGTACTCTATAAAATATGAAATAGATTATAAAAAAAATTTATGTTTCAGTTGCAAGAATAAACATGGTAAGAATGATTTTTTTGTACATAATGATATAGTTTTACACTAGACGCATGTCAATATTTATTTATGGTTAGTTGAGTAAAAATGTTGATATAGAACAAATAATATAATATGGAAAGAGGGGAGTGAACCTTTGGTTTATAAGTAGTATAAAATCTTGTGTAAAATAAAACAAGCCACAATTTATTTGAATTAAAACATATTTCATAAATGATTTCAAAGGTGTAACAGTGAATAAATATTATTTATGTTTTAATTTAATATATTCAGAAATGTTAGACTTATGTTATTAAAAGATTCAACCTGAACTAGAACTAGAAATAGGATCAATTTATAATATATAGGTAAATGTGTACTCACCAAATTTGTAAGGTAAAATTAGATTTAAAATTTTAAAATAATATCAAAATCATTATCAATTTTGATAAATCTATAATATCATTCATTTATAAGACTCTTACACTATTCATTATTTCTATAACTATCAAATCAAAAATAGATCTTAGACAAAATTAAGTTTTAAAAATATTTAACACTATTTAAATTTACCTGCACAGACATGTGCATTGCATGGCAGCCTAATGCACATCCCATAAAATAATATTTTTATATCAATCATCTTTCCATAGATACAGAAGTTTGAAGTTTAATTAAAAGTAACGGGTTTTAATTATGAGATGTATATAAAAGTTAACTGTCAGCATATAGGTTTGAGAAATTTACAAAAAAAAAAAATTATACTTTTTTAAAGAGAAAATTTGAAAACATTGACATTAAAACCTGTTAATTTTAGAAGATAAATGTCTTGAACACTACGCCTTGTGGGGAGAAAGTAGTAAATGGCAGTGTTTTCCCCGAATTATAGGAATGCTGCAAAAACCACTTTGTGCTCGCCAATGAGCTTAGAAGATAAAGTGAATTTTCATTACACAATTAAGTAGAGACAGAATCTAAATGGAAGGGAATGGAAAGATATGAATAATTTGTTTTCATTTGGTTCGGCCAAAGTTGAAATGAACCAATCTTCACGCGAATGTTGGAAGCTTTTGTTATTACACACTGTGCGACAAAACATTTTGAAATTCAATGAGGCGAGTCTGAAAGTAAGGAAGAAACTGGTTAGTTGGAAGTTCACAACAGGTAAGGGAATAGATCCCGAAATCCCACAGTAACATCATACATAGTGCTGTGTTCCTTTAACCTTTTTATTACCACTTTTAAGGAAGATCTAACATGTTTCGGCCACGTGGAGCCAATCACATCTACTCGTGTTTCTTTTCTTCCCCAGCGACAACGCCTGCCCACAACCATGAACAAGATTAACTAATTAATTATCTCGCTTAATTTAATTTTATTCCTTACTTTTTGTGTTTAATTTAAATAGGACAAATGCATCACCTCCACCACACATATATTGTATTCACTTTGCCCTTACCACCACTTATGCAATCTGCACTAATTATATAAGCACGTTTCAAAATTCTATGTTAATAATATAGTTTAATTTTCATGTAATATTGTATAATTTGCAAAATTGTATTGCATGTGCCTTTTAGGATAATTATTTTAAATTTTAACAAACTTAATTACCATATATTAGTTTATCATAATCAGATTTGTTAAAAATTTATTTTTTCAAAGAATAATATTAGAATCTTAATACTTTTATATAGATTCTTGATTTTAAAAAGGTAATTTGCAAATGTTAATAATTAATAATTAATAATGAACTATATTACTGTTTTTATATATTTAGGTAATTTTATGACGTGTTTGGCGGGTACATTAATAATAAACCAACAATCTCTCTCCTACCAATGAAAAGAGTCTCTGAAAGGGAAAAAAAAAATCAAAATAAATAAGAAAAGAAACATAGAAACTGAAAGAGAGAGAAAGTAGAGAGAGAAAGAGAGCAACTAATAGTGTGGAAGAAACATAGAGGGAGTGTATGTATGTATGCGAGTGAGTGAGTGAGTGAGAGAGAAAGAGAGAGAGAGAGAGAAAATCCGAAGCAGTTTCTCACTCTTTTGATCGGAACCTCTCATTCCAGCCTTCAGATTGAGTCCCTTTTTTCTTCTATTTGGTCCGTACAATGGAGCGGTACGGCCGGACCAGCGAAGGGTCACAGTCTGATCCGTCGCCGGAATGGACCGTGGCCGGCGCCGACGCGGGCATCGAAGGTGACTCTATCCACATTATCTGTTATTCCCTTCACGATTTTCGATTTGCGCAGAATAATGCAGAGTGTGATAATAATGGAAGTAGGTTTGATCTTGATTTCGCCAATAATGCAGAGTCCTCGTGGCAACTCGGATTAGCAGCTGCCGAATCGTACCCTCTGCGTCCCGATGAGGCTGATTGTATCTACTACTTGAGGACTGGATTTTGCGGTTACGGCACACGGTGTCGTTTCAACCATCCTCGTGACCGTGCTGCGGTAATAAATATATATCTTCTTCTTTCTACTTTCTCAGGGTTTTTGTTCGTTGCTTACTCCTGTGCATGTGTGTGTCTCCAATTGCGCCTTTGATCTTGGCTTTGTACAATTCAGTTTGTTCAATTTTACTTCTCTTGTCGGTTAATTGAACTCAGTTGCGCGAGATTTAGGGGTCTGCATTGGACACTGTGATGGAATGAAGTTGGAAATACTTATGCATGTTTTGTTACTTAGGTCATAGGAGCTGCGGCGAGGACTGGAGGGGAGTTTCCGGAGCGCGTGGGGCAGCCTGTGTGCCAGGTTTTTAATATGCCTTTGATAGATTCTGTGCTGCACCTGTATTAAATGGTTGCATTTGATTGGTGATATACTGTAAATGCAATTACTTTATGTTCTACAAAATGACGTGTTCTGGTGTTTTTATTTTTTAAATAAATGTCAAGGTTTGGGTGAAAATTGAAATTGACTTCTATTTCTGTTCTGGTTGTCTTCAATGCTGGTGGCCTTCCTTATGTGTTGGTTGTCTTGTATATGCTCGTGGTTGAACTGCAGTACTATATGAGGACGGGATCATGCAAGTTTGGTGCATCCTGCAAGTACCACCACCCTAGGCAGGCAGCAGGTTCTGCTACCCCTGTGCCACTTAATTATTATGGATATCCAATGCGAGTGGTATGTTTATTGTGTAATATTATATGTTCTTTGTGAATGTTGGGATCATATTTTCTTAGTGAGGATGGAAGTTTGATTCGAACTATTTTTCATAGGGTGAGAAAGAGTGCTCCTATTATGTGAAAACTGGACAGTGCAAATTCGGTGCAACTTGTAAATTCCACCATCCCCAGCCTGCAGGTGTCCAGGTTATCGCACCGTCACCGGTTCCCTCAGTTTCACATCTGCCTGTTCCTGTACCTGTACCTTCACCAGGATATCCAACTGTACAGTCCCAATCTGGACCTTCGCAACAACAATATGGTGTACTTGTTGCAAGGCCACCTATGCTACCCGGCTCAGTAGTTCAGGGTCCGTATGGGCCTATGGTAGTTTCTCCTGCCATGGTCCCCTTTTCAGGTTGGGGTCCTTATCAGGTAGGTCCACTGTGAACTTCTTACTCAAGTTATGTGCACATTTACTGATGCTGGTAGGCACTTGGTGCAGGCTCCTGCAACAACCCCTGTAATTCCATCTAGCACTGCGTCTAATGTTGGTTCAACACAGCTTTATGGGATAACCCCGCTACCTTCGTCGGCAGCTACTTTTACTGGACCTTATCAACCTTCTGGTTCCTCAATTGGTCCTTCAGGTGCTGTTCAGAAGGAGCATCCATTTCCAGAAAGACCTGATCAGCCAGAATGTCATTATTACATGAAAACAGGGGAGTGCAAATTTGGTCCATCTTGCAGATATCATCATCCACCGGACAAGGGTGCACCTAAAGCAAATGTAATCCTTAGTCCTGTGGGTCTCCCTTTGCGTCCGGTAATTTCAACTTCTTTGGTGCTTTATACCGGGTTGGAATTAAAAAAGGATCACGATAGGAACCATTTTTTTGTTCTTATTGCTAGCTATTTTTTAGATGCCTTTCTATTTTCATGCATAATGCATTCTTGTTGGACTACACATTCTTTTGGTCTTTAGAGTCACCTTTTAGGATTTTAGAATTTCTATTTTGTACAACATCCATTATACGTGTGCTTCTGGATCCTTCTTTAGGTTTAGGTTTTGTTAAATTGTTCTGTATCACCGTAATACTTATGATACTTATATCTGAATGCGAACTCCTTTTTCAATTCTGGTTCTATGGATATGATCTTTGACTGGACAGGGAATATTTTCCTTGTACAAACTCTTGAATGATTGAAACTTTTTGCACTCATCTTTAAATTTGTATGTAGTAAAACATAATACTTATAACCGACATTATGCAATACTTCTCTGATTAGTCTCTCTTGCTGAGTTACTTGTCCTTGAAGAATGGACGAGCCAAAAACCTACTGACACCTTGCTCTATAAAATTTTTATTTCATCTAAAGAGAGTGGGCAGCAAGGATCAAATCTGTATGCACTCATATTCTCCGTAGCTTGTTGTCTCAATAACCAGCTAATCCATGATCTCATATTAATATAAATGCCCAAATTGTTTCTTATTAATAGGTTCGATTATTTTGTTTATAGTTTTATTGAATTTCAAATGTAGTCCTTGAACTTAAAATTTCAGAATAGGTTCTTGATTTTCCGCTGGTTGCCGGCATTTATATTCTGTTTGTGGATCTTTTTTTGTCATGTACAAGCCATTTTGCCGTTACAACTGATATAGCTTTCAGGGACACCAAGTACAAAATTTTATAATTAGGAATTTAGGAGGGATCCAGTTAAAAACTTAAAATTATGGGAAACTATTTGAAAAATCTATAAAATTATTGGAACTTATAATGTATTATAACCTTATTAATAAGGTTATATTTCTAACAACCGTTACCCAATTTTTTGGTTTTTATATCTATTTTTCAATGAACATCATAATTTTAAACCCCCTTTTTATTTAGTTTATATAACATCACGTTCTTTTCAGCTACTTGTTCGACATCGTGTTTCTAAATGCACCATAGTTTATTAAACCTTATGCATCGCCATGACATCATTGTTTTCATTGTCTAATTTATATGCCACGTGTTATTTCCTACTTATTTTCACTCTTATGGGATGTTTATTATTTACCTTCAATGAAGCTATGGTTCAGTCTATTGGAGCATTCCATATTATTTTCCTTGTTTGTATTCTTGAAATTTATCTATATTATGAAATGTCCTTCTAATATGAAGTTGTGATTAAGACCATAAGAGTTTTGTGTGGGTTTTTGGCTTTGTATGGATTTGGTTGACAATGTTTGTATTTTCCTTTAATTTTTGTCGGTGCCACGAATTTCTGGTTTCTGTGTTTAGTGAGCTGTGCATAAGTGTACATGTGCTCTGTTATCTGTTGTTCTCCTTAGAGCTATGTTCTCATGCTAGCTTGAGGTGTTCAACCTTATTTTTATTAGTAATTTCATATTTCCTTCTTGTGATTTTGGATTAGGGGCGCTTTCTATTTTCAGTGTACTAACGGATGTTGATGTTTCATGGTATGCTTCCTCGTGTTATTTTACGAGATCATTTCCAGTCTTCGTAGGCTAGACGTTAATGATCTTTTTGGCTATTATTTCTCTGTCCGTATTGCTGTAGCATTTTATTTTGTTCTCTGGACTGTGGTTGAAGAATAGACGTGTATTTGTTTTTACTCATTATGACTTTATTTGCTTAAAGAACTGTTTATGCAATGATAAATCTGCCTATTCTAACTTTTAAATTATCTGTCTGCATTCATAAATTCTTATTTGTTCAACTTTGTGTTTGATAATCAGGGGGCGCAGCCTTGCACTTATTATACCCAGCGTGGAGTTTGCAAATTTGGTTCTGCATGCAAATTTGATCATCCTATGGGATCACTTAGTTATAGTCCATCTGCCTCTTCCCTGGCCGACATGCCAGTTGCACCTTATCCTGTGGGTTCCTCAATTGGTACTCTTGCTCCGTCATCTTCTTCGTCAGAGTCGCGGCCTGAACTTGGTGCAGGAGTCAGCAAGGAGTCCGTTTCATCCAGAATGTCTTCAATGAGCACATCAACCGGATCAGTTGGTTTGACCTTGTCAACCGTTGGACACATTTCTCATTCAAGCACCCAACCATCTGCTCAAAGTTCCAGTTCTTCAGCAACTTCCAGTGCTACCACAAGTAGCACTGTCTCTCACACCTCAAGCTAAGCAATGTGAATGAATTCCTCATTATTACTCCTTTTTATCTCAATTTTTCAACCGGCCATCAGTACTCAAGGAGGTCCCCAAATAGGTTTTATTTTTCAATTATTCCAGTTCCACATTCAGGTCTAGCACACTTTGCACCAATTGTCTGTGTTCATATAATCTTTCTGTGGCCATCCTTTTTATCTTGAATAAACCATGGCCAACCTTGAGAATTTTAGCAACCCATACACGCACCCTGCTTTTGGATAACTTCAAAAGCATCTGCAACTCCATTATGCACATGTCCATCCACATCTCCAATTTTAGTAGTTTCTGGTGCTTATTTATGCTTCAATCTTTTTTTATGAGAAAAAATTTATGCCCGGAGTTTCATTGACCATGTGTAATCTCTCTTCACATGAACCCCTTTTGCATTTGGGAATACATCTAAATCCTTTCCTGGAATGTCCTGTTTGCCACTGTTCCCCACTTATCCAAGGTTTGACGTGAAGAGCAGTAATCAGGAGACTACGATGAGGCTTCACATTGCTATCTTTTATGGTTTTAGATACGCGGTGATGTTGTGACAAGTAAAATGCTTGACTTGGTACTTACGTTTATTACAGCATACATATATGAAGAAAGACATTTAAATTAACACATCTGAAAGTCTAATAATCTTTTATTTCACTTTTCTTTTTAATTCTTTTCGTCGCCCCTCCCTCATTATATTCGGATACGTTTGTTGTAAGATGGTTGTACTGAAAATTAGAATACACTTTATTTGAGGTACCCAGCGCAGCATGCAACAGAACGAACAACCCAAAGCAGAGCCCAATGTAAGCTAAACGTGTTCTTATTTCTTTGCCGCTTTAAAGTTGAAGGCCAGGTGTATTGCACCTCACCCGACCAACCAAACCCACGTGGCACTAGAAAAGACTTAACTAAACAACCTTAAAAATGAAACATGAAACTGCTTTCTTCGGAGTTTATTTTCCTGTCTAAAAGGAGTTTCTGTTTTTCTTTTATACGTACAAGCCCCGTGTCGAGTTGTAGTTAACGGTTGATGCGGTTGGTAAAAGCTATGCGGTGAGCCTCTGAACTACAGTTAATCTCTCGTCCAATTATTTATGCTTTAGAAAACTGTTACATGTTTTTCCATTTTTTTAGATTTACCAAACTCGGTTTTTCTTTTCATCAACTATGCAGGAGAACTGACAAGATGAAAATTAAGAGTCAAATTAGAATAATTTTGAAAGAGGACTTAAAAAGTATATTTTATGGCCCTTTTTAGGGTTCTTATCAATACAAATATTATACATATTCTGAGTTCTTCGCACTTGAGTCCAATAAAATTGAAAGAAGTTTTTTTTTATATATATAATTTTTTCTCTGCTCATTCTCGAATCATCCTTGTTGAGTTGTTCTTGCATTCTATTTTTCATCATGTTAAATGGTTTTTTGGTATTTTGTTATGCAGGAAAAAGTTCCATCCTTCTCTCTCTTTTATACGTTCAATCTATAATGTGCTGTTGTTTGATAGATGTGATGATAAATATATGCACATTGTCTTGTATTTTGATGAAGTATGTTTTTCCTTTATATCTAAAGCTCTTGTATCAAAGCTTCAACTGGAGCTCTCTTAATACCCTCGTATATTTCGGTCGAACCATTAATGTTTTGAACGATTTAAAGGAACAATATGCTTTGCATCGCTCCACTTCTAAGAAGAGGTTTACAACCTCAAAACAGGATTTAAAACAATGAACTTGATATGAGGAACTTGATAATTATGTGCATATTCATGTGCAATTAAGAGTTATCATCAACATGATCTAGTAATTCGCTTCAGTTCTCAAGTCCTACTCATAAATCCTCTACCTATCATCAGTCGAATCTTCTCCATTAATTCAATATGAAGACAACAAATCCCAGTAGAAGAGCCAAAACACTTTTGTCATCATCGTAGAGAAGTGTTCTTCGTCGTTATCTTGTGGAAGAAAACAGAGGTTGTTGGGTCCACATATACTACACAAAGGGAAGTAGATAACAGCATCAACAAAGTCACGGGGATTTCTTTTTGTCCCCGTGCTTTCCTTGTCCAACCCCTAAATGTAAAAAAGCCAAATTTCCCCCTGTTGTATTAAATGGAGAGTAAGAAATATTTGTGGATTTTGTAGTGTTATGTTCTTGTGTTGTATTGCATCACACTTGAAGTATTTGATTTGTGCTCTTTGTTGTCAATGGTTGAGGGGTTGAGCAGATTTTTGGCAAGATTAAGAATGAGTGTGAAGTATTGATGCTCTTTGTTGTCAATGGTTGAGGGGTTCAGTAGATTTTGACAAGATTAAGATTGAGCCGAAATGAGGATGGTCATGCTTTAAGGTATGTAAGAGATTTAGGTTTACAAGTTCTTTTTAAATTAATTATTGTGTAATCCGGAAACTAAATTTAACTTTCGAACTACATAATTTAAAAATCAATATTGTGCTATGTTTTTGTTATTTTTTTTTCTAATCCATATTTACATATATTTAATTGCAGCACAATATTAAATTGTTACATTCTTTTGTGACTATTTTGCTAGTGGTTATTTTTAATATAAATGGTTTCCAAATTTTGGAGTAAATATTAAATGAAGTATATGTTGTTTAATATTGATGAAATGTTTGATATATAAAATTTGATGCAATAAAAGACAAATTGATTGAAGGAGATTGTATGCAAGATTTCATATGATGGGGTAAGTAAAATATATGTTAAGATTTGTGTAAAATGTATGACAAGTGACACATGTTTATCTTGAAATGTATTTGTGTAGGGTATTTGAAACACAAAATGACTTTCTTAAATGAGTGTAAGTGATAATATTTGAATTTGTAATTGTGATATTAAGATTTGATATAACAAATGAAAAATAAGAAAGAAAAACAAATGTCTTACAGGAGGTAAAAGAGGTCTTGTTAGGATGTGATAAATATAAGAGATAAAAACATGAGTTTGTTGATATATTAATATGTCATTTATATATTAGCATATTAAAATATAATGAAAATTTCATAACGATTGAGATGACTAAAAGTTTAATAAAATCAACTAATATTTTACTTATTTTAAAAGACAAAAAATAGAAATATGACCGGTATAAAACAAGTGTATATTGTTAATGAGAAATGTTTAGAATGTTACAAATATATTTATTAGGATAGATTTGACAAGTTCTTAGAAATGTTCCAAATATTTTTTGGATAAAGATTGATTCAATGAAATTACTGCATACATTTAATATTATATTATTGATTTAACACTATTATGGATGAACAACAAACATGAAATCAATTAATGATAAAATTATGATTTTTTTATTAGTGGAATTAGTTCCTATTTGAATTATACTCATTAATGGAAAAAAGAGAAACTTTATGCATCTATGTTTTAAAAAAGTAAATGATAATTACACAAAAGATTAAGGATGAGAAAATAAGTCATTATGGTCTATTTTGACTTGACTCTCATAGTTAGGTAATTTATTTTGAAATTTTATTTTTGTTTTATTATATATTTATATTAAAAAGATTATTATTGTAATATCCCATATTTTTCATATAATAAGAATTTTATTGCATAAATTTATATAATAAACTTGGATATAAAAATTCATATGTTCATAATGTATTTCAAAATATATTTCTTCACATAAGATTTAATAAAAACATATTCGTAAAATAAAACTTCTCCAACAATTTACCGGAGACTCACACCACCTGTCAAATTCTATGCTCACGTGTAATATATACTATCATTGCAGTTTAAAAAAAAAACAAAACAAACAACACCCAAAAAGAAGGGTAAGCTAAAGAGTTTTCAAGAAATATATATTTTCATAAATTGGATTTCTATCTCAACAAAACAACAACAATTCAATCTTTCATAATTCGTCTCACATCATACATACATTGACTCACAAACAAAGACACTAAACTCTCTACTTCCGGAAGACTCGTGCATTGAGTTAGACTCAAAGGTGTGCACCTGTCATATACCACCCAACCGTTTTGATTGGGCTCATATTTCAAACCTTAAAACAGTCTATTCGGATCGGGCTCATATTTCAAACCTCGCACAGGGTTAATCCATATGTCCTATTCCGATCGGACTCATATTTTAAACCTCGGACAAGACCATATGAACCTCCTTCGACTCTTCACCAACTGGTAATCTTCATCCATGTGAATCCAATGTAGCAGTAAAGTCAGGATACCTCTTTAGAATCCCCAAACAATGCACATCCTAATAATCTCAATACGGGAATCTCCTTTCCTGAAGATACTATGTCTGGATCATTCACAAACATTGATACTACATAATACAATACATAAACATTCATCCAATTCATTAATAAACAAATAATTACAATATTTATAAAAAATAATCAAACTAGCTTCCCTTACCAAATATCATCATTCTAGATAAATTTCTGTTTCAAAGAAGACAAACATTTATAAAAAAAATATGCAACTAGCTTCCCTTACCAAATATCATCATTCTAGATAAATTTCTGTTTCAAATGAGACAAACATTTATAAAAAAAAATATGCAACTATCTTCCCCTTACCTCTATAGGGTAGAGATACTCAAAAATCCTAAAATCACGGACAATTTAACCCTGTTCAAGGATCTGATCAGACACTCTTGATCTACTCAACGCTAGGAATCTAAGGATGTTCTCTGATTATCAATCTGATAACCTATAAGATCACAAATCTAGAGAGAAGGTAGAAAACTTTAAAAAAATTATTTGAGAGATGGTAGTTTTCATAAAAATGAAATTGTATATGTTCTTAAAGAAAGAAAAAAGGAGAGATTTGGTAGTTTTTATAAACAGAATATCTTTTTAGAGATAATTGGTAGTTTTTATTAGAATAAAACATAATATTTTATTAGAGAGAGTTAGTAATTTTATAAACAGAATATCTTGTTAGAGATAATTGGTGGTTCTAATAAAAATAAAATCTGAATAATTAATTTCTATTTTTTTAAACAATTTTTATTTTTTCTGTTAAAAATATTCGGGTATTATCTTATTTATTCCTAAAACTAATTCCAGGTTAGTTTTTATTCTATGACTATTTTTGAGAGTATTACAATTATCTTTATAGGTTAAATCACTTCATTATAAATAATAATTAAAACTTAATTTATAAATGTTAATTATTTAAGTTACAAGTATATTCTTTAAATAATATAATATAAAAAATTAGTCTTTTAAATTATTTTTTTATTTATAATTTTAATTATAACATAACTAAAATGACGGTTAGTATATTATTGGACTAAAAAATACCATCATAGCCCACTAAATTGTGACGGGAGGAGTTTATCAAACCTAATATATTTTGTCTTTTTCAGTAAAGATGTGTAATTTGGAGTATAGTGTGTTATTTAAAAATTAGTGATTTGTAGTTTGTACAATTGAAAGTGTGTAAAATCACTTTTAATATTTGAATATTTTTTTTAATTTTAGAATATAATTAAAAATAAAGTAAAAATATGAAATTTATATTCCAAATAGAAAGTTCTTTATTATGAATTACTTAATAACAACGAGCATCAAAATTTATAAAATGTTCTTTTAATTATTATTTTTTCTTGAAACTAATTTATATCAATTCGACCATTGGTTAAAAATTCTGATAAAGTGTATCAAATTTGAAAAAAAAAAGAATATAAACTAAAATGTTAAAAAAATGTCATCATACTATATCTTAATGTAACGTTATTGAATATATAAATAAATAATTATTACTAAGTATTATATGTTATTATCAAAATATACATAATTATTTTCAAAATATCATGTTTTAAAAGTTGACTCAGATGAAAATTACATATGATCAATAAAACATAATGATGTAGGTTCTTTTTATAGGACCTATTAGAAAACATATAAAGAAAGTTGCTCCATTACAGAGATAAAATGTTTCGAGGTGTTTGTATTGAGAAGAGTAAAAATGAATGACGTATATAAGGGGATTCCATTAGAAAAAGTTGTTCCAATGTGAATGCTCTTGGGTTATACAAGTTAAACCACTAAAAGAAATATCTATTCAAAGCTGTTATTTAGTATTAGTAAAGTTTTGTACCAAAAAAAAAACACTTTTATAGTCCTGACCATAAATTCTTTCAGAAAAAAAAAAGTTTTTATATTAATATTTTTAAAGCAAAATGTTTTATGTTTGAATGTGTTTGTTATAGGAACATTTTAATAATAAACTTTATAATTTTGTTTCTATAGCAGAAAAAATCACATTAAATTATTTTAACTTCAAATAAAATTAAAATTAGAAGGGTTGTGTAACAGTCCAAAAATTCTATAACTTTTGTCTGTTATCGAGTATTAACATGTATTTAAAGTTTAAAGTACTACAAAAAATGTTCAGATACATAGAGTTATGTATAACTATTCACATGACAAAAGGAAAATCATCTCAAGGTTATAGAGTCTTTAACTACAACAAAAACATATATACAAGACAAAAGGAGATCGATTTAAGAGTATATCATCTTTAAGGTGCTCCTAAATCTGCATCTGCACCTGCTCATGTACATAGTACAATCATCGCAGTTTACAAAACAACAAGAAAAGCAAGGGTAAGCTAGCGAAATAATGTTTTTAGCTTATAAGAGTAAAAAGAATTGAAGTGATTAGATTTACAAATGCAAATATGAATTCTTAAGTCGAATAAAACTAAGTTTAACATTCAATCACAAACTTTCATACTTTATTCCAAATTCATTAACCTCATAATGATCCA
>Ga0209700_100232_pt1 | contig 94939 bp, 36 predicted proteins | sample SiratroredBW_FD_187528 | JGI IMG/M metagenome (GOLD analysis project Ga0209700, IMG submission 187528) | Root nodule microbial communities of legume samples collected from California, USA - Siratro red BW (SPAdes) (version 2) | ecosystem: Host-associated > Plants > Roots > Nodule | place: USA...
AATAATAAAAATAATAATAATAATAATAATAATAATAATAATAATAATAATAATAATAATAATAATAATAATAATAATAATAATAATGATATAATTTCCATTTTTTTTTCTCTCCAAATGTTTTAAAAGTGTTGGAAAAACATGGCCTTAGAAGTAGGAAGCAATAAATGAAAGGATTGGGTAGCTTTAGGTGGGAGTATTAAAGAAAGGAAGAAGATAGAATGGGATCTGAAATGACTTTATCAGCATGGAACTTAAGCCCTTATTGTCGCAGTACTCCCAACATCGCACGCTCTTACCTTTCCCACCTTCCCACCATCACATACTTCTTATATAATATGCAGATTTATGTACTACAGTTTTTTCTGCATTGGATGATAATTAATTTCCACTATTATAATGAGGCTAAAACGTTTTATCTTCTTCTACTCAATCCATAATTTTTATTCGCCCACATATTTCAATTTTTTTTTATTAGACAGGTTATTAGTTGACTCTTTGAATTCACTTGACTCTAATGCACATGCAATATATTAGTGATGCTATAAATAGGGATGACAAGGATGAATACAATTTCCATTATATCTAGTTGTTTTTAAAACTAAACATTCATATTGATCTTTATATTTAATACTTAATGGGAATAAATTTTTCTATTTCATTATTGTTAACATGGTAATAATAGATATTTTTGTACTCATATTTATCCAAATATTCATTAGGTATCATGCAGAGAGGATACGAAGATGATGACCAGATGAATAAGTATATATTTATTTTTTTTCTCATAGTTGATTTAAAAAGTTGAGTATTGTTAATATATTCATATCACCTACAAGAAAAATGAATATTTAATATTCATCAAAATTGACTTTAAGAAATACAAGTTGATAATAATTAGATAATTAGTATAATAACATTAGATTTGTTTTCCAGATAAACAGTCTAAAGTCTTGGAAGCTAACTCACTCACCAGCCCTAACTTTTGAGGAAAGACTTTAAGTAGCATCAACTAAACCAACACAATTTTGTAACTAATTATTAAGTTGATTTTTAATTTCTAAAACCTTTGATATGGTAAGTATTCTTAATATATTTTAAATTATTTTATACTTTACTAAATATAATATAATTATGATAGAAAACTAGCATAATGTAGTAGACAGTTTTACTTCACCATTTATTAGTGCAAAGTATTTTGATGTGTGAATTCTCAAATTAACATAAATGCGATAAATAATTTCTAACTCATATTTTCATACCAGCAAACAAATCATTCTTACAATGTTAAATACAAGGAATATATTAATCTTCAAATCAATTAAAGACAAAAATAATTCATATTAAAATATGATCAAGATATATTCATTTGTCATGCACTTGCATTATTTTTTTAGTTTTATAGCTGAAAGGCATGAAGGAAATCTGACTCTCTATGCAAAGACTTCGTACGAACAATGTAAATTAAGGATATATTTGTTCAAATTTTAAAAGATTACAATAATAAACACATAAAGATTACGAGTATGTTTGGTAAGACCAACAAACTAGCTACTAGCATACTTGACTAATTTATAAACTATTTTGACAGAGTCAAAATAATATTTGATAAATACCTTAAAGTAGCTTATTTTAGGAATTTCTAATTTATAAATTACAAACTACTTTAGTGTAATTTATTTAATTTATTTCATTACTCTCCTTTATATTTTAATACATTTTCTTATTGTCCTTTGTTTTTGTTTCCCTATTATTGTTTATTTCAATTTTATAAAGACAAAAAAATCTAACATTATAAACTGGATTTCATAAAATAAAAATGGTTAAAAAAAAATCAATGTAATAATAATTTAAATTGATAAAGAAAAAAAGTAAATTTATGATAATAAATAAAATTAAATTTGATTAATATTTATTACACCAACTCTTTTAAATAAAACGACTTGTACAAATAAAAAAAAATCTATACAACTTTTAAAAAAAGTATTAGAAGTACTAAAAAGTTTAATAACATTTTAATTATTTAAAAAAAATCTAAAATTACAATTACATAATTAATAATATACTTTTATTTAAAAAAACACAAACTTTATTTATATAATAAAAATTATATCATGTTTTATTGTTTTATGTCATTTTATATTTATTAACTATTTCATCATTGAGTTTACCAAACACTTTTAATCCAATAAGTTAGCTTATTAACTCAGAATTTACAAATTACAAGTCTATCAACTAAACTATTTTATCATTTACCAGTCAGCTATTTTTTTTCAGAAAAATATATCTCTTGGAAATTACACAATAAGGGTCATGAAAATATATAAGATAATTTATTAGATGATCAAAGACATATAAAATCATAAGAATTTGATATAATTCTTTATTATAAATTAGAAATTTATCGACTAGAAACTAGTTTATCATTTACCAATTAGTTTAAATAGACGCTATATCTCTTAGAAATTAATAATAACTGTCATGAAAACATATATAAATTACCCTTTTGGCTTGCTTAATTAAACACGAAAGTCTGTCAAAAAAGCTTGTACTCACAAAATTATAATTATAGCGACATTTTTTTGTCTATCACTTTGTAGTGATATTTTTTATACTGATGTCAATAGTTTGACCTTTTTATTTTTACATATACTCTTAGTAGAGGGTGTGATAGTTGAATTAAATAATAAAGAAATTATAATATCTTACATGTTCTCTTCTAAATTTTCTAATACTCTATGAAGAGAGCATGAAATGAAAAAAATAAAATAAAAATATACCTAACCTTTAAAAATTAAATATACTTAATACTTTTTGATACAATAATAAGTAGAGAGATCAGTGAAGATATTTAATAAAAATCCAAAGTTATTAAAACAATTGAAATTAATGTATATCACTGTAGCTGAGAGAACCTCTGCACAATCACCCTGCATTGATAAGTGCGTTTACTACTAATTAATAAAATTCCCTGTTTGCGAATTAGTTAGGTTTGCATAACAAATAGAGTTTTCATGCAAATAACAGAAAATTATCCATCACCACACCTTTTAGGATAAAAACTGTAATGTTTAATACGAAAGAAAAAGAGTAAAAATAAATATAAAACTAATAAGATCCAATATTCACTTATTTTTACTTATTTAATCATTTCTCTCTCTTTTTTTTAACAAAACATTTTTAACTCTCTTTTTCATAAACCCTAAAGCACTTTATTTTTCTCCTTATTTTGAATCATTCACTTATTGCCTTCCATATATTCTACCTTTCTTCTTCAACCAAATGGATCATATATGAAAGCTTTGGTTGGGCATGTCGACTTCATTCCAGGCTAAGATGAAAGCACCTGGCTAATGTTAGGTAATGTCAGAAAGCCACTCATCATTGCATAATCATAATAATTTTCATCACAAATGTCCAACCAATTAAAATTGACTACATTTCTTTTCCTATCTTTTCAATGCTTCAAATAAAAAATTATTTCCTAATGTCTTTTTAATGTTCAAATCATATCACCTGTTCACCAATAATGGTTACAATGATGATATATACAACTTGCACATCTACATCTTTTATATTTATATATTATTCTATGAGAATCACATATCATTGTTTGAACATTTCAGAGATAAATAAAAGTATTTTTAAAAATTTAAGATTAAGATTTGAAATCAATTTTTAGAGAAATTAAATTAGAGAATTTTTAAATTATTTATGCACTAATCTTAATTTATGAGTCAAATTAATTTATTGTATTTTCTTTATAAATATTAATTAAGAAGAATATTCAAAGCAGGACATTCCTTTAATTGTAAAAGTTATTGACATTAAATGTAAGTGCTTTTCCAAACATATATAGTTTTTTTTTTCTCTCTCTCTCTATCTTATGGAAGATCAATTATTTGATTGAAGAATATGTTTAGAGAACATATTGTTGAAGAACACCTTTTATTAACATTTTTTTAGACATTGGTTCCTTTTATTAATAAATTTTAAGATTGTTTTTCTTGAAAAGTAATATGTTAGGTATAAATAAATAAATAAATTAAGAACCATATAATTAGTGATAAAAACTAACACACCTAATAATGGATTTCTAGTTCATTTTTATCGAAATAATTTTTACGAATAAGTCCACTACAAAGTGTCTCGTTGTCATTCTAATATTATTTAATTCTTTGAATCACGTTTAAGAAAATCCTCTTAAAAAAATTCTCCCTTAGAACTTTATATAAAGAATGATAAAGAGCATTGAAAATAAAAATTTATAAATTAAAATATAGTTTTTAAATGACATTACACTCCAATGATCACAATTTTTTTTTTTTTTTTGTCTTCTCTACTTTTAATCACTTATAATACTATTCTTTTTATTTTTTATTTATTCATTGATTAATCATTTTGAATATTGTTAATGATTATGCATGTGGTTGGTATTTACTATTATTGTTTACGTATACCCTATGCGATATATTATTATTTGTAGGTGTGTATGTTATTACAATGAAAAATGGTAATTTCTTGCTTTGTTTGCAAGGTATGTTTGGAGATACTCAAATCAACATGCCATTGATTCTTACTTAGAAAGAGGATGATTCATAATTTTCTTCCTCAATATGAAGAAAAGTCATTGAAGACTAACAATCTTCATTGGAAACAGGTTTATTATTTAACATCATTATTCAGCAATTAAAATATATTATTTATTCATAACAACATCATGTTTAATACACTATATATACTAATTCAAATTTATTAAAAACTGTAAGATTTTGTGGATTTCGTAATTTATTTAACGAAAATTTTTCTTAATTTTATAATTCTTTTAAAATTTAACCAAAAATATGCATTAAAAAAGGGATAAGAATATAGGTAATTTGATTTTAAATAATAAAAGAGACATAAAGTAAAAATAAGAGTATAAGGCTGTTTGATTTGAAAGGGAATATAAGAATTTTTTAGAATAAAAATACTCTTTTATACTAGCAACACTAATTAATTAGGATTTTTTTTACACGTACGCTGTAAAGATAAATGCTTATGTTTATTATTTATTTAAGAAAAATTGATTATGTTTACATAAACAATGAATTTCACATTTTTAAACATTAAATTTTATTTCGTGTGCATAATGACACAAACACTCTCACAAAAAAGAGGGAATATAAAACAGATAATCTTTTGAAGCAATACCAATTTTCTCTTACTTTCTTCCCATTTTAATGGGCAGATTCATGTAGTTGTAAAATTTTCGCTTAAATATATTTTTTTATTTATTTATTTTTTTAAATTTACTTTTTAATATATTCTTTTAAAACTTATCATGTCGTTTTAAAATTTTGACTTAAAGATACTTTTTATCTGACAAATTATCAAAATTTATTTTTATTGATATTTTTTAAACTTTGTCATTCCTAATAAATATTTTTTATTTTTGATCTAAAAATGTTATTTAAAAGACTTTATTTTATTATTTAAAATGTTATTTTAAGTACTTTTGGCAAAAAAATTATAAAAATGAAATTTTTATATAAAAAAATAGGAATCACAAAAGAAAAAGAAATTTATAAGAAAAAAAATAAACTTATTTTTTTAAATCTATTTCATGCTAATCAACATTTCCACCTTATGCTTTTCTTTCATTTTTTTTTCTCCCTATTATATTTTATCACTACCAAACAAAACATAATAAGTTGACTGTACCTTATTGGGCCAATATGTCAAGTATATGGCTTTTAGTGTTGACTAATCTCATGATAGGTGATTTGGTTTTTGGAAAAACAATATCCCTATAATTAATAACATGTTACCCTTTTCTCTCAGGTATTAATTAAGAACCAAATCCAAGATGCAACCATGATTAGAACTGATGAAATTATAGTTAATTATACTAAATCTTGAAACTATAAGATTGCTTGTTCCATTACATCACATCCACATGTCATCACCTTAGTTTGATTAGCTTTCGTCACAATTCCTCTATTAATACACATCATTCCAACAACAAAACCCTCTTTCCAAGTTTTAATAGAATTTCCCACTAAAAACTCAACTTTATAATTATTAATTAAATTAAAATAATTGGCTAAATTATAATAATTCAGTATTAAATCATCTACGTACTACCACAAGTCATTAGGAGTGTTTCCTATGTACTAAATCTTAACGATAAACAAAATTAACTAAAATACATTAAGTCATAACATTTTAATATTAGTTTGAGCACTGTAGTAATTAATATTGCTTAGAGTTACGAAGTGCTTATTTTGAGGTATTTATTTCTGTTTTATGTGTAAAGTTCTTTGAAAATATCACAATCAATTTAAATTTTCAAAATGCTATCGAAATTCAAAGAACAAAAACAGGAAGTACAAGGAAATGCTAATAAATAGATCATAAAATCTCTTTACTTCTTATCTTAGGAAAAAATTGATTTATTCTTAAAATGAATAATACTAAATATGTTTTTTATACAGTATACCAAACGTGAATGTAATAAATAATTTCACAACATTTAAAATATTTTATTTCATTATTTAATATTATTTTATTTAAGATTATTTGTATATTAAATGTTTTAAATTTTTATCTTGTATTTTACTTTATTTTTTTTTTATACCAAAAAATTAATTTTTTTATACTTTATATGTCCGTAGCAATGTTTTTATCATCAAACTTTATTTTATTTTTAGACCAAAAAATTAAATTCTTTTTATATTTTATATGTCCGTAGCAAATTTTTATCATAAAATGATCATAATGAATGGATATTTAAATATGAAAATTTATATACAAGATCGACATATCAATTCACATGTTTCTAACAAAAATTTATTGTCTTGTTTTACTTTATTTCATTTATGTGAATCATAAGTTTTACGCAGGCTATTCTATATTTAAGAAGATTAGCAAAGAGTAAGAATGAGAAACTTTCTTTGGTACTTTATTTTATTTTATTTTTTTTTGAAATTGCTCATGACTACGTAAGAGTAGTTTTTTCTATTTTAAGATTGAGGTTTAGACCTTGACGTGTATTGAAGTTTAATTGAATTTTTTATTATTTGTTTAGATTTATTTTTTTATTTATTTTTTAATTATCATCATCTTTGTGATAATATTTTTTTTTTTCATTCTTATCAATGCTTTAAAAGATCAAGAGGTGAACCTAAACCTTATAAGAAAGAGACTTAGATTTGAACTTATCAAAATAGATTTAATCATTTAAGGAGTTAATAAATTAACACAAAATTTAATAAGGTTAGTCACCACAAGAATATGATTCAATTTAATTGAATACATCTTCATGTCTTGAGAGGGGATTAGGTGACCTTAGGTTAATTCATCTTCAAAGAGAAAAAAAAAACATGTAAAAGAATAAAAAAATTAATTGAAAAGTGTATTCCATCATTTATGGTGAATAGAATTTTACGTGTTAAATTATTAAATTACGAAGATTTTGAGTTTTGAATATGAATTTTGATGAGAATAGTTCATTTTCTATAGTTATTATGGATTGATTTATGAAGTTAATGAAAGTGAAAGTTATATTTAAGTGTTATAGTAATTCTTATCATTTTAAGTTTGTATAAAAGTTTAAAATTATCTTATTAATTTTTGATAAAGTTTTGAACAAATTCAATTTTGCTGCATAAAAGTTGATTTTTTATACTCAAGCAAAAAATATAACAGGAAATTAACGTTTGCTTTTACCTCCATATTCGTTGAAGTAAAAGATTTTTGCTCAAGCAAAAAAAATGAAGTAGGAAATCAGTCTTGCTCTCATTCCTATTTTATTCAAGTAAAAATAGAACATAAATTTTAATCTTAGCTTTTGACTAAAATTTTGATAAAACATTGAAATTTCTGCTAAAGCTAAATTTTTTTCTCATTTTAATAGATTGAATGTGAATGTTAAGTATAAATATGAATAAAATATTGGTTATATATATATTTATAGGGAGGGAATATTAAATTGAAATGTTTAAGTTATATATTGAATTTGGAATTCTATATAAAATAACTTGATTTTAATGATATTGAACTCGTATAGAGAAAATATTAAGTGACAAGAGTCGAAGGATAATTCTTTAGCTTAGTTTGTCGTTATGAAGAAATAATGATGTCTTATATATTATAGAAATTTATTCTACCATATGAGTAAAGTGTGTTCTTATTATGTAGTTTTGTTATAATAATAACTTACTGAAAATAATACTGACATATATAGGTTTCAGAATAAATAAAATAAATAGATTATAATTAGTAATGTAGTTAAATACTCTATTTTAATAATATACAGTAATTTAAAGTTAAAAAGTCAAGTATCACTTAAGGAGAATATAAAAAAAAACTAACAACTTTACAACATTAATAACATTAATGGATTTATGAAATTATATACAATAAATTTATAAAGAATTTTATGTTTTATAAAGTTAAATTGACAACTTTTGAAAAACAAATCAACCTTTAATAGTTATATACTAAATTACTTGTTCAAACGAGGTAAGAGTATATATCCACGATCTATAATAAATTGTTGCGTTAAATAAACTTTGTATACATGTCTATATCAGAGCTTGTGAATGTCTATATCTTGTGGTTTATAGAATTTAGTTGCTAAATGATTGTTTATTATACTAATTAATAAAGAAAAAAAAACTTTCAATTCCAACTTATTCCATAGTTTTTTAGAAAATTTCATCATCTTCTATATAACTTTGAGAAACAAACGACTTTTTGTTTGTTAATATTTGAGATTCAAATTAACAATTAATTCTTATATTTGTAAGACAGATTCCTCATTTTAACTAGATTAATATAGTTCACACATTTATATATATATATATATATATATATATATATATATATATATATATATATATATTAACATTAAAGAAATATAAATATACAATTTTTTTATATAACTAATTAGCAATTAAACATTCTAAAACTGACATACAAATATAAATAATTATTTATTTAATCTACATACAAACAACAAAAGTAGACCATTGTTTTTTTTAATCTTCATGCAAATATAACTATTACTATGTCTATGTTTCAGGACACGTGTCATAAAAATATTTATATAAATATATATTATAATTTCCAAATAGAAGGGAATTTTATTTTTAAAAAATTAACGTCTAATGTAAATATTATATAATATTTATTAATCCACATTAATGTAACATATTAGTGAAATCTTACACTGTGTTATTCTAATTAACACTATATTTCTATCACAAGATTTAAATACCAAAATATTGTTCGTGAAGAATCAAAGTTATAAACTGAAATAATAAAAGCACATGCTATGATTAGCTGAGGTAGAGTTAAAGATAAGATCATGAAATGGTAATGTAGTTAACTAATTATTATCAAATAGTCATGTCCATTTTAAATCTGAAATAGGTTAACACAATACAAGGTAGAAGTATGCCATTAATGTCTGCCACTAATCTGGAACAGGTTGAATTGAAATTAATATTTATGAAGCTTTATGAATCTAAACAAAAATGGTTTTTCATGTATATGTCGGTCACTAATCTCGATAGTGAAAAAGCAAACCCAAAACTGAGACAACTTTTAAACATATATTATGAGTAAAACCGTTACACATTAAGAAATATATAAAGTTGTGGGGAGAACAATAAAAAAACCAAGATGTAATATTATAGAAATAAATAGGTATGGGCCACATGTAACAACTCGTGTCGCACACCACAAAACGCATTCCACAATCATTTTTCAATTCTCATGTGTGCATAAACCATGCTTATGTTTAAGTACTTTTTTATACAATCCATTCCTCTTAAATTCTTAGATTAGTAAAAGGCACTACACTCCGTATCTTTAATCCAGATTTTAAAAATATATTAACTTTTAAACACAATGACTAATTATTGACTTTTTATTGTTTCTTTCACAGGATCATTGACTGTTTTTTAAAAAAAAGTTAATTAATGTAAACCGTCAAAAATCGCTTTCGTCGTTTAGCTTCTTCTCATTATTCGGAGAAACGCCTTATCTTTGCACAAAGGCAAACAAACAACAACCCAAACACACCGCATACTCTTCCCTACAATAATCTTAAACATTATTATTTTTTAAAATTAACAAAGAAGAAGAAGATATAGCGATTCATTCTGCACAAAAATAAAGGCAACAAAAATTAAGTTCTCTTATTATGCAGGACTGCTTCAATAGTAAGTTGTGTTCTTTTGCTTCTTCAGTGTTCATTAACAACACCTTCATATTCTTCATCACTTATTTTTTATTTTTTAGGAAATATTTATATTTTTTTTTTATTCTTGAACTCAACAGAAGCAAAATGAATCACTGTGTTCCAGATTTCGAAATCCAAATGGAAGAAGACGAAGAATTCCCAATTCCAGTCTCAAAGAAACCCTCCATGTAACTCTCTTCTCTTCACTCTTATCTTCAATTCCTTTTTCTTTTTTTTTGTGCGGAGTAAGTGAATGCGACGACGATTAAAACAGGCAAAACGACGAGATCATGGAACTGTTATGGCAAAACGGCCAGGTTGTGATGCACAGCCAAAACCATCGACCACTCAGAAAACCGCCGCATACGTTGGCTTGCGGCGGAGGCGACGGCGTCATTCCGGCCAGGGAGATTCGATCTTCTGAACATGAAAACTACGGTAACCAGCACTTGTTCATGCAAGAAGACGAAATGGCTTCGTGGCTTCACTATCCAATCCACGAAGATCCTCCTCCCTTCGATAACCACGATTTCTGCGCCGACATGTTCAACCCGCCGACAAACGCAATAGCGAGCCAGAGTCAGAACAGCGCCGCCATGCAATCCTCCGTGCGGACGGCGGAGCTTCGGCATCCGGCTCCTCGGCCGCCGATTCCGCCGTCTCGGCGGCCGGCGCCTGCGGCAAAAAGGATGCAGAATTTCGTTCACTTCTCGAAGCACGGCAATGCGTCGTCGAGTTCGAAGACCGCGGCGGCGCAGCCGACGGTGGTGGATTCGTGCGAGACGCCAGTCGCGACGGCGGAGCACGCTGAAACCGGCCGCGCGAGCGTGACCGCCGCCGATGCAGGTAAGGCGGCAGAGTCTGGAGGAAGGGAGACGGCGACGTGCGATTTGACGGTGACGTCATCTCCTGGCGGTTCAAGCGGGAGCGCGGAACCGGTTCAGAGGGAACTGGACCGGAAGAGGAAGGGGAGAGAACCGGAGGACTCGGAGTTTCAGAGCGAGGTGAGTGAGTTAACTCGTTTGTTTTATTTCTTCTCGAACTCTCACACGTTCCATATGCGTTAGTCTTGGCTATCGTGCACCGGGGGAGTGACGTGGGTTTACGTAAGCACGCTCCCCTGCATTCTATTCAACGTCTATCTAATTGCTCATCATCAAACTTTCCGTGTGTGGACATGAGACTTTGGTGTCGTTTCGCTATCTCTATCGAAACCCTTAAACGCGACGCGGTTGCACACGGTGATGCCACGTGTATATTGGAAGATGCAAAACTTCATAACCGAGGAGCATGGTGGATTTGGTGAACGGAGTGGGTCTTGTACATATTTTTTACAGTTTTACTACAAACTATATTCCTTTGATATTTTAAATGCCGACCCAAAGGAAGTATCTTCTGGTAAGGTACGGACGGAGGTCAAAATACAAAGGAATTAAGCTGTCATGATGTGGACTGAACTTGTGAGTTTGGTCAAAATCTCTGTCCTTGCATAACAGTAAGGTAGAAAAACTAGAAAAGCGAAAAGCGTGTTAACATTGATTGATCTAGTGGGGGACATGAGAGGCATTTTCCACACTCTAAAATGAAATCCTGTACGCGGATGTAACACGAGCAAAACGGGTAGAGATCACCAAACCAATGTTCAACACCCCTCGAACAAACTGTTTGATGGCGTCGTGCTTTAGTTATTATTACTTGTTGATATTGTTTAAATTTAGTAATGGAATGTAGTGGAGATGCAGTTATAAGCTACGGTATGCAATATCAGGTGTTACTTAAACATGATCTTTTTGACATTGATGATAAAATCGTAAACTAATTCCCCATCGTGACTTGCATGAACCTCCTTTTTGTAAAACTATAAATCTTTATATTTCAATTGGTCTTATCAAACAAGAATTGTCTTCTAATAAGAGGAGACTCGTAATTATGATTTTGCCCGAATATTTTCCAAGATAAGTGCCTATGACTAAAACATGACTTGGACATGGTTGTGAAGTGTGATGGGGCAGGGAAATAGGTAGAAATCTTGGGTTTAAGTTGTGGTACTTTTCAATTTCCCATAAACAAGGGGGAATGGGATTTTGTACGTAAGATTTACGAGTTGGTGGCTTCCCATGGAAGCAGACTACTGGACATTTACGTTGGAACAGCTGAGGCGGATCAATAGTTCAATAGATAATGGCATATTTGTTGACTCTTTACATTTCGCCTATGTATAAATTTATGGTATATTCTGCTTCTATATTCTTATCTCCATTGGTTTCACTGCCAAAGGACGTCGATTATGAATCTCCGGAAGCTAAAAAACATGGGCGTGGTTCTACATCTACTAAGAGATCCCGCGCTGCAGAAGTCCACAATCTCTCAGAGAGGGTATACTTACATAACTTCAACGAGTCCTTAAATTTTATTCTGCTTTCCTCATTTTCTGAAGTATCATATTGCATTTTCATGCAGAGGCGTCGAGATAGAATTAATGAAAAAATGAAAGCTTTGCAAGAACTTATACCTCGATGCAACAAGGTCAACAGAATTATTAATTTTCCCAGTATTTCTATTTCCCTTTTTAGCATGACACTATTTTGGTTTTACTTGCTTTCTAATAGCTCTTTCAAATTTTTATTCCTTTTCTGAATTTGATAGTCTGACAAAGCTTCCATGCTGGATGAAGCAATTGAATATTTGAAGTCACTACAATTACAAGTGCAGGTAAATCTTCTGTATACAGTGAAATATTGAATGAGCAATCTAGTTGGTGATGGTTAGTTTACCTGCATCCATAATTTATAAAATCTCGTCAAGCATAAAAAGGGGTAAGGAGGAAAGGCAAGAAAAATTAGGATGGAAAAACAAAGTAATAAACTGTTGGATTCTTACCGAAAGGTTTTCTTAGAGAAAACTTCACATGTTTTAAGTGAAAGACGCAGGGTGTTATATAGAGCCATAAAGGTTGTATTTGGAATTATTTTACTCAGATGAAGGATTTTAGTTTTATTAATTGAAGTGTACGCATGTTTTACAATTGTGTCTCTCTATTTATCACCCAGATACTATATCTATTGGCTATATTGTATACTATTCATACGTATTAGCATTGCATGATAATAACTATCATTTATAACGAGAACTGAATGCAGTTTATTTATGCAGATGATGTCCATGGGATGTGGCATGGTACCCATGATGTTTCCTGGAATCCAGCAGTATATGCCGCCAATGGGAATGGGAATTGGCATGGGTATGGGCATGGAAATGGGAATGAACAGACCGGTAATGCCATTTCCCAATATGTTAACTAGTTCAACTTTGCCAGCAGCAACTGCAGCTGCTCATTTGGGACCGAGGTTCCCGATGCCTCCTTTCCATATGCCCCATGTTCCTGCCCCTGATTCATCCAGAATGCAACCACCAAATCAGTCAGATAGTAATATTCTTAGCGCACTTGGTACACAAGGTCCAGATCAATCACATATCCCAAACTTCACTGATCCTTATCAGCAATACGTCGGCCTCCAACAGGTGCAGTTACAATTGATGCAGGTAAAGTTGTCCTTAATGCTACGTCTGATTTCCTCGGTTCTTTTTCTTTCGGGCGGGGCGGGGGATTTAAGCTACCTGAGGGACATCATATTCCAGCCACCTTTACATATCATCTTCTTTGGTGCATCATCCTAATCCAATGCATTAGGAAAACTCGGTTGGTTCCCAAACGGGCCAAGTTATGATCGTAATACTCTTCTTGGAGTGAGATAAGTACCTGGGAAAAATCTATTGGTTTCCAGTGCACATCACAAACAGGCCAAATTACTTATTGTCCACCTTGTGTGTTGGTGGTTGTTATGCTTTCTGTTTGTTCGTTCGTTTTCTAGAACCAATATCGCTCTATATAAACGCAGAGCTCATGGTTCTTTTCTCTATAAGTTTTCATGCATGCAATAAAGTTGTTTTTTCTTTCTTTTGCATGTTGTGGGTCTCACAATTTTTTAATGTGAATACAACATAAGTTGTATAGCAAAGCAACACAAATGCATACCGTGCAATATGGTATCAGAGCAGGACAAACGTCCCGCTTCCGCACATCAGCACAAAATCTCTGATAATTAGACATTCTTGCTTCCTCTTTTTTCATTTTTTTGCCTTTTCTTTTCTCTCTGTTTTAGTGCATGCAATTTCTCTTTGCAGCATGAATCATGCACAGAATCCTACAAGCCTGGAATACCTTCATCCAGCACGGATCATACAAAGACTCCCATTTGCTCAAAGTAGTAATGTTTCTACTCATGTTTTTGATCTGATTCATGTTGATATATGGGATCCCTTTGAAATTCCTTCTCTACATTCTTAAGTAGAAAGAGTTGCACCCTGACTGTTAGTTTTAGCTTTTTTTTCTAGTATTAAGGGCCCGATCCAACAATTAGTATCAGAACAAAGGTCATGAGTTCGATTCTCAGTGGAACAATTATTTAGGGAGAGATTATTCATGTTACACAATTGTCCTATGGTATAGGCTAGATTAGTCGGGTCACAATTGAAAAAGTTCAATTCCTAGTGAGACCATTGCTAAGGAAGAGATTATTGCAAGTTACATCAATTGTCCCATGATGGAGGTTAGGCGGGCCAAGTTAGAATTGAATCGTGACGTTTAGACTGCCATGCTCTTAAGTAAAAAGAGTTGTACCCTGATTATTAGCAATAATGTTTGACCTAGTAGGAATGTGTTTGATCCAACAAGAATGACAATACTAATAATCTAAGAAGATCAACTAGAAATATTGGAACTCTTGCTTTCCTTGAAGATTCATCATAATATTTCTAATGTCATTGAAGGTAAGAATGTAAAATATCATATATCTCCTAGTTTTGAGCTATAACAGGCTTTGATAAAGCCAACATAAATACGTAATACTTTATCCACTAATCTTGAACCTCAAACATATGAGCAAGTGGTCAAGATTCTTGAATGGTATGAAGCTATGGAGAGGGAGATCAACGTTCTTGAACGAAACAACACATGGGTCGTGACTAATCTACCTTAAGGTAAGAAAGCCATCGGTTGGAAGTGGGTCTATAAGGTAAAACACAAAGCCGATGGTATTGTCGAACGATACAAGACACGTCTTGTGATTATAAGGTATAACCAACTTCAAGGAATTGATTACTTAGACACCTTCTCCCTTGTAGCAAAGTTAACTACCTTTCGGACTATTCTCGTCATCTGAGACAACTTGATGTAGATAGCGCAATGTAGATAACGCGTTTCTTTATGGAGATCTAGAGGAAGACGTTTATATGATCATGCCTCCTGGAATGAGTGTTTGTGAAACAACATGGTTTGCAAGTTTAAAAAATCTCTTTACAGATTGAAATAGGCTAGCAAGTAGTGGTTTGTCAAGATGACACCATCCTTGCAAGTAATTCGCTATAAGAAATTCAAAAGATTATTTCATACCTCGATTAAACTTAAAAGGTACAAGATTTAAGGAACTTGAAGTTTGAAGGCGTTAGATATCAGAAAGGCATTCATATATGCCAGAGAAAGTATGTACTAAACATTCTCAATGACATAGCATTGTTGGCTGCCAAAGCTACCATAACACATATGACTAAAGATTCAATTGCTTCTTTGACAAAGATGCTCCACCTTATGATGTTACCTCTTACTAGAAGATCATTGAGAGGCTCCTTTACTTGACCATTTACTTGACCAATACAAGACCTGACATCAGTTATGTGGTGCAGTTTCTTAGCCAGTTTTTAAATGCTCCCACACAAACGCTTACTTAGATACATCAAACGAGCTCTTGTGTAAGGTCTATTCTTCTCCAAAGATGCTAGACATCAACTCAAAGGGTTCAACGATTCAGATTGAACTACATGTCAAGTTACAAGATGATCAACTACAAGTTACTACGTTTTTCTTGGCTCCTCTCTCATAAGTTAGAAATCCTAGAAAGATATCTCAATCCTCCTCTAAAACAAATATAGAGCCATTGCTACTACCACGTGTGAGATTTCTATCACTTACTTACCATTTGAAGGATTTTAATATGCAAAATATCATACACACAATGCTCTATTGTGACAATCAATCTACAAGACACTTTGCATTCAATCCAAGCTTTCATGAACGCAGAGTTAGAGATCAATTCTCATGTGATACACGAGAAGCTTCAAAAGAATTTATTCTATCTTCTTTTCATATCTTCTTAGCAAGAGCTTGTTGATATTTTTGCTAAGCCTCTCAAATAAACAATTTTTCATAATATTGTTTACAAGCTTAGTGTCCTTGACATTCATGACGGAGCTTGAGGGAGGCTGTCGGTGGTTGTGATGCTTTGGTTTTTCGTTTCGATTTCTAGAACCAGTATCGCTCCATATAAACGCATAGCTCATGGTTCTTTTCTGTTTAAGTTTTGCATGCATGCAATAAAGTTGCTTTTCTTTCTTTTACACGTTGTGGGTTCCACAGTTTTGTCACGTGAATACAACACGTTCGTATAGCGTGTATTGTTAGAAAAATAACTTTTTTTTTTTTATATTTCTATTGTCGATTCCCGATTTTGTTTTTAGTACCCTAACTCGAAGGTCGAAAAAAGAAAAACTCAATAGGATTGATAATATACCTCTTTCTTTATATTTTGGTGTATTTTTTTCTTTTCTAATTTTGCTGAAAAATGCGAACATTTATGATAACTTTTTGCATACGTTGAATCAGGCAATGAACCAACCAAATGTGAGCAAGGCTACTACCAGTAGGAGTCAAGAGAATCCAGAAAAACATCAGCCAGGTAAATTGCCATTCTAGTCTTCTAAATATTTGTTCTTAATATATTTATGAAAGATACATGCTATTTTTTGAAATCCAATTGGACTTCTCTTGCCTTTAGATAAATAAGGTAGTGCGATTTTAGGTATATACGAGCAATTCGTACTGCATATTTCAGACAAGTCATAATACTATTTGTTAATAAATCACCCTCTCTTCCTTTAAAATATATTTCAATTATAATCTTTCTAATTTTAAAAAATGCACTCCTTTAATATATAAAAATAAATATGAATTACACTATAAAAAAACCTTGTAACAATGATGAATAATTATGACTGTGTCCCAATGATATTCTGTCTTTTCCTTCAACTTTCATTGTCATTTAGTAAAAAAAATTTAATACTTTAGTGAAAAAAATTACGTTCCTCTATCATTGACTATAAAATTTACTCTATCTTTATATTTTAAGGTTATAGAATTGATTTTGGGTACTCCAAACTAGTTATTGATCATAAATAAAAATCACGGAAAGAAAAGAACTTATTTAGGTTAAAATGGACTCTTTTAAATAGACACAAAGGAAACACGTATTGGATGATTTCGGAGGAAAGAGGAGGGGAAAGTAATGTAAGTATCTTTGAGAGAAATGTAATTTACTATATTTGTTATCTAACTCTGTTTAATGTTGATGGACATTATACACCGACCAATAATGTCTAAGGTCTATCCTTTTTTCTTGATATTCAGACGAAACATGATTGGTTGATATTTACAATCTAGCGTTGACAATTCAATTGTGCTGCTCACTATTGGATCGCTGTTACGCGTCAGGGGATTGTAAGTCTCTCCAGAGACAGTGCACAAAACAATAATAACTATCATTGACAACGGACTTGTGCACATTGCAGGTTAAGCTTCACCGGCCCCTATACAAAAGCAGCTAAGTGGTGTATTAGGCGAGAGCTAACTTTTTAGCAGTTCTCAGTAACAAGCTAATCAAATGGCTAACATGTAAATTATTTTCACCCTCCTAGTATTTCTGTTCCCTTCCTTTTACTTTGCACTTTTTCTTCGACTTTAACGTTCATACTATTTTAGAAATTATTTGTTACGGGAAGAAGTGTAGTTCTTTTACAGTTTGCAATAAACGTAGAAGGTTCTCTGTTTAGTAATTGGATTGGATTCAGATCCTGTTCTGCTCCCTATTTTCTTTTGTATTACCATTTTTTTTTACTGCTAGACATTTCATTAGCTTATGGATGTTGAATATTTGTAATGAAAAACAAGTGAAAATACCCTCTCATTTTCACCACTCTTGGCACTATTCTTCTTGGAGAAGCCTGTATAAACAAGACAAGAATACAACACGATGAATATACGAGTAGTGAACACAACAGATTCTAAAATTTATAACGTGAGCGAGCTATAATATAAAATTAAAATAAATATTAGCATAAAATATTACTCTTACATATTAAAATTGATTATAAATATAATAAAATTTAACATTTGTTTAGTGATTATAATTTATTTGTATTGGTACAAAAAATTAAAAATAAAATAAAAAGTATGTAAGAGGTAATTATTTGAAGCCTGATAGACGTCCACTTTTTTTTGTGAAATAAAACGTACAATCTATTTCAGTGCCCTTTTCTTCGGAGAGACATAAAAAAGAAAATTAAAAGATATGGAAGATTAAATGTTTTAACATTTTCATTTTAAAGTAGCTGTGTTCCTGTGGAGACTCGGTATTCATACATTGACTTGTGTACGGAAATAAATAAATTATTGAACGTACTTGGAACTGCGTTACAACTACAGGATCCATTGACGTGAAAGTTTCACTGTGTATCTAATGTTTGAAGTTCAATGCACGTTTTATTTCTCACCCGTATGCCCAGGGATATCCATAGCCGGCTGTGACGAACATGCCATTAGGCTTAAAAAAATATGTGAACTATTTTATTTTTATTTCAGCCAATATCAATGATACCATTCATACTTTTTTAAAACAAGAATTAAACAAAATTGTTTAAAAATTATTTATTAAAAATATTCACTAAAATATAAACTCAAATAACACATGTAACTTTAAATATAATTCAAATAAAATATGTATCATAAAATATTAAACAAATAGCTTTTTTTCTAAAAACATATATTTAAATAAATGTCACACCAAAATATAAATTTAAATAAAATTAATCTCTTTAAAAAAATTAATTTCATAACTCTAAATAAAAAACAGAATTCTACAAATTCAAATTCTAAAAAATTATTCAATTTTTAAATTTTTTTATTAATAACTTTATTTTGATTAGGTGATTCTAAAAAAGTATTCTAACAAAAATTACTAATAATTAATATAAAATATTATTATCAAATTTTAAAAAATTCATAAGTTTATAAATATAATTATATACATATTGTATTTTAATATCAATATATAATAAATATTCCTTGGCTATAAGAGTAGTGCACCCTACTTAATGGAGAGACAAATTTTAGAAAGCTCTTCACGAGAAACATAGTGAACAACTTAATTTTGCGGAAAAGGCTAACGTAGTTATGTTCATTATAATTTCTCATTCAAAGTCCAAGGGTATAGTAGTATATCATTGGGTTACGCTGCAGCTTCAGAAGGGATTGGAAAATCGATCTCAGTTCAATCAGTTAACTATTGATTACCAAAATTAACTAAAGCATTACAGTTTAAAGTTACAATTAAATCTGATTGTTGTGTTGTAGTAATTGCATTTAGTAGTACCTTTATCTTTTCTCCATCTCTAATTATTAAATAACCAACTTGGTTCACGTATCATATGCCATTATCAATACAAACACCAAATCACCATGAGTTCAAATCCAGTTAATGAAGCATTAGGCGAGATCTCAAGGGAGCCAAAGGAAAATCAATCTTCTTATCAATACAATACCTCAATGAAGATTCAAAATTTTTCATATACTAAAGGCTGAATCACAGCGAAAAACTGTACAAGTGAAAAAGAAATATTAACCAAAACCTGCAAAATTCGGAGGGTTTATCTGTTGTTCCTTTCATATTCCACAAATTCTTCTTTCAGCAACCAGTGCTTGCAGTTAGGGATTGATAATTGATAAAATCTGGAAAACAATGGAACAACAGGAAAAGCAAAACTTAAGGTACTTAACAACTTGAATTTATCTAATATGAAAGGTTGTGTAGAAGCAACATATAGCACTACCTTGTCAGTGAACGAGCGAAATGCCTCCTCTGTCATAGCCTTATCAAGTTCCTAAAAGTGAAACACAAAATTTAATGAAACTTCATGAAATTTCTCCATAACTTCTCGGTGAGTATAAAAACCAGTTATGGTGAATAAATATGATTGCTAGGCAAGCACCTAAACGACCAACACACTCAACACGGGTGAAAATTTTAAGAAAATATTATGAGACGGGAAAAAAGAAAGTTCTTACGTCCTCTGGATTTGAGGAAGTATCAATACGACAAATTAGTTCTTGAAGGGCTTTATCATTCAAAGCATCACGAATCTCACTGGAAGAGGCTGCAGCAAAAATACAATCATAATCATTATAAATATTTAACCAATATCAAGGTTCCACCACTGGGATTTTGCTATTTTGATCCTGCAAGTTGGGCATTCTTATATACCTATGGCCTCCAGTTGGAATTTTTGCAACACCTCACTTGTTTCATCAACAACTACTGCCTTTTCTACAGGTGATTCTGAAACAGCGGCTGATGAATAATAGAAAACATTAGTATCAGATCACCAAAGTGCTTACCAACAATGAAAATGAATTATTACATGGAACAACAAGAAGTTTATTCCATACTTAAACATTGTTGATTGCTTTAGTTTGAGGGCAAAGTGTAGTGCATTTCCAAGAATAACAAATTTCCAACTTATGTTTCTGCCAAATGTAAAACTGAATTTTTTGCACAATACTTCAGCATATGAAAGGTGGTAAGTTTATCATGAAATCAGGTCTTGCTAACTCCACCACAAGACAAGGCTTCCTAGCATGGACCTTATGATGGGTTCAACCTTTCCCCTAACCCCACCTTTCCGATGAGACATTACAGCACAAGGATGTCCTTGACTTCAGCATACACAATCGATAAGGCAGATAAGAGGAAAAAAAAATGAAAGAGAATTCTCATCTTAAATGATGCAATGGAATGACATGAACGAACCTATCAATATAAAACTACAAATCCCAATATCCGCTATGGGAGGGGGTGACAAGGAAAATCAATCATTATGTAGAGACTACCTCACCAAACTAGTTATGGAGAGAAATAAAACTTACTTGTTATGGCCTCTAATAAAGGTTGCGGCTTGACACATGGCAATTCTGCAATATTGAAGAATGTATGATCAATTCTAGAATCGAGTAGCAAATTCGAATAAAGATCAATGGTTATGGTGAAAATTACAATGACCACATGAACAAGCTAACACTAAATAGGCCCCAATTTTGATTGGTAAAAGTCAATAGTAAAGAACCATGGAAGTTAGCATCTAGTACTCAAGCAGCAAAGGAAGATAAAACAAGATATTTTCCATACAATTGACTTGGGAACTCCTCCCGCATTACATCAAACATGAAACGTGCATGCAGAGAACATGAGGAGCTCATAAATTAAAGGCCTTACCTTTGTGTTTCTTGTAACAGACCAGAGAACAACTGCAAGCAGAAGGAACAACCCAACAATTTTCAATAGCAAATTAACAACAATATAAGCTTGAAGGAAGAAAGTAAAGTTGAGTTTTTGCTTACTAAAGTAAGTAGCATGAAGGGCACTTGTACTTGGACGGAGCTTCGTTGCAGACTTGACACTGTCGAGGACCCATTGTCAAGGAAAATAAAAGGGTCCCTGAAACAGAAAAATAACCGTTTATTTATGCTTTATGTGTAACTGAACCCCATAAAACTGAATGGACCATTTCAATGGAAAAGGCAAAGATTGATGTTATCAACTCATTCATCACTACGAAAAAAAGAGAAAGATAATCGGCTGGTGTATATAGATAATTACACGGTTTTGGTTTGGGAAGAGCTTGATTTGCTTAGTTTCAGAAAACTCAAAGACGAAAGCGCTTAAACTCAAACACCTGCAAAACCCAATGTTTTGGTTTAGCCGCTATTCCCTGTCACCAATTCCTTTGTGTTGGGAAAGTGTAATATAGTTCTCCAGTGTATTCAATAGGATAGATTTTGAATAAAAAATTGATTTAGTTTTCAAGTATTACCTTTTATATTAATAGTTTTAGAAGTAATAAAATTATATAAATATTTTTTGAAAGTATTCAATGTCTATCAATTTTATTATGAGTATTACTTTTTCTTAATAGTATATAAAAGAACGAAATTATATGTATAGGTGATTTTAAAAGTATTTAATATCAATGTATTCCCAATATTAATATAGTTTATTTAAGCTTAATTTTGTTAATGGACATTGTTTAAGTTAGTTACTTGATAAAATGGATGATGATTAAGCGAACACGGTTGATGCAGCAATACATGTGTACCTGATTACGGCAAGATCACAAAATTTTGAAGATAAGAGGTAAAATTAGCATTATAAAACATAAGTGGCAAAATATATGAAAAATAAAAAAAATAATAATTAAAATGTCTTGAAGATATTATTAGCATCCTTATTATTTTCTATTTGCAAAATTCACTAACCACTTGACGTTTTTTTTTTATCAGCAAACTAAACCCCTTGACTTATTTACCTTATAAATATTTCAAATATAAATTAACCTGGTTATTTCTAAAGTTTTGTGGAACTTTTTCTTATTTAGTTTACTATTAAATAACATACTAACACTTTGTTTATTTATACAAATTCATTGATCTAGTGAAAAGACCATGAGAGATCCTATAAGAAATGAGTGTGTTTGAATTTGATAAAGGAGGTAATTTGGATGAAAGATATATATATATATATATATCATTTCTAGAATAATATTATAAGATATAAATTATTTTTAACCAAAAATTAGATTATCTAATAAGAAAATTTGAAGATTTAAAATGTGTGTTTAAGATTCATGATCTAGTACAAGTTTTTTTTTAATTTCTCTTTGTCTATTGGATGATATTTCTTTTCTAATATATTAATTGATTTTAAAATTTAAAATATATATATATATATCACCAGTGGAGAGTAGAACACTTATATCCGATCAGAAATTATTTTTGAGTAAGTTTCTTTTTATTTTTTTTTAATTGATCTTTTATGGAAAGGGATTCATGTCTAGGGTTAAGGTTTTTCATGTGAAGTTTTTGAGATAAAAATGAATCTTTTAGTCATGGAATGTAATGATGTATTTGTTATGAGAGTATTTTATGTACAAATTTTGTCTTTCTATGATATTAGTGAAGTTGAAAGTTTAAGCTTTATTAAAAAGTTACAAAGATAAGAAAATTTAGTTATAATTGTGATTATAAATCATCTGAATAATAAATTATACTTTATCAAAATAATAGGTTTTGTTCAGGATTATATTTTGTCTGTGAGAATATTCAATGTCTTTGAATTTTTGAATTAGAAATATCTGTTATAATACTTTTATTTATAGTTAATGATCCATATACATACCTCTAAATTCTTTACATTCTTTTCCAAATGTATTTTAAAGTGAAACAAAACAATTATGTAAATCAGTGCAATCAAACGCATGTAATTAATTTAAATTTGAATCATGAAATTCATTCATCAATCTGATCCACTGAACACTGGTAACTGGTTTGAGCTACATAGCAGCTTGACTTGGAACTTCTTCGCACAGAAGATGACCAAGTGAAGCACGTGAAACAAAACCACAACCACTATTATGATTATCCAAACCGTGGACAAAGACATGTTCATGGTATTAACTTTGTGAGCAAGGTGATGGGGTGTCACCAATCGCTGCGCAGAAACGTAGGTGTGACTCATTGAAGTGAGTGCCAAGAACAACGCAATGGTCAACATCCACATCATTGGCTTGTTGTCAAGGCGAAGGCCGCTAATGAGCATGACCACCACACTAAGAGAAGAAAAGAATGAGATGGTGTTGAAGGTGGCGAATGTTACAAACCCTTCATGTGTCAAATCATAAGCCAAAACTGCAGTGCCTGCTTTACATACGCCATAAGAACTGCAATTGAGTCCACCGGAGAATGTGTCTTCTTGCCAAACCCCACCTGGTGGACTTATTACTGACTGAAAAGTCATGGTGGCTATTACAGTGGCTACTACCATCAAACTCCCACGTTTCTCTTCTATCCAATTAGGTCGGTATTGCAGGTACTTTAACCATAGGGTCTCCCAGAGTTTCATTCTCTTGGATTCTTGTGGTGGTTGAGTAGGGATGCTACGTGGTGATGATGATGACCCTTGTTGTGCTGTGATAGTTTGAACTCCAGCTTCAGCTAGCATGTGTTCGATTTTTAGGGTTATGAAATCACTTGGACCAGGCTCCAACACCTCAAAATTTGTTATAGCTGCCTCGTTTAAAGCTCTAGCTGCTGTTCTCATTTCTGGTAGCGTAAGTAAGTATTTTATGGTCTACAAAATCATAGAAAAACAAATTACTATTGTTAAATTTGTTTCTCAGTATAATGACATGCACTATAAAATGATACGTGAACACCACATATACTAAATGATACCTAGTGAAAGAAGAAAAGAATGTATTGAGGTTTATGTGTCATTTTTCACTATAAAATTTGGTGAGTTTTTTAACTTATTTTAACGAGTTTTTGGGTCTGATTCATGAATTAACGCAGAGAATGTGGTTAATTAACATATACTAAATAGTACCTTAATTTGTTTGAGCTTTACTGCTAAATGCAGAAGTGTGTTGCCCTTTTTATCTTTGGCAAGCAGAAACTGTTGGTTCATTGTTGGTGATTGCACAAAGAATTTCAAGGCCTCCAAATGGTTATACCTAACACACAAGTGCAAAACAGATCCATCATGAGTGATACGATGAATGGAGTCTGGTCTGGCTCTGGTCAACTCCTGAATAGCTCCTACGCGTCCTCTAATTGCAGCCAAGTGGAGAGGAAGCCTGTCATCTTTGTCCGCAGCATAGCAAGCATCAGGGTTTGTCAGTAAAAGTGATTTCACAACCTCAGTGTGGCCTTCAGCACAAGCCAGATGAAGAGGGAAACGTCCTTGGGAATCAGCTTCAGTAGCTAAACTAGGTTTTCTTCTCACAAGAGCCTCACAGAAATCCAAATGTCCAAGCAAAGAGGCTATGTGTAATGGGGTTTCACTGAGGGGAGAGAGTGAAACTCTATTCAGAATTAGAGGGTCCCTTTGGATCAAGGTGTTTAGGGTACTTACACAACCATTTAGTGATGCTTCATAGAGTGTTGTTATTGTTTGATCCTCTAGAGTTGGAGTTGCCTTCACCTCCATTATTAGAAAGGGTAACCAAATGAAGTGTCTTTCTTAGGAAAGCCAAAGAATTGGTTGAGATATATATAGAAATAGGAAATAGTCTCCGACGTATGCGACCAGTTAGTCAATGGAAAGACTCGAACATGGCAAACATTAATATTGCAGAAGATTCAACATAGCTCTAGTCAAGGTATTTTGTTAGCAGATCTGCTAATGTTGTTCATACTTGGATCTTCTTTTATCTTCCACGAATGTGTATTATCCAATCAAAGAGCTTTAGATAAAGAGAATAGCGGGAGAACCAAACAAAATTTGCATAATAAGGATAAGGAAAAGGAAGCATCTTCGTGTTTTACTTTGCATTTTGGAGGTCGATGGTAAACAAGGGCACGTATTTTAGGGTGGAAGTGTTTGTGAAGGGATGGAAGCAAGGTCGTGTTGTGCTTAGACATTGATGGTCAAACATGGCATGTATAACTTGTGTGTTGGTTTGATGAACTGTGCTCCAACGACTGGTTCGATTGTTGACAATTGAGCTTGGTTGAAGACCAAGGATTTCGATGTCCCAAATATCAAGACCAGTAATTTCTGGTTTCATCTTTTCCATAATTAGCAGTTTTTTATGTTGTATTTACCGTTTTTTTCAATTTCGTTATTTGGTAAATGGTTTCAGTTCTTGTCAATTATGGACATAGTTAATTCCGCAACATGGGATCAAAATGTCAACATTTAACTAAAACTGTTTTAATATTTGATAACTTAAGTTAATCCAAACTTCGCTAAAGCCTGATCTCCTTACCCATGCATTCTATGTACAATTCAAAATGTATTAATACATTCCAAATTATATAATTCAAGAAATATTTTCTGAATCCAAAAATACATAACAGAATATGCCATTTAAAATATATATTTCAAGAACAGGTTTGTCATTTTATCCGCTTACGAGGGTGTGGGTTTTAAAAAAAAAAAAAGGGGTTCAAGTTTAAAAACGTGGAGTGCAAAATGCAATGCCCCCTTACGCCACTAGAGCCTAATGTATTTTCCTCATTGTCCTTACCAATTTCTCGTGATCAAATCCTGCTGTCAGCATTAAAAAAATCCAGTTCTTTGCACAAAGATAAAAGAATTTTTGTGAACCTCAGCGTATTGCACCCTACAAAAAAGTTAAAACACACCCCTTTTCATACCAAAAAAATATCTTGAAATATTTCTAGAATTTCCTTTCCCAAAGGAAAGAGAATGCGTCTTGATTTTTATAAAGTACGTGTAGAAATACCCATTTTTTCACAAGTTGGTTCATTTTCAAGTAAAACAAAAATTAACGAATTAAGTAAGCTTCAATTAGATTTGTTCAATTTTTATTAAAAAAAAAGGTATATTATAATTCATAACCCTGTTCTTAAGGAGCAGATGGTTGATCATGTTGAGTCTTGACCATTGCTATGACCGTAGCAGTCACATTCATGTGGGCACAGGATTTGGTCACCCCTGATATTGCTGGGATATCCTTCGGCTATTGCTTGGGGAACGATGCTTTTAGTTATGGGTTTGAGTCACACACTCCGCTTGGCCTCTGGGTGAAGAAAAGAAAGAAAACTGCATAACCACAAGAATTAGTTCTTCAAAGAGAGAGAATTGCCCTGATTGTGATAGCCGTATGGGGAAATTTGTTGTCTTAAAGAGGCTAACATCTACGTGTATCCTATTATCAAAATAAAAACTGTACAGCCAGTACATTTCGCTAAAGAAATAAGATTGAGATATACATTTGAACAGTAGTATATCTCACAAGCGCCATCTTCATCGCAGTGAGAAAAACTAGAACACAATGTAGATTTAGGGAAGGTTACCAGCAATGCCACGTGAGTGGTGATAGCCACTATTGATGGTGCAGTTCAATCGGATACAAGTAATGCAGATTAAATTGAACTCTCAAAAGCTGAAAATTTCTGAAAATTACGATCCGATTGTCCCTCCAAAAGTTCAAAAACCAGGTTCTCATCAATTGAGCTTTATAATTCAACAGCAGTGAATAGTTTCTCTATAAGCATGCTCATCTTTAACATGACTAAACAGAATATGGATCAATTTCCAAAGTCAATTAAATTGCACGAGAACTATATATTGAATTAAAATCAATCATAGTTTGAGATTCAAAGCCCCCAAAATATAAATGACATTTGTTTGCATAATACAAGTGAATTAACATTTGTTTGCGTGACTAGTATATTAGAAAAGGGACAAGAGGACCGGGGATAATAGAGGAACTATTTCACATATACAGCCCTTCAGGCACCCCTTCTTTCTTCTTAAACATCACTTTATCCTTGGCCTTCTTAAAGTCGGCATGAGTCACCTAAACCAGACAACAGAAGAAGTATTAGTAAAAGAGGTAACAAGGAATACTACCACAACATAATTATAAATTAAAAAAAATTGCTAAATTAATGTGCGTTAATTATCTTGTACCTGCATATTCCTTCAGTTCAAATATTATGACTAAGATGATAGATTTCAACTAAAACATTATACTTGAAAGGAAAATACTTGGAACTCCCATATCTACTTTAAGTTGTTGCAATGCAAGGAGAGGTGGAAAAGTATGCAAGAAACTCCATTAATTATAAGTGAAAACAATTTGCTAACATATTTATTAATTTACATTACTTATTTTGCACTTCATTATTTCTTCTGTTCAAATATTATGCGAAAACTGATTGATTTCATTCACTAAAACACTTGTAAAGGAAAGTGGTAGGAACTGTAATATCTACTTTCAGTTGTTTGCTGGGAAAGGTTGATAAAAGTATGCAAGTAACTCCAATAACTCTTACCTTGTTTAAAAAAATAAGAGGTGGAAAAACCATTGTGCCTTTTAAAGAAAGGCACACTCAAATTTCATTTCATCCCAATTAATTTAAAAACTAATAGATAAAAAAACTAATCGAGATAAACTGCAAAATCTCAAGAAGTCTATTTGCAAGGCATAAACTTAAAGATGATCGTATACTCTTTTCCCAATAAAATAAAACTAAAATGTTCAGTTTAGTTTGTCATTAGTAACTTAATTCCAAGTTAGTAGAGAGGTTTTTTATAACAATTATAAAAGTTTGCGGACAGGTTAAAACTAAAAGAAAGTTCAAGGAGTCTAAATTTGCAAAAATATAGAGTTTAGGATAGTTACGTGTTCTTTTCTCTTCTTTTTCTAACTTATTTCTAGTTTCGCTTTCTCTTCGTACTGCAGCATTAAAGGATGTCATTGTATTTCCTAATATAAAAGAATTGATTGATAAAGCCGCAACAAATATACACACACAAAATCAACGCTCTAGAGGAACATCATTCTTCTCAATGCTGTACATTCTGTCTACATTTATCGAGATAGAGTTGAGGGATATTATTTTACATTTCCTCGGAAAGATTTGTAGCATTGCAATCCCCCTCCCCCACACCTCTTTTTCTCTGCCACTCATTCCCTGGGAAAGATTTCTAGAATTGCAACTTTTGGAGAAATCCACCAAAGCAATAGTTTTACTTGGCTTAATATATTTGGGCCTTATCAAAATGAGCTTGCAAAAACTAGCAACTTCCAAACAACAATGCAGGCTATTTTTATATCATAAACAATAGAGCCACAATGAGATTTCTTACCTTCATTCGGCGTTCTCGCAGAGCAAGTAAACCAGCTTCAGTACATATTGCCTTTATATCAGCTCCAGAGAATTCATCTTTAGTCATAACAAATTCTTCCAAGTTGACATCATCAGCTAATGTCATCCTTGATGTGTGTATCTTAATTTAAAAGTATGAAAACTTCAGGTGTATGGTTGAACAGAGCATGCATATCAAGATATCACACAGAATCCAAAGAAACAACATTGTGTGAATTTGGGTTAGTTTATTTAGGAAAATAATTGTTTTTTTTAAACAGCTTCCGAAGAGACATTTGAGAAAAAAATATTATTTTATTTCCCATGATTGGCCATTTGTTTAAGCTTTAAAAAGGTAATTTTGCAATATAGCCTTTTTTAGATCATTTTGCAACTACTGAATTTTTTATTAGAAGAATGATTGTTTCTCACAATTTATTTGTTCCAAAACAAATTACATATTTAGCTCATGCAAAAAAAGGAATAAGACAGCACTTCTTTAAGTTTTTACTTTTCAAAAAGTAACACAATGATTATGATTTTTTAAACACATCATGTTGTAATTAAAAAAAAAAATAGCACAAATGGACCAGAACATAAAGCACTACCAAAAACGTTGGTATGTGTATTGCCTTGCAAAATTAATCATGCCTACCTGGAAAATACGTCTCCTAGTTTTGATATCTGGAAGAGGAAATTCTATCTTTCTGTCAATTCGACCAGGTCGTAGCAGAGCTGGATCAAGACTTTCAATTCTATTGGTTGCCAGAATCACTTTTACATCTCCTCTTGAATCAAAACCATCTAACTGGTTCAGCAACTCTAACATGGTCCTTTGAATTTCACGTTCTCCACCTGAGTGAGCATCATACCTGTAAAAACATGTTAATTGGTAAGCTCATGAATATAGGAAAAGAATCCTAGGAGCTCATGAAGTTATACAATACATCACTCTTCCACCCCCACCCTATCTTCATGACTGTTGAAGTTGAGGTTTAAATTACCTTTTTGTACCAACAGCATCAATTTCATCAATAAATACAATAGAAGGAGAAAGATCATCAGCAACTCTGAAAAGTTCCCTCACAAGTTTTGGTCCATCTCCCAAGTATTTTTGTATCAATTCACTACCAACAACACGTAAGAATGTAGCCGATGTTGAGTTTGCCACAGCCTGAATAAACAAAAGGCGCTGTCTTATTAAAAGCAATAGCATTACTGGCAATCATGCATTAGAAGACACAGGTCAGTAATGCTTATAACTGCATAGGTAAAGTATTATTTTAAAAGATCAAAGAATATATACACTCAAGGATTATTGAATAAAAGTAACTTGTCAGTTGCTTCTCTCCATACAAGTAGTTCTATTCATTCTTAAAAGAGCTATAAAATTCTAATACAATATTACACTATTGTCTACCAACCAGAAAGATTAAGCAACTTTGACATGGGATTTTGCATACGCCTTTAAAATCTACAGTAATCAATACACTCAATTGCATGACAGTGACAAAAACACCTTGTAGCGTGAGTCTTCAATATCAATACAAAGTAGAGTAGTCATACTTAACAGTGTCAGTTGTGCATGCAGGTATTTCAAATCCAACACAGAAACTTTCATTGTGACATCCAATAACCATTTCCTTAAGCCATTCAGTAACTCCTGCAAAGCATGACAGGAATCTTGGCCTGGAGATAAGGGATTTAGAGGAAGACCAATTGTTAGCCTAGGTCCAAAAAAGCCACCCATATAGAAGGTATATCTAAGAGGGTGGCTGGGTTCATGTGCGGGATAAACCTGCTATTCAGCTGAACTAGCCATCATTATAGGGAAGCAAAGGGGAGTGCAGAAGGCAGGTGAGGAGTATTAGGTTTTAGTGGCAGTGAATAGTCTCTAACAGGAGACTGGCTCTGGTAGGAGACTTACAAGTTACAACTGTCGGGTTTTCTGAATTCCAATAATACAATGAACATCAGTAATTCTGTGTTTGCATTCTCTTTTTCCTTACTGGTGTTCATCAAAGCCACAGACAAATAGCTAGCAAACAACAAGAGAATTCCTGAAAGTACCATTATAAACAAGGCAGACATAGACAATGATTTCCACACGGTACAAACAAGAAAATCACACGAAATCTCTTTTTGTCCATATCATTAGAGCAAAGTATTCAAAACTACATAGTTATTAACTTATCATGAAGCATTCTCAGCATTTCAGATTAAGGAGGCATTTGGTACTGTGAATCTTTTACTCCCCACTAAATCAGTTTCCTGCGAATGAATTCCCAGAAATAGGATTTCCAGGAAAATTTGTAAAATATATTTATTATTATTGAAATTTTCTGGGAACAGTATGTTTATTACCAATTACTATGAGAAAGTTTAGTAACTTTAACTATCACAGGAAAGTTTTATTTACATTTATTGACATATTAACATTCACAATAATTTTTTATGTCTAGCAGATATTTTGATTCTCTTCTACCAAACATGGGAAATTTTTATTTGCACGTCATTTTTCCAAGAGTGTCAAAACATTCCTTAAATCAAAACACCACCTAAAAAAGTAGTAAAAAGGATAAAAGAAAATGCCGAAACTCCATTAAAAAAGCCCTCTACGAAGCAAAGGTTAACACAAACCTTGGCAAGCAAGGTCTTCCCAGTTCCCGGTTCTCCGTATAATATGACCCCCTTAGGAGGCTTGATACCAATGTCTTCGTATAGCTCAGGATGTGTCAGGGGTAGCTCAACTGCTTCCTTAATTTCCTGTATCTGGGCGTCTAAACCACCAATGTCAGCATAAGACTCCAGAGGAGCCTTCTCAACCTTCATAACAGAGACCATCGGATCAACTTCATCTTGAAGAAGCCCAACAACAGAAAGAACCTGGTAAACAACAACACAAAATCATTAAACCACCAGCACCTAACCATCTGAACCATACCAAGGTACATGACCAATTCAATTAAAAAAAGAGTAATCATGTCAAAATCAAAGAGCACGTTATGCTTCAAAAGAATATTTCAACCACAACTTTTCGTTCTCTCTTATCAGCTTCAGATGCTCCTAAATCACACACATTAAGCTTATTACTTCGAAAAAGATAGGACTGATTCTTATACATTGTGTAAATATTAATACAATTTTCCATGACTCCTATTCACAAACTATCTACTCCAACATCCTTCTCTGTCAACAACCTCAAACACACACACAAAAACTTGAACAATCTAAGGATACATATTCCATAAAATCCATTGAAATAACCTAGACTTAAGGTTTTAAAGAAAAGTCCACGACTGCAATCTTGGCTACAAAATTGAGGTGTTGGGGATCTCAGTGACCGCAATCGTGGCCACATAAGCCACTTTTGTCTACAGTTTCCCACAAAACCTTGCCCGGATATTAAAACTTCATACCAAAAACAAACTGTTATAAGCTTCACATAAGCAGACGAACTAGTGATTCTCATCGATCTCGAAGTCAAACCCTAGGCAACGAGCTATTTCCAATAATTTCAAACATTTCATTTGTACAATTAAACCAAAAAAAGCATAAAACGAGTAAAATACAACCTTATTATGCATCAAAATAGCACAACCAGGCTCCAACTGATCCTTATCGACGAAAGACAAGATTCCAACGTAGTACTCCGGGCCAACGGAAGAGGAAACAATGGCGTGGTTCTCGTCGATGAGTTCTTCGAGATTACCGACGCTCATGGGAGAGCCTCGAAGATCGTCGACCTTGGATCTGTCTTCCTCGGCCTTCTCCTCCTGAGGCTTGAGGCGTTCCTGATTCGCCACGAACTCCTCCTCCATCAACAGGTAATCCTTGATTCGCTCCAGCTTCAGTAGCCTCAGCTTGCACTTCGTCAGCGGAGTCACCGTCGGCAGACGCGCCGCCGCCTCCGGACCCTTCTGCTTCCGCTGTTTCCGCCCGACGCGGGTGGGCGGCGCCGCCGGCTCAAACTTCTTCTCTTTCTTGTCGCCGCCATCCGGCTTCCGGTCGCCCTGCCGGTTCATGCCGCCCGGAGTTCCCTGACCCATAGATTCCAAAATTGAAAAGGGGAAGAAGGCACAAAGAGGGTTTTCACTTGGAGTTAGCAAAAGAAGAGCTCAAAATTGTGTGGTAATATACTGTAGTATACCCTATTCAATCACTTTTCTCAAATAAATAAATGACACGTAAAATTATTTTTAAAAATTATAAAAGTGTAGTTTTACCATTAACACGGTTTAATAGCTAGTCTTGTAAATAATAATAATAACAATAAAAAGTAATATTAGAGGAAAGCTCATCTACTACAAAAACAATAATATGTTAGAATATTACTGCAGGACCAATGATAAAAAGACCTGCTTTTAAACATTTTATGTTAGAATTCTAATATTATAAATATTTATTTTATGTTGATAAAATTTGACGAAGATTTGTTTACATTAAAAGGATAGCAATACGGACTAGTCCGTCTTATATAAGTAATGCAGATTGATTTTGTTTGTCAACTTCGCATAAGAGATAATCCACGTGTTAATTTGTATATAAAAATTAAAATTTTATTAATTTGATCAAAAGGAGTTGAAGAATTCGATTAATTCTAACATAATAGAACATCTATTAAAAATATATCGTTGTATAAGACAAAACAAGTCTAACATATGAAAAAAGAAAAAAGGAAAATTGTTATACAATAGTTTTGAGGTCTTTATAACTATAGTACCACATCAAAAAATAAATTTTAAAATAAAAATAGTATAAGTTAAAATAATTTAATTACTCTCAAAAGCTTCTAAAATTTCTTTCACATTTTCAGACAAAAGACTATTCATACACTTATTAAGGATTCAAGAACCAATACTAAATGCAAGTTCTGATGCATTTGTGGTTACAGGGATGCTTAACAAATCTCTAGTCCTTAATGCAAAAGTGTTGACTATTATTTTTCCACCATTGTAACACATTCATTTGCTTTAAAAGAAAATAAGATCTAAAGTTGGTTCTCCCAGATCAGTGTCAAATTGTGTCCTTTCAGCTTTATTAGCTACTTAAAGCTAACACGTTTTTAATTTCTATTAGGATATAGTAAGTTAGTGTTTTTAAGTTGAATGAATTGAGATGGGGATAGGTCTTGTGGGTGAGGGATTTTGTTTTGAAAATTTTATTATTATACCTAGTGGGCTGCCTCGCCCTGCTTCGTGGTCGGCCTGTGTGGGCTACGGGCTATGTTGGGCAAGTCTAAATGAGTCAGCGAGCCAAAACAGTGAGTCCGTCCTGCACTTTTCATAGCGGGTTGCGGGCGATTAACACGGTCCGTCCCTTATTGTCATTTCCAATATCAAATATTTCTTGAGGTAATCTTTCTGAAAAGACAAAGAGATTCAATTGTCTATAGATAGTCAATCTTATACAATTATGTTTTTTACTCTTGTTTGGATAAAAGTTATTTTACATACCCACGATTATTGGTAGGTATCATATTGTTGTTAAAAAACAAGATATGCAATTAATACTACATGAATAAAAATGACTTATTTTCGCAATGGTAAGTGGACTGACGCAATAATATAATCATAATTTTAAGGAAGACTTCCAAAAATTAAGACCAAATGTTGTTTAAAAATATAAGACTTTTGACATGATTACTATGATTATACGAAGAATAGTTTTTGTTAAATTTGTTCAATCCGGAAATCTAGGAAATGGGTAACTTACTTTTCCCCAACCTCGAAATTTACCTACAACTACTTGGTTACTTTTAGGCAGTTTTGATAGATATATATAAGTATAGAGAGTAATCTAACTTAAAATTTATCACTTTTGTTATTCACTCACTCATTATTGACTTGAACGGTCAGAATGGAATGTCATCATAGGATAACCTCCATTTCGATTCTTGGAGCATTATCTACTTGAAGCATATCAAATCGTCAAGCATTGGAGTTCAGACATGATCTCTCAACCCTTCAAGTACCTTGCTCATTTCAACTCGGTAAGAACAAAATTAAAACGGAATTATTATCCTAGTTCGAGTTTGATGATGAAAAATACACATAAACCTTTTTTTTTTCATACTTCATATGAATAAACGTATTCAAGAATACGTCACATGATTGCATAGAAAGAAAAGACTAAAATTAGAAGCATTTGATCTTGTTCTTAAGAAAGATATTCCAAATTAGTATAATTAACATATAGTCTTACTCTATGAGCAAATGTGATGGAACTTGTAGATCAACAACAAAATGATGCGGAGGAAAGGTTCAACCCATTGATGCTGCAAGTTAAGTTTTTTTCTTTTGAAAGTATTAAATCAACCTACTTTGACCCCAAAAGAGAAGTAGCAAAACTAAGCCTAAACTAGTAACAAAACGAAGGCAACAACTTCTGCACCCCATCAATTTTATTAAAATACCCTTTCTATTAACTTCCAAAAAATACTTTCCAAAAAAATATTTTTCAAACATAAATCTTCTTCAATCATAAATTTATATTTCAGAAAATAATTTTCTAAAATACATTCTAAAAAAAACCTTTTTCAAAATGTAAATTTTATGTTTCAAAAAATACTTTTCAAAAATAAATTCTGAAAAACATATTTCAGAATATAAAATTTATATTTGTATTCTAGAAAATGTTTTGCAAAATATATTTCTAAAATATATTTTCCGAAACTCATTTTTAATTAAAAGATATTTAGATTTTTCTAAAATTGATGGGTTGCATGTCAAAAGTGATGGGTGCAGAAAACTTTTGCCCAAAACGAGTGGCTTGGCATCGCGTTTATAGCCGTCCTCCGCAAGGAGCAGGGTTTTCTGTGTTCGAAAAAGAATTACATAAATGAATAAAGAATCTCAATATTATACACAAACGCGTATGCAGAACTAAGTATAGCAAATATTAAGTGATGGGTTTAATCCAGTTTAGCAATGAGCTAAGTATAGAAACATGTTGTTTAGTTTTTTTGTTACATGAACTCCTGAACTCAACCGATTTTGAGTTAACGGTCGGATTTAACAACCATGTTAGAATGATATTCATGTTTGTAATTTACATCCATAATTTATGATTAAAAAAATCTGCATGCAACATTCCTCCTGACACTATTTTGCTTGTAGCTTACAACTTTTCCTCAAAGAATCATGATATAACAAATCATAAATCATCAAGAATATAAACCTTAATTTTTCTAAGTAAAAACTTCATTATTCCTCTTAATTAAAAAGGGCTTATAAAAGCTGAAGAGCCTAGCTGAAACCCGAATATAGATCACGAAGCTTTTGTATAAAACAAAATTTCATACATTTGCTAAGACGAGCTATTTATTGCAAACGTATACAAATAATGATGCTGAATATTCAAATGCAGAATATTCAGTCTTGCCTTATGGAAACTCAACTTTGGCACATTGATTTTGAGATGTGAAATCCATTCCACAAGATGACTAAGAGGCAACCGAAGATAAAAGTATGTTTTCTTTTCACCCATTCAATAAACATCAAAGTGCAAGAAAATTGAGAAATTGTATCAAATAGAACTTATTTTATCATCCAAACGATGAAATACATCGATGCTGACGGTAACTTTCAGCCTTAATTTTAAAAGTTAAAACAAAAGATCAAGCAAGACAACCACCTCCGATTCAATAACCAGGCTCCTCCTATACAAAACAAAATAATTAAATACATTTAGCCACACATACAAAAGAAATAGGTACTTACTGTAAGTTAACACGTAATTGCATTCTAACAATAGAATAATACAATAGAATAATGGTACCTACCGACTTAGAACTTTGAACGTTTTTGTATTCTGTACATCACTGAATTAGAATTTGCATTAAGTATAATGTTTTTTGAAAATATCTAAATGTAATTTTATGTTTGAGATGCCAAGAAAAAACTGATCTGTTGAATAGTTAGTTTGGAATGTAAAATTACCCTAAAAATGATCAGGGAAGCATTTTTGGTCATGTTAGGCAAGTTATATTCAAAGGCCAGCAACCCAAAATTACTTTGGAAGTTTTGGGGGTGTTCGGTTTGTTTTACGTTTTTCATTACAAATTTCAGTAATGAGTGCAGACATGTCACCTTGTTTTCATTATGGTTCTTGTTTTCAAGTTTAGTAAAGGAAAAGGTGACGATGAACATTTCTTTGTTTTCATCTCCACAAAATTTAGAAAACAAGAATAAAAAATAAAACAAGATAGCATTTAATTGTAAATGGAAACACATTAACTGAAAATACACCCCTTAGAATGTGGATTAAAAGTGCAAAAAAGAAATTTGGGACTTTGTAGAGTAAGTCCCCTATTCCCAAGTCTGAATCAAGAAGACTGCAGATCATAGATATGGGATGCTTACAAGAATTACAGAATGAAATCTGTCTCCTCTCAACTGCAGGAAGCTGAGAATCCTGCTCCTCTACCCGTCACTTTCCAGTGAACTCCCTCCCTTAGTTCACCCCTTTTTACTACCTACCACTTCCTCCCTTCCCCCTCCTGACAATTTCAGTTCAAGAATCCTACTAACACACCGTGAACTGATACTGACAAAGAGATCCTACAAATAAATGTGATCATCTATTAGTACGCACAACACAACACACACCCCTTGACCACTACGGGTTTCCTAACCATGTTATTTATGTCCCAACATCCTCTTCGCACATTTGAGGATGGAATTATGTGAAACAATTTATGAGAAGAGAATATGCCAAACAAAATTTGTGAAAACAACTTTTCCAAACATGAATCTTTTTTTTGTGCAAGAACCTTTTACATTTTTCTTCTGCAAGATTACTAAAAGTCTAAAACCTCATAGGATAGATGATTATGTTTGTGGAAAAACTAATTTCACATTACGGGTTCTGCATGCCTACAAACAATCAATACGCAAAAAGCACTGCAACCGACTAAAAATTACATTATCGTTCACCCATAGAATTATGATTAAGTGCAAGAAAATTCATGATTTTATCAAAGAGAACTAACTTTATCATCTAATCTGACCAATCAAATACATCAAAGCAGAGGGTAACTTCCAGCCCTTACCTTGCAGATTCTTTTAAAACAAAAAGATCAAACAAGCCGCCCATCTCCAACACAACAAGAATAAATCACTCCGATATCAACCACCAAATATAAAACAAAACAGCCCTCGCACATAGTTAACAACAAGTAAAAGTAATGTTCTTTAACAGCAATATAAATCCCGAACTACACAAAGGTCATCTCACCAACCAATAATTTCCAAAGGAGAATGCATTCTGAAAAATTACTCAAAAAAAGTTTCAATGATCAGATCTTAAGGAAAACAGAATTCTGTAATTGCCCTCTACAAAATCACCCCGAAAATTCTAACATGTGTTTGGTTTGTTTTTTATTTTCATTTTCAATACCATTAGCTGTCAAGATCCCTATTCCATCACAAAACTTCGAAATAAAAAAAAAAAAAAAAAGTGACATTTTTCTCTTGATTGCCCACAGGTAAAGAAGACAATCCTGTTCGAGACTTCTCACATTAAACGTGGCACCTCTCCCAAACTACCCCCATTCGACAACCCTAGATCCCGCTGGTATATGAAATTCACAATTACAAACGAAAACAGCGTAAACGTTCAAAATCAACAAACACATATGACCGAATCACAGGATCTATCTAACTCCTCAAAAACAGAATAAAGGGCGTGGCATGCGAAAGGTACCTGAAGGAATGAATCAGTGGCCCTGCTGAGCGTGCTGGCGGTGCTCAAGGTGGCGGCGCTCGTGGGGGAGAGCGACAAGGTAGGAGAAGATCATGCCGCCGTAGCAGACATGGAAGATGGGATCGGGGGAACTGGTTTCGATGTACTTGGCATGGTAGTTGTCCATGCCACGCTGAATCGCTCTCTTTAGGTAACCCAACGACAGCATAGGTTTCACGTGCTCCGGAACCTCGTTCAATTTCTTCCCCCTTATCTCGTTGAAGAATCTCCTCAGCGCCATTGCTTCGCTCTGCAACAAACCCTAGCAGATTTTCGGATTGCAAAACTTCGCCAAATTCAATTGCAAATTTGGGATAGTTATGTGCGTGGATGAATGACACAACGTGGCCCCGTGTTGCAAGTGTCCCGGCCCGGCCCGTTCAATATGGGCCTGACGCTATAATGTAGGCGCAAAAACTTCCTGCACCCATCAATCCCCATCAATTGTGACACGCATACAGATCCGAAAATTCAAAATTACCCTCACCATTAGCTTCACAAAAATAATTGGGTGCAGGAAGTTTTTGCCCAATGTAGGCCATGTTATTAGCCCAAGATTCAATATGGGCCACGTTATTGTTTTCTGACCGCTTCTTCATGCACTTCCAAATTTTCTTAGGACACCTTCAAATTTTTATAAAATGTCTAAGTGTGTCCTTTTATAAAATTATGCTTCTTTCTTTGGTAATGTAACACTGAAATTGAAGGTGGTTGGGAAGGAGATGGATGCGTGGGTGGACGGTGAGGTGCAGCGATTGATGGTGTTCTAGGAAGAACGATTGTGAGTGCGGCGATATGACAGTGTGGCGAAGCAGTGGTGGCACAACGCCATGTGAGATAAATTGAGATAAGATCGGACTGAGTTACAAAACAGAATTTCAAAACTCATTTATATATTTCCAAGTGAGTTGCGAAATGTATATCAATATTTTCTCTTTTGGGTGTTTACAGTACGGTGAATTACCCTGTTACTCATTTCCAAAGAAATATGTTACATTATTATAATTAAACCCATTTATTTTAAATATTAACACGCTATATCAAATTAATGATATTTCATTAAAAAATATACGTTTTAATATTATTATAAATTTCAACTATTCTAATGTTTTTATTTTAATTATAGAATTTGAAGTATCAAGTTAAATTAGTGCACCTATAACTATTTTTGTGATTCAAATAATTCAGCTTTGCAATGCATTTCTTAATTCTAAGATTTATCTCTTCATTGCATTCATATAATTAAATAAAAAAAGTCATAATTTTTAATGAATATTCTCATCAATTAAATTATTACGTTTTATTTTTTAAAATAATTTGCACAGAAAACTTACTAATTTCGAAAATAAATTATGTTGATGAGTCGTGTTGTATTTACAGGTTTAAAAGATGATGTGGGGACGTAGGGAATAAACAAGACTGTTGAAGGGTGGTTCAAAAACTACTATAATTAAATGGTAAAATTAATATGTACTAGAGAATGGTTGTTCCAATATTTATGTGATAAATAATATACTACTCGACATGACAATGCTTTTGATTTTGCCTTTACAATAGAAGAATCAACCAAGGCTTGCACCAATTTACCAACATTATAGTTGAAAATAATTGAGATATGCATCAATTAACTAGGATATGATTATATAAATTTATTCATAAACTAATTTATCCAAACTTTCATTTCTCTTGAAGTTTGGTTGATAATGTAAAAAGACTTTGTTGAGAGACAGAAAATTATCAGTTTTTTAAATTTAAAAGAAAAAAAAAAAGAGGTTTGCACCAATGTTGGTGCATATAATGTTATGAATATGTATGTGTTTGGAGGATATATGATTCCATAATAATTGGAGAAAGTTAGTTGAGTGAGGGAGCATTGGAGAGTGGCATGCATGAGTAGCATTCATGGTGCCATAATGAAACAGATGAGTTTGCTTACCAACTTCAAATACAGAAATGGTAGTATGGTTCTATTATTTAAGACAAGCTTAACTTTTTTTTGTGATTGTTACTAAAAAAAGAGGACAGAGACAACAGAACTTTTTTTAAAAAAAAGTTAGCTTACACATACACATATATATAGCTAAATATAATTGTAATTTGCAGGTAATACCGTAATTATTTAATTTTTTATTATGATGATTGGGTAGTTTAAGTACCTATAATAGATTATTACTTAAATAGGATTGATTTAATATAGATTCAAGATCAAAATTTTATATTTTTATAATACGTGGAAACACGTAACCCAGATAGTCATGTTTTCCAATCAAATTCAAATTTTAAAAAAATTACAACATTTTACTCACATCTAACTATATTAACATTATATTTAAAAGATTTAAATATTTTTCTTTTCGTACTGCTTTTTTAGATAAGTTTTAAATAATCATATCAATAATAATAATAATATTCTAAAAATTGTTTTTTTTTTCTTGTATATTTAATTCAATATGTGTACAAACCATTATAATAATAATAATATATTTAATTTTCATTTATATTGCAAAAACAAAAAAATTTCAATCTTAAATTATTTTTTGTTTTGTTCCTTTTCTCAAACGAATTAAAATTTAATCTTTACCTTTTTAATTATTTATTTCAAATTTGATTTCTATACAACAATTTTTATCTTTAATATAAATATAAAAACTCCACTTTATATTTTAACTCACTTTATATTTCTTATTTCATTTTTTTAAATCCTTTCCAAAATTTTGTTTCATCAATAATATATAATAGCAATAATAACAAACATCTACAAACTTTTTTTTTTTATTTTTCTTCTATGTTTCATTCAACTCTTATACAAACTATTATAATAACAACAGATCTATTTTCATATTACTCTCTCAAACAAATTACAATTTATTCTTCTGTATTTTAATTAATTATTTCAATAAACTTTTGAAAAAATAGTCATTTCAGTAAACTAAATATTGACATATTTTACTTTATAATAAAGAAAATAAAAGAAATTACAGTCTTAATCTAACAACTTTAATTTTGGTAATTTTATTTGAAATCTATTGATGTTAATATAATTGAACATGTGTCTTGATTTTAATAATTGTAAGTTTTTCTATTATAAATTTAAAATTTTATATGGTTATAATTGTATATTAATTTTAATTTATCTTTAATAAACACACATAATAATTACTAAAAATTTCATGTTAAATAACTCATTCAAACAAATTTTAACAAAGTGAAAGTTTTTTTTGGGAAGACTATATTTTTTTATTGTAAAAAAACAGAATATGTCAATACTTATATCGGGTAATTTTTTTAAACTCTTTTTGTCTAAAATCAATTTTTATTTTTTATTTTGAAAATTCATAAGATGGAGTTTTTCAATAGTTTATAACTGGGTACAAATTTTAGTTTTGTAAGATTGAGTTAGACTTAAAGTCTACTTTTTAATATAGTATCACACTTAAACAAGTTTATTAGGTTTATTGGGTCACCTGTTATGAGATGACCCTTACGTATAAGTTTCATGATGATTTTATAAGATTGAATTGGACTGATTTGGTATGAAAGCCTAAACTCTAGAAGAAACACTTAAAACTCCTCCAAAAATTTCCAACCATCTCGGAATTCGACTTCCCGAAGACTAAATTCCCACTGGAAACAGTGAATACTCAGAGATATATCTTTTAAGAGTTTATTATTTGAAGAAAACAATACTTTTAATAACTTAGTTTCAATATTATGCAGCTTTAGCTGCCAATTCAAATAGGCTGAGTTTAGTCTCTTTCAAAAGGGCTTGAGATTCCTTGACTTGTTTTCGGGTACAAGTAGCTAGCCAAATTCAACAGTAGCTAAATATGGAATATAAAAGAGAGTAGGTAACAGTGGTTAATGGTTATGTACTATTTAGTTCACATCTCCACTTCTTATTCAATTGTTTCATTCAAATGGAACTATTGTGACTACTGCTACCATCTTTGCCACTTCCCATTGATAATGTATTTGGCAAGGCTAACATGCACCCTATTACCATCCTCGGATACATCACTGTGCCACTCCATTCTTCATTCAATCCTTTCACCTAACCTATTAACTTACACTCACCATACTTATAAACCCTCAAAAGTACCTGCTACCAACAAATATATATAGTTGACATAAGTTTGTAACATTGTAAGTATCTTAAGTTAAACAATCATATTTTTGTCAAGGAAGTTGCATTTAGAAATTAGGAGTTGGTTGGTACCACTTTAGATATAAAAAGAAAAAATTGTTCATAATATTGAAGATTTTACATCGATTAAAAATGAGACATTTCAATAATTATAAATAGGTGCAAACCTCACCTTACAAACCGGTTTTGTAAAATTGAGTTAGATTTAGAGTTTACTTCTTAATATAATATCAGAGTTTATTTCTAATAAAATTACTCTTAATGTGTTGGAGATCTCACATCTATAAGACCTTTTAATAATTTATAAGTAAATACAAATCTTATCTTACAAGTTAATTTTATAAAGTTAAATTAAACTTAAAATCCATTTATTTATACATAAGTGTTAAAATTAGATTACACTATGGCATCATCTATCAATATTTTCCAAACTTTTATAATCGTTTGAAAAGCACTAATGGTACTGGTACTGTTTATTATATAAAAACTATTACTGTTTATAAAGCTCACTGTTAGGAAAATAAGAAAAAATTAATGTAATTTGTTCAATTGTTAACTTTAAATATCTGTATTTACTATTTTTGCACGTGAAGCATGTTAAAAATGGTCTCAATAGAGCTTGAAATTTAGAAAGAACACAAATCATCTACTCTGTCTATATTGTATTGTGTTTCAATGATAATAAAAACAAACTGACACGTGTATTAATAAATGTTTTTTTTAATATTCTTTGAGAAAAAAGTTGTGCAATTAATTATTTCTGTGAGAACACATATAAATGTAATTATTAAAGAACATAGGGAAAAACAAAAATAAAAAATATTTTTTAATCTATACAACAGATTAAAACTAAACTGTGAAAGGGAACTGATCCAATTTCAAATACTACTGATATTATAAATCCTTGATGCTGGTGACAACAGATTAAAACTAAGTTGCTGCAGCAAAACAAACTTCACTGGTGTTATAATCATTTCTAAATATGTTTATGTATGGAGCGGCTTGTGTTTCTTCTTTAAATTGAGGTTCTTGGTTGTAGATCACTGATCATATCGCATGTTTTTTGTGAAATCAAAGACCAGAAAACGAAACGGCCGGAGACTGTTAGAACTTTGTGTGCTCATGCAAAAATAATACAGAATATAGAAGAAATGTTTTTAACTTATATTATGATATTAACACTTGTCTAAAAGCTTACAACAAGATATGATATATATACGTATGTTCATAATTTATTTTAACCAAGTTTTTTAGAATTTGTAGTTTGGAAAAACCTTAATTATGCATCTAGTTGAGTCTCTGAGAGAGAGAGAGAGAAAGTTGGAAGAAGTTTATAGATAAGCACACACGTACATGTTAAAAAAACACACATGTTCTAACTCAAAGTGAAAATACCATCACATAAAACTAAGAAACATAACACACACACTGGTTACACATCTCACGCACAATTATTTTCTTCACGAAATAAAACAGAAACAAAGACTATAGGCTATCTATAATAGCTGCTGAAAGTAACAAACAGGAAGAAGGAGTGTGGGCTCAAGGGAGAGGAATGCTGGGCCCGTCACCATTGGCAGGGCCTCCGATACCGCCAAGCCCACCAGGCCCGCCGGGCCCTCCGAGTCCCCCAAATCCACCGAGCCCAGAAGGCCCACCCATGCTACCGTCAAAGCCTGAGCCCATTCCTCCGAAGGGAAGCCCATTGTTGCCAATTCCTGAAAAACCGAAGCCGAGGAAGTTCTTCTGGTCCCCAAAAGCAGTGTCACTGGGAATGGTTCTGGCACTTGCAACCACGGCAAGAGCAAGAAACACCAAGATGCACCACTTAGCCATGTCTCTCTTTTTTCTTGTCTCAACACAACACGACACTACACTTGTTTTTCTCACTGTTGTATTTGTTAGTTGGTGTTCTTTTCCTTGTGGTAAAAGAGTGCTTGGGATTCTCCTCTTTATAGTGGAAAAAGTGACAACAATGTAGTATGGGACAGTTGAGTTTGTAGTAAATGAAACTTTAATGCCATTGCAAACTCTTGCTGTCTCTCACCTAGCACGTTATGCCAATTACTATCACTATTCTTTAGTTTCTATGCAATCCATGACTAAAAAATATGAACCTCAAAATATATTCCAATTAAATATTCTTATTATAAATCATGGAAACAGGTCTACTCCTTTTATTTTTAGTATAAGTTGTTTAACCAATATTGATGGATAAGAGATATAGTTTGTTACAATTTGAAAATAAAAAGTCATTATAATGTAAAACAGGATCCGTAATTATCTTTTAGAGGCTTTAAATAAAGCACAAAGCTAAGTTATATGATTGTTTTTATGATGAAAAAAATTAATTTTATTTTAAAATAAGCTGATTTCACAAGAAGATCTTAAAAATAGCTTCTGACTTTTTGATTGTTTCGATTTGTTAACTTTTGATTATTTGAAACGATAAAACAATCTCATGTTTTCTTAAGACGTTATTTTCTTAAAAGTTCTCTCTTTTTTACTAACACAAATGAGCTAAATTTTGATGATTCTGCGTTTATACAATATCGTCCAACATATAGGTATGGATTTAGAGGCAAATTTTTCAAATTAGTGTAATTTTTTTTTTAAATTTTTAAAATGGTGTATTTTTTATTTTATTTCCTGATCTGGGTAAATTGCGCAGGGATTACACAATATTATTGTGAATAAATCGTTCTATTATTCAATTCAAGATATATGAATTCCTGAGAAGATAACACAATTTAGTTAAAGGAATGAAATTGTGGAATAAAGGTATGATTTTAATTAAGTAATTAATTGATTAATTGAAATCATTAGGCTACTGCAAGAGTTTAGGATAATTAATTCTCCCACCTTTCCTCTCCTATTTTTTATTGTTGTATTGGATTGTGCATATAAAATTAAATTATAATTAATTCATATTGATAAAACCCTTTTGGAAATTTTGATGAAAATGAAAATGTAGTCATTGAAATTAATTAATTGTCATTTAAATAATTAAAATAAATGTGAAATTAATTTGAATGGAAGAATATGAAGAAAAGTTACTTGTTTTAATTTGAATGGTTTATATATAGAAAAAATATAAATTATTTGAATTGATTAGTTTTTAAAATTTATTTACATTTTTTTCCTTCTTAAAAGTACTTACTTTAACTCTTTTTTTTTCTTTTATAAAAATTCTAAAAACTTATTTATATTTTTATAAAATATTGCAGCAATGATATTTTTATAAAAGAAAAAAAATTAGACTGGAAGTAATTTTAAGAAGAAAAAAATTTTAAATAAGTTTGGAAATATTTATAAAAGAAAAGAAAAAAAAGCAGTAGTTTGAGAATTTTTATAAAATTACAACAATAGTTATTTTTATAAAAGAAAAAAAAAGCATAAGTAGTTTTGAAAAAGAAAAAAATATAAATAAGTTTTAGAATTTTTATAAAAGAAAAAAAAGAGTCCAAGTAAGTACTTTTAAGAAAGAAAAAAATGTAAATAAATTTAAAAAACTAATCAATTTAAATAATTTAAATTTTCTCTATATATAAACCATTCAAATTAAAACGGGTAACTTTTCTTCATATTCTTTCATTCAAATTAATTTCATATTTATTTTAATTACTTAAATGACAATTAATTAATTTCAATGACTACATTTTCATTTTCATCAAAATTTCCAAAAGGGTTTTATCAATATGAATTAATTCTAATTTAATTTTATATGCACAATCCAATACAACAATGAAAAATAGGAGAGGAAAGGTGGGAGAATTAATTATCCTAAACTCTTGCAGTAGCCTAATGATTTCAATTAATCAATTAATTACTTAATTAAAATCATACCTTTATTCCACAATTTCATTCCTTTAACTAAATTGTGTTATCTTCTCACGATTTCATATATCTTAAATTAAATCGTGCAATAATAGAACGATTTATTCACAATAATATCGTGCAATCTCTGCGCAATTTACTCATATCAGGAAATAAAATAAAAAATACACCATTTTGAAAATTAAAAAAAAAAATTACACTAGTTTGAGAAATTTTCCGGATTTAGATGATTATTAATAAGAATAATATTTTAATTTGTATAAATATGAATTTTTTTAATTGAAGAAAGTTAAAACATATTTTCAATGATAAAAAATTTAAATTTGTGATACTTATACGAAAACATTATTATTTTTATTAATTTATAAGGAATATTGTTATAACACACGGGAGATTAAAGCTTTAACGTATTCGTTTGTGGTAATGTAATTTTTCTTTCGGTTTTGGTATTTCTTTCCATTTAATTTAACGAAATTGTACTTTTATGTAGTTTTATATTTCTTTTATTGATGGCAACAGATTAATACTAATATTTGATGCATGCATATTCAATAAGAAAAGTGTATATTAATTTCATATGTTAAAATAGATGCTACTTCAAAACTCAAGAAGAATAGTACACTACCAATATGAGGATAATAGCTTTTTAACCAGATTCTTTTTATTGAAAAATAATAAACATTACAATTTTTTTTTTGTCAGACGAAATATATTTGTCAAGCAATTGAAATAAAAAATATTAAAAGGAAATATATCTAATGAAAAAATTAATAAAACTAATTATTATTTATGGTAGGAAAAATCGATGGATTTGTATTATCTACGGTAGGTTGATTTATTGAAGAGATGTCATGGTTGTCAAATTAAAAAAAAATAGTTAAAATCAAGACATATAATATTTGTGTACAAAGGATAAGTAAAGTTTTTAGCTCAACGGATCACAAATGAGAAGGTTTTTCGACAAAAATACTTGTAACAGTGTGGTAAATAAATAACTGTGGAAGGTTGAGTCCAATATTTTATGTGTGAAAAACTAAGCCTAAAACACCGACTATTATGATTTTGTAATGAAAATGTTGATATTTTAATTCATTAATTTGTATCAAATATTGAATATCTTGAAATTTCTTATATTTATCTTTCGATTGTTCTTTTAATTATTCAGAATTTGTCCACACTAATTCTTCTTGCACTTAAACGTATGACTTTTTTTCATCATTACACTTAAACTTTTCCTTTGAATTGTATTTCAATTAAGTAAAATATTTAGCGTTTAAATACTTCGTTATTTACGTATTTGCATCACGGTTCAGATTACGTGACCCATTTGTTTAATCAATATTTAGAACAGTAAACAAATATTAAAATGTATGACCTTTATTTTGATGTACTTATGAAAATAAATTCTTGTTAAAATAAAATACAAATATTTTATTTTCACTCTTCAATTGACCTTTATTTTCTGTATGGTTTTTTTTATTATTTATTACACTTTCTTTCATTCTAATTAAAAATATAAATATTATAATTAGAAAAGACTCGAAATTAATATTTATTTTATTAAATTTTAATATTTATTTTCATATAAGATACTGTTGTATAAATTTATTTACAAATTGACTTTTAGAGATTTTAATAAAAGTATGACATTATTGATTATATATATATATATATATATATATATATATATATATATATATATATATATATATATATATTTTTTTAATTTCTTTCACCTTTTGAAGAAGGTATAAAGAAATGTAATTGTTGTCATGAATGATTGATTATTTATCATCTTATTATTCATCTTATTATTGATACATCTCTTATACTCAGATACATGCACTCAAATCACACTGTCACATTTTTATATACTTTTTCGAAGATAATGTATGTATTGTTGCTTTATTAACCACATAGTCCAGATACGGCAAATATAATCGTCATCACAGTATAAACATATTTATCCAATAAATTATCATAACTTTTTGTTTTAATTTTTTTAAATATTTAATACACTGGTTCAATGGATGCAAGATATATTCAATAATATTGTATAAAAAGTTTAATTATTAATATATAGATATTATATCATTTATTATATTTTCTTTCAGTGAATATTATTTTTTTTTTAAATTGTATTAAATAAATTATCCGTATTTAAAATACAAAAAATGACTCTTTAAAATAAACTAACTGGATTCAAAAGTAATTCAAATAAAATATAAATATATTTAAAAAAATATAAGAAGGATGTACTATCCAAATTACAAAAGATATATTTGAGAATGTATAATCTAAAATTACATTCTTAAATACAAAGTTGTATTATGGATTGTACTTTCCAAAATATTTTTTTTATTTCATATTTATATTCCAAAATACATTTTTTTAAAAATAAAATAAAATTTTGAAATTATACGGGAATGCAATTTAAATTTAAGAGAGTGGAGAATGACCCAATAAAAGACATGATAAGACCAAAGAAGTATGTTAGGGCTTGGTCCTCGTTGATCTCGGGCCTTGAGTCTCGACGCGTCAAGCAACAAAAAACGAACCCCGCCAGAAGAAACAACCAAAGGCCCATTTAAGCACATGAATCAGTAGAAACCTAATAAGGGGTTTAGTAATAAACAATTAAAAATATATTTAATTAAATTTCAAATATATTGAAAATATAATTATTTTTAATCGAATTTTTTTAAATAACTTTTTTATTGAAAGTGTTTAAAATATTTTTTAATTTAAGTATTTTATTATTTATTTTTTCCTCAAATAATGTGACCATTATTTCATCTTCTCATCTTTATTTTTTCATTTTTCAATAATAACCGATGAGAGGAGAAAACGGAGAAGAAAAAAAAAGTTGAAAATGGAAAGTAAGAAATAATGATTATATTGTTTTTATTAATAATAAAAATCAAATACAAATATATTTAGATAAAAATAAAAATATTTTAATATTCAATAAAACAAAGTTTTTTAAATATATTCAATTAAAAGTATATAAATTTATAATATATTTAAAACTTAATTAAATAATTATTTTTAAGTAAAAGTGTAAGTAAAGATACATGCACCAAAAATCCAACTATCTAGTTACAGCACCAAATAAGCTGGTTCCTGAGCACATCCAAGTACCTCTTAATCTTCAATACCATCAAATAACCTGCTACATAGTAATGCGTCATATTTAAGCTCAAACCACCCATCTCTCTACCATATTTATTAAGCAGTTGGTACATATTTATTTATTTTTCATGGATTTATACATAGTAATGTATTAACATTACTAATTTTTCATGTAAGTGGTACATAATTGAATTCGATTAATCTAATTTTTAACTTAATTAAATTAAATTTTGATGGATTAATCTGTTTTTATTAATAATCTAATTTAATTATAATTGAGTTGGATGGAATCATATTAAATTAAAAAATGTAATTTTTTAACCTTTTAAAAATGTACATCAAAATCAGTATATTTTTAAAATTTTCCTGAAGTAGCAACACGTAAACAATAACTTTCAAAATCCTGAGACATTAGAAGCAGTGATTATAGATTTATTTTACCACTCTCTGAACGTAAAACCAAAAAATCAGCTATGAAATATTTATTATTAATGGAAAAAATATTTATAAAATTACTAAACATATAGTTTTTTTATTATATATTTATCATGTAGTTGAGTGTATTGAATTTGAAGCTTATAATTGGTTAACCAATCAATTTTAATTTAGTATAACTGGCTTACACTCCTAGTTTATGCTTAAGCTTTTTGGTATTTTTTTTTTTTTTTATAAAACATTCCTCTGTTTCCCCTTTAACCTTCAGCCGAAATTTCTCAGCCACTACTTTTTAAAATCAAAATACAAAAGATAATTGGTAAGCACTTACGTAATTTTGATTGTTTTAATGCATGTAATGGGAAAAATGAAGAAGGAAAAATCAAAACTAAAATCTTTTTCAAATAGAAAGACTCCCAAAGCAATGGTGGTGAGAGGTGAGTGGTGAGTGAGTGTGATTTCTTGAACCTAAGTCATAACCTCAAGTGATGTTGAATAATTAATAATTTGCATTAGATGTACCTATTTACAATAACACCTTCCCTGGTTATACCATCTCTTGCTCCCCTTCATTATCTTAAAAACTCCATTGACACTTATAACTTCTAAGGTGTTGTGTGTGTGTACCTAAGCTAAACACGTGGTGGGATGGGAAGTTGCTAGGAGCCAAATGCAATACCTATTAAAGTATTCAAGAATCATATTAATTACAACCTTTCAATTTCACTTCTCTCCTTCTTTTCTCAATTTTAGAATTTTCCTTCCCTATTTTTCTTTTTCTTTTTTAATTTTATAATGTGGGTCAACTATAATAAATCAATAATAGAGGTGATGAGTAGGTACATTGAAGTGAGTCTTTTTTTTTTTTTTTTTTTTTTTTTTTTTTTTTTTTTTTTTTTTTTATCTTAAGTTCTATTACGATTAAACAATTCTAAAGGTGAATTTTTTTTATAATTTACACTTTGGTTTGCTTAATATCGACTTTTCTCGAATTTTAGCCTTTTTTTTGCACGTGCAAGTCAATTATTAGTTGCGCGTCAAATAATGATAAGGTTACATGTAATGTGACTTGTTTAATGTAACATTATGTGGTGATTTTTATGAAAAGAAAACAGAAGATAAAAAAAAACAATGAAAAATTAAGATGTTGGGATTATGAAAAAAGATTTTTTTTCCTAAAAAAAAGAAAAATAAAAAAAGTATTTAACTACAATCATCCCTTACCCTTAACATACGCAAACTCGCTAATGTACAAAAAAAAAAAGCATGAATCATAATTTTAGCACATATTCTCTCACTTGTTATTTAAAGAAGCAAGACCCCAGAGAGCTATCCCACTCAATAAAAGTGGGTAGTTGCAGGAATCTACCTAGTAAGTCATATCCAACATAATACATTATATATTGAGTCACTGTATTTTGATTGAAGAATTCACCTTGGAAGACACACCAATTTTGCTGCCTCCACAAAATCTATGATATAGTAAACCATAAAATTTTCCATTCTGTTTCCTTCAACACCTTTTGTCTAGAGAAGTGTTGACATAACTGCATTTTTGAATCACGTGGAAGAGCAATAACACACTTATAATAACAACCTTCAACATAGGATCATGTTGTTGTGTTTAAATTTGTTTCTTTGGATGTGTTTATGAGCAAAGTTTTCATAATAACAAAAATCCTCCTCCCCTTTCGTGATTACTTGTTATCAGCAAATTTTGCAATAATTTTTGTTCACATTACAACAATTCTATTGTCCAAGAGAATCTCCATAGCCATCTATTTTTCCTACTCATGACACTTATCATATTCAAATTTAGTTTGTTCCGTATTCTTTAGTTTTTTATGTATCAATCTATTGAACCAATTCATGAATTGTTATTCTGTACACTTTTTTAACATCCATCCACCAATTTCTTCTTATATCTCACATTAATAAAAATAAAAAAGTGAAGTAATATATAAGAAAGAAAACTCATAAAATCTACTGTCTTAAGGTTTTGAATTAAAGATAGTGTCATTTTCTTATGTATGTTTGATCCATTTCTCCTTTTTGTGAAATCTCCCTAATTATGTTCTTAGAATTCTTTCAACAACCACAACAAATGATATCTACAACACTTCCCAAATAAGGTTTTCCAACCCAATAAGGTTTTTCAAATGTCCAGATTTTAATATTAATATTTTAGACTAAATTGTCTCGTAAATATCCTTCTCTACTTTTCCGAAAGCACTTTATTAAAGATTATGACATTTTAGTTCTTAAGTTTCAAAACTTTTTTGATAACACCTTTTTTCAACTAACCTTGTATATAAAAATCAACTTCTTAGTCACAATCTTTGGGATCTTATAAAATGTAAGGTAGAATAAGGTATAACAACTACCATAAAATCAACTAAGCCTAATAGCCTGCCGGTGACATAAATCATAATAAGCGGTTAAGTTATTACTATTTTTACAATTTTATTATAATATTAATATATTCAATCAAAATACAAAATTATAAATACATCATAATTTAACTGTGATTTAATTTGTTGGGTCTTTCTTAAGAATTAATGCAATACATAAAGACAATAATTTTTACATCAATAATTATTTTATTATTTCATTAAGAATTCAACTCTTCAAAATTAAATGTTTTAAGTTAAAAGTTTTTATTATTAGACTAAAAGGTGCAGCTAATAGTTAGAACTTCAGTGTAAGTTATGTTAATTTGATGATGTATACATGATTTGGTCAATGTTTTACAGCATATTCATGGTGGCAAGTTTTTGTTATTTATGGGGGATTGGCGTTATCACTAGGGTGTGACTTGTTTGACTAAAGCAATGACACAAGTTCAACAAGTGATCATGGTTAGAAGATTCGAGAGATAATGTTATTATTTGACAAAAATGAGTTAGTATTAGTGGTAAACATTATACCTGTAGCATTATAGGTTCCCATGACCATGAGCTACCCTCTCCTAATTTCCAACCAGAGACTCTTAGAACTACAAATAACAAGGTGTCTCATATGACACTGAAACTAAAATATACTTTTTTTGGTGTTATCTTAGACTGATTTAGAACGTTGGTGCAATTATCAACAATTTTGAATTTCATTGTCATCTTTTTATTCTTTTAGAGTTCCGACTGAATAAAATGGTTTGGGTAGGGAATTTTGCAAATGCACCAAATCCAACACTTTACATGCAAAACTAGTTTAAAATCGATTTCAGGTGTTTGATAAAATAATCTTCATCGTTATTATATTTTTCTAATAACACCAAATTTTTATCTTAGTCTGACTCATGTTTTATTGCCTTTAAAATTTTCCTGATATTTTTCTTCTATTTTTCCAACACTTATGAGAGAAATATAAAATAGAAAAAAAAAAAAAAAAAAAAAAAAAAAAAAGAGATTACGAGACAAAGGATATTTGTGAATATGTGGGGCTTCTTAACCCAAAAAAAATCTTCAACCAATTTACAGCGTAACTATAAATCAAATTAAAAAATATAAAAATAGCAAAAGGCATCTTCTTTGAAAAAGGTCGTGTAGTAACCTTTATAGAAAAAAAGTATATATTTTGATGAATAAGGAAAAAAACTTGCAATTATTCTTCATAAATAAGTTTGCCATATTTGTTGAAGTGATGAACGAAGAATTTCGTTTCTTTGAATAGAAATTGAGACTTAAATTTTATGTACAAAAATATAAGTATTATAAAAGGTTTATTCCTTGAAATTATTCGACTTCAATGTAATTTTCTGAAAAAAAATTGTCGTACACGTAAACGGTCAAGTCAATTAGTGAACTGAAAAAGGTATTGTAGTGACCACGGTATTTTGGAAAGATTCTTAACTTATCACATAACGGGATAATACTCCTAAAATGTTTGATTTAATAGAAGCTGAATGTAGAATCGTGGAATCACTTTTGCATAAGCTTTTTGATGTGAAAAGTACTGAGAAACACGAACTAAACGCGCAACCAAACACGGAAACACGTACCTTATTTCTGTCTATATATTTATCACGTAATATCCAGCAGTATATTTGAAAAAAAGTAGGGATGATTTTTTCTTTTAATTTAGTAGTTTTAAAATAAGGAAATTATGTGGTGCCTTAATACTTTATTATATTTTTATTTGAAAGTTAAATTATGTTCATTTTTTCTCTATTCGAAATGCCATTTCCAACTATACAGATAAATAAAAAATTTCAAAGATTACTTATAAAAGTAAAATAAAATAAATTTCTCTTGTAAATTAAAATTAACCTTCATACAAATTTAAATAATTTTCTGAATAAATTATGAAAATACGTTCATAAAATAGTTTATGCAAAAAAAAATATTAAAAAAAGTTCATTTTTTTCTCCAATAATACTTATTAAAAAATATTTTAAAAGAATTTGAGTGATTTTCAATTTATTAGAAGTGAACTTTAAATTTAACTCAACTTTGCAATAGGATAATAGGTCTAGCAACCTTGTTAGGATAAGATCAGATATCATATTAAAAATAGATTTTAAATCCAATTCAATCTTACAAAACCGGCTTGTAAGATAAGATTTGCATTCACTTATAAATTATTAAAAGACTTTTTCTCTAATCGATGTGAGATCTCCAAATATTTTTACAAACATTTACCATGCAATTTATCACTCTCCACCTCTCTCTATATAGATATTATACAGCAAAAGTATATATATATCTGAACAAACGTTTAGTTATAAGGTATGATATATATACATATTAGGTCTTTCCACAACTACTTTCTCTTAACTTTGTTATGTAATTTACTCATATATTAAGTATAATAGCAAAAATTCACATGTAAAATACAAGATAAGTTATCAAAATTTTATAATCAATATCTAGAAGAGATCATTTAAATAAATCTATTAAAAAATAATTTAGTCTAAAAATTTAAACTTCAATTAATATAAAATAGCAATAAGACACATTTTACAAAACTTAATTTTAAGGGGGAATTCTCCTATACCTTACAAATTAAAGAAGGATTAAATAATATCTAAAAGTTTATGTGAAACTGATAGTATAATAACTAAGAATATATGTAAAATTCAATGTCTAATTTATCTTTTTTAAGATTTCAAAATTCCTTTTAAATAATTATCTCTTTTATATTTGACAATAATTCAACAATAAACATTACAACAATTCAACATTTTACGAGCTTACGAAATACATACAAATATATTGATACATTGTTGAAAAAAAATTGAATAAAGGTTTAATCCATTTGTTTTTTATTTTTACCACAAAACAACGGATTGATATCTATATATAAGTCTTAACTTCTTAATCTCTTAAAAATATTTGTTTTAAACTAGATCTTATCAATATTTACTCTGAATTTTTTAAGGCATAACTTGATAACAAAATTAAATTGTTATCAATCTTATTATTTTGTCTTGTATGACAAAAATAGATTATATTTTTTTTTAATTACTTTTTTATACATGTGTCTGATCTTTGTTGGTTTTTTATTTTGTTTTCTTTTTCTTTAACTAGATCTAGAATAAATATTCTGTTTATATATATTCAGTCTTTTATTTTTCTTCTTAATGAAAAAAAATCTTTTTATCATCTTTTCTTATAATAAATACGATTCTTAAATATTACCAAAAGCTTTGAACAAATTTCAACTCAATACAAGGGTCTGAAAAACCAGAAAATATGCACAAAATTCGTGTTCAACTTGACTATGACTATTAAACTATATAGAAGACCAATTAAACCCAACATAATTACTACAATTTATTTTTATCGCTCAGTTAAAAAGATTTATAGGCCTAATACAATTAAATTCTTAACTTCAAATCAGAGTAAATCACCCAGTAAATTTCCATAGTTAAATTCTTAAATTTATCCATTTAATTAGTCCTAATCTCTTGGTACAAAATTATGATTAAATGTCACACACTCAAGCTAAGAAATTTTATAAAATCATACTCTTAACTACAACACAACCACTAGAAAAATAAAAATAAAAAAATCCTAACCCGAACAATCCAAAACCCAACAACTCAAAACCATTGACTACATCATTGATATTCAATCACATACATTATGATACAAATATAATTTATTAGGTCAAGGGTTAAACATTAATTAAATTTAACTATCATTTTTAAATTGTTTTACACATTTATATCAAGACACATAAAAAGTAATACCCCTTAATTAAGAGACACAAGTTGCTACTACTTATAATAAGCAACGTGAGGTCAAATATCATCCTTTAATATTTAAATGAAATATAATCTTATTTATAATTTTTCATCTAGTTTAATAGTAGTTTTGTTTTTTTTAATTGTCGATTTCTAATTTTTCTTCTTTAAAAAGAATCATAAAATTTACCAATATCTTATTCTTCTATATTGACTGTAAACTTAACACACTCCTTTCAGATATCATAAAAAAATATCAATCAAAAAACGAATAAAACTAGAAGTTCTAAAATACGAAAACTAATTTCAAATGCATATAAAAATAAGAACACACCCCACATGACGGTCCATAACAACTTTGAAAAGTGATAAACAATATATCTAATTTCGTAGTTAGCTAGTAAACCGTCCTTCTAAAAGCTCAAAGGTCGTATTGGCCAATGGCCAATTATGATGTTGTTTGTGTAGTACCTCGTACGGATAAACTACAAGACACAACCAAGTTCATATATCATCCAATGTATATGTTTTATCAATGACATAAGCACCTATAAACTCTCATAGGTGATAACTGATATGTTCGTATCTGTTCTGAGGCACCACGTGTCCACAACACATCATAAAATTTTCATTATTATATGCAAGCTTTTGAGCTTTTCCATGTAATAATGCCCATTTTCTTATTGTTCTTAAGTGGGTGAGTAGAATAGGTTTTCCAAGATCTAGTTGCATCCCCTTTTGCTCAATTATTACAATAAACAATTCACCTTATTTCATCATCATGCTTGCTTTCTTTCTTTCTTTTCTCGTCTTGCATTTTTCATCTCATCAACAATGCCAGACGGTGGAGAGTGTTGCTCCTAATGAGACCCCACTTCTTCTCTCTCCCATTTTCTTTTCGTTTCTTGGAATATAATGGTTAGTCTATTATGATGTACAAAATAGTGAATAATTTGTTGTTATGGATGACGAAGAAGCCTTTCATGTTACAGCTAAAGTGTTATTGTTATTGTTATTATTCTAAATTAAAGGATGTATACGATTTCGTTTCTTGGAATATAATGGTTTAGGTTATTACTAATGTTACAAAATAATAAATAATTTGTGGTTATGCATGATGAAAAGCTTTTCGTGTTACAAGTAAAGTGTTATTCTTGTTATAAGTTAGAATATATATATGATTTGGATTATTTTCATTAAAAAAAGACTGAAACCTGTTGTGCTAATCTTAATTCAATTTTATAAATACGTTCACAAGGATAAAGTAAAGATATATTCTTAATAGTATCGATCACTCTAAACTACTCAAGAAGACTAATTTGAATCGAAGTTTCTTTTATAAGTAATCCAATGTTTCACACGGTAAAAAATATATATAAAAAAATACATTTCAAAAAGTACAAAGTATCATATCAGAAAAAAAAAACCTTCTTAATTCATAAGAAAAATAAAAAAAACGTTTTCATTATTATTTACATTATATTTATTATTTTCAAACCAACAATATTATGATTATCTTTCCTATATTTGCTTCGTTAAACTAGTGTATAAGCATTACGATGATGTAATTAGAAAAATAAAATAGGTAAGGGAAAAAGGTGTCGGAATTAAAACATACTGAAATATAGTGGAACGTATAAATAGTATAATAATATGTGGTGTTCTATGAAAGTAAAGTAGAAGATTTTAAAAATAGAGGTAGATGGTTGGTGGCTTGTTTTTTTCTATGATAAATAAAATTTAAAAAAGGGTGATAGGTTATAACATTTTAACGAAAGGGTATTATTGAAGAAACCAGCTATAATATGAAATTATCACTTATCAATGAGTTTCCACGACTTCACGTGCAAAAATTAAATAAAGACTTTCTGCCGACAGCAATTTGAGCCAACCAATTGCATCAACAATTAATGACTTTTCTTTTCTTTTAAACTAAGGGAACGTTTAGACACGGAAAAGGTCAAGTTTTTCATAATTCAACTAAAAAATTATACTTATTTTTATTTTTAATATCTAATAAATATAAAATTTATGGATAACGTCTGTCCTCATTCTCTTAAATATTAAAAAAAACTAACATTATAAAAAAAATTAATGTAAAAATTACTTATTTTTTCTTTATGCCAAATAAAGTAAAAATTATAATTATATAAATTTAAAATAAAATATTAAATAAAAATATTTTAATAATTTAAACTAAAAATAAACAAGACGATGAAGAAAAAAAAAATATATTCTCGTTCCATTTCTATACTTTATTATTTATATTCATATTTAGCCAATCAAATATTATCCAACAAAATTCATAGGCATAATTTATTCTTTATTGCAAAATAACGAGAAGATTGTAAGAGTTAGTGTTATTAATGCAGTAACTCATATGATATAGTTTTATTTCTTAATCATATTATTTATTACATTTTATATTTTTATCTCCCTCACAGTTGTTTAATTTATCATGGAAATAACATTTTTCTCTTTTTTTAGCTCTACTGACTAATACGAGTTGGAAGTTCTGATAACTAGATAACGAAATCAAATTTGGAGGGGCCAAATATGACACTTTGATGTGATAAAATTGCATGCCAATTGAATTATTTAATGTTGTATTAAAAATTATATTTTTATTATTTATAAGAGGGAAACTTTCGTAGACAACCTTATCTTTTCATACAATAATTCCATGTCTTTTGTGACACATATTTTTAAGTTTTCATTCTGAAACAAATTAATATTTTTAATTAGTTATTTTAGTCCAAGGAAAAAATTAATCGACTCTCTATTATTTTCAATTAACATGGCAAAAATAGGATATTAGCAAATTGTCATTAAGATAATTTCTAATAAATTAACCTGATTTCTTTAGATTTAAAGAAATTGAAAGTTTCAGTAAAATTGATATTTTCTTATTCATTTGAATTTAATTTTGCATTTACTATAAGAACCATGTATTTTTTACGAGAAAATATATGTATATTCATAACAAAATATAATGAGAATTTCTTTATTTAATTTATATTTATTTTCAAAATATATATTTTCAAAATTATCTTTAAGTATAGTTATTATATATATATATATATATATATATATATATATATACCGTTCCATAATGTAAAAATATAAAAGAACAATAGAAATAGAGAAAGTCTCTTAGTCTAAGATTGAACAATCAAAGGGTAGAATAATATAATTGAAGAAAAATAATCTCAAACATAAAAAAGAAATGATTCAAGAGAAAAGTTATAAAAAAAAAATAAAAAAATTTTACTTCTCTAATTAACTTGTTTCAAATAACAAAAAGATTAGTCCTATTTATACTATTCAATAGGATATTCTAAATATAGTTTTAGACTTTTCTCAATTACTCTATTAATTATAGAATTTTTTACCTATATTATTAATTATAGAAATATCTGAAATATTATAAAAATAGTCTAAAATGTCAACTTTATTTTTAACACATAAATATTCTTTCTACCTCAAACATGGTTTTGTTGGTGACACTGTGAAGAGATAAATGAAGAGAGAAAAGTTAGTGATGTGGAATGAAGAACAAACGTAAGCACATGGCTTCTCTTGGGCAAGAATAATGGGTCATGGAAGCATTAAGATTGTTGCAAGCAAGTTTAGTTGGAGAATAAGTTAATTATAGTTATATGGTCGCACTCGGTATTATGGGTGACGAATTTGCTATAACTTTGTTTAGTTGGAGGGGAGAAAAGGAGAAAAAGTGACAATTATAGCATTTTATAAGATGATAATTGTACCTAAACTTGTGTTGGCCTTTATACAAATTGAGAAATGCAGATCATATCTGAAATGAACCCAGAAAATTATTAAGGAATTAAGCAACATGCAACACAGGGCCAACACTAATAAAGTAATTCCACTTTCCATCGTGATGCAACAGATAGCCACATAACCCACCAATAAAAGAAGAATGTCACTAACTGGTGGACACAGTTTTCTTCTTCTTTTTCCCTCATGCCAATTAATCTACGGCAACTCTTTTTTCCTTGCAATAAAAGTACGGCCAGATATAACGCCGTTTGGATCAATTAAAGTACCTCGTATCTACATCTTATATATGTATATATATAGTGTCTCCTTCAATTTGTATTTATAAATACACACTCCGTATAAAGTTGTATTTCTAATAATTCTATGACCACATTATGTTGAAATCACATACATTCGTTTTATATTATACTCCAACTTCCTGCATTTTTATCCTAAAAGGATAAATGCGCCTACCAACAAAGACAAATGTGTCTATATTTTATTAACGAACTACTTTCTTTGATATAAATTCATCATATAAAATACATATGCATGCATATGTTTAAGAGTAAAGGTGACAAAATGGACTAATTTGATCTATGATTAGAAGTTGACTAAAAAAATAGATAGAATGAGATAAATTCACTAATTATGATTAAATTATGATTAAGTAGATTAAAAGTTATAGTTAGTTTCAAAAACTCTTATATTTTATTTAGAATTGAGATCGACTAATGATAAGACATTTTAATTTTAATAGTATATAAGTGGACCCATCATGACAATGCAAGACGACTCATCTCGTTTTGACCGAGACATATTTGACCATCAAACATAGATCGAGACGAGTTGACTCATACAAGACTTGTAAGTTAATAGGTTTGTTTCGCCTTGCATAACTATGCGTTTGCGGGTCTATCAGCTAACCTACATCAAGTAAAAAAATGGTAGGTTACCATGAAATAAAATTTAGATTTTATACTTGTAAATATATGATATTGATGAAATAGTGAATGAAAAATATCTAGTCGTATTTAATACACAAACAAGACTATATAAGAAGGAAGGATTAAAAAAATTAATGTGAGTTTGCGAGACACATTGGCGATGAGTTATACAAGAAAATTCCATCAAACTTGACGAGCTTAGGTGTCCAACATATCTTATACTTGTTCACAATGAAATTGTGAGCCATCTCACATCATCAGTCTTGCATTATCATCCATAGTTGATAATAAATTTATAATACCACTTTATAATAATAGTGATTGTTAATTTAGTTGTATTTTGGTGAATTAAAAAGTATAGATATTCTAAAATTTTCTTTCATGCTTACTAATTTAATAAAATTAATTTGTAAGTTATAACCCCTCTATTTGCTTTAAAATTTAATAATTTAGTTTATTTTTTTCATAAATTTTTTATTAAAATATATCACTTTTTTTACTTAATAATATTTTATATATGTTTATTTCATATTGTAATAAACAAGAGCTTTTATTCGAAATTATATATATATATATATATATATATATATATATATATACACACGCATATATATATATTATTTTTATTAGTAAGTGTTAGAAATATTAATCTGTGGACGTACATAAATTAATAATTTGTTCATATTAATTTAGTTGTAAAAAATATTATATAATTATTATTGTTATTATTTGATTGATTTGTATAAAGTATTATTGTTTAGAATGTGAATATAGTATGATTGGACTAGCTAATAATAGGTGAGTTAGACCTATTATTAATTAATAATTAGAATAGTCTTTACAAATGTCTAATAGTCAGGTATTTTATTATTTTTTATTTAAAAATAAAAAAGGCAGTTATCAGTGTTAGATTAACACTGGAAGCAGTTTGTACATACTGTTATTTTATTTTTTTCTCTATTCTCTACACAGATCAACACGATGATGCCTTCAAGCTCTCTTATTCCATAATTTGTTGTATTAATATACTATAATTAGGCTAAATTGAAAATTAAATTTCTTATATCTTTCAATTGGTATGAGAGTCAAGTTTAGTTTTGATTATGACTGAAATTTTCTTGTTAAATTTATATAGTCTGAATTCGTAAATATAAATCCTTAAATTCGTACTTGTATTGTTCGTACTATTAACTTTCCTTCATCCCATGTCCACATGTGCTTCTCCTTCGTCGTGATGTCTTCGTCGTCCGTCGACCACAGCAAAAGCCACCACTGTCTTCGGGAAGGGTTTCGAGATCCAGAATCGTTTTTTTTGCAATTTAAAAAATATATAAAAATAATTGGGTTGAAAACCTAATCCAACAAAATTTTTTCCTAAACTTATATTTTGAACCTCACACTTTCTTTGTTCAAGAACCTTAAAATTGATTCCTTAGACTAACCCAACCATTGTATTCTGCATGTTATTTTTGTTGCACCTTGAATTTTTAAAGCCTTGGTCCTGAACTGTTATTGTTGATTATATTGTGCAATATTCCATCAAGGATTTATGATGTAAATGTATTTTTATAATAATGTTGGATATTTTTTCGTGGTTGAAATCTCGCTTTTACAGAACAAATTGTGATAAAAATATCAATTTTATAAAAAATGTTAGATGCGCTTACATAATTTCGAGCTTGTCTTCGTGAGACAAATTATGTTAAGACATTATTCTATTGGACACTAAGATTTATATTAATAATAAATTTACTCTTCAGTTTGTTAGTTTATAACATAATTCTTGGTGAATGGTTAATTATATCCTTAAGATTTTCATTATCATCTCGATATTAACTTTAAGGATATAATATTGTGGTTGGAAGCTCAAGATTATCTGTGAGAATATATGCTATTGTTGATATGTTATATTCTAATTTTGCCTACACACATAGGTTCCTTGATCAAACTTAATGGAACAAATTATGAGGATTGGGTGGAATTGATCAAACTATTCCTGAAAATCTCATGTGTTGATGTTGTTCTCACTGAAAATGGGCCTCCTATGCCTATTGATGCATCTTCTGTTAAAGAGAAGATGAAATATGACAGATGGGCTCATTCTAACAAGATATGTTTGATGACCATAAAGCACAACATGGAGAGAAGACCATCAAGGATTATATTCCTAAAGCCACGAATGGTAAGAAATTTTTGGTGGACATAGGGAACAAGTTTAAGAAGTTTGATCAGACTGGAAAGTCAAGTTATATTAGTTTGCTAACTAAGACTAAGTATGATGATGTTATCAGTGTTCGCGAGCATGTAATGAAACTCACTAATTGGTACCACAAACTCAAGTCCGTGAAGGTTGTTTTAGGGAAGGACTTTCTAGTGTGGCAAATACTAGATTCTCCATCTAAGTTTGATATTATGAGGATTTTTTATAATGCTCATAAAGAAGAATGATTAATGGATGAATAGATTTTTATTTTGTCTCAAGAAGAACCAGAGCTTATGATCGCATATCCTTTAACTAAGAGATTGATTGTTAAAGTCTTTGTTGAACATGTAACCGTATGAGTGTAATGAGGTCTTCTGATGTATTGGTTTATTAGAAGTTTTTATCCAATATGTAATTTCTTTTGGACCCCATTTATTGAAATGTTTGACAATAATTATTTATTGTTGTGATGACAATTATCTAGTATTTTCATATTTTGTTTATTATTATTTGCACAATTGAATTATTTATATTGTTTTGTATAATGACATAATTTTGAAATATTTTGGACCGAACACATACACACACAACTCCTTCAAGTATGATTCTTTGTAGTGATGAAATGCTTGAACATTTCATTTTGGATTTTTTGGTTAAATATATCGTAATATATTGACATTTTATAATTTTCAATGTTGTGATATCATTTATGTTGTCCTAGTAAGTAGAATGTTAGAATAATTATTTTGTAGACATGCATAAATTAGTAATTTGTCCATATTAACTTAATTGTACAAAATATTATATAACTATTATTGTTACTATTTTATTAGATTGCATAAAATGGTATTATTTTGAATGTGAAAACATATATGTGATTGGACTAATAATTTGAGGTAGACCTATTATTAATTAATAATTGAAAGAGTCCTTACAAGTGCCTAATAGTCGGTTAGAACCATTAGGATGATGACTCTAATCTCTTTTAGTCTAGGTTTAATTCTTCTTAATCTTACATAGTTTAATCTTACATAGTCTGATGTATTTATATATCATAATCGTGTTAAACTAAAAATTAATTTTTTTATATCTTTTAGTAAGGTTATAATTTGATTATATATTTCCTAGTAACAAACTAGTCAAACGACATAATATAATGTGTTAATATGAATACTGATTGCAAGAATTGTGAACATAATGATAATAAGACTTGATTTTGTAATTGATCCATCAAGAAATGTTGTTAAAAGTAATGAAACTTATATTCTTTAGAAGTCCCAATATTATTTTGAATATCCACATTCTATTATCGGAAAATATAACTTGCATTATGACAAATAATTATTTCATATATGGTGAAATCATCTATGTATATACGTGATAATTCTTTTCATAATTTTTATAATAAAATAAAAAAAAACATAAATGAAGTAAAAACCAATACCATAATGTGAAGTCATATATGTATGTGCCTGTTTAGTTTAAATTATTTTTTAATGATTAATAAAGATAAATGAGATTTCACATTGTTCAACGTTTTAGTTATTTAAATGCTTAAAGTAAAATTTCCACCTACAATCTAATTTAAACCTACACATGAGTATTGTTAATTATTGATCACTAATCACAAATTGAAGTAAGGACAATTTATTAATTTATCTGATTTAAATGAACTTATACTTATATATATATATATATTAATAAAATAATTAATTGTTATATTTACATTAATAAAATTACATCTAGAAACATCATACTAGCAAATTAAAATCATTAGGAGTATATAATAAAAATAACATATAATAGATGAGCAAAATTATATAACGTACTAAATGATAAATTTCTTATCCTTACTTTAATATTTGAACAGGAACAGGATTTGGAAATAACTTATATAATCATCAAAATAACACTAATAATGTTCATCAAAGAAGGATCTTTACAAACTTAATCAATAAATAACATTAAATAATTATTATAGACTTTAACTAGAAAAATTTGGTTGACATCCTAAATAAAGTAGAGTGACATTGCTCAAGAAAATTTTAAAAAATGTTAATAAAAAATTAGCTCGGATCTAAATCAGAAAATAAATCATTTTAATAATATTGATAAAAGATAATTTCTATTGAAAAATCCCAACTTACACTGACTATAAAATAATTTGATTGATACAACAATTTAATCCTAATTGGTATTGAAAAAATATTGTCTTATTATTATTAGTGGATAAATAATTCTAACATACATTCTAACTAAGACATTCATAAAAAAGCAATCTTAAATTATATCAATTGAAAACAATTCCAATTAATAAAAATTAAGTTTGACATCAATAAAAAAAACATTATTGATGTTGACAGTGAAAAATTTAGTTAACTATAGTTAAAAAATAATACAGACATATATCAGGTAGAAAAATTTTGACGAAAAATATTGATGATAACTTATAATAAAGATTAACTTTAAAAAATGAAGGATTTAATAAAGCTTAAATTATGTTTTTGCAAAACTTTTTTTTTTCACTTAAGCTTATTAGATACTCTCTAGTGTTATCTAATGATTTTATAAAACAATTCACAATTATTTTAAAAAATGTTTTATGTCAATTAAGAGTGATAAATCACATATAATATAAGAAGAAAATGAATATTATGATTTTTATATTTATTCATCCTTAATTTGGATTGCGTCTAGTTTTCTAATGTCAATAATAGGATTAAAGTATGACTACATATTATATTATTATTACTTTTAATTATTTACTAATCTCTCCCTTTAAAGTGAATACACAAAGTCTCTTTTTGAAAAGGTACACAAAATATCTTTTAAGTTATATAAATAAGTATGTTGTTTATATAAAACTCATATCAGTGGTGGGTCAAGGCTTTAGGAGGTTTAAAATAAATAAAAGAAATGAAATCTTTTTTAAATTAATAAAATAATTAAAATTATGATATTTTTATTTAAAATTTATTTTTTTAAACTTTTTGTGATGCAAAATTATATTAAATTATTATAATTAATTTCATTTTAAAAATATTATACAATACACAATAAAACTAATTCCTTTAATCTTTGTTGAGACATTGTTGATCTTAAATAAGATTTTATTAACTTAAGTTTTGAAAAACTCTTTTCAACTGAAGCAACTGATACTAGAATTGTTAACATTATTCTATATATGCATTCGGAAAAGAATTTATTCTTTTTATATAATTAAGAATGTCAATTGGTTTACCATTTTTCAATCTTATAATTTTCTTTAAGATATTTAATTATGAAAATAAATCTAAGCTTTATCATGTTTCAAATACTTTTCATTCAAAAAAGACTTACCTGTATTTTCTAATTCATTTTTTTTTGTTTATTTTTATAAATTTATCCATAACCCCTTTTTGTGATTCAACAAAAGGTTCAACTTTTTTTTTTAAGTTTTGAATAACCTGATTCAAATTTTCTAGTTGTCATATTTGTATATTTTTATATAAAATTAAAAGTTATAATATATATTACACTGAATATAACTTATAAGTATATAAAATAAGTCTAAGTTAGAAAGATAAAACCTAATTGTCAAGACAATAAACTTAAACCTAGAGTCTCAAGTCTCCTATTATGATATTATCTTTGAATCCTGTCTTTTGGTATGTCTTTTAATATAATTTTTAACTTTTAAATTCTCTTCCTTGAATCTGCAGAAATTATTTTAAGAGTCAGAGGAAGGAAGAAGATAAGTGAAGAAAGAAAAGAAAAGTGGAAAAGTCACACAATGATATGACATATAAATATAAAGAGATGATATCAATCTCTTGGAATATAAGGAAGAGATAAATTAAAAAGTTTTGAGAAGACTTTCAATCTTTTTTTTTAAATGTTATTAATTTATTATAAGAAAGTTTCAAAAATATTATTTATTAAATAGTATTTATAGTACTAATATAAATTTAAAGTCATTAGTCATTAAATAATATTTATAGCATTAATGTAAACTTAAAGTCAGTTAAAATATTTAAATTTTTAATTAAAATTTTGTTAGTATAATTTTAAAATTAAATATTTTTTATTTTATAATAATATGTGAGTATTAAATTTCTTTGAGGCCTTGAGACTTAAATCATATTAAATATTTTTGAGGCCTTTGTAGTCTTGAGACCTAAAACATATTAAATTTTTTTAAAGTTTTTGAAACTTTGAGGCCTAAAACGATTGTTTTACTTGACCTTTAAGCCACCCTTAACCCTCTTTTTTCTATCATCAAATAAACATTTTTTTTAACTACAAGAATGGTTATATGAGCTTTTGTATAATTGTTGGTTCAATAATCAATAAGCCGGTACACATAGTAAAACTTTTATTTGTGTCAGTTAAAAAAGGTTTGTTTTAACCTAATGTTTTGTACTCTGCATCAATGATTATTTTGCTTTATATTGACACTCAGTTGTAAAACACTCTTTCTTTAGGTGAAGGATAAACTTTATTTCACTAGTTATTTTTATAATATTAACTATTAAAATGGATATATAATGCTTATAATTAGGTTGATAAATGTCAACATTTAATTTTGAAAATTTTGTGAGTAAACTTTTTAGGATAAATAATTTTCCATGTGTTAAAGGTTGCAACTTTTAAAAGTGTTTCCTAATTATATGACTATTTAGTCTTAACATAAGTGTTTAGTGTGTACAAACTCATTTAATCTTCAATATCTCTACATTTAATGCTTTTTTTAGATACTTTTCTAAATTTTTTGGCTTTCATCACTTTAAATAAATGTCCGAACTTTTATATGCTAAATGATTTAATAAATTATATATATTACAAATGTCATTGACGCATCCAATAGTACAAATTTATCAACTGCTTATATATATATAAATCGACCTCAATAGAATGAGTTGTCATGTTCTTATTATAATAATAATAGTAATAATAATAAAATAATTATTATCAATTTTAATATAAAAGAAACATCATAAAAAAAAGTTAGAGTCAATTACATCCAAATCAAAAGCTGAAATTAATATGAAGATGTCTTAACAAAGACCAAAATTAAGAAAACATATATAAAATTGAAAAATTAAATTATGAATAATTTTAAATTATTTATTTTAAATAAAAATAAAAATTATATAATTTTATTTAATTAAATTATTCTCATAATTGTTTATAACTTTCTAATCAAACTATACACTTTATCATGATATGTTTTAAAATTTTCATGTAAATAAACTAACTTTAAGAAAATATGGTGTGGATAAGTTTTGTTACCGCTTCAAGTGTATCTTCCATGGTTGATTATTCATAAATACATTTTAAGACTAATCTATTTTTTAATTGCTGAGGCTGGTTAACACTTGTGAGTTGGGACTAATCCTAAAACCAGTATCGATATCATAATTTCAGTGAATAAATTATTAATTTATAATAATAATAATTTATAATTTATTTTTATTTTTTATTAATAATACATGAGATATGTCCAGAAATAAAAAAAGTCAAACAGATCATAGTCTAAAAGTTGGTGAAATGAAAGTTTTATGAGAAGGATGGGAAGGTAGTAGTAATAAATGTTGAAAGGTGTTAACTAAAAGAAGGTTGAAGTGAAGTTAGAATTGTAGTGGAACTGTAGTAGTAATAAATGTTGAACGGTGTTAACTAAAAGAAGGTCGAAGAGAAGTTAAAATTGGAGTTGAACTGTAAATATAATGAAAAGCTAAAGACAGAAAAGTGCACCGTCACCGTAAACAAACGGTGGTCCAGGAGGGGTGGTTGTATCCAGTGAAGGCTTTAACCTACAAAGTTCTCCTTATAATCACACCCTCACCTTCGCTTCTTCTTTCTCTCTCCACTCCCATTCAACACCCCACCCACACTCTTCTTCTCTCCCAGGCCAACACTCTATTTTTCTTTTTTCTATTATTATTATTATTGTTATCATTAGGGTTTTTATTTGGGGAAATCAAAATAGGGGGAAAAATACTCTGGTGGAGGAGAGTGTGTAGAAAACATGGTTGTCGATGATATGACGAAGTGCATCATCGTCGGCTATGGAGGTTCCTCTTCTCGATTTTCCGATGCTTATCCCAAAAGGTAATAATTATTCCTTCAAGATCTCCCTCTCTTTCAAAACCTACTTTTCTATTCTCTCATGGATTTCATGCTTTTCATTCAGTGCTTTCCCCCTGATTTTCGAGTTACCTGGAATAGGATTAAATATAATTCCCCTATAGCGTTTTCGAAATCTCTTCTTCTCTTCTAGAGATCGAAGAGAAATCACTCTGTCACTCTCTGTTATATTTGGATAGTTTATTCGTTAGCTGCTCTGTTCTTTGTTATTCTTCTGGTTCTTGTTCTTGTTCAGATCTATTTTTTTATTGTTTTATAAGAGAAATAGAAGAATTGTTATTTTATTTTCAATAGGTTGGATTTGTTGATTTTTCTCTCTCTTGTTTTTTCAACACAATTGATAAATCTAGGGGTTTGATGGAGGGGAGATATAGTGGGGATTGATATGATGAAGGTGTTTATAAGGTTGTTTTGTTGAATTGTTTTTGGGATGGCAATATTGTACGAACCAGCAATAGAACTCGACAGCGAGTTGAGGTAGCATGGGTCTTGCTTCTTTGTCAATGGAGAATCACCACCCTTCCACGCTCTTGTCAATGGACTCAAGTGCATCTTCTCATGAGGAACTGGATTTGGAGATGAATCGGCAAATCATACTCTCTCGTCCGCCCGATATCAACCTGCCCCTCTCCGCCGAGCGCAGCCCTCCCCCACAGCCGTGGAATTCTGAGCCCTGTGATATTCTTGATGTTGGTCTTGGCACTCAAGGGTATGAGACTGAGAGTTTTATTAGTCTGCCCAAAGCTGGAAGGAAGTGCGCGAAACGCGTTGATAGCATATGGGGTGCTTGGTTTTTCTTCAGTTTTTACTTTAAGCCTTCTCTGAATGATAAGTCTAAGGCCAAGATTGTCAGGGACAGCAACGGTGTTTCAGGGTTCGATAAATCTGATCTGAAGCTTGATGTTTTCATGGTCCAACATGACATGGAAAACATGTACATGTGGGTTTTCAAGGAGAGGCCTGAGAATGCGTTGGGTAAGATGCAGCTCAGGAGTTACATGAATGGGCATTCCCGTCAAGGGGAGCGTCCCTTTCCCTTTAGTGTTGACAAGGGTTTTGCTCGGTCCCACAGGATGCAGCGAAAGCATTACAGAGGATTGTCAAATCCTCAGTGTGTGCATGGCATTGAGGTTGTTTCCGCACCCAATCTGATGACCCTGGATGAGGATGATCGAAAAAGGTGGATAGAACTCACGGGGCGAGATTTGAATTTCACAATTCCACCAGAAGCAAGTGATTTCAGTTCATGGAGAAATCTTCCCAACACGGACTTTGAGCTTGAGAGACCACCTCCCCCAATCAAGAATGGTCCTAATGCTCACCCGAAGAAACTGCTTAATGGATCTGGACTGAATTTGTCAAGTCATCTATCTAACCACAGTAACGGTGATGGCTTGGACCTCTCTCCTGTCAGCAGCAAGAAGAGGAAGGACTTTTTCCCTCATGGAAATGAAGAAGAATGTTACTTGGCTGTTAATCCTCCATCTGATCGTATTCCAGATATAGAAATGCACCCAAGTGAGCCACACTGGTTGAATGACTTCAGCGGGGTTATAAAGAGTGTTTATGGACCTGTTACAGCTGCAAAAACTATTTATGAGGATGAACAAGGTTACTTGATTATCATAAGTCTGCCCTTTGTAGACCTTCCAAGTGTGAAAGTTTCGTGGAGGAACACTCTGACTCACGGTATCATAAAGGTTTCTTGTATGAGCACATCTCGAAAACCTTTCATCAAGAGACATGACAGGACATTCAAACTTACAGATCCATCGTCAGAGCACTGCCCTCCTGGAGAGTTTGTCCGAGAAATCCCTCTTTCAACCCGAATTCCTGAAGATGCCAACATAGAAGCATACTATGATGGGCCAGGGTCAGTGCTTGAGATCCTGGTGCCAAAGCATCGCGTGGGACCAGAAGAGCATGAAGTCCGTGTTTGCCTCCGCCCTCATCTGGGAGGGAATGATCTTAAGTTAACATAAGATAGGCACTAAAAAATTGTTAGGGATTTCAGTTTGGTGCGCTTGTCATTGTTTCTAACTATGTACCATACAGTGTTATCTGCAATAGAATTGTGTCTTATATTTGTCTCTAGCAATTTTAGCTCACTGACTGCTCTGGTTCTTTTTGTTCCGGAGCATCTGTATGCTTTTGATTAGCAGTATTGAACAACTAGTTCTCATAATTTATATGAAATTACCAAATCAATGCCTTTTCATTCGATTCCGACCTTTAATTGGATTCTGATTTATCATGCTGTTCTAATTATCTCTTATTTTGAATAGAATTGTTTTTAAGAGTGAATGATAGTTTTGCATCCCAATCTGTGTTTGTTCTTGGGAATACATCCCCAATCTGTGTTTGTTCTTGGGAATACATCCTGCAGTTGCAATGTAAAAAGACTCGTGATAGAGTTAACTTCCACTACAGTACAATGATGAATATGACGAACAAATAAAACTGCTCCTATTGGTCTCCATCACTTTGTGTTCCTATATTAACATCGTTTGTTATCTTATACAGGACTGGGTGGGTTTCTTACGGAAAGTCTGAAACCATTAGCCATAATATCCACTCCTTTTCTAACAGAAATTTCAATTCGAGGTACCTACCTTTTTAGACTATGTTGGAATATTGGTAAAAAGAACAAAGTCAACACCCACTATTAAATTAGCAAACCTTAAGAACCTGTTACCTGTGGAATACTTTTTTTGTTTTCTGAAATTTCCAAAATGATAAGTTGACTAAATAACACAAGATATTTTACCAATCTCTTCGGGAGTGATTCCTATCAAGATTGTAATGGACTAAGGGTGTTTGAAGTGAGGGTATCATGGTGTGCCTGACCAGAGAAAAAAAGACGCAAAGTGGGATATTTTGGGTAACAGAAGCAGCAGGAAGCAATTGTTGACTAAAAGATTGGTGTTTTTGTGTGGTGAGTGTTCAGACCCGAAGGGATGGATGGATGAGATAGAGTGGAGTGGGGAAGTGTTTCCTTCAATGTTTGTTGGCCAAGGATGATTTTCTCTCTCCTTTTTTAATCGGTGCATGTCCTTTTCTCTTAACTTTTATTTTATATTTTCTCTCTATTTGCTCATTAAATACTCTTCTCATTTACGCGTTAGGATGCCTACCATCCTCTGATAAACAGATGGATAACCAGTGGTCCAGTTAACCTTTATTTTCGGAAAGGAGTGCCGGTGCTGGTAAATTCCATATTCAAAAATTCGTTTATTATTTTTTCTTTATATAGTTAACAACTCTGCCACCGATATCTAATTAGTGCTTTTTGTATCTATTTATTATAGTAAAAGAGGATATAGAATAACTTCGTTGAATTTATAGAAAGTACCTTGCTTTTCATCTTTTTCTGAAAGGATTTTTTATTTTGTGCGAGTTTAACTAACCAACTGAAATTCAAATTTAATGTGATTTCTAAATTTTGATGTTTTGGACAAAATTGATACGTTTTTAATTAATTCTAAAAAATGAATAACTTCTTATTTATAAGATTTCCATTTGATATGGAATCATTAGAAAATTAAAGTGAATATATTAAATTTTAAAAAAACATTCAAAGTGGTTTAAAAATTTAATTTGGACTAATGATATTGATAAACATGGTTTTGTCAAAGGTAATTATTAGATTATTGACTAGTTCTTAAATTTCAGGTTAAGAATGTTTATTTTTAAATTGAGAATAAAACTTATTTACTCATACTTATCATACTTTTCGAATATATTTAGTGAGGGTTAGATTTCTTAAGTTTAAATATCAATGCGTGAGTCTTTTTTTTTCTTTTCTTTTATCTGATTGGGTCTTAATGATTGATGTGATACAATGTTAGAGTATATTTTTTTTTATTCTTAGTTAGAGTAGTAAAAATATTGATTTTTGGAATAATCTCTGATAATGTGAGCGATGCATTTATTTTCTTGCTAGTATTCTTATGTTCAAAATATTAAATATTTTGATTTTAGTACCTTGCATCATAAAGAAGAATTCTGTTCCTAAAGCAATCTCCTTATTAAACAAATTTACATGTTTTACTTGCCAAGCCACCTACTTCCTTAGGCCTACAAATCCCATCTTTTCTATAATATCTTCCTCCTTTCTAAACCTCCTCCCCACATATAACAATTTTGAAAAATTAAACTAGATTTTTCCTATTTTTTTAGGAATCTTATAAAAGGATATGAAAAATAAAGTAACATCAAATAATTGTACAAAGTCTCTGAACATGTGACATTAGTTATATATATGTGGTATTAGTTGTTATTACCAACATCTAAGTACAAACCATTTCAATTTGATTTGAAATCGACTTAACATGAGTCCGAATAGTGAAAGATATGACACTCAAGTATGTAAATAATTAAATGATCAAATATGAGTGGGTGAATAGGTGAGTATAGTATAAATGAGTGAAAAGTCAAATAATAAAGTGAACATTTCCTGGTGAGTGAAGTAGTATTTATAGAGTGTGTTAGGCCTAGGTCAGTCGATCAGTTACACGACCCAAAACCAGAACAACAAACTCGACGATTATTGAGTTACGTGGTGGAAGTTGAGATACATGAGTCTATTTGAGTTGGTTACATGTGTATCTCAAGTATGGGTGAAAGTGTTCCAAGTTTTTCGGCACGAATAATACACTAGTTTTCTCTTGCAATCTCCTAACTTCTTTCTCACCTTCTCAATGATAGGCAGGCTTCCTGTTTTTTTTTTTTTTTATTAGCACTAATAAATAGTCCTAAGTATGTGAAAGAAAAAGAGAAAGTTTGATAATTGAGTTTATTAGTGATGACTTCCATTTCCATATGATTTAATCCAAATGTTCAATTGACTCTCAGTAAAAATTGATCCTTTCTCGTAAAAATTGATCCTTAACCTAACTCTAAGATATCTTGATCTCGACAATTCGTTGAGAGGAGGGAAACACAAGAGAGATGAAACAAGAATAGGACATGTGGAGACTCACATAAGGAAATGACACTACCTTCAATCCAAAACTTTAAGACATTAAATTTGTGAGTCTTCTTTCTTATATGTTGTTCAGCTTTCTCATTTCTTTTCAATATCAGACTACACTCACACTTTGATTTCTAGTAGATTTTATTCTTAAAAGACGCCGCAATTTAAAAATTATGTGAGACTCCTTCTGGTTAAGATAAGAATGAAAGAATTTAAAAGTCTCCTCTCCTTCCTCCAACCATCTTATCTCAGTTTTCCTTTTTTGTACAAAAGATTCATTTGATTTTGCTAGTTCCCAAAATGAGCAATTTCCCCATCTTTCTTCACTTTCTAAACCCTTCACCTGTTATTTTATGTTTAGCTCATTCAACTTATTTACCACCTCTTTGTTTCATACTTTCAACTTCAATCTTATGATCTTAGTTTTTGTTTCATACTTTCAACTTCAATCTTATGATCTTAGTTTTTGTTTCAGAATGTAACCTATTGCTCCTTGTGTCTCCCTACCTTCCCATCCTTCGTTGAATACCCCTCAGTCCAATACCTTGAAAGGTTTGGGTCCACAATCATATTGGTCATCTTTGAGAATAAGACAACGATAAGAACAAATTCTCTTCAAAATGAATTACACTCTTTCCCTCCAGTTATCCAGCCAATGAGATGAGATGGCACTAGCATCCTATAAATTCTACTTTTTGACCCACCATTAGCTTTATTCCACGTAAATCTACGCCCCACCATCGGAATTCCCTCAACTTCCATAGCAGGTTTCACTCCCTCCATACTCTCTCATCCCACACTCTTTTCTTTTTTTCTTTTCTCTTCACGCAATTAAAATCTCCACCACCTACTCTTCACATAAACTTTTCTCCTTTCTTCATAGAAATGCATGATGAATAAATATTTACTATGACTACATTCATCCTTTTTCCTTCCAAATTCCTTCTAACCTTAAGAATCCACTTTCCATGAAAGTTCTCGTTAATTGGAAGACCTCTTTATCCCACATACTTAGTAATCCACCAGCTGAATTTTAAAATCATAAAGAAAATATATAGCAATAGTGAAAGTAGAATTTTAAAATGAAGCAACATTGTCAAGAACATGAATTCGAAACACCCACTGCACTTGCTTGTTGGATTTCCGACCATCACTGTTCTCTGAACCTCCAAATAGTACCTTCACCGCCAGTTTCCATTAAACGGTGAAAGAAAATTCTTTTCTTTATCTAAGGATAAGAGTCTTGGGGACCCAGGAGATGTGGAAAATCTTTGTTTATTGCTATAGGTAAGTGAGGAAATTACCAAGAACTTTTCCTTTCTCTTTTTTCACGCAACATGTTACTTTGATTTTTGTAACCATATTATGGATATAGTGTTTGCATTGCACTGCATGGCCACAATTCATCTCCATCTATTCTCCTGTTCGAAAGCATAATGAGTAAAATTAACAAAGATGGTTTTTGTTTTTGTAATTTTAGATTCGTCAATCAGATATTATTAAAGGATTGAACCTGAAGCACTGTGTCTCCAATTCCTTACCCATCTAGGATGCAAGAATTCAAATCTGATTTTCTTGATTTACTAGTTAAAGCAACTCAATCGAATTGTATTAACTAGGAAACACTTCTTAATAAGAGTCAAAATCCAAAATAGTATCAAGATAAATAACAAAACATTTACACATTCTTACTTGACATTCTTCAAGAAGTCTGTTGAGTAATTGATAAACTGACAAGGAAAATAAAATTGAAGAACAGGACAAAAAAAAGTAGAAGAAGAGGATCCAAACATGATCAGTTCATAGAACTCCAATAGTCAAACCGTAAAACTAAAAATAAACAAAAAAAAAGGTAAAAGTTACTAGTGCTGTTCTACCTCTAATTCTAAAATTTAAGTGTTAAGAATTATTCTTGAGTTGTACTGTATTTATAAGGTTCTAAAACAGTGTAAATTATGGGAATTGCGCTGAAGTGGTCCAAATTACTGCCCTATATAAACTACAAAAATAACCTTAGGTACAAAATTTACTAAACCAGTAATTTTGTCGTAATTTTATGTTTTTTTTTATTATTTTTTTTAAATATGAACTCCAATTTTTATAATTCAAGTGGCCAAGTTGAAATTGTTAAAAGTGAAGAATCCATTCCAATAATAATCGATTAAATCATGTATGAAATAGTACGTACTAGTCAAATAAGGAAATATAAAAAATTATTCTAAAAGTACAATATTAATATAATTTACACTAAAATACCTATTTTTCGGGATAAGCTAATTAATTTAAGCGATATTACCTAAATAGATTTGAGGTTAGAAAAGTAGCACACTCTTATTCCTTTAATTCTTAACTAGCATTCTGTTCTGCTATATTAAATAGTCTTATATTATTTAGAGTCGAAGATAAAAATAATTTAAATATACATTTCTTTTTTAATCCTCTCATATATCTTTTAAAAATAAAATTGTATTTAAGAAAAAATTATATAATTTGGAATATATAGAAGATTTTCCATAACTATACATAATCTAGATTGGATAATTAGAATAATTTTGAATTTACTGAAATTTTAATATATTTCTAAATTATATAATTCGAAAATATTAGAAATTGTGTAGAAAACAATATAGTTTGAGGATGTTTTTACATTTTCCTTTTTTATATTATTGGTAGAATAAATTGTGGTGTGCAGGAAGAAAATACATATTTTTAGAACAAATGACTTGATATTAGGTTTAGAGAGTCGTGAACAGATAGTAAACCTATAAGTCTGTCTTAATTTAAGTTTAGTTTAATTATATTGGTTAAGATGATTATTCTTTAATGTTTGTCAGTTTGTTCAAAAGAGTTAAATAGGCACCTGGTATATCTCATGAAGCACACAGATAAAGTTTAAGAAATGAAATTAGAAGAACATTGGTCTTTGAAGGTGATAAACTCAAGCAAAAGTCTTTTCTTTTTATTTTTTTGTTCTTAGTTGAAACTTGGTTTGGATTTGGTATTAAACTTGCTTTCCCATTTTGATATGTTGAAATTTTTAACATGCTACAAAGTAGCATGTAATTAACAATACTAATGAGCTGTAATTACCATGTGAGTTTATTTTACATTACTATTAATCTTATTAATGTCTTTGTTATTTTAAAGTTTAGTTATTTTGTGCATTTCTCTCGTATCCTAGGTTAACGAGGATTTTGGCAATTTCTTTAAGAAATAGTTTTTAATGTAATTAGTAACAAAAATTTTAGCTAAAATACTTACAAAATTATTAGTATAACTAAAGTTTGAGGTTATAGATTACTAATAATTATTGTTTAGAATTAATAATTTACAACCCTCAAAACTTCATGTTATGAATATTTTGGTATTCTAAATATGTTCATGTACATACAAAATTGAATACAAAGATTACTTCACTAATATTTGGATCTCTTTTTTTCTTTCATTTGTTTGTTAGGTATTGTATATGTTGCAAATAAGATGAAGCATTGATTAATTTCAGTTACAGAACATTATATGTAATTTAATCTAATTGAGAGAATATAAAAGAAATTTTTGCATGAAGTAAAATGAATTAACAAATATACATAATTGCTCAAATGCATGTTTGGTATTAACATGAAATAGATTTTGGAAAACTTCTTCCAAAATCTTATTACTACCAATCTATTTTCGTTGCACGGATTTCTAACTTGATACAAGTTTCTTAAAAGCCCGATTAATGTTCTGATCTTCAACTTAAATTTATAAATTGAAATACTTAAAGTAGTTAAGGAATTTAGAAATTTTTGAGTGATTAAATCATATGCATCAATTATCATCATATTAAAATTATCAATGTTATAGATATTATTTTTCTTGTATGCAACAGTAACTGAATATTTTATTAAATTACATGTTATATATAGGTAGAAAGTATCGTTGGTTAAGGACAACATGTTCATTCATCTTATTCACAATTTCAATTTTACTAGCCAATATGGCTTTGCATTGTACAAAATTTCATTTGTATTTTTCAACTAATCTGGTATAAGTGCATCTGATTATAGCATTGATTGGGTCATTAAAGTCTGTGATAAATAATTGTGGTGGAATCTACATCCCCACTATCTTAGGTTAAAATAATTTACCATCTCCAATCTTTATTATTCATTCACACAATTTTTGAGTTTCAACTACATTACCAGTATCTAATCCATTTTTTAACAAACATATTTGTTTTATCAAAGTTAATTTTTGACAATCATTCCCATATGAAAAGTATTAATTTTTGCATTAGCTATATCTACTTCCTCTAGTAATACAAGTAGGCTCAGCATGAAATTACCTCTAAAATTTATTATTGTTCTGTCAAAATTTGAGTTGGATTTTTTTTTTTTCTTATTATCTTGTTCAAAAGTTTTGTTGAGTGCGCAAAATTTATTTTGTCGTTGTTTTTTCATCATAAATAATTAACTGAGATTATTTTAATAATTTAAAAACATCACTTCATTACGAAATGTTACAAATGGAATGGCATTATAATCTTAAATTTTGAATATGTTGTTCTTTCCGATAAGAGCAATTATTAGCCCAAATTGGGTATACGATTTTAAAATTTATGTTAATGTCTTCTACATGAATATTTTACTTGTTATGTCATAGCTATATATATCTTTTATTAATAACCTGAATATTTTCTCAAAAATTTATCTTTGTTTATCTCTAAAAATTAGCAAAAATGTAAAATCAGGTCATAATAGTTTAATATTAATAATTTTATAATAATTATTATGCATACATGTAATATTGGTCAATTACTTTAAAAGTAAGTTTATTAACTTTTATAATAATTACTCTAAAAATTATATAATTAATGACTTTCATTAATTTACATTAAATATATATGACATGTGACATGTCCATAAAATAAAATAAAATAATCAAATAATGTAAAGCTAGGATTAGTCTAACGGCAAGTTCTTACTATTTTTATCGTTATTAAATATTGTTATCGTTTTAGTCAACAAATCTTAATACTTTTTATCATTATTAAATGATAATATATTTTTCATAAAGAACATATATATATATATATATATATATATATATATATATATATATATATATATATATATATGAGAACATATTATATTCATACCTTCAAAATCAGTCAAATGAATAGATAAAAAAAAAATTCAGCCAAATGAATGACTTACTAAATGAAAACGTTTTTTTCTTAACAAAAATTTTCCTGTAATATTTATATTATTATTATAGGAATCTATAACTATTATTAGAGATAATTTTGATTTGTAACATACCATTTATTACCAATTTAAATATAATTCATTTTATTATTTTACCTTTTAAGTTTTGTAATATTTTTCTAAATTCAATTACTACCTATAATAAAATTTTATAAATTATTTTTCATAAGTATTTTTGCGAATATACTTTTTCATAAATTTCATAATTTTTTTATTTTAATAATTAAAATAAAGATATTTTTTATATTTTTATTATCGTAGAGAAAATGTTTTCATTAATCTATATTATTATAAAAAGAAAATGTATCATTTACTATTTTTTAATTTATTTATTAATTGGACAATTTTATCTTTTAATAAATGAAAAATAATTTATTAATTTTAATAAACTAAATAATTGAATAATTTTTTTATTTTAAACTAACTAAATAAATTATCTTTAAAACATAACTGTTACATAATTTTAATATTACTTTTTAAAATATCTATATTATTTTCAATTTAATTAATTATACATAAAAATAATAAAATTATATATTTTTTAATATCTACACTATTATATAAAGAGTATATAGAATTTGATTAACAAGATGATACACTATTTCATATTTCTTCTCGTGTTTAATTTGATAATTTTATTCTTTAATAAATAAAATAATTTATTTATTTATTTAATAAAATAAATAATTAAATAACTTTTCTTTTAAAAATAAGGCTGCATATTTTCTTAATATTATTTTTATAAAATTATATATATATATATATATATATATATATATATATATATATATTAATGTAATAAAATGTGTTTTCCACTACCAGTAAAAAATGTAAATACCCGTAAGCGTATTAGTATATGCTTTCGCTAGTAATGATAATACAAATTATTAAAGTAGATTTTTAAATTAATTGACAACCTCACCAACTGTATCTATCTGTGTCTGTATCTTTTTTTTTTTGTTTTTCCTTGCTATGACTAGAATGCGAAGGTAACAAATACAATGGGATTATAAATTATGATGAAACGCTTGTAATTGCTTCTTCTCTCTCCGCTCCGATTTCACACACACATTACTACCCACATTCTTCTGTCTCACAATAACAAAAATTGCAAATAGGGTTTTCATTTGGGGGTAGAGAACATGGTCGTCGATGATACGACGTCGTCGATTTTTTGAAGGTTTCCTCTTCTTCTCGATTCTTTCTGATGATTATCCCAAAAGGTAATCATCCTTGAAGATCTCCATCCTACTCCGTCTCTCTTTCAAAATTTCTTTTTTTCTTTTCTCTCTTATGGATTTCATGCTTTTAATTCAGTGTTTTTCTCCTCATTTCGGAGAGATTTTTGTGTTACGTCGAATAGGTTTAAGTATAGTTCCCCTCTAGCGTTTTCCAAATCTCTTCCTTTCTTCTAGAGATCGAAGAGAAATCACTCTGTCACTCTCTCTGTTATATTTAGATACCTATATACATAGTTAGTTGGTCACTTCTGTTCCTGTTCTTGTTGTCCTTCAGGTCTATTCTTTTTATTAATTTATAGAGAAAATTGACTTATTATTGTTGTTATTATTTCGAATAGGTTGGATTTGTTGATTTCTTTTTCTCTTGTATTCAACTCAATTGATATATCTAGGGCTTGGTGAAGGTGAGATATAGGGGGATTGATATAAGGTTTTGTTGAATTGTTTATGGGATGCCAATATTGTAAGAATCCTCGGTAAAACTCATCAAGGAGATGAGCTAGCATGGGTCTTGCTTCTTTGTCAATGGAGAATCACCACCCCTCAACGCTCTTGTCAATGGATTCAAGTGCATCATCTCATGAGGAACTGGATTTGGAGATGAATCGCCAAATTATACTGTCTTGTCCGCCGGATATCAACCTGCCCCTCTCTGTCGAGCGTAGTCCGCCTCCACAGCCCTGGAATTCTGAGCCTTGTGATATTCTTGATGTTAGTCTTGGCACCCAAGGGTATGAAACTGAGAGTTTTCTCAATCAGCCCAAAGCTGGGAGGAAGTGTGCAAAGCGGGTTGATAGCATATGGGGTGCTTGGTTTTTCTTCAGCTTTTACTTTAAGCCTGTTTTGAATGAAAAATCTAAGGCCAAGATTGTCAGGGACAGCAACGGTGTTTCAGGGTTCGATAAATCTGATCTGAAGCTTGATGTTTTCATGGTTCAACATGATATGGAAAACATGTACATGTGGGTTTTCAAGGAGAGGCCGGAGAATGCATTGGGTAAGATGCAGCTCAGGAGTTACATGAATGGGCATTCTCGCCAAGGGGAGTGCCCGTTTCCTTTTAGCGTTGATAAGGGTTTTGCTCGATCTCACCGGATGCAGCGAAAGCATTACAGAGGATTGTCAAACCCTCAGTGTGTGCATGGCATTGAGGTTGTTTCCGCACCCAATCTAATGATTCTGGATGAGGATGATCGAAAAAGGTGGATGGAACTCACTGGTCGAGATTTGAACTTCACAATACCAGCTGAAGCAAGTGATTTCAGTTCATGGAGAAATCTTCCCAACACAGACTTTGAGCTTGAGAGACCACCTCCCCCAATCAAGAGTGGTCCTATTGCACACTCGAAGAAACTGCTTAATGGATCTGGCCTGAATTTATCAACTCATAACCACAGTAATGGTGATGGGTTGGACCTCTCTCCTGTGAGCAGCAAAAAGAGGAAGGACTTTTTCCCTCATGGAAATGAAGAAGAATGTTACTTGGCTGTTAATCATCCATCTGATCGTATTCCAGATATAGAAATGCACCCAAGTGAGCCACACTGGTTGAATGACTTCAGCGGAGTGATAAAGAGTGTTCATGGACCAGTTACAGCTGCAAAAACTATTTATGAGGATGAACAAGGTTACTTGATTATCATAAGTCTGCCTTTTGTAGATCTTCCAAATGTGAAAGTTTCATGGAGGAACACTTTGACTCACGGTATCATAAAGGTTTCGTGTATGAGCACTTCTCGAAAGCCTTTCATCAAGAGACATGATAGGACATTCAAGCTTACAGATCCATCATCAGAGCATTGCCCTCCTGGAGAATTTGTTCGAGAAATCCCTCTTTCAACCCGAATTCCTGAAGATGCCAACATAGAAGCATACTGTGACGGACAAGGATCAGTGCTTGAGATCATGGTGCCCAAACATCGTGTGGGACCAGAAGAGCATGAAGTCCGAGTTTGCATTCGCCCTAATCTGGGAGGGAATGATCTTAACTTGAGATAGCAGTTTAAAAAATTGTTAGGGATTCCAGTATGGTGCGCAGGTCATTGTTTTCTAACCGTGTACCTTTACAGTGTTATTTGCAATAGAATTGTGTCTTGTCTGTTTCTCTCTAGCAATTTTAGCTCACTGACTGGCCCGGTTTCTTTTGTTCCGGCTTTTGACTATTAGCAGTGTTAAACATCTAGTTCTCATGATTTATAAGAAATTACCAATTCATACCTTCGGAATAAATTTCGACCAATACTTATACTTGGATTTTGATATATTATCACGTTGTTCTGAAGTATCTCGTACTTTGGATAGAATTGTATACCAGAGGGTATAGTTTTGCCTGACAATGTGTATTTGTTCTCTGAAATGTGCCCTGTAGTTGCAATATAGCAAGACTTGTGATGAATATGGAGAACAAATAAAACTGCTCCTATTAATCTCCACTTTATATGTACCATATTAACGACGTTCGCTATGTTACACAAGAGTAGGTGGGATTCTCACGGAAAAGTCTGAAGCCATTGTCCGATATACCCACACCTTTTCTAACAAATTTTAATTGGATGTACGTTTCCCCTTTCAAAACTACGCTGGAATATTGGTAAAAGGAACAAAGTCCACACTCACTGATATTAGAAATCCTGAAGAACCTGTTATATGTGGAATGGATTTTTTGTTTTCTGAAACTTCCAAAATGATATATTGACTAGATAGCAAAATAAATTTTACCTATCTATCTCGTTATGTGATTCGGGAAAGATTCTTATTAGGATTGTAATGGTCTAAGCCTGTTTCAAGTGAGGCATAAAGCTGGGCTCTCCGGAGAAAAAGACGCAAAGGGGAAGGACTTGGGTATTTGTGTGGTGAGTGTTTAGACCTCAAGGGATGGATGATGAGGTAGAATGGAGGGAGAAGCTTTTCCTTCACATTTGTTGGTCAAGGATGGGATCTAATTGAAATAATGAGTATATTCCTCTCCTTTTTTTTTATGTCCTTTCTTTCAACCTTTTTTTTTCCTCTTTATTTGGTCATTAAATACTTCTCACATTTAGGCCATTGGAAGCCTACCCCTTCATAAATAGATGGATACGCAGTGGTCCAGAGGTAAATTTCATATTGAAAAAGATAAGAATTTTACGAAACCCAAATATTTTAGTCTTCTTCCAGTTCAGAACTTGTAGAATCACACTACCATAATAGGGTCACAATCACAAAAACAAGTTAAAGAGTGAACTAAATATTTAATTTAACACATAATTACAAATAATATAGGAGAAGTTTCACATCAAGCCCACAAAAGGCTACACATCATTCATATAAAATCCACAATGTCTAATTCGTTATTGTCACTTAAATTTGATAGACGTACAATTTAAGTCACAATGACGTATCAGGCACACAAATTTAGGTGACAATATATGTTGGCCAGGAGTTTTTCAAATGATATTATATGATAGTAAAATTTAGGTGGTACAAATTAGATATTACTTTTAAATGCACAAAATTTAATCCACACTAAATGAAGAAATTTGCATAAAGGTGTAAAGACCTAAATTCCTAACCTCTAAGATGTACGAATTTGTTGTAGCAAAAAGTAATGATTTAGTTGGTATATCTATGCACCAGATTCAAAACTAAGGTTGTTGTCAATCTGCTGTGTTTTTTGTTATTTTAACATGAAAAATAAGAACGGAATTATTGGATTACGAATACGTTAATTTAAAAAATAACGATTAAATTAAGCCAGACGAAAGTAAAATATTAAAAAAAATACAATAAAGTGATTAAGTCACTCTAGTTTTAATGAATTGTAAATTATTTTCTCCATTGTCTCTTAAGAAATAGAAATTGATTCTAGATTATGTTTGTGAATAATAGTTACCATCTCGAATTAGCATGTTGAGACCTGAGAACAAGTGGGGGGAAATTTTATTAAATTTAATCAGTAGAGTTAAGGAGATCAATTATTTTCAAATTAGGTTTGGTCTCACCATAGCTTTGAAATCAATTAAAAATAAGCTCTGAAACTCAAGTTATGACTGTTATAATAATTTTAATTGAAATTGTTAATGTTAATAATTTCTTTTGAAATTAAGGTCTTCTTGAGAGTTGTAAATTATGCTATTAATTTTTTTATGAGTTATGTTTGACTATGGCTAGATAAGTGAAACTTGGTATAACTTGTTATTTTTAATGGTTGTGGTATAAAGATTTAATCTTTACAAGTTGTTTTTGAAATGTGTAGTAATATAATATTTATAAATGATTTGAGTTATAAATTTGAAATAATTTGTGGATCATAATTAAAAATATGTATTAAACAAAGAACTATATTGTAATAGGAATGCTTAGTCTCATTAATGATCTAAGTCATACTTTTACACTGAATCAAAACAATTAAATTTATTCGTTTTTTTTATATATAACACTAAAGGAGAATAGGTACATCTACTTGTGTATATGCTAGTTAATTGAGTTTAAAAACAGCTAGTGAATTTAAAAGATAAAATAATAAAACGAGTTATATTGATAAGAATGAAACTGTGTACATGAAAAGTGATTAGACAACAATTACAAAAAAAAAGTCCTCTAAAACATTCTCATTATTATTATTATTATTATTATTATTATTATTATTATTATTATTATTATTATTAATATGTGTACTGACTTATTTTCTATAATAATGAATAAAAATTTATTATCATAATAATTATTTAAAAAATATTATTAAATTATAAAATAATCATAAAAATTAATTATAAAAATAAATAATCTTTATAATTTATTCTATGTAGGTTTTTTATTGTGTGTAATTTTTTTATATTCTAGGTAGTTATTTAAATTAAAAGAATAGTTACATAAATGATAAAATGGTAAGAATTTGTGAAAAAAAAAATTAAGGGAATAATCCCTTTATTAATATTATAGATATAGATATTTATTAACTTAACATCATCGTATGTTATTGCTTTGAGTAGTCAGTCAATTTTTTTTTTTAAATATAATTACGTGAGAGTCAAGAAGGTATTAAATGAACTTAAATTACATAATTTGTTTTAAGATACTATATATTTGTAAAATAAAATTTCAATTTAATGGTAAGTTAAAAAAATATGATTCAATTAAAAGATATTGAACAGTATAATCTTTTCAAAAATTATACCATTTCTCGTGTATATATGTATGATTGAAAGATATTGCGAATTAATTTTACTTGATTATAATAAATCTTTATCATACAAATATGTTAGGGAAAGTATGACAAGAATAATTTAATTTATGTTAATAATTTTGATTAGTTCGAAGTTATCCAAAATTGAATCATTTGGCCAAACTAGTTTAAAATAGAAAGATTCAAACCATTTATTTCTTAATTTGATTTGGTCAGCATTTTCTTAAAAGCTGATAACTCCTTTTGGCTAATACCAAACATCCACTTGAGGATAGAAAGAAAACATTGTTTTTGAGCCTGGGCAAAAAACAAGTTTGCCATTGATGAATACAATTTTTATAAAATCTATGAAAGTAACATTTTTCAAAACCATTTATTCTACTTAAAAGTTATTAAATTGTCGAACAAATATTTTGTAAGCCCAAATTACTTTAAACATAATCACGCATATTAATAAAAGTAATTAATATTATCAAAATTTTAAATCAATATTATTAGTATACCGAATTTAGTTTATTGGCAAGGACTTTTAATTTTTTATTTATTAATAACAAATACCCACATCATAATATTTAATATAAAGAAAAATAAATGTAATGTTTGATAAAAAAAATATAAAATGTCTAAAAAAAGTTCACAAGTTTTTTCCAAATCCTTAAATTTAGAATTGATGATTTTTTTTTTTTTTTCATCTCAATGAGTAGAAGATGTTCATGAATTGCGTTGATTAATCTTTCATCCGATTACATTTTTAACCAAACAAATTTTTGGGACATTAATGGGTTCTTAGAAAGTGTACCTTAGTGTTTTTGTTTATTTGTTTGTTGTTGAAGGGACATAAAGGGGCCAGAGAACCATTCAACTCCCAACTTACCCTGCATGGTAGGTCTTTCTGAATTAGGAATAATTAATTGAGGTCCAAACAAATAATGCACTAATATATATGTCAATCCCTATTTAATTATTTGTAAATCAAGTCTATGGCAAACCAGACAGATTAATATGAGATTATTATATTATTTGTAAATCAAATATATGGCAAACCAGCCAGATTAATATGAGATTATTATAGTAATAATTTTTAATTTAATACTTTTAAATTTTAAGTTAATATGCGCGTAATTTAAAGTTTGAAGTGTAAAGGGGAAATTAAAAATGATTGAAAAAACTATTTCCAAAATATAAGTAATAGGACTTAAAATGTATTTGTAATATATATATATATATATATATATATATATATATATATATATATATATATTATCAATTATAACCCACCAAATTATTTTCATTTTCTTACAATTTTTTATATCATACAAACATTCAAGTGAAATTGCAACAATCTTTTTCATCCACAACAGTTTTTAAAAGGATGGTGATACTTTTACACCACTATTCATTTCCTACCTTTATTTAACATTCTTATATATTATTATTTTATTATTTATATAATACTTTATTACATAAAATAGTGTCAAATGGGATACAAAGATGAACAGTTATGTCAAACAAATATTTCTCTTTTTAAAATTAATCATTTTCTTCATCTGAAATGAACTCGAGTTTTATATTATTACCTTTTTACTAGAGTGATTTACTTTTGCTTTTTCTAGTATAATATTTATTTTTTCTTCCAATCTTTTTTACTGTAGAAACAGATATGTCAACTCGTCCTACATATTTATTTTTTTTATTAAAATTGAATTATCAACTCGCTTTTAACATTTAAATATCATGATGAAGTCGATTTTTTTTGTCGTTAATCAAACTATTTGTTAACTTTATTTTTAAGCAAATTCTAAAAAACATGTTTTTAGAAAAAAGTCACAAAATATATTTTTAAAATTTGATTCAGAAATAAAGAGTGAATAGTTTTAAGAATATATTAATCATGTCATCTACTAAACATATAATAAAGATTTCTTCATTTGATACCGACGATGTTTTGTCAATTACTCTTAAGGATAATTATTTTCTCTAAATATAAATTACATAGTTGTTAACTTTAAAGTTCTTTAATTTTTATTTTTTTAAAATGTAAATTACATAGTTGTTAACTTCCCAAAAACAAGTTATTTAATTTTTATCTTTTTATGCTTATGTAACGTTTCTAAAACAAGATTATGTACTATATTAGAAACCAGTCACAAAAATATATATAAATACAAATATTTCAAAAAAGAAAATTTAAAAATAAGGTTTCTATTGTTTTTCAGATGTTGTTTATACATATTGTTCATGTTTATATCATGTCACCACACAAATAATATATATATATATAAATAAAGTTGAAATAAATTTTTATCATAAGAAAATATATGTAAGAGAAAAAAATTATTAATATACTAATTTCAATCACACATTAATATACAAAAATATTTAGATGATAGTTGGATCTATAAATAATGAAATATTGTTTGATATCTTCTAAAAAAAACTCATATTAACTATGTCTTATCAAATATTAATATCTGATCCGATCTATAACTATATTGAAAATTTCACATCGATTAAAAATAAAATCAATTCATAATATATAAGTGAATACAAATTTCATCTTACAAATCAATTTTGTAATGATAAAATGATAAATTAGACTTGAATTCATGTCTTAAAATGATATAATAATTTACTCTACCTAAATTTGATGACATGTCATGTCAAATATTAATAACTGCTATAAAACTATCTATAAATATCTGATAACATACAAAAGATACACATTAAACTTAATAACAAAAGATTAAAATATATGTATAATCCAATATATTAAGAACATGTTCAAACAACGTACAATTATACATAAATATAAATTTGTTTAAATAATATCGTGACTACATCATCTTCATATTCATATCATATATCTTAATATTTAAAAAAAGATATTCATATCATATATCTTAATATTTAAAAAAGAATAGATTATCTTGTCTGTAATTTTTTATTTTAAAAAATTTCTTTACTTAAATAATAAAATTACTCATTTAAAAAAAATAAAGTATTCAACCATAATCAAATTTTAACATCAATTTAACCAAATTAAAAAGTAACCTTTTTTCAACTATTTTCACTAAGATTAATGATATACTATAAAGAAAAAAATATAAAAAAATATATAAAATAAATAAAAATTTATTCGAATGGATTGATTAGAAATATTTTTTAATTTTTTAATTACTGTAAAGTGCGGTCAGAGAAAAAAATATAAACAAAAATTAGAAAGATTGAAAAGAGAAAAATTGTAAAAAGAGAAGGAGAAAAAAAAAGTGAGAGAGAAAGCGGTGTTTTAGATTTTAAAGTCACTCTTAAAATATATTGATTTTTTTTTCTCTATGTATTTATAAAGGTGCTTTCATAACATTTTAATATTTAATTTTAAAATTTGAATTTGATTATTTTAAATAGTTAAACTTAATCTCAATTTTGAGCTTTTTTATCCAGCTAAATACAATGGTGTTGTAGGGAAACATAACAAATATTCTAATCTATGTCTATCCATAATCCATCATGTTATTCTTAAAAATAAAATTGATATTATTATAATAATAAACGAAAACAATACCAACAAGGAAAATAAATTATACTTATTTAAAAAAATCGTTTAATTTCTTTAAATTAAACCATTTTATTTTTATCATATTTCATTTTTATTTTTTTACTTATCCAATATTTCTTCTTGCTCTGTGAAACTATGAAACAGTGTGTAAGACAGTTCTGTTGTTTGCAGCACCGCTGCGTCGGGTGTCGGGAATAGCTGTCATACACACTCTGTCACCGAAATTCAATTCTTAAAATTAGTTGCAGAAACGGTGCAACTTAAGTTCAAAATTTAATATAATTTTTACTAAAAAGTTTACTTTTAATTTTCAATTAAAATTTATCTTTTAACATATCCGTCCATTGCCAGTTAGAGTATCAATCAACTTATCAATTATACTAACCAAACCAAAAAATACCAAAATAAAAAAAAAATCTGAAATGTTATTGTATATAAAAACTATACAATATTTAGTTGGACGATGGTATATGTTAAACATGTGAATCATCTATTATATTAAATATATTTGCGGTTAGATGATTTTCTTTATGTACATACTATGAATAAAGTCACGACATTGTTATTGGAACAAAGTCAAACACTTAACAAAAGTTAAAACCGTAAATAAAAAACGAAAATAATTGTCATATACATTATTTCATCTTAATTCTTCATAAGAGTATGAAAACATAAAGTAATATCTTCAAATCTTCGTGCATAAACATTGGATCATATTTTCTTGGTTCAGGTATTACGGAAGATTTTATATCTTATATAATATATAAGTAAATATAAATTTTAATTTATAATTTAATTCCATGAGATTGAATTGAATATAAGTTTATTTATTAAAATTTATTTTAATGAGATTTGTTAAATTTATGATATGACTACTTACCGAATTATTATTAAATCATTTATAAATATTTAATATATACTATTACTAGTTATCGAATTATTTATGATATTCAGTTTTTCATATAATGAAATGTATTTGAGAATTTTCATCAATCACACATGCATTCAAATTGTATGCAAACCAGGTCAAACCCTATTTTTTAAAAAGAAATGTATATATTTTTCCTTCTTATATAATCATCTTTTTTCAATTTTGAAATTCTTTTTCTTTTTCTCAAAAAAAAATTCTCTTTACTATTTATCAATTTTAAATTTAGATCACACTTATCGAAAATTTAGAACATAGTATTTATCATAAAGATTTTTTATTCTCTGTTTTTTTTAATTTTTATCATTTTTCTAGTACGTATATTTGAAAAACTCGTTTTTTTTAATTTAATTAGAGTCATATTGAAATTTGATTTTGTTTTGATAACTTACTCTAAGTTTCAAGATTTTTAAAGGTACTATAGCATGTGTTAGAACTGTTTGAAGAAAAAACCTCCAAATAAAGAAAGTTAGTATTAAAATTATACTATAATACACTATGTTAGAGTACTTAATTGTGAAATGAGATGTATTTTTAATTTAAAATGTTCTTTAATTTTATAATGAAATTTTGTATAGTTTGATGAAATGATTGATTTTATGTTAATTAGACTTATGGTAACAATTGATGTTTGAATGCTTAGTAAATAATTACTGTTATATATCCTTGTATGTTTTGATGTTGGATTGAATGAGGTATGTTGTTGTGAATGATAGAAATTAAAGTCATACATTTAGGATACTTGTTGTGTGTATTAAGTGTTGATATATATGTTTTAATAGAGAAATCCTCAAGTTTCATTGATGATCTAAGTCATATTGACTAAGATATCAAGTGGTGAGAAGATGATGAGAGAGTTCATACACATTGAGACCTGTTGTAAACACTCAATTTTGGATGTGTGAACTTACTCTAACTCTTTCTCTTAGATTTTTTTGATAATCTAAGTCTTATGTATTAAATTAAATATTAGTATCTAGTAGTAGGCTAACTTAATATGAGTCTTCTCAAAGACAATAAGTTTATGTGTAGGTTTTATAATAATTAGATTGATGTTTAATGTTAAAATTGTAAAAGTTTGATATGAATTATTATATTTTCCAATTTAAAGTACTTTAACTCTATTTATACTAGCTATAGTTATTTTTACATTTTTACTAAGTTATTTATATTATCATATTTATAATTACTAATTTATTCTTATTCTATTAGTTGTATCTTTAAACTGTAATGTTAATTCTATGTTTAAAAGAGATAGTAAAATTAGAATTTGAGCATCTAAATTGCAATAAAAATTCTTAAAATTTAAGTGCTCTAGTTTAAGATTTTTTACTTATATACATACATACATATATATATATATATATATATATATATATATATATATATATATATATATATATTAAAAATAATTAAAAACTAAAATTTGATAAATTAATTATATGAGAGTTTTTATAAATTAAAAATTTCAAAAAAGTTGTGAGAGTTTTTACAAATTAATTTATGCAAAATAATTTTAGTTTCTGCTGAATTAATTTTATTATTTTCATATTTTCCTCTCGAGTAATCTTTGAGGACAAAGTCTTCCATGTTTTTATTTTTAAGTGAAAGGACATTCACTTTTTTTCTTTTTAACTAGGCTAAGTTTGTTAAAACCTGAAAACGTGATGGTGATACCAAATTCTATTATGAGTCAGAAGTTGATCTCACAAACTTATTCTAATATTGGTGAGGGACAAGAAAGAATGTTTATTTTGGATTAGGATTCTTTTCCTTTTTACTGCATGTATTTAGTGATGGATATGCACGTACGTGGCATGTATAATGTTGACACACGTCTCTATTTTTTAAGATACTTTTTGTACTTTGATTATGAGTGATTAAAGTCCCATAAGGAGCAAATTAAATTAATTTTATATTTGACTGTTTAAATATGATGCATTTAAGTATTAGTTGTTGATTCACATTTTTTAGAATAAATGTAGATCTAAAGAAAAAAAACTCATTTTCTAATAAATTAATGAGAGATTTTCATTAAAACTAAATTTCCTCTAGATTATGTTGCAGGTAGAAATGTACATCATGTTAAGAGATAGCAGAACGTAGTATTTGTAGGGGCTTTATTTGGAGAAGTTTGATAAATAAGAGAAGGGTCACCTTATCACTTAGGAAACTATTTTGCACTTTGAAGGATAAAAAAAATTAGTAAATAATAACTCATGAAAAAAGCTTTAGAGAAAGACTATGCATGTCAAACATGTTAATCAAGAACAAATGCATCCCAATGTCATGTATCATAACCACTTTAACTTAGTAGAGTTATATTACATTTCTAATAAATTAATACTATGAAAAAACAACATTTTTTTGCAATTCTCTCTTATATAGGGAAGAAAGATCCTCACAATTTTTTTTTCTCGAAAATCAAATTTTACTATTTATTTATTTATGGAAATTCTAACTTCACTCGTATTCATTTGTCTTTGTGTTTCCATCTATTGAACCAAACGAAGCTTAAAGTTAGCTATTGTTTGTAGGATTGTGAGAATAAAATGGTCAAACTACTTTTGTAGTCAAAAGCATTGAATTTTTTTTCAAAAGGTTTATAGTGTAATATTAATTCTTATATTGCTACTTGGGAGGATAAATATATGTTAGGTTTCAAATCCCTTAAAATTTTGAATCTTATTTTATTTAATAGCTATACTAGTTTCGCAAGTGATAAAGAAAACATTTTAGGTAAAGACTATATTCACACTAAAATGGTTTATGGAGTCATATTACAGTTTCACATATCTTACTTAAAAATCTACTAGTTTTCAATTGAGTATTTTAGAATTTAATTACTAATCATAAATTCATAACTAATTATTAAATAGAATGTCAAACTTTATACATATGTCAAAACTTTAATAATAAATTTAAAGAAAAATTAATATGTAATGTTGACTCTTATAACGCCACATAAAAGAATAAAGTACATTATACTTCAAATCCCTGCACATATTTAATCTAATTTGCTTACCCAAATGAGTTTGACAAATAATAACTTAAAAAACATTTTTAAATAAAAAATATAAATTTCAAACATGATTGTTAATATCAAACACGTTTTAATATGATGATGTGGTTTATGGACAGAGTTATAACTTCCTTAGACAAAATAAAATCCTTTAGTGTTCATAGTAATTTAAATTTAGTCATTAGTCAATCAAAAGTTTAAAACTAATCACTGAATAGAATGTCAAAATTTTTTTATGTCTACAAAAATTTACATTTTATGATAACTCCTTTTACCTTCTGTTAATAATTGTTTTCCATGAGAACAAAGGTTTAAAGTTGCTTATAAAGTCAAAGCTCTAAAAGATTGCTTATAAAGTCAAAACTCTAATAATAAATTTCTAAAAATAATTTAATGAAATGTTGATTTTAACAATATTACTTTAGCAAAATCTTATAGTGTTATATAATTAACGAACATTATGCACCTGTCACACACATCTCCAAGTTGTGAACTCACACAACTTACAAACAAATGAATCATCAATTATATATGACGGGGTTAATCTTTGTGAGACTTTTCTGACTAGTTATGTTTCAAATTGCAATCACTAAGTTTAGACCTCATTCGACTCTCACCACCTAGACTCTCACCACCTAGTAATTATATATTTGATTTCTATTACTAGTAGAGTCATGATATTTGATCAGATCCTTAGGCAAAACACTTCCTAAAGTGTTTTCTTTTCTAAAAATACTATCTCTAGATATTGACCAACTCTATCAACACTTTTAACAATATTATATCACAATATAAATCTCTACTCATGCATTCATTCACTTTTCAATCTTAATATCAAAAAATGAAAGAAATTCCTAAACCATTAATACAATAAAATTTAAATTATCAATTAATCTATTTTATTAAATTCATACATTGTATTACAAAAGAATCAACCAATCAAAAAACAGAAAGTCCAAAAAAAATATTTTTTTTAGGGTTTAGCTCAGCGAAATTAGTCAAGAGAGCACTCCAACTCCCACATGCACCAACAGAACTGAATTTACCACTAAACCAAAGCAACATTGTTGTCACAATATGATTATTAACATTCTTATTATAATTATTGTTATTATTATTATTATTGTAATTATAATTTTTATAATTAATAATAATACTAATATTAACATTATCAATAATATTTATAATATTAATAAT
>Ga0209700_100233_pt1 | contig 94864 bp, 46 predicted proteins | sample SiratroredBW_FD_187528 | JGI IMG/M metagenome (GOLD analysis project Ga0209700, IMG submission 187528) | Root nodule microbial communities of legume samples collected from California, USA - Siratro red BW (SPAdes) (version 2) | ecosystem: Host-associated > Plants > Roots > Nodule | place: USA...
CTTGACTAAAGAGAGAGTGTTTGAAAGGTCTCTAAGATTGTCGTATAAACCCACCACTCGAGAAGCTTCTTCAAAAGCGTGAGAAGCAAGCTTTGCTATGAGTGACTCTGCGATGCTGAAGAGAAATAATTCAGCCATAGTTAGTTAGAAATGAAAACAGCAGGGATGAGAGATGAGATGCGAAGGGAGAACAGCCTTTCTAATTCAACTTTGTTCATAAATGGATTCCAGATCTACACAATAACCAAATGCCACTTGCTTCGCTACTCATGACTGTGTTTGATAATTTTTTTATTCGATTGTTTGAATTTTTTAAAGGTGGAAGATCTAATCGTGATTTATCACTAGTTATCCTTAAAAAGATGGAATATTATAAATTTTCACTTTATATACGTTACTTTCCAAATTTGTTAAATAAGTAAATCCATAAAATACAATTCATTTTCTCCATTTCTATTTTACGTCTTATTTCTTATTTTTTTTATTTGTTGAATTTTACTTTAACAGCAAATTGGTATAAAAAAAAACTTTCTATCTTTAAGAGATATGTTAATTAAGAAGTATCAAGGAGGCATATCCATTCATAATACATTTATTACCAATTTTTCATAGTGAGTGTTAGAATATAAACTATAACTAGATATTATATATAATTAATTATTTAATTTCTAAATATAATAGAATTTATAGATATTATATATAATCAGTTATCTTATTTCTTTTTCTATTCATCTTCTTTATTAGTGTTTGCTGTTATATAGCATATATCTTTCAATTTTTTTATAAATGATATATTTGATTCAATTAATTATTTTATATTTTTTCTCTTTAATATGGTACCTGTAGTGATTTTTTTCGCATTTATTCCCTTAATTTTTTTAAAACAATTTTCTCTCATGATACTGGATGAATCTAGTCCCATGTATATTCACTCTCCGAATTTTAAGACAAGAAAGGTAGACTTGTGTATTCTTACTATGAAATTACCGGTAATACCAAAAATCAAAATGAATGTTATTATAGGTTGGTTGGTTGTTCACCTAATTATATAAGAAACATCTTTTCTTTACGAGGCTATCTCCAAAAGGTTATCTCAGAAGACACTAAAAAGGATATTTCTTCTTTTCCAACTTACATCACAAAAACTTCAAAAATTGTTGAATCTCCTCTATTTCTAACATCAAATGTCACAATCAACTATTCCTATTAATTCTTTGCTTAAAGACACTTAGATTATTTATTTAGTTGTCACTATTCATATAACTTATTTGGTGTCATATTTTCAATCTTACATACATCTCAATGTGAAACCTTACGTTACCTATTTTATTTGTTATTCTTGTAGAGTTATTGATATTATTCATTTTTCTCTTACATTGGTACTTTATCGTGTGTTTTTTTAGTCCCTCAATTCAATTTTAATTTGTTATCTTATCGAATCATAGTAATTTGTCCATCACATTTCTTAAAAAACACTTTTTATCTAAGAATGACTTCATTCCAAGAATATTGGCAGTGAAAATCTTATTAAAGAATTGTAGTGTTGTCTCCTTCAAATAATTGTAATCCTATTTTTCTTTTTCTCAAAATATTGATTCTTGTAATAATACTTTTATTTGTCATTCTAGATCTGGTCATGACATTAAAATCGTTCGATTTTTGAGTAATGAAACCTTTTTTATATTTTATAAAATTTTATTATTTTTTATTGTCAAATTTGTTCTCCTATTAAGTTTAAAATATTATCATTTATTTCATAACAAGGTATCTCAAGCTTTATTTGATAATATAATATATTATTGTGACATTTGAGATCCTATGGTAAGTCTACCTAAAACGAGAAATGTTTTTTCTTATCTTGATTGATGATGTACTCATTTTACTTGGATAATTTTGTTCACACACAAGTCTAAGGCTGTAAATATTATAAAACAATTTTTTAAATGATTAAAACTCAGTTTAAGGCTAATATTAAGGTTTTTAGGTTTGATAATGTGAAAGAGTTTGCTTTTGTTAATTTTTTAGCAAGCACCTTACATTAATTTTCTTATGTAGAAATTCCTTGATATAACACAATAGTTGAAAAAAAAATATCAATATTTGCTTCAAACTTTATTTTTTAAATCCAAGTGAAACCAGTTTTGGAGGAGTGTGTTTCCAATGCGACATTTTTTAATCAACAGGATCCCTTCAATGCTACTCAAACTTTGAAAATTTATTTTTTTAATGACGTTGAAGAGAAATGATTCGGCCATAGTTGTTAGAAACAGAAACAGCGGATATGAGGATGGAAGGGAAAATAGTGTTTCTAAGTCAACAAACTTTGTTGATACATGGCTTCCAGATCTACACAATAACCAATGCCACTTGCTTTGCTTTCGATGACTGTGTTCATAAATTTTTTATCTAATCATGATTTATCACTAGTTGTGCTTAATAATATGGAATATTATAAATATACACTTTATATACGTTACTTTTCAATTTCAATTTTGTTAAATACGTCAATCAATAGAATACAATTCATTTTCTCCACCTATACTTTACATCTTATTTCTTATTCTTGTAATTTATCGAGTTTAAATTTAACACAAATTGGTATAAAAGCTTTTTATTTTTAAGAGATCTGTTAATTAAGAAGTATCAATTATACATAGTAAATTTTGTACGGTAAGTATTAAAATAAACTATAATTACATATTATAAATATTATATATAATTAATTATTTAATTTTGTTACAAAATTAAAATTATATACAAAAAAACTTCGTATTTTATTTACATATGAATCTTAAATTCGTATATAACGAATATTTTTTAAGAAAATTTATTTATAATTTTCTTAAAACATTATAACTTTTAGGTCTATTTCTTTTTATTATTATTTTAATTTTAATTTTAATCATTAATATTATTATTAATAATATTAATAATAATAATATTAAAAATATTATTATATTAATAATATTATTAATAATAAAAACAATTTAAAAAAATATATTAATAATATTAATAATTCAAGAAAGACTTTCATCACATTTCTTAAAAATCACTTTTTATTCAAGAAAGACTTCATTTCACGAACATCGGTGATAACGGCCAATTTTAAATATATTTTATATCAGAAAATTGAAAACACTTTTACCTGAGTTAAATGGGATGAATTTAACTATTATTTTATTTTTGTTTTTTGTTTATTCTATATGGTTCAAATATAGTTTAGGAAGAATGATAATTTTCAAAAAATTCCTTTATCTAGTGATTTGCAAGAACAGCTTAAAAAAACAATCGATTTCAAATAAAAACAATTGACTTAAATCTCATACAACACTACGGTCATGAAAGTATTAGTCAATTGAATTACAGATAAATCAATTGAAATAACTCCAAGAAATTTTAATATAGACTTTTTAGTTTATTGGACATCTCAATCAGTTTAATAATCAAGGCACTGAATGTGAATTTCTTAAATTTGCACCAAAACAAAAATAATGAATTGATATGCAAAACTAACCAATTGAATTTTTGAGAATAAACTGAAAATTAACAAAATTAATCAGATCTTATAAAATATAATTTTTACAATTCAAGAATCAAAAGAAACGATCAAGGTAGATTTGAATGAATAGTTTAATAACACAATAAGGACAATTATCAGAATTAATACACAATACACAATATGTTGAATATAAAAAATTGAATCGATTTATTTCAAGAAAAATCTATTTATTTTTATGCAGAACGTTCAATCATTCAGCAAATCAATTCACAATTGATATAAACCGGCAATGTTATAAATATACTGTTAGGAATTTGCTTTTGAAAATGCACATTAATTTGTTTCTGTTTCTAAATATATCTTTAATTAGAATATTTGCTCTTAATTGTTAGAATATTCACTCTTAATTATTTTCGTAGACGTTAAGATTTTAATTTGTAAGAGTTATTTCAATCAAATATTTTTCTTTTCTAAAAGCATTATAAATGTAAGCTATTGATGGCTCAAAAAAAAAAAAGCAATAACAATATTTTCTTCTCATACATATCTCCTCCTATTCCCAAAACACAACAATTGGTATCAGAGCTCTTAGTTCTTAGGGCCTGTGTGAGACCACGAGGAAAAAACAACAGAGGGAAACCAGTGAGGAACCTTTTGAGAAAAATAAAAAAAAAACTTCACCCATGGCCGGAAACTTCATGGCAGCACCTCTGGTTTTCTCCGGAGAAAACTATCAAATATGGTCTGTCAAAATGAAGTATTATCTAGAAGCGAGTGGTTTGTGGGATGTTGTGATGTCTGAAATCCAACTGCTACAAGAAGATCCAACTGTAGCTCAAATCAGAAATTACAATGATGAAGTAATAAGAAGAGCGAAGGTCAAGACCTGTATTCACTTTGCTGTTTCTGATGTTGTATTCACTAGAATTATGTCCTGTGAAACAGCTAAAGAAGCTTGGAACACTCTCCAAGAGGCGTTTCAAGGGAATGAAAGAACTCGGCAGATACAAGTTCTCAATCTCAGAAGAGAATTTGAGATATTGAGAATGAAGGAGACTGAGACCATCAAAGAATATTTTGATAGGCTCTTGGCAGTGGTCAACAAAATCTGACTATTACGTGAAGATTTACCTGATAGAAGGATCATAGAGAAAGTGTTGGTGAGTCTTCCAGAAAGGTTTGAAGCAAAGATCTCATTACTTGAAGATTCAAGAGATCTCATAATGATTTCACTAACCGAGTTGATGAACTCTCTACAAATCCAAGAGCAAAGAAGATTGTTGAGAAAAGAGTTGTTGAGAGAAGAGTCAAATATTGCTGAAGGAGTTTTTCTAGCAAGGTCACAGTCGAGTTACAAAGCAAAGAAGAAAGGCTGGAAAAATGAGAAGAAAAATGATGAGGATGAGGATGACGAGAAGGAGAAGTACTCATCATGTTAACACTGCAAGAAAACTAATTATCCACATTGGAAATGTTGGTGGAGACCAGATATGGTGTGTAGTTCTTGCAATCAAAAGGGTCATATGGAGAAGGTATGCAAAAGAAAGCAACAAGAGGTGCAAATGCTCAAGAGACTGATGACGAGAAGGAGGAGCTTCTTTTTGTGGCGACTTACTTTGCTAGTGACATCACTAATGAAACATGGTTGATTGATAGTGAATGCACTCATCACATGACACATGATAAAGACATATTTGTAAAGCTTGACGAAACCCACTCTTCGAAAGTCAAATTGGGAATGGAGACTATATTGAGGTCAAAGGCATAGGTGATATTGCCATTGATGCTGGCTCAGGTACAAAAATAATCTCTGATGTTCTATATGTCCCTGAAATTAATCAAAATCTGCTAAGTGTTGGGCAGCTTTTAGAGAAAGGTTATGTTGTTGTGTTCAAAGATAAAACTTGTGAAGTCTTTGATACAACTGACATTAAATTGATGTCAATAAAGATGAAGGGCAAAAGCTTCTCGGTAAACTTTCAAAAAAATCTTGCTTACTTTTCTGGAGTTAATTCGGGACAAATTGAGCATAAAATGAAGCAGTCTAGGAAGCCTACAATACAAAATCATGGGAAGCCAGTAGTAAAAAATCATGGATTGAATTCTCGTGATGATGTTAAAGTTTCTAAAGAATTGATTGTGAAAGAGATTAAAGGCCTTGATGTTGTTCAAAAAATAACTGAGCAAGAAGGTTCTGATGAAAATGTGGATGATCATCCTGTGAGAGGTAATAGATCCCTCTCTGACATATATCAAAGATGTAATATGGATGTTCTTGAACCTGCTGACCATGAGGAAGCTCTCAATCACCTAAAGTGGAAAAATATGAGGAGGAGAAGTTATATATGATTGAGAAGAACAACACTCTTGTTGACATACCTCCAGATAGAAAGGTAATTGTTGTATATGATGATTCACTTAAAAAAAATAAAACAAAGTTTGTTGAGTATTCTGATATTGATTGGGATGGTTCCTTCGAAAGATATGAAGAGTACTTCGGGATATTGCAAAACTTAAAATCATTTGTTTACCAAGCCACTACCAGTCAACAAGTTTGAATTCATAAGAAAGAAGATTGGAGTTTACAGTTCCAAAATCAAGGAGGAGTGTTGGGGATTTGCTTTTGAAACTGCACATTGTTTTGTTTCTATTTTTAAATATGTCTTTAATTAGACTATTTGCTCTTAATTGTTAAAATATTCACTCTTAATTATTTCGTAGACGTTAAGATTTTAATTTGTAGGAGTTATTTCAGTCAGATATTTTTCTTTTCTGCAAGCATTATAAATGTAAGCTATTGATGGCTCAAAAAAAAAAGAAGCAATAACAATATTTTATCTTCATACATATCTCCTCCTATTCCCAAAACACAACATATACATAGCAGTACAAACAATCACCAATTGAATAAAACAAATTTTGTAAAACCCAGATGTATCTGCAAGCAACTTTGAAATAATAGGTTCAACAAGAATTTTGCATAGTGCTTTCATGGTTGATGAAGAAGACGTGAATAGTGAAAATTTTCACAAGGAGAAAAGTCTACCTATAAACTCCTTCTTGATCAAAGATCCTCTTTGAAAATAAATCTCGATTTCTTGCTTTAAAAATTCAAGGTAATTCTCTCTCTGTAATCAAGGTATATTCATTGTATTTCGTATATATGTGAGTATATTGTTAAATTGTACATAACACATGTATTTGATACTGTTCCAATTTGTTTTCAAACAAATTTAGAAAATCAGTTACTTCTCAACTAGTTAGTTGGTACAATAATCAAATTTTATCTTTTAATTTAAGGGTTCTAAATTTATTTTTTAATTTGAAAATTTTAGTATTTATTATAATTTGAATATTCTGATCTTATTTCCAATTTAAACATTTCCAGATTTATTTCAAACTCTACTCACTCAAAAAAAAAAATATATATATATATATATATTGCTTACCCATTAGCTTTGCTTGTTTGTTTTGTTTTTTTTAAATATATAATAAAAATTACACTTATGCCTTTTACCTTAATATTTCTATTAAATGTTTTATAATTTTTTTTCATAAATACACCACTATGATCTTTCGTTCTTTTTAAGCAATTTTTGACATTTCATAAATAATATTAGATATCAAAATGACCAATCATTTTAAAAAATAAAAATATTTATTTTCTAAAAAATAAATAGTTTACATTATTTCCGCTAAGTGTATGACTTGTCAAGGATATCACAAATAGTCGTTCGCACTATCTTGTACTCTAAAAATTTAAAAATATAAAAATATCAAGTTTTCAAAAATTAAAAAACAATATAAAATAGAAAAATTGAAAAAGATTCAACACCTTAGCAAACACTTTTCTTATCCAAAACTACATAAGTCTTGGTTTTTTATCATGGATGTAAATACATACGAGCAAGGTAAATCTTTGTGGGATAAAAAAAAAAAAAAACCTTTACTTTTACATGCAATTTTGTTTACTACACTTATTTTGCTAAATTAAAAGTACCATCTTAAGACGGACATTGAAGAGTGCTAATACCTTCCCCACATGTAATCGACTCCCAGATCCTAATTTGATTTCGCAGACCATTTTCTTATCTTTGGTTTTTTCATAGTTTTCCATAATACACCATGGTGATGACTTCTCTGTTTCTTTTTTCGAAAAACAATACATTTATATTTTTCATTCGTCGTCTCCGTCGTAACCCCAATTGTGACAATAATCAAACTATTAGTTAGCTTCCCTTACCTAATTAGAGGAGTTAGCTTCCCTTACCTGATTAGAGGTAGAAGTCCTCACAAAAGTTCCAAAAACCTAGATTTCACAAGAATCCGAACCTGCACCACAAAACTTTTGATCACAGACTACAACACACTAAGACACTGAACCAAAAGAGACTTCGTCTGATGACTCAATGGGCACATGCAAGCATAGTTATCAGAGAGGAAAAAGACTTACTCAAGGCTGACTTTAAGGAAGAGGGACAGAAGATGAACTTACTCTGTTTCAAGAATCTGACCGAGCACACTTGCTCTCCTCGACACCAGAAGTCTTGTGGTGACCTTCGATCGTCAAACTGATGAAAGATGGAAATAACACTTTATAGAGAAGGCAAAGAGAAGGACGGAAACAAGTTTTTAGAGAGAGGGTGATTTTGTGGTGAGACTGACTATTAGTTTTTTCTATAAATACATATTTTAAGTTTATTAATAAAATATTCAAGTTCTCATTCCACTTTTACTCCAAAGACAAATTTCTAGGTCATTACAATTTGCAACTTAATTGAATGGTTAGCACCCAATCCAACTTGTCCGACTAGAACGACCCAACCCAACTTGACCTAGCCCAGCTTAGACACAACTTGACTCAACTCAATGTAGTCTCAACTTTATTCATGATATGAACCCAACCAGCCAAATGCAGGCTAACATGACTCAAACTTGCATGGGCCGAACACAACTTAGCCTGATAGAAGTTTGACTCAAATTAACCTAATGAGGGTACGACTTCTTCCTCTACGTCATACCTTCTTCCTCCACCTCCATACATTTTCAAAATTCTCAAACTACCCCTCATTAAAGTGTATAGTGTCTGATTTACCCTCACCAACCTACACCTCCATATATCCCACCCTTCAAATTTTTCAAACTACGCCATCACTGTAAATAAGAGTCACCATGAAGAGTTGTCCTCGTGTCATTTGTATCTGTCATGTTTACCGTATCCATCGTTGGCTACCATTGAAGGTATTGTACTGTTGTTAATGAAAGGAGTAGTAATGGAAGGAAAAGGGAGAGGGAGTGGGAGGCGTTGTGCTGCGTGGGGTGGAGGGACGGTTTTGTTTGGTTTCTTTTCCAGATTGCTCAATCCGGAAGATAGAAAAACTTATTCAATGAACACGAATCAAAATAATTAAAATGAGTGAAAACTTATTTCAATCTACTATTCAATGTATCATCATATTTTTACTTTAAAAGTTGTAAATATTTGTAATATATCCCAGTCAAAAGCAGCAAAATTGAAATAAAATAATGCATAAGTTGTTGCTCTATTGGTATTGGGTGGCAAACACTTACCTTAATTTTAATGTGGATAAAAAAATATAATTTATTATGAATAAAATAGAGAAAGTGTAAGGAATCCACACCTAATTGACTTGACAAGTAGATTAATGTAGAAAAACTATGAGTAGTTATGGCATGAAGTTGAGAAAGAACTTGAGGCGATGCTGGATAATCTTCAAAAATTTTTGAAGCGCTCCTCATAGTGGCGGCACAAAACTAGTGGCGCAGCCATTCACATAGTATTGGACGACGACAACGATAACGACAACGTCAGTAGAAAACACTCTCACAATGGTGGCACAAAGCTGATGGCGCGGGTTCGGTGGCGACTCGGGTTCAGGTGGAAAAATGTAAAGAGGTGTAGAGTTAGAAAGGGTATAATTGATTATGCAGTAAAATAGCAGGTACAATATGAAAAATCTACAATTGTATAGAGGTGCCTGAAGAAAGTATGGAGGTGGAGGAAGAACCACTCTGTGATCGATTCGATTTAGGCTCAACTCTACTCAAGGTGGGCCTGACTCAACTCAATCTGAGGTGGACCCAACTTAATTTGAAGCAACGTGAAATCAAATGGACCTAATTTGGGCAGATTCAACTCGACTCGACATAGATCCTAATCGCTTGGTTTGAGGTTCGCCAAACCCAACATGAGCTCGACTCAACTCAACACAATGTGAACCCAAACAACTTGACTTGACTTTAGCCCAACCCGAACCTACTTACTTGACTTTGGCCCGACCCAACCCAACCTTTTCCATATTGACCTATGATTGACTTTGATAGATCTAGAGTTTTATTAAGTCGAGCTAACCTAATTTATTGTAACTCATGCTCACCTCAATTCAACACAACTTAGGTCAGACTCAACTTGGCCTGACTTTGACCTGATCCGTCCTAGCCTAACCTAAACTCATAAGTATGTGTACCTAATTTGGACTAACTTCATGCAAGCCCAACCTTACTTTGTTTATATTGAATTTGGATTTGGATTTAGATTAAAATATTTTTCACGTACGTAAAAAAAATTTGAAGTAATTATTTTATTTTCATTTTTAAATAAGATTTGTTTTTTTATTTTAGAAAGTGGTCCACGGACTGACCTGGTCCATCAGATTTTGTTTGCATTTTGACCCTATAATATTTTTTTTTTTATAGGAACCTTTTGGTCCTGAGTATTTTTTTTTCTCGGCTCATGTGGGATAGGATCAATCTCTCTGGATTCGACCAAATTGACGTGTTTAAGTAGTAGGGGTAATTTTAGGTTTAGAATTTTTTTTAGTAGAAAAGGATGCTAGAGAAAACTGTAAATGGTGCAGAATCATCCTATTATAGACCAGTAGATGCATCCACTGTCGAGATTAAAACTTGAAAAGAAAAATACTCAAAATGAAAGTTATTGATTGGATGAGTGTGATCAACAAATCATGATTGAAAAATATAGTAAAAGAGCATCGCAAAATTCCAAACCTTCTCTGTCCTTGCAGGCAAATGCTCAAAGAATATATATTATAGAGCAGACGATAAATGATAGCTAAGATACCGTCAGCACCAAACATGTGCACATTATTCCTTTAAATGTGACATTTTGGTTGGTAGATGTCAATTTTTAATTACATAAACCTTTAGCTTAATCGTGCATCGTACTTAAATTGATAACAAAAATTATATATGTAAAGTGGGTTCTGGGTGGACAAAAGACTGGCACCTCTCCCAAAGTGCCCTGCCAACACTGACAATATCAACTCACATGCACACAAGACATGAATTTATGAAAACGATATTTGAGATTAGACAAAAATTATTGTTATCTTCTCACTCTGGTTCATACCTGGAACCCTAAACTTGTTGGTATGTATATAATTGATACATTATGAAGATCATATCATTGATGCTTAAATATCAAAATGTACCATTTATAAGTTTAGTCACAAGCATTTATCAGACACTTGGGACCATATATTGGCTAGAGACTTGTCAGTTTATCAGCATCTTATTATTCCTGACTTCATAAGAAAACACTATGTTCATCTTATTTAAATACATGACAGTTTTAATCCAACTGTTATTCATTTTAAGTATTAATTTCGAGTATTTAGATGCATCTCATGGTCGACAATATTGCTAATAAGAGGTTAATGAACTGAAATGTAACACTTTGAGCTTAACCGTGAAGTGATTAAGAAAAGGAATTATGTGAAAATAAATGCTGAGGTACTCAGCATAATGGTACCTTGAAACAGATTTTGAAAAATTAAGCAATTCACTTTCTTTTGCTGATTATGTAGAACTTTACATTACACTAGTTTGAAATTATATATATAAAAAATGGTAGCATGTAACATGTGACTTGTAGTATTTGATTTATACAATTTTGAGATTACATACAAAAGAAGTCACTCATAACAGTATCAAAAATTGAAAGCTGACCTGAAAAAATAAAGAGGACAGAGCTTAAATATGAAAAGGTGGCTAAGGAAAATTCTGTGACTATTTCTTTATATTAAATACACATTTAGTGTGTGTTCTCATTTCAATGCATGTTCACTCTAATTTATGAATCTTGTACACTCCAACAAACATTTGAGGTTTGTCAATGTTAAACATACCCACGAAATTTTAGGCTTATTTCTAATTGGGTCGCAATATTTTATAAAATCAGTAGCTGTGATTCTAAGTTTTTTACAATTCGTAATTATCAGTAACTTTGGTTTTTTATTTTTTTACACGATTTTTGATTATTTAATTTTAATTATCCATAATTTTATGAAAATTTTCAGCTTCATTATCCATTGTTTTTTGTCTATGAGAATGAGAATGGAGAGAAAATTCATACTTACTAACTTTACAGAACTAAAAAGGACAGTGATTGCGGTGGGAGGAACACCTTACCCAATATAATTAAAAATTGAAAAAACTTAAGAATAGTTAAAACATTATGAAATTAATATTGCTTAAAACGAAATTCATGACCAAAACTACAAAAAATAAAAAATTAGGTGGACTAAAAATGTGGATTTTGGTAAAACATTTAGATCAAAACTACAATTAAGTCTAAATTTTATTAGAAATAAAATAGACATACAATTTAAACTTAACTTAAAATTTGTAGTTTTTACTATTATATTTTGAGAAATGTATATGGCTTTATGTAAACGTCGGAATGTTTTACATCAGAGATGAGAATAGATGGAATTTGGTGAGGAGAGTCTTCAAGCCAATACATTTCATCTAATGAAAAAGTTAGTGTTGCTAAGCTATGTGCTGCAGAATTACAAATTAACTGTGTTTGAGAGTTTGCATGGATTGAGGAAAGATGCCATTATCAGTGACAGCTCGTTTCTATCCAATTTTAAGTTTATCAAGCCATATCAAATGTGAAGTGGGTTCTCCACCAAAAAATAACAATTAAGTGGGTGGATGTTGAGCAGGTACTTGTACAAAAGTCTTCATATTACCTACATAATTTGTACTTTGTGTGGATGCATATTTGCATTTTTGGACAAAAATTTAAATTCTCATGTAAAAATGTGAGTGAGATGAACCTGATGGGGACTTAACAAAATCAATCAAGAACATTACTGAAAGAATGAATAAAAGTAGTATTTTTATGTTACATTTTCATACCTTTACCTTCTCAGTAGTTTGGAGGAGGAACATTATTTGTTAGGAATGTTCCTTCCCTATATAATATGACTTGTTAGACAAATATCATCACCACCGAATTTGTCATCTAAACCATTTCCATAATGGTGTTTTGTTCTCTCAAGCCTTGGTTTGGTGTTGTGCTCCATTCCCTCCTCATTCATTTTCTTACGTTTCAATACTCCTGTGCTGATGCGAACTCAACACTGGTTGTAAATGCTTCCTTTGATAAGGTGAATGCAAGGCGAATTCCTCACAGTTTTCTTGGAGTGTTCTTTGAGGTATGCAACCTTCCTTCACCTCATTACTCCTAATAAAATGGATAGTGGTTTTTCTTTCTTCATAGTGTACTTTAAATTAGCTTAAGCTATTTTCCAAGCATAAACACATGATATTTCCCTTCCTCCCAAGATCTGCTAATGACCCTCTTAAAATTTGACAGAAATTTTATCTGAAAGACTTTGTTTATGGCAAGACCTTTAATGCTAAACAGGTTTTTAGATAATGTACAATAAACTGTATGATTTCTAGATATTGTATAATAAAGGTTACTCGTTTTAACTTCAATGCAGACATGCATGTCAATTTTTGGCACTCACCATAAAAACCTGACTTTAAAATTCTATGTGGGGTGCATCAGACCAGTCTCATTTATCATCCTAACAAAACAAAAAAGTATCACAAGAAATAACTAATCTCATTTCAATTTTTAAAAATTCACCAGTTTCTTTGAATTTAATTTTCAGGAGATCAATCATGCTGGTGCTGGGGGACTGTGGGCAGAACTTGTAAGCAACAGAGGTTATTTCCAAATCTATAAACCTTTCTTGATCTTGTCTTTTCAGTCCACAGACTCAATTAGAATTCAGTATCTTTTTAAGTATTTTTGTCTATTGTTTGTTTAGGCTTTGAAGCTGGAGGACCAGACAACACCTTAAATATTTATCCTTGGTCAGTTATTGGAAATGAGTCATCCATTTCTGTATCAATAAGCCATACCTCTTGCTTTGAGCGTAACAAAGCAGCATTACTAATGAATGTGTATTGTGGAGGTCACAAACCTTGCCCATATGGTGGTGTTGGTATCTCTAATCCTGGTTATTGGGGCATGGTAAGGAAATTCATATATACTTCCCATTCAAACACACATTATAACCTTTTTCATCATATTTTTCTTGTATTTGTGTTATGCAAGTTTAAATCTAACATAAATAATAATGACAGTAAAAAAGGCTCATATAACCATCACACTGTGTTTTTACATGGAGTAACTTTTTTTCATGTTCAGAATTTTGAGCAAGGAAAGAGGTACAAGGTGGTCTACCATGTTAAGTCAGAAACAAAGTTTGATTTTCAACTTTCATTCACGGGTGTTGACGTTATAAAAGTGTCATCAAATACTAGGTAAGTTCCTTTCTATTTTAGAAGGCATTGTAGAGATTCTACAGCCTATACTGAATAAGCCATAAATCCATTTGTTGTATTGATTAAAATGACTAATTGATGGTTCTTCACAGGCATGTTTCTGGAGATAGAAAATGGAAAAGTGTGGAGACAATAGTGGAGGCAAAAGATACTAATCACTATTCAAGTCTTCAAATAACCACAACCAGTGAAGGGACATTCTTGTTAGATCAGGTGTCAGTTATGCCATTGGACACTCATATGGTTAGTAGAATAAACAATCACACCTTATAAACCAACAAATGTAGCTATTTATTACTTTAATTTTATAGATTTAATAATTATGTCATCATTTTAGTGCTAATTAATAAAAAAGAAGTTCACCCTAAATTCTGTTATTTCCTGCTACAATTGGTACCTGACCATTTTGTTGTCAATGTATTTTATTTTATTTTATTTTCCCTTTACATTACTTCAGTTTTCTCTCGAAACAGGGCCATGGCTTCAGAAAGGACCTTTTTCAAATGGTGGCAGATTTGAAACCTAAATTTCTCAGATTTCCTGGTATGTCCAAATTCTATGTTTCCAGAATGAGGTTTGCATTGCTATACAACTTCATTTGTAACTTCATATTTTTAGGTACCTAAAGCTGCATTCTTACCTAACTAATTCATTTGAGTAAATTATGAAATCAATTTATAGACAATTGCAAGTAATTAAAAAAAAAGTGTATCATGGTGGGAGATCTACACAAGGTGAAGGTATTCCCTCCCAATTTGGTTTATCATTAGGATTCAAATCTCGAACCACCTAGTTAAAAGGGACATGTCTTTACTATTTGTGTCAACAAATATTGGTTTTATCTAACTCTTAGAATGGAATAATATTTCTTTCTTCTAAACTTTGTCTAACATAAAATCTCTTAAGACCTAATACTATTTGTGAATATTACTGCATTAGGTGGTACTTATGTTGAAGGTGATCATCTGCAAAACAGATATCAGTGGAAAGAAACAATTGGACCATGGGAAGAGAGACCTGGACATTTCGATGATATTTGGAACTATTGGAGTGACGATGGAATTGGCTATTTTGAATATCTCCAAGTGAGTATATACTATTCTCTTGTAACCATGATTAAATTTTCCCTACTTTAGTTGAATAAATATAATGATTCAATATTTGTGGAGCAGCTAGCAGAGGACCTTGGTGCATTGCCCATATGGGTTTTTAACGCTGGTATATATGTGTTCTTCTTGCCTTAGTTCAAACTCATTCCCAACAACCACAACTATTTGAATTATTTGTCTTTGTTTTCTAATTATTTGAATTGAATGTCTTATTTATAGGTATCAGCGTTCATGAAGAAATTAATGCATCAGCCTTAGCTCCTTATGTGCAAGTACAGCTTTCTCTCCCTGCCCTTTTCTTAGCATTTTCGAATTTATATATACATACACACACATATATATTTATTACTATTATGAAATCTTTGAATCAAAAGGATGCCCTGGATGGCATTGAATTTGCAAGAGGCTCTCCTAAATCAAAATGGGGTTCTGTTAGAGCTGCAATGGGACATCCTGAACCATTTGACTTGAGATATGTTGCTGTTGGAAATGAAGATTGTTGGCATTTTAATTATCAAGGTATGCAATGTTTTTATTATTCTTTGAGCACACACTTGCAATGTAAACCATTAATGAAACTACGTATATGACTCAACGCCTTTGATATCAGCTGCAATCTAAAGATTGATGTATTAAATTATTAACACATTTTTCTTGTTTCATTCTAGGAAATTACCTTAAGTTTTATGAGGCCATAAGATCTGTCACCCCAGATATTCAAATTATCTCAAACTGTGATGCTTCTAGTGCAGCATTAAAGCATCCAGCTGATTTATTTGATTTTCATGTAAAGATAACATTCTCACATTATTTCTTGAACTTTCATTTTGTTGATTTTACTTTAGCAAGTATATTTGTTTTCTTTTATTCGGTTGTCAACTTATCATCCTTCTTTACATTTTATTAGATTTATACAGACTCCAATGACATGTTTTCTAAGTCCACTCGGTTCGATCACACATCACGAACTGGTCCAAAGGTTTGATCAATCTTGAGTTTTATTGAACACTCTTCCAATTCATTATTTATGGATTGTTAATTTATGCATAATCTGGTATGTGAAGACTCAATATATATGGTTTTACAGGCTTTTGTGAGTGAGTATGCTGTGTGGAAAGAAGATGCTGCAAATGGAAGTCTTTTGGCTGCTGTAGCTGAAGCCGCATTTCTTATTGGAGTAGAGAAGAACAGGTTTTCTATAGCTTTTTTTTATTGTATATTGTTTCCGTTTTATGAAGCTAACCTTAACCATACAATGTTTTTCATTTATATTATTTTTCTGATGCAGTGATATTGTCCAAATGGTTTCTTATGCACCACTTTTCTCTAACATAAATGACAGGAGGTAAATTTCATGTACTTTTGCAGTAAAATCTTCTACCCTTTATCTTATTCTTGTAACAAGAATTGGCACTCCGAAAATTTATTGTGATAAACTATTTGTAAACTCCAACATTATTCAACTAGTAACATAAGGCTGTATAAATCTGATATTACAGGTGGATTCCCGATGCAATTGTGTTTGACTCTTATCAGCTCTATGGAACTCCTAGCTATTGGGTGCAAAAACTTTTTATTGAGTCCACTGGAGCAACATTTATTGACTCAACACTCTTTACAAATTCATCTAATAAACTTATTGCATCTGCAATTATTTGGGAAGATTCTGCAGAGAAGAAAAATTACCTAAGAATAAAGGTATGAGGTGCCCTTTTCAACTAAATTGAAACTTACTATTGCTATATCCAAAATGTCCTAGAACAAGAAAGACTACAAGCATATCTTAACACCAATTGATTTTTTTATCATTGATCAGCATTTCTATTTGGTGAAGATGCTTTTCACTAGCACTATATTCACTAGGAGTTATTGATTTTTGCACAGGTAGTAAACTTTGGACTAGCCACAGAGAGCCTTGACATTTATATAAATGGGTTGAACTCAAATGTGCAACAATTTGGTTCTACAAAGACAGTTCTTACATCAACCAACTTAATGGATGAGAATTCCTTCTTGGAGCCCAAGAAGGTACCATTTGGCTTATTTGTACTTGCTATATTCATTACATACAGTTGGCCATGTAATTTATCATTTGTTATTTTCATTTTAAACACAGGTGGTGCCACAAACAAGTTCCCTAGAGAATGCTGACAAGTACATGAATGTTATACTCTCTTCCTATTCAGTGACATCATTAGATTTGTTAATATGATCAAAAACTAGTTACTGCACAGGAATAATTTCACTAAAACAAAATGAAGATAAATAGGACATTGGGCCCATTTTTAATATTATCAAGAAATGTGATATATTGTGGGTGGTCAAAGACTGGCAAATGTTCTTCTCCCACGTTGTGCTGCCTGCATTGGACCTCATCAAACTACATGCATAGGAGAGCTTAACTAGTGAAAGTTATTTCGAATGTTACATAAATTATTCAAATTTTCGTCACTGGAGTTTAAACCTGGAAGCCTAAACTTGTTGGTATGTACAAAGTATATACAGATAGCGATTGAAAGTAGAGGTTCATCTTAATGTCAATGATGCTTAACTGCGAAATGATGATTTATAGTTGAAATAAACGTTCTGAGATATTTGTTTAGACATGAGAATTTATCAAAATCTATGGTATTGGCTCCTTGTTAGTATCTGCAACTTTTTATTTTTGTGTTGTATTTAAACTACATGACATCCTAAGGCATGTTGGTGATTACTTTTATGGCTTTAAAGTCTCTATTAAATTCGGGTATTTTCATGTCATCTTAATGGCTTTCATCACGTCACCACCTAAAACAAACGACTTAGAGTTCGTTGGTAAGGGATTCATGTTACATGATGACTTCCATTTCATTACTTACAACGATCAAGATAACGATGAGAGTCCCTCAAATACATTTTCAATATAAACAATAAAAATCACTTGTCCTTTTATCTTAATAATAATATTATTTTATATTAACCAAAGAAAATTCACAACTTATAAGACATAATGACAAGCAAACAAGATAACACATAAATATATAACAGCCACACTAGCAGTTAATTAAAAATAAAAATTTAAAAGGCAATAACTCAATTAAAAAAAATTAAAATTTTAAGTATTTAATAAAAAGGTTTAATAGAAACTCAATGAAAAATATCAAAATTTATAATAAAGTAAAACTTTAATTAATTTTTTTTATAAACTTACATGATGAGCCATAATTTGAGGGAAAATTATTTGAACAAAAAGGAAAGGAAATCCTTAAAAGGATGTTGGGCTCGAAGATTTTTCCATAAATACATTTAAGACAGAAATAAAAAGAAAACATAATATAAACTTTTAATAAAGTAAAATTAAAGACTTTTTAAATGATTACGTAATCACTAATTTTTAATTTCCATTATTATTCTATCATTCTTAAATTAATATAAAAAAAATATTCTGATTACGCACCAGCATAAAAGAATTTTAAGGTCCTATATGAGCAAATGGATACTTAGATTCGTCACTACTATAAAGAAAACAATAGACCCAGTATAAAGTCCAATGTCTGAATCAGTGTGCACAAAATAACTAATACAAGTAACATCTTCCACAACTTGTCCTACAATAACTCGGTTTCACTCGAATACTCTTAAGATTCGGATCTCTCCTCTGTTGACCAGAGTAATCTATTCGAATGTTCTTTATATGATTTTTTTTTCAAATAAATACAAACCAAAAAGAAACAAATCAAGGCAACAGAGTGTGTTGGCTTATATACTTGTGTTATGTGACACTGAACGTGTACAAAAACAATAGAAGAAGCTATGATTTTTACAAAGGCTTGTTGCAGTTTTCTTTGGACCTACCTTGTTATAGGGGCATGTTGTGCTTATGCTAACCAGACTTCAACTCTGGTTGTAGATGCTTCTGATTTATCTGGAAGGCCAATTCCTGACACTCTTTTTGGAATATTTTTTGAGGTGGGAGTGCTAGCTAGGAATTGCACAGCTTCCTTTTGAGATCTTCAAAATTTTAATATAACAAAACTCCTAATGTCACAAACTAAAGGGTCATTCAAATTTCTAAATATTGAGTTTCCTTTCACATGGCATGTTATATAATTTGAACTGGGTATTTTTTTTATGGTGAAATAGTTCAAAATGATCTAAATTTTGCAGGAGATCAATCATGCTGGTACTGGTGGATTGTGGGCAGAGCTTGTGAACAACAGAGGTCACTAATTTCCATATTCTCCAAAATGTACTTTTATATGATTTCTCTAAGAACTTTAATGAAAAGTGAAACAAAATTATTAAGTGCAACAGTATTTTTAATAAATAGCTGTGGTGATAGAATATATACGTTCATATATTAATTTGTGGTTCAGGTTTTGAAGCTGGTGGCACACGAGTTCCATCAAATATTGCACCCTGGACCATGGTTGGGAAAGAACAAGACATTTTCCTACAAACTGAACTCAGCTCTTGCTTTGAACACAACAAGGTTGCATTGAAAATAGATGTGCTGTGTGACCCTTGCTCTTCTGATGGTGTTGGTGTCTCTAACCCTGGTTTTTGGGGCATGGTGAGAATAGTAAATAATGTGTCTCAATATGAACTTCTATTTCCATGCTCCTTTCCCTTCTTTCATATGATGGTTACCTCAAATTCACTCTAAGGGCATTTTGTTTCCAAGAAAGAAACAATTTTGTTATGAAGTTAATTTTTCTTTTTTGCCAGAATTGAAAAAGATTTGCATCTTTAACCATGAAATCTTGTTTCAGAATATTGAGGAAGGGAAGAAATACAAAGTTGTCTTCTTTGTTAAATCAGAAGGACCACTAGATATGACAGTGTCATTCAGAGAAACTGAAGGTGGAAAGATATTGGCTTCTTGCAATATCATGTGAGAACTTTGTTTCAACATTCTAGGGAGACTCAATGCTCAAAGTCCTGTTAAAAGCATCTTTTGAATATGAACATGATATTAATACATTGATCTTTAGTGCTTCTGCATCAGAAGTTTCAAAATGGAAAAGGATGGAGACTATTTTAGCAGCTGATGCATCAAGTTCCTCCTCAAGTTTACATTTAACAACAACCAAAAAAGGGGTTATATGGTTGGACCAAGTGTCTGCTATGCCTGTGGACACATATAAGGTCTGCTTTCCTTCATCTAGCTACTTTATTATTAAGTTCTTGACTTGAATGTCAAACTCTCATTGTTGGCAATACTCAATTTTATTGCATTTATTCTTTAAAATAGTAAATCTTCAAACTTGTCTTGGCACAGGGACATGGTTTCCGAAGTGACTTGGTTAACATGCTGATAGACTTGAAACCAGCCTTTTTAAGATTTCCAGGTATGCATAAACTAGAATTTTATTTGCCAAACTTTGGTGAAAATGAAGTGTTGACAAATTTAGGGTAGATTTCATTTTGGATCCTATCTTTTTGATTTCTTGGGATATTGAATACATGTTACAAGTAAGGACTGGTTTTGTTTTACATGATCTATCTCTTTTCCAGATTCTTGCTCTAATTTGTCATCAAACATTCACATAAATTCCAAAATTGATGCAAATTTTTATCTTGCAAGAGGTGGCTGTTTTATTGAAGGGGAAAGATTAAGAAATGCATTTCGGTGGAAAAACAGTGTTGGACCCTGGGAACAGAGACCTGGGCATTTTGGTGACGTTTGGAATTACTGGACAGATGATGGATTTGGTTATTTTGAAGGTCTTCAAGTAAGTCTTCAACCTTCTCCTAAGCTTTTCGATCAAACCTTTCCATAACAAGGGCATAGTAAAGAGTTTAATATTTATGGAGTTGAAAAAACATCGATATGTAAAAAGAAATTCTAAAGTAGATCTTACATAAAACTAAAGTTTTTCAATAATATATAATATATAAATAAGTATAAATCTTATTTCATAAATCAATTTTTATAAAATTAAGTTAAATTTAAAGTCTAATTTTAATAGAATATAGAAATAAGATTATTAGAAGTATCCGATCTTTAGTTATAAGACTTTTATTAAATCTTTCAATTTTAATGCTAGTCACCTCTTATAAAATTATTATTGTGTTTTTCAATGATATATAAATAGATACTAATATCACTTTATAAAATTGTGATAAACATTTCTTTTTTCTTGTGTAGCTAGCAGAAGACATTGGTGCAAGGCCATTGTGGGTATTTAACAGCGGTATTTTCACATTGCAGCATATACTATGTTTGATTTTAGTTATCGTGTAAGGATCATTGCTGAATATGTCCTTTTTGTGTATGTTCAATTCAATAATACAGGCATAAGCCATACTGATGAAGTTGATACAAAGGACATCGCACCTTTTGTGCAAGTATATTTTCCTATTCTTGTTTCTTCCCCATTCCATGTTTTATTGTTCTTGTTGCTATTTTTTTCCCTTTTGGTACAATGGAATAAAATATTTTCATCACTATCTTGTTTGTTTACCCATAATTGTAGGAAGCCCTTGAGGGTATTGAGTTTGCAAGAGGTGCAGCTAATTCAAAATGGGGCTCCCTTAGAGCATCTATGGGGCACCCAGAGCCATTTGACCTAAAATATGTTGCTGTTGGAAATGAAGATTGTCAGAAGAAAAACTACCTAGGCATGCTCTCACTTTCTCTATTTTTTTTTTTCTTATTCTTGCTTTTATAGTAGACATTCAATCTCTATTTGTAAGATTCTTTTTTTAGAAAATCTTGTATCTTTTTATAAAATCTTTTGCTAATTGATTGGGTTATTATTAATTATTTTTTTATAAAATATCCTTAATTAATTATAAAATATTAAATATTGGAAATTAATGAGATAACTATTATTTTCTCTTTCATTAGGATTTGGGAAGATGGGTCACTATTATATTTTTTGCTCTCCAATATTAATTAATTAAGTGAAAAGTAATTCATTAAAACAAGAGAAAAGAACCTATTGATTTCAAAAATATTACAGATAATTTTGAAAGAAACGTATGAATATTGACAAATATAATGTCAATAACAAAGTTGAATAATCTTTTCAAAAGGTGTAAAATAGTTGAAAATATCTTTTAATGAAGTATTTGCCATGTGTATCTGATAGTTACACTTGAAAAATACTTTATAAAAAATAGTATTAAAAGTTAAAAAAAAAATATCAATGATAAATTAAATTAAGAAAATATTTTAGAGATCATTACAAGAAAAATTGATTTAAAAAACTAATTTATTGGTTTTTAAAATAGTAAAATTAATCACTAATTTAATTAGAAACTAATTAAGAATCTAGTTATATAAGTGACTAAAATCTTGATAGCTAATGTTAGATACTAATTATCTTGACTTAATTGATGATTAAATTCAATCATTACTTTTATTTGAAAGTTATTTAGCAACGAAAACTTAATTTGATAGTTATTTTGATCACAATTAGCAATCAAAACCTAATTTGGTAGTTATTTTAGTTACAATTAGCAACTATTTTATTTGATAACTAAAATTAATGTCTAAATAATTTTTTTCTTGTAGTGGGATTTTTAAATATGATAGAAAAGTAGAAGGACATTATATCTTTGGACCCTTCCATAAGGAGTATTACATTGTCCTACAAAATGTTTCATTACTTTATGAGTAAATAATACATTCCACACACTTAATAATAACCTGTCGTTGGTACCCATCCTCCACATTTCAATTTTGCATTGAGCGTGGTAATGCTTATTGAATTTCCTAACTATAGGTGCACTCGCTTTAGGGTGATGCTTAATTTGCATTTTCCTAGTTCTGTTAATGCCCCAAAGGAAGATTTTGACATGAAAGTGCACTTTTGGTTGCACTCCATACTTGTAAAGCTAAATTTGATCATTTTTCCTCTTTTCTTTGGTATGTTAACACCCAACCACATGCATAAGCACTATCCCTTCAGCTTATAGGTGTCTCAGTGTTAGGAATCCAAGTGTAAGTCTAGTCCAACATTGAGTAAAATGAGAAAGTTGAGCAACATATAAGAAAGAAGATTCATAAACTCAATGTCTTAAGATTATGGGTTGAAGGTGGTGTCATTTCCTTATGTGGGTATGAATCTTGTCTTATTTTTGTTTAACCTCTCCTGATAGAGATTTTGGACAAGCGTGTCCCATTAAGTGTATGAATGGCGGTACAAGTGAAGGTAGTTTATCAATGAGGTATTAATATTTAAAAATGCTTACGCTCGAGGGCACTCTCACTTGAGGGGGAGATTATTTGTTGGGTTGGTTCTCTTCTTTTGAGGCTCAAACCCATTATTTTTTTGTGTGTCCATAACAACTTATTTTGGTTGTTTTGAATATCCAACGGTGAAACTTTGTCTAATCGAGCTGAAATTTTTACTAGAGTCTTCTCACTCATAGTACTTCATTTTGGATGGTTGGATTAGAAATTGGAGCTCTAGTTTGTTTCTAAAAAATTCTTGAACAATGACATTTTTTTCTAGTGACGAGATTCTTGAACTCGTCCTTGTTAAATTTCAACTTGTTATATTTTGGATCATTGTTGGTGACCATTTGAGGATTAGGAAGAGTCGTATTGATATGCTCTGTGATTAATTTTTGTGGGACTCATTGTATCTTTGTTTTGGTATTATCGGAGTATTTACCGTTCCATGTGTTTTTTATTTCTATTTAGAGACTTTTCCCACGTTAATTATTGGTGTTGGTTTACTCTTCTATTTTCAACTGCATATTGGTTTTTTATTGGATTTATTGATTGTGTTTATGGTGTTCTCATATTGTTCTTATAACAGTGAATCTTATTGCTTCTGTTGCCTGACTCCATCACTTAGAACCAATAATTCCTTCTTTGTGTTCTTTTGATAAATCCCTTCCTGAGATGCAAACTTGTCTAGAGATTGTGTTGTTGTTCAACTAGACTTACTCTTGATTATAGATAGCTAGCATAATTTGTTTTTGTTGTCAGCCTTTCAGCCATAACTCTAGTTCAGATATTCTTAAGCCCTATATCAAATTACTAGTACAAGGTAACTACAAAAGCCACACTAATGTCGCATCATATAAATAACATAGCACATATTAGCCTTTAAAGCAGTACAATAAAGTAACAATCCACTCACCAGGTTATTAATAATAGTGTATTTAACAAAAACATGTTGTCCCTTAACATAGTGTACCTCATAATCCATTTATATGAGAAGCCATGTATGGAGTGACTACAACATGTAACACTTCTTTTCTCCTCACTACCTTTTACTCATCCCATTAGGGTCAGCTTCACCTCATTTCTCCTAATCATACCGTTATAGCATTTTAAGGCATTGGATTGGACTATAATACCAATTAGAGTAAAAAAAATGTTATTTTAGAAAGTTTATGTTTTAATCATACCTACCATTTTAGCTGAGTTATGCAAAAGATTTTCTCTCTATCTAAGTCTAATTTCTAAAGATGATTTTATTATGATAATTCTATATCTTCATATAACTGTTATCCATACACCCTTCCATACCTTGTTTTGGTTTGAATTCAGTACCATCAATTGGAAATTCAGAAAGTGATTTCTTACATTAAAGTGTCTAACATACGTGACACCTACCCACTTATCAATCATATCCCAGATTGATTGTGTTACAGTGCATGTGATGAATAGGTGGTTTACAGACTCTAAGTGATTGTTAGATAGTACACATAGTATTTTCCTTCCCCACACCCCTCTTCTCTAGGTTTAATTTGTAGGAATTTTATACCATATTATTTTCCAAACTAAATTTTGGGATGCAAGAGACACTCTTAAACTCCAAAGGCATCTAAAGACTTCTACAATTCCATTGGACTTGTGTTTTGCAATACACTATACGCAGTTTTTATTGAGTAAAATCCATCTTCTTGGTTCAACCACATTCATGTGTCTATGGTTTCCTTCATTGTGACATTCTTATTTATTTCTTCCATTAAGAGATTCACTTGCACTTCCTCCCATGGGAATATGCTCCTTCTTTAAGTTAATTTTCATTTCCAACTATTATTATTCCAATCCCTTAACTCACCAATATTTTTGTCCTTACAACTAGAGATAAAGTACATTCTCGGATACCTACTGCATAGATGTTCTTTATCAATCCACTTATCTTTCCAAAATTTTACTTGGGATTCATTTCCTACTAACCACGATACACTATTATCAAACCAATTTCCTAATTTACCTTCACCGTATACTTGGTGCAAATCCTTCCACCACCATGAGTGATTAGAGTCTATTATGTCGACATTTAAATTCCTCCATGATCCATACTTATACTTTATTACTTTGTTCCATACTCCTTATTTTTATGTTCCTAGTCTCCATTTCCACTTAGCTAGTAGTGATATATTGAACTTTTTTTTGTCTCTTTTATAGTCAGCCCTCATACCTCTCTCGGTTTAGAAAGGTTTTTTCCATTTTATCCAAAGTATCTTTCTTCCCTCGTGACCCCAACCCCAAAGGAATTTGTTTTGGATTCTTATTATTGTTTTGCATATATATTTGGGGTCTTTGTAGAATGATAGGTAGAACAATGATAGGAAAGTTAAAACATATTTGATTAGGCACATACAGCCAGCAAACGTTAGCACCTTACCTTTCCACCAAGATAGTTTGTTGCTAACATTTTCAATAATCTCTGTGGATTCCCCTTTATGGGTTGTCCTAAGTATTTAAAGGGTATCTTCATGTAGGTTCAATTTAGGGTCATTGAGTATTGATGCATCATATCACTATGGACACCAATTCCTCCAATTTGACTTTTATGGAGTTCACCCTAAAACCTAGAACCAATTTGAAACTTCGTAGAATGCTTTTTATGACCATAATGTTGTTATGGTTAGACTCACTGAAAAATAGTGTACCATTCACAAACTATAGTAGGCTTACCTCTACTTCTTCCATACCTACTGTCACCCCTTATAAAGATTTTTCTTGATTGCCTGCCTAACCATCTCATCTAGTCCTTCGACAACTATTAAAAATAGGAATAATGTCACCTTCCCCTAATCCTCTCCCAGGTTTAAATTCTTTTGTATGACTACTATATACTAAGATTGAGACAGTTGATGACTCCACATATGTCTTTATCCACCCTATCCATTTACTCCCCATCATATAATATAAAAAGTTCCAATCTACTGAGTGTTGACCTTTTTCGGCAAGTGTACCAAGTCAAAAGTAATATAGATTTATAAAGTTAGGATGTCGATCCCACAAAGAACAGTTTTGTTATTAAATCTCAAATTCATAACTCACTAAGCAAATAAAAGTTTCAAGATGATTTGATAATAATTTAAGTCAATAAACATTGAAGAACAATTAAAAATAAATAACAATTATAAAAAGGAGTTTGCAAGATCTAGAAAGACTCTAGGATTGAACTTCATCTATCTCCCTCATTCATATTTTGGATTTGATAATAAAGTACAATATTAGTAACTACTCACTATTGATGTGCATATAATAATCATTCACACCAATTCCTCTGTTATGAAATTCATAAGGTAATTTCTTACCTAAACACTGATCCCTCAGCTATTTAGTAAATTACCCAACATTAAGAACAGATGTTATAGCAATCAATGCACTGAAACCTATCCCTAGTATTCCAATATATTGAGTATTTTCATCTAAGTCAGAAACTCAAAAGTACTTCCCAGTTAAATTCAAGAATCAAAATCAAGACTCTATTAATCAGATAAAATTTAGCATTAAGTGCAAGATGAAAATACCAATGGAGTAGAAACTGAATATTATATTTAAAATCACCAAAATACAAATGAGTTCAAAAGATTACATTCAATCCCAAAGATGAAGATTTAGCTACTCATTGTAGCCATTACAATCCAAGAAAAAAAAATTGCAGAGAAGAAGAAGAATCATGAAATTGCTCTCGTTCTTGACGGCTGCTCTCCTTTCTCCAAATCTAGATGCCTCACAAAATCCTAAAGATCTCCTTTTAAACTCGGTTTTGGGCCTAGGTTAAGTGACTTTTCTCTTAGGCTTTTTTATTTTAAACTTTTTATTTCTTTTCTTCATGAATCTTCCAATCTATCATTTTCTTCATTCTTTTATACCTGAAATTTCACAAAATTGAGATTAAATTATTTTCTTTAACTCAAGACTCGAAACATAAATTTATATCCAAAAACTATAAAATTGGGAGTAGTTACTATTTTAATTAACACTTAAACCAACAAGTACTCAATCTTTCTCATGTATAAAAACACTCAAAATTGGCGCTTATCACTGAGTCATAAGCTTTTTCATAGTCCACTTTTATCACTACCCTTGTCTTGTTTATTCTCTTTAAGTCATCAACCACATTATCTGCTACTAATATGCTATCTAACAAAGCTCTTCCTTTAAAAAAAAATTGACTGGCAACTATATACCCTTGTCTTGTTTATTCTCTTTAAGTCATCAACCACATTATCTGGTACTAATATGCTATCTAACAAAGCTCTTCCTTTAAAAAAAAAATTGACTGGCAACTATATATAACTTTTGGCAATACAAGTTTCATCATATTTGCTAAAACATTAGTTATAGTTTTATATAGGCATTCCACTAAAGAGAGTCTAAGTAGGTTTTCCTTCTTGAGCACTAAGGTAATGAAAGATGTATTACATCCTCTAGGTTGAATTGTGAAATTCTTTAATTTCCCTTAACACATCCACCTTAATAGTCTCATAGTTATTTTTTTATAAATATGAAATTAAACTCATATGCCCCTAGACTCTTTGAACTCCCACCACACTGATTAACAACCTCTTTTGTTTCTTCCTCCTCAAATTCCCTGTACATTCTTAAACTTTTGTCATCTGTTACAGCTGAAAAAAAAAAGATACCATCCAAATATATCCTATGACTCAGTTCAGTAGAGAACCTATTGTCAAAGTAGTCTTTTACAACCTATTTTATTATTTTTGGATCTTCACACCACGCATCATTTATTTACACTCCTTTAAATTCATTTTTAAACCTTCTCCAATCCAATCCTGGAGTGGTTTGTGTGACCCTTCTCTAACCAAGCTACCTTGGCTTTTTGTTGCAGCATGGAGTGTTCCTTTTCACAAATTTACATCAAGTCCATCACCAACTAAATATGGTTTTTCCTAAGTTTCTCACTTAAGTTACTTTCATCATCCTTTTAATCTAATGCTCCTATTACCTTAATTATCTATTGTTTCTTTACACTTATAAGTCCAAAGACCTCTCTATTCCACTGCTTAATTTTGTACATAGTTTAGTTTTTCCTTCACATCCTCCATACTGTTTCCCCTTCCCTGATAAGAGTTCCACCCAATCTTGACCATATCCTTAAAGCTTGGTTCTTGTTGCCATATATATAACATCTTAGACAGTTTCAGTCCCCAATCAATGGATACATTCTTTAAGACTATTGCACAGTATTCTGAAACGTGTCTATTTTGGGTATATTGTTTTAACCCCGACCAAAAGGCCAACCAGACATGTGACCAAAATATGGCCCGATCGAGTCTTAGATGTATCATTCCGTCTATTCCATGTATACCTCCTTCCAACTAGTGGAATGTCTTGTAGTTTAACTATTTCAATAAACTCATTAAAGTTATTCATCTTAGCTTTATTATAGTTGTTTATGTTCAGATCCTTCCTCTAGAAAGGAAACCTCGCGGCTCTAGAATAGAAATCTCGTCGCATTGAAATCATCTAGTACACACCATGTATTACAAATGTGACATGTATATTAAGTTAGTGAAGTTTTTAAAATTCATTTTTTACTATTTTTAATTAATTTATACCAATAATACTCTCTAAAATTATTTTAATTTAATAAAAAAAATTAATCATAATTTTTTATAATTGGTTGAAATGGATTATAAATGGCAAATTTTAAGTGCAGGCTTGTAATCTCATTTTAATTTTCATTTAAAATGTTAGGAGTCTGTCTAATTTTTGTTCTCTTTTAATATTTTAATGACTGAAATAAAATGTTAAAGGGTTTTTGTAATTTTTTGTTAGGAAACTACCTAGCTTTCTACAAGGCAATAAAAGCTGCTTATCCGGACATTCAAATAATTTCAAATTGTGATGCTTCGTCCAAACCGTTAAATCACCCAGCAGATATGTATGATTATCACGTAATATTCTATCTCTTGCAATTAACATTCCTTATTAGTTCCATATATATACTTTGGAAAAATAATACCTATATTTTGGTTTTGTTTTCATTCTTTCTCATATACTGGAACTCTCATTCCAGACTTATCCCAAGGAATATCAAATTATGTTTAATAATGCTCGGGTGTTTGATAAGACACCAAGAAATGGTCCAAAGGTTTTTGTAATTCTCACTCAACTCTCTTCTTTCTCTACCATAGTTTTTGTGTAATATTATGCATTTGAAGTTTGATGAATGATTTGCATATACCATTCAGGCTTTTGTGAGTGAGTATGCTCTAATTGGAGAGGAACAAGCTAAGCAGGGAACCCTTTTGGGAGCTGTTTCCGAAGCTGGATTCCTTATTGGATTAGAAAGAAACAGGTTAATTAATTATAGCTTAATTTATATTAATTTGTACCTTCTTAGTGTCACTCACAAAGAGATGAAGCATAGGAGTTCTTAAATAATGTTATAAATAATAAATAAGTTAAGAAATTTTAGTTATTTGTATGAAAAAAATTAAGTTTGTATGGACAAATTTCTGCCTATTTATGATAAATTTTGTCAAAACATGTTCTTACTTATTTTTTTAAAAGGAGGGTCATGGATATGTTTTTTATGTTCATGATCAATAATTACTTTATTCTTTCAAAATTTACACCATTCCCATTTTTGATGCAGTGATCATGTGATAATGGCTACCTATGCACCACTTTTCGTAAATGCAAATGACAGGAAGTATGTCCATAACCCTTTTTTCCTCTTTTCTCATAAATTTCCAATGCATTTATGAAAATTTATAAATTATGTGAAACAATGGCCACTTTGAAATGTGTCTTTTTTTTTCATATAGGTGGAGCCCAGATGCAATTGTTTTTAATTCCAATCAGGTTTATGGAACTCCTAGCTATTGGGTGCAGTTTATGTTTAGAGAGTCAAATGGAGCAACACTTCTCAAATCACAACTTCAAACACCTGACCCTAATTCAGTTGCTGCATCTGCAATTCTCTGGAAAAATTCCCAATGCCAAACTTCCTTGAAAATAAAGGTAGTACATTCTCTTTGCCTTTAGTAATTTATTTGTTTTCTTAGAACATCTTGAACAAACTTTATGTGAGAGATATCACCTTACAGTAAAGTTTATTGGACATGTTTTATTAATTAGTAGGTTGTTATACAACTATTTACCAATTTTTTTCACACTCTATGTTAATGCATTAATTGGTTTGTAATAGAATATAAGTGAAGTTGAAATCTTATCCTATAACATAGTTTTCATCACCTTAATGCAATTGGCTTGTTTAGGTTGCAAACGTGGGGAACAGCCCCATAAATCTCAAGATTTCTCTGAAAGGAATTGAGAGTTCAAATGCAAGTAAGGCAACAAAGACAGTGCTCACATCTGCAAATGCATTCGACGAGAACAGCTTTGCATACCCAAATAAGGTTTATTTGAATTTTTTTATTGTTCTATCTTTTATACTATTATATATGTACTCACCAATTTGGGTTGTATAAGGATCTAATATCTATTATTTTATGTTTGCTTTTATACACAGATAGTACCAAAACGAAATCCACTTTTGAGTGCAGGCAAAGAGATAAATGACATACTTACTCCAGTTTCATTTACAGTATTTGATTTATTGATACAATGATCAGAAGAAAAAGAAACGAGTAATGACACAACTATTGCTCTTAATTTTAGTGCACACATCCATTTACAGCATGATACATCTATTGCTATATTTTGTAGGTTCATATATGAATTTGAGAGTTGTTAAAGGGTGACCATAACCTTGTTAGGCCCCATACGTAATTTTATTCAATAATTTACATCTCAGTTAATAGTAACTTATTTTAATTTAAATTATACCTGAAAAACAAGAAAATAAAAAATAATAATAATTATAATTTAATTAATTTTTATAAAAAATTCTTAAATAAATAAAATTATGTTAATCATATGATCTGATTTGTAAATTAGTCATACTAAAAGTCTTTCATATATGATGTTTTATATTAAATTCTCCTTATTATATCTGTATTCAATCATTTGTCTGAATATTTTCTCATATGTTTAGATTAAAAATTATATTATAATTTTTTTATCTGACGTACAAAATTTTATGTATATTTATCCTATAAAAGTATGTCCAGAGAACATGACTTAAAGTGAAATGTTTTCACATACACATCTCAACAAATTTCGTCTGATGAACCTTAAAAAAATTTCTCTAGAAGAAAAACCCATAACAAATATGATCAAACAAATATAATTAAAAGCTCATTTTATGCTTAGCTTCTTAGTTCAATAAGGTTATGTGAGATATAAATTTCACAACTCAACTAACTCACTTCACTAACATATATTTATATTTGCTTTAATAATTGATTTGATCATAGTTTTAGTGTCTGACCAACCAATGCATATGTAGATCAAATACTTAGTGAAAAAAACTTTCAATAAAACATCTTAGTAAGTTATCATGCATTAACTCTCTTTCTTGTGTTAGTATAAAGAATGATAACATGCAATATAAAAAGAGATAATGAAGAAAAAAAACTACACAGTAACTCATACTAGTTCATCTATTACACCAGATTACATCCAATCCTTGACTAAACTAGTCAAGTTCAAGTAAGCAAACTAATGTTATGAAGTATACATAGAATATTCTTTGGGCTCGTACCCACTCCTAGCAACCCCTTAAGTATTCTTTTCCCAAGCCAAACCACTCCTGACTATCATAGATTATTCTTTAGTCAAGTTACTTCTAGCTAACACAAAGTATTCTTTGCTCAACCCATTCCTGGTTGACATCGAGTATTCTTTACTAAGTCATCCTAGTTAACACGAAGTGTTCTTTACTTTTTAGTCACTCCTGACTAACATAAGGGAGGTTGAAAGTTTAAATGATTATTTTGTCTTACTAAGGAAGAGTGTTTTCATCTTTCAACGAATACAATGTTTGAACTTTCTCTCTTAGTTCAAATCATTTCTCACTCTAGGGAGGAGTTACACCTTTTGATAAATACAAAGTGAAAGTTTACTCTCTTAGGTGACTAAAGAGACATATATTGTGTTTTTCTAAGCTTTTATGGATACATATATTTTGAAAATATTCTCACTCTAACCTTTAGGATCCTTTTTTTAAGCTTTTGAGGATTGCATATCATCTTGACAACATTTTTACACCGTGCATCCTATGCTCTCTATATCCTTTTCCTTAATGGTAGACTTTATATAGTCATTGAGAGTAGATAGTCATTGAGAGTTCGTTTATATTCACTGAGAAGCTTCAGTCCTTCTTTTACGCCTTCCTTGTGTGTAACGAGTTTCAACTTGATTGTTGCATTTAATTCACTTTATGCATCCTTAAATGTTCTTCTTCTTTATGCAATATCTTGAATGACTGACAATATATACTTTTCTCAGTAATAGAGCCTTATGTACCATCGTATGGTAAAAGTGCACATTGTACAAAGAAAGTAATGGAGTCAGACTTTGAAAGTAGATTGGAGGTTTGTGCAGCTTTAGCTCATATCCTAAGAGATATTTGAATGTTGATGTTTAGTGTGAATCTTCTTAACAACAGATGTAGGAGACATCTCTATAAATTATACTCAAGCTTCAGGAATATTGTTTGATCTTATGTTAGCTTGAGGTCTACATTGAACTTATCATTTGATACTCTTTCACTTCTTTATCATATATTTTGATTGATGTTTGTAATCCTTCTTTTGTTTGACATCAATATTTATCAGATGAAATGAAATATTTGCCAATGTTCTTTTGTCTATTCTTCATTCTTCATTCTTCAAATAACAAACATTGTTGTTAATTAGCAACTTCTGATCATCTGACAGGCAATGCACTAGTATGATTTAATCTTCATCTTATTAGATGCAGCTTCGTGCTTTGTTGTTTAAGCATTTAATCAAAATTTTATGGTGTTGAACTTTTGTCTTAGCAAGTATATTTGTTAATTTTTCAATAGTAAATATTTTTTGAAAAAATAATCATTTTTGTAGTTTTCTATTCATTTGAATTATATCTCTATTTGTTACATATTTTTCTTAAATAAGTACTTTTTAAAGAAAATAAATCATTTTTGCTAGTTTTCTATGTTTTTATTTTTTTTTAAGTGATTAGAAGTCAAAACGAAAATACCATAATGGAAACATGGTTGATTAGAGAATTTGAAAAAAAAAAATCTAAAAACTAGTATGAAAAAAAAAACACTTATGTTAATAAAGAAATGGACTAAAATAAAGAATAAACTTAAATGTAATTTTCTAGGTATCTTTAGTGTTTTCTTACCATTAGAATTAAAATTTTATCTTAATAATCAATGTGATCAATATTTTCACTTTACATTTAGACAACTATATTATTAAAAGCTGGCCAACACTTTCCAAAGACATTGATCTCTAAAGAATTGAGGTTTATAGGTTTAGATATTTTTACCTCTTATAATGGTAAAGAATTGAACTATTGAGATCTCAAAGTTTACGGTGATGTCTAATATGATTTTTATTTTTTTTTTTAAAAAGAATAGTCTTTTCTCTATAATGTGACCTAATAGAATTTACAAAAACTCTAAGAAGATTTTGAGTTACTACTTTCTCCCTTTCAACCCTTTCAACAGATCCAGTTTTAATCATTCTTTCTTTCTCAATAGTTTTAATCACTACAATTTTTTTTGAATTTTCTGTTTGATAATTATCAACAAATTCAAATATGTCAGTAAAATGACATTACCGGAGAATTTTAAGTCTATCGATAAAATAATTGTGATAATAATAATGATAATAGCAAAAATATTGATAATAATAGGACTAGTAATATAATTAAGATAATAATAATTAATATCATTATAAATAATAATATTAATTAAAATAATAATAATAATTATGATAATAATATCATTATTAATAAAGATAACCATGATTATGATAATAACTAAAATATTTATGATAATATTAATAGCAATAATAATAATTAAGATAATAGCAAATAATAATATTATTATTATTAAATATAATAATAATCATGCTAATAATAATAACAAAAATATTTATGATAGTAATAATAATAATATAATAATAATAGCAAAAATTATTATTAGTATTATTATCATAATAATTAATATAATAATAATAATAATAATTACAGTATTTGATTTATTGAAAAACCAATTATTAGAACACCATAAAAGTGAGGAATGACAACTATATTTCTTAATTTTAGTATTAAGATCCAAATATAACATGCTACCTATTGGTAAATTTTGTAAGGTCATATATGTGAAGTTGAGAGTTGTTAATGTGTGACTATTTTTATAACTTTTAGATTTCAGTTTATACTAACTTACTTTATGATGAATCATACGTGAAAAACAAAAAGAAAATAACACTAAGGGAGGATTATTGGATTAGGTTATAATTTAATTAATTATTTAAAAACTTTTCGTAAATAAATAAAATGATGTTAACCACATGATTTGATTTGTAAATTAGTCAGATTATAAGTCTTTCATGTATTTTTTTCGTGTAACGTACAACATTTTATGCATATTTATCTTATTAAAGCATGTTAAGAGAATAGAACTTCAGGAGAAATCTTTTCACAAACACCTCTTAACAGGTTTCATCTCATGATACTTAAAACATTTCTCTCGAAGAAAAACCCATAACAAATATGATTAGACAAATATAGTTAAAAGCTTATTTTATGTTTAGTTTATTCTAGCTCAGTAGGTTATGTTAGACATAGATTTCACAACTCAACTAACTCATTTGTCTGTTGTATATTCATGTTTGCTTTAATAAGTGATTATATCATATTTTTAGTGACTGACTAACCAAGCAAATCTAGATCAAATACTTAGTTCAAAAACGTTTAGTAAAACATTATAATAAGTTTTCATGTATTAACTCTCCTTCTTGGGTTAATACAAATAATGATAACATACAATATAAAAAGAGATAAGAAAATAAATGAGACATGGTAACTTATACTAGTTAATCTTTCGCAACATCTAATTGACATAAAGTATTCTTTACTCGAGCCATTTCTAGCAAATATAGAGTATTTTTTCTCTCAAGCCACTTTTGGTTAACACAAAGTATTCTTTGCTCAAGTCAGTCTTGACTGACATCGAGTATTCTTTACTCAAGTCATTCCTACCTAACACAGAGTGTTCTTTAATTTTTAGCCACTCTTGACTAACATAGGAGAAGTTGAAGGTTTGAATGATCATTTTGTCTGAATAAGGGAGAGTGTTTACGTGTTTCGATGAATACAAGGTTTGAGCTTTCTCTCCTAGTTCAAATCACTTCTCACTCTATAGGAGTTACGTCTTTCGATGAATAAAAGGTGAAACTTCACTCTCCTAGGTGACTAAAGAGACACATTGTGTGTTCTCTTCTAAGCTCTTATGGATCCATAAATTTCGACAGTATTCCTACTCCAAACTCTAGGATCCTTTTTTAAAGCTTTTGAGGATTGCATATTATCTTGACAACATTTTGACATAGTGCATCCTATGCTCTCTATGTTCTTTTTCTTAATGGTGGACTTTATATAGTTTGTAGAAGAAGATAGCCATCTAAAAGCTTCAATCCTTCTTTCATGCCTTCCTTATGTCTGACCAGTTTTAATTTGATTGTTAATTTAATCCATTTTATTCATTTTTAAATGCTCTTATTCTTTATGTAATCTCCTGGATGACTAACAATATATACTTCCTTTGGTAGTAGAGCCTTATATACCATCCCATGGTAAAAGTGCACACTATATAGGGCAAGTAGCTGAGCCAAAAGTTGAAAGTATTTGTGTAAGGAGAATTGGTGGTCCCTACAACTTTAGCTCATATTCCAAAAGATGTTTGAATGTTGATGTTTGGTGTAAGTCTTCTTAAGGACAGATGTAGGAAGCAATCTATGAAAAGTATATTCAAGTTTCAGAAATATTCTTTAATCTTGTGTTAACTAGAAGTTTGCATTGAGCTTATCATACGACACTCTTTCGCTTCTTTATCAGATATTTTGGTTGATGATTGTAGTGCTTCTTTTGTTTGACATCAATGTTTATCAAATGAACTGAAAGATTCTGGTTGATGATTGTAGTACTCCTTTTGTTTGACATCAATGTTTATCAAATGAACTGAAAGGTTTGTTCAATGTTCTTTTGTTGGTTCTTCATTCTTCGACTAACACTAACGAACGTTGTTGTTAATTAGTAATTTCTTACGTTTGACAATACTTAATACTTTGTTGATTTAATCACTTAATCAAAACTTCAGAATCACTTTAACTTTTGTCTTAACAAGCCTATTTGTTAATTTTTCATTAATGGATACTTTTTTTTAAAAAAAAGTCATTTTATAGTTTTCTATAATTATAGGTCTGTTTATTACAATTTTTTTCATAAATAAATAAGTGTTTTTAAAGAAAAAATAATTTTTTTCTTATTATTTTATTTCAATTTTTAAAATGATTGAGAGTTAAAATATTTGAGACTCAATTGTAATTAGAAGTTATCTCATAAAATCGATTATTTTTAAATAATTTTTATGATTGTACATATTATTATATTTATATATATACTAATCATTTTTCAAAATTTATAAATTAATCACTAAATTACTCTATATAATAAAATATTTTTTTTCAAAACAGAAACAAACGTACCATAAGCGAACCATTGTTGATAAAAAGAATTTGAAAACAAAGTCTAAAAACTAGTAGAACAACAAAACACTCACTTTTCTAGGTATTTTGTTTTCTTATCATTAGAATTAAAGTTTTATCTTAATATTGAATGTGATAAAAATTTTCAGCTTTATATTACCTAAAAGTGCCCATCACTCTCTAATACATTTTAAATTCATTGATTTTCAAAGACATTATTTCTTGTAAACGTAACATCCCATATTTTTCATATAATAAGAACTTTATTACATAAAAATTATATAATAAATTTAAATATAAAAATTCATACATTCATCATGTATTTTAAAATATACTTTTCTAAATAAGACTTAATAAAAATATCTCTGTCAAATTATGAATAAAATAAATTAAAATAAAGCTACTCCAACAATTCAATTGAGACTCACACCACCTGTCAAATTCTCTGCTCCTGTGTAATACACTATCATCGCAGATTTAAAAATAAAACAAACATCAAACAAAACTAAGGGTAAGCTAGAGAGTTTTTTAAAAAAATATATTTTCATAAATTGGATTTCTATCTTAACAACAATTCAAACTTTCATAATTCATCTCACATCATACATATACGGATTCACAAACAAAGACATTAAACTCTCTATTTCCGAAAGATTCGTGCATTCAGTTAGACTCAGAGGTCTGCACATGTCATATACCATCCATCTATTCCGATCAGCTCATATTTCAAACCTCGGATACATTCTGTTCCGATCAGTTTCTATTTCAAACCTCGGGTACAGTTCTCATATGCACAGGATTAATTTATATGTTCTATTCTCACCAGCTCATATTTTAAACCTCGGACATGGCCATATGAACCTCTTTTGACTCTTCACTAACTGGTAAACTTCATCTATATGAATTCAATGTACCAATAGAGTTAGGATACCTCTTTAGATAGATCGAATCCCCAAACAATGCACGTCCTAATAATCTCAACACGGGTATCTCCTTTCCTGAAGATATTATGTCTTGATCACACACCACATCATTCACAAACATTAATACTACATCATACCATACATAAAAATTCATTCCATTCAATTCAAATTCATCCAATTCATATTTAATAAAATTAATGATTACAATATATATAAAAAACAGTCAAACTAGCTTCCCTTACCTCTATAGAGTAGATATACTAAACGAACTTCCAAAAATATAAAATCACGGGCAGCCTAACTCTGTTCAAGAATCTGATCGGACACTCTTGATCTACTCAACGCTAGGAATCTAGGGGTGTCCTCTGATTGTCAATCTGATAACCTATAAGATCACAAATCTAGAGAAAAGGTAGGAAACTTTAAGAGGAATTGTTTGAGAGATGGTGGTTTTTATAAGCATGAAATTGTATATCTTCTTAAAGAAAGAGAGAGAGTTGGTAGTTTTTACAAACAAAATATCTTCTTAGAGATAGTTAGTGGTTTTTATAAAAATAAAACAGAAATATCTTCTTAGAGAGAGATAATATCTTCTTAAAGAGAGAGTTGGTGGTTGTTATAAAAATAAAAGGTAAATAACTAACTTTTATTTACTTAAACAACTTTTCTGTTAAAAAAATAGTGTTATCTTATTTATCTCTAAATCCATAGCTATTTTCTAGGATATTGCAGTAAATAGTTAAAGTCTAAAACATGTACAAGCTCATCATAATCAACAAAGATGGTTAAAATAGTTAACTTATACATTGAAAGTGGCATTCCTAGAGACAATTTGTTTTTTGAAATGAGGATGAGAGCACTTATTTCCTTTCTATATGACAAAATACTCTAAGAAAATACATTTAAGTGCCTTTGGATCAAGTTTTCTCCTTTGTTTTTATGAACATGGACAAAAGAAACACAACCAATTATTCTAGGAGAAAGGTTAAGAGAATGACTTATATGCAAATAAAATGAGTGAAGTACCTATATTTGAATGTTTTCAATATATATTAGGTTTGTGGACAACTTAGGAACATGTAGGACATTTTTTAAGACTATAGTTGGGTTTGCTTGTATATCTACTTGACCAACAGCAGTTTTTCATGTTTTTATCAATTATGGAGATTTTGTTTTGTTATTAGGACATGAGAAATATATGGAAAATATTTAAGAAAATGGTATCATGTGATGAGTGGCTCCAAAGTATAAAATCTAATAATTGGTCAATGTTATTATATTTGAGACATTAAATAAAATGGTAACTTTGGAGAACATGCTAATGAACATATACTTATGTCAATGCAACCATCACAAAAAATAATTAATACATCAGAACAAAAATGTAGCAATGAAGATCATAATTATATATAATGATTGAAGTCTAAACACACACATAAATGTTGAATGAGTCGCAATGAAAACAATGAAAACTACAAATTGATTTATATAACAATTAAAATTGTTCAATTTTACTCAAGACTCCCAGAAATCAAGAGTTCTGATAAGTTCTCAAGCATAATAATTGTTAATTGTTATTTTTCATTACCTACATTAAATATATATATATATATATATATATATATATATATAAAAGTAAGATGATATCATAATCCTTTTGTCATTAACTCCAATTCCAATAGAACAATATCCTTTAAATACATAATTAAAATTCCAATAATATCAAATTAAGAAACTAATGTGATAGAATTAAAATCACTAAAATAAACCTTGAAATATTCCTAAAATAACTCAACATTTTCAAATTAATAACATACTAAAAAAACACATGATTTTTAGTCTATCAAATTTAGTTTTGAATCTAAAATTCATATTTTAGTGAATATAATTTTAAAAAAAAGACTTATTTCAGTCGGTTTACACAAAACAGTGTACGTGAACATACTTAGAAATATATTAAAAAAACAAATATTTGATGTGATGGAATACATATTATACAAATAATTGTAATTAAAATATTTTTTAAATTTCATGGACAAAAAAAATGAATTTGAAATTTAGGATATAAAAAATTAGGAACTAAAAGTGAATGAGTTTAGTATTAGTATATGGACAAAATACGTTCTTATCTGAATTTTTAATAGATTTGTTGTTCTTTTTCAATTCTTGAACTAACATTCTTAAGAAATTGAATGTGATAGGAAGAGTTGTTAATATAAAAGTCAACAAGAGTGGCTAAGTTGCTGCTAATGCAGCACCACCACTACCCACACTCCAACTCTCTTTCATTCAATTCTATAACCCAATTATTAACGTTAACTAGCCACGTTCCACTTTCAACAAAACAAACGCACCCCGTCCAAGTCCTCTTCTCGATGTGACGTCGTTTCACCTTCCCCAGAACCACCACCACCACTACCACCACCACTCACTCACTCACCTATTTCTAATTCCTTTTCCTAATCCTATTCCTATTCCCATTCCCATTCCAAATCCAAAACCAATTTTAACACAAACCAACCAAAAACCTCGCTTTCTTTCTTTCTCTCTCTAACATGGACCAAGACCAGCGCCACGTCAGCGCCACCAGCGCAACTAACAATCCCGTGCTCCGCTGCACCACCGTGTGCACTCTCCCCTTCGCGCGCCTCGTCGCCGCCTCCCGCCGCCGCCTCTTCCTCTCCGACTGTGCCGACCGTCGATCCGACGACGACGACGGCGCTGAGTGCGCCTACTCCCGCGCGGTGTTGGTCCTTGACATGGTCTGGAACCTCGCCTTCGTCGTCGTGGCCGCCGGCGTCCTCCTCTCCACGCTGCGCGAGCGGCCTTCCACGCCGCTCAGACTCTGGCTCTGCGGCTACGCCTTCGAGTGCGTTCTTCATATGGCTTTCGTCTTCTTTGAGTTCCGAAGCGGAGTTCGCGATTCCTTTTCTCACAGTACCTATAGGTGACTGCTCACTTTACTTCGCTGCCACTAGTTTTTTCTTCAATTCGTGCGTCGATAATTGATTATTTTAATTTTAGTTATTTTTTGAAATTATGTATGTTTTTCTGTTGAATTCTAATGTCTTTTTAATTGACATTGTTCGTGTGTGTGAGAGAGAGGGAGGGAGATATGACTAGTAGCTATGTGATGTTGGAAATTTAGCATGTGATGATGTTGAATTGGTATGCGTGCGATGATGATTCCTTTCTAATGACGAGCGAAATTGAAGTCAGGGAGAGTTTTTCTGAGGGTATAATTATATTAATAATGTATTTGTTACAGTTATAAATTATTATGATTGGAAAATTATTGCTTTCTAAGATTGGTCATGGATTATTCTTGTGCATTGGAGGAGCTGACTGGTGATGGAGCTTACTTGCTTTGCAATTATTGTTGAGAAATTTTGGTGAATGCGCGGAAGGGGAAGTTCTTGTTTTTACTCGAGTCTGTTTCTGTTTCAGATACTGAGACTTGATACCTCATAGTGATGAACTAAATGTTGTAAGGAGAGAATTTGTGGATAGGTCTTGCAGAGTGTCTGTTATTAGAATACTCTGACATCCTTCACTCTTTCTTTAGAAGAATAATGATCATTAGTTTTCCTTTCAGTTCATATGCATGGGAAATATTTGATATCTCATTTCACTTTAATCTTTTTTGTTTTTAGCATTGTGAAGAAGCTAGAGCCTATAAACACTCTGGCATCTTCTGTTTGGTGGGTGTTTGGATTTTATTGGATTGTTGTGGGTGGCCAAGCACTTTTGGAAGATTCTCCACGGCTCTACTGGTAAGTAAGAACCCTAATTTGGATTTTGTTTTGCTTTTCTTGTTTTACTTTGGGGGGGACCAAGGGTTGCTAGATAACCAAAGTTATTATGTACGCCAAGAAAGCATAAAAGAGGTGGTTAAATTTGTATAGCTGGGTAAGTTTTTTTATTTACTTTTCTTTTCTGTAAAACAACAGTTTAGAAAAGTCATGAATTCTACTTCTCAAAAGTTCCTCCTTAAGAGTCATGAGCAGAATTGAATGGAATCGAAGATTATGCTTAGAAATTTTGTTAAAGGGGTTATTGTAGAATGTTCAACCTTGATCTGAATGTCATATACTTAAATAAACAAGGGGAATAAAATGGGGAGAATATTAATTGTTTCATGTCTTCCCACAATGAATTTGTCTTGATGTCTTATTTCAATTAGGATAAACTTAAAATTCAATATTTGATTGGCCTATGACTCGTGTATTGGAGTAGAAAGGGAGGGACAGATGAACTGGGGGCCTAACAATGACAATGCCCTGCAGGCGTATGACAGGATGAAAAAGGATGGTGCTCGGGCAATGAGATAGGAAAGTGATTAGTGAAAGGAGCAATGGAGTGGAGGAATTAATAGGAACAGATAGGGAAGAAAATAATAGCATGAACTGGTGGCTATGATAAATGTGGCTGTAGATTTGGCAACCACAGGGAAAAGAGAGTGAATTGTATATTTGTGTGGTGCAGATAAGGGGGGGGGGATATCATAGAATTTAGCGTAGGCAGTGGGAGCCTGGGTAGCCTTTGAAGTTCTTCAGCTTCTTAGCGCTCTGTTCTTTCTTATAGTTCTTGTTTTCTGTTTCTACTCTATAGAGGACTCTCTTCCGTTGTAAGGCTGAGCACCCTTTGTTAGATAAATAATACTCTGAATTTCTGTTTCTATTAGTATAATGTAAGGTTTTGTTCTAAACTTCTTAATTTCTTTCAAATTTTGGGACAATTGAAATGAAGTCAAGCATGATCCTCTTTTTCTTCTTTCAGAAATCATTATTATTTCTTAATTCTCTTGGCCAGATAATTTACATTTATCATGCTTTTCCAATCCTGAAATTCGTTGATGAAATTCCATATTCCTATTGGTTTAACTAAATAACTGTGAAATGATATCACCCATAGTTAGGACTTGGGACCTAGAAGATTCATTACCTTGATATTTTACATGTAATCCTTACACTGAAATTTGGAGTTACCTTTTCCATGACAAGGTATTGGTGCACAATGAAGTCTTTTTGATAAAGGTTCCCAACTTCCTGTTTAAGATCATTTACAAAAAAATATGCTCTTGAGGAGTTGTAGTTACTATGACTATTTCAAACTAGAACCGTATGTGCCGAACTTGTATGCTTGACTTAGGTTTATTGAGATTAGACATCTCATTAAGCCTATTGCTTCAGACTTTGTAAAAAATGCTCATCCCCTCCGGAAAAAGTAATATAGTTTATACAAGTATATATAACTAATTTTAAGTTTACATAACTAATTCACTAACTGTTTAGTGTTACGTTCTCGTGTGGTGTATTGGGTGTTTGGGATGCTCAATAATATATTTATTACATCTGTGCAGGTTAACAGTGGTCTTTCTAGCCTTTGACATATTTTTTATTATCTTTTGCATTGGGATGGCATGTGTAGTTTTCTTTGCTCTCTTCTGCATCATCCCAATAATAGCACTAGCCTATGCTATGAAAATCGGAGAAGGCGCATCAGAAGAAGATATCAGGTCACTTCCTATGTATATGTTTAGTCAGTCAAATTCATTGGTGATGGTTGATGACAACAAGAAGCAACTTGTTAATGCAAGAGTAGATTCATGCAATGGAAGCCATATGAGTGAACTTTCTCTCAATCCAGATGATTCTGTGAGTGCTAACTGTATTCTCATATCTTTCATTCAGTAATTATTTGGTGCTAATATAATTTTGTTGTTTGTACTTTGTAACTGTTGCCTTTCTTCCATGTTAAGTTTTATTCCCTTAAACTACCTTGTTATTTTTTTATACTATTCTGGTATTTTATCTGATTTATCCTTCTTTAATTTCTCAATTGCATTACATTCTTTCTCTATTTCTAATGTATTCATGTCTAAGCTTTTATTGGAAACTGGAATTTTGCTTCTTGTTACATATCAGTATGTATTCCTTAGTTTTACATTTTATATATAAATCAATTGCGATGACAGAATTTTCAAATTACTGGACTTTCCAGTGCGAGAAAAGGCAATAGGGGTGGAACTGACGTCCGACCCCTTTCCGTTGTCTCCACTAAAAGCACCCAAATTGCAAACAGAGGTTCTGTGAGTTTGTAAAATGGATGTGGAAATTAAAGTTTCTTTTTTTGGGGGCTGAATATTGAAATAAACTTGTTACAACCTGAAATTGATTTGTATTTAGTTGAAATGCATCTTGAAACTACTGAACGATAATTAAGCTGCTTCTGATAATTATATTGTAGGAATGCTGTATCTGCCTATGTCCATATGCTGATGGAGCAGAACTGTATCGCCTTCCTTGTACCCACCATTTTCACTGTGAATGCATTGGCCGTTGGCTTCGAACAAAAGCTACCTGCCCGCTCTGCAAATTTAATATCCTTAGAGGTGATACTTTGGTTTGACCTTTCAGAGACATGACACTGGAGAGCCAAAAAATTCGAGATATTCTGCTGACTAGTGTACGTAAATAATATGTACAAAAGGAAATGTCCAACCCCTTCAGCTTTTAATGGGTTCTAGTCTTAGGATTAGTTTCGATAAATATCTTAACATCTTTAAGTGCAAAATGTTATTAATTTTATGACGGGGTATGTAAATATTTTCCGACCGTGGAGAGGGTCTCCCCATAATTTGTACTTACATTACAAGGGGTCTTATAAAAACAATTTTTCTGTACAGAATTCCTTTTTTGTTTTGAGCACTTTACTCACCTCCTCCATCGAATAAATTAGAGACGTATGACCTTAAACCTATAAAATGGTAGGATGGCGATGGGAAAAGGGAGGCAAATAATCAACGTAATGGATCTTGGATAAAGGGTATTTGGATTGGCATTTTAATTCTCACTTCACCCTTTCTGATGGAGTAAACTTCTTCATGTGTGAAAATGTTGTATCATCGAGCATAATGTCAGTTTCCGTTGGGAAGAACTGAACCAAATACTCCTCATATGGGCGTTAAAACTTGTTCATTCCTCAACTTCGGAATGTATGAAGAGTTTTTACACTGATATTTTCATCACAAATCATCATTTATATATTAAGTTTTTTAAAGTTAACTATAACTACTTAAAAAATAATATATATCATGCTTTCTAATTAGTTTGCATTGTAAATTAAACTGTTTTGATACTTAACCTGCAAATTTGGTATACAACAAATTCCCCAGCAATCCAAACTGCAAAATGGAATTCATAAAAGTAGCATATGTTCATCCATTGTGTTCATATTCTGTTGAAAATGTACCAAATATCAAATAGCAGAAAAACTCATAAAGTTTCATCCATTTTGGTGATAACACAACAATGTTAACATGGATTCCAAATCAAAACCCTGATTCACCAAATATCCGAAAGCTGAACAGACAAAACATGCTTCATTGAAAATTAATACATTTGTCAAAATACACAGTGGATAGCGAAACAACAAATTAAAGTGAAAATAAAATGAGAATGCCTGCAAAAAAGAACGTTGAAATTAAAGTAATAGTTTTCATTGATGATCATACATTCTTCAATTTCTTCATCTTAGAAGGTGGCCATCTACCCTTCTTCCTCAACTTGCGCTTCCTAAGAAGCCGTTTCCTTCGCAACCTTATCTTCTTCGCCAGCTTCATCCTCAGCTTCTGCTCCTCTCTCTCCTTCACCTTTGACTCCAAAGGAAGCTTCTCCACACTAACGCTACTCTCTTTCTCACTCTCCGCCGGAGGAAGCGCTTCAGCCGGCGAACTAGAGTCGTCCGCAGCGGCGGAGACAATCAACGCGCCGTTCTTCCCTCTGGGTTTCGTGATTCGAACTCCGCTCAAGGGCTTCAAGGGCAGAGCCACGAGTATTCTTGAAGCTGTGATTATTGGAGAAAAATTAAGAATGGAAAAACATGAAAATGTATTTGGGAGAAATTAAGGTAAAAGAGAGAGAGAATTGGGAGTGAAGAGTAGTTACCAGTGGTTATGGGAAGTGCGAGAATGGAGGAAGAAGAGGAGAATGAAGAGTTGAGAGGGGAGAGTGTGAGGGAATTGAAAGAGAGGAGTGCCATGGTTTTTGATTCTGTGTTTGAAAAGTTGTTTTGGGGAAACGAAGAAAAAGAGATTTGGAAATGGGATTTTAGGATAAGCTACGCCATGGTGTGTCTGTTCTCTCCACTCACCAACGCTCTCTCTCTGTATAAATACCCTGTAATAATAAATAAACAGATTTTGGAACATTGAGATTTTTTTTACTGTTTATTTAGACCCATTTTTTTAAATAATAAAAAGTTAAAATAAAACTTTTAAATTGAAGCTAGTTTTGCTGAAAAGGAAAGGCTATTTGATCTTCATGGGTATTAAATGACTTCATATTCCTTATGTCATGCCCTAAACAATGTTACATGTTAAAGTATAAAAAAATCATAGTTAAACTTTTTGTTGTATAATCAACTTTTATAAATTAAAAATTTTAGTTATTTATCGCAGGAAAATTGTTTAGAACAATGTATGAGAAATTATTTGACTCAAATAATTTTTGGTTAACTGATTGTAAATAGTGGGGAAATAATGAAAAAAAGATATAAAATATACATTTAGTCTTACGAATGGTATATAGTTTATAACCAAAAACTAACATTTTAATGCTATTGTCGTTATTCTTTATTATGAAATGAGAAAAAAAAAACTTTATATTCTGCTGTAGTGCCAAACTCATGAAATAAAAAAAAAAGTCAAATTCTCATGTTATTTATTAAAATTATTGTATTAATATTTATAATTATCATTTCCAAAAGATGAATGGTAAGAAAAGTGTGAACATATTACTTTTATGTCTGAATTAAACTACGAAAAAAATCGTAAGCAGTGTGGCTAAGAAAGTTGAAAACATAGAGGAACATATTAAAGCTGTTTAGGGATGAAAGTAATGGGTTTTCAGTTTTCAAAACCGTGAGAACCAACAAACAAGCATAGGACTTTCTGAAAATCGATTTACTCATTGACTTGATTGAGATAATAATAAAATTTTAAAAAACATATTATAATTCAAAATTTATAACGTTATCATAATAAAATAACTAATATTCAGAATAAAAGTTATAAATCAAATTTATAAAGAAAAATGGAATAAATTATATTATATTATATTATATATATATATATATATATATATATATATATATATATATATATATATATATTAAAATTAAAACAAATTGAACCAGACTAATTGGATTACTGCTTATTGTTTGATCCAGTCAAATGTGTTGAATTTTGATTAGGACTAAAGAGATACAGATGTGATGGAGTGTTTAGAGTGATCTGAAGCAGTAATAGAAAAGGACATGATATTTTAAATGTTTGGTTGGTCTATTCTGGTTGATAACAATATATTTGTAGACATAGATGGAGTTGGATGGTAACATCATCTATCAAAATTTGTAGACAAATTACCTAAACTCAAACCCAAAGCCATATGATGAATAAATTCCACATCCATAATGAGTGTTTTTTATAGATGTTAGAATCCAACTACCATCCCTATATTTTCAAGGTAAAACAACTCACGTAATTCAAAAAATTGAATTAATGACACTAACTTCCAATTTCTCCAAATCGTGTACAGCGAACAAAATTTCACAGAAATCCTCGTCATGGAAGCATATGGCAACGAAACAAGAGGGGGTAAGTGCAACAAAACCCACTGCTCCAGCACTGCAGGAAAACAAATACAGAACTTAAATGTGTGCAGTAAGAACTAATACCAAAATAGGACATTGAAACCCCAAATTATCTATGAAGACTACAAATTATCATATTTTCTTTACTTTTTTCCTGTAGTTTTAAGGCCAGTGGAAAATGTGATAGAACATCTACAATAAATTATGATATCAACATATCTTACTATAGAAAAGTTATTTGAAAAGAAAATAGAAATAATAACAGCAGTTAAATTCAACGTAGACTCACCACAGAAAGCAACGGTCCCTGCTTAAACTTTCCATGAAATGAAAACGTAATTGGCTTTGGACTGTCTCCAGGCCCTCTTATAAATCCACTAAAACACATAATTGGAAGGAAAACAATGTCAAATGACTGTACTGAGAAATAAAATCCAGCATTAAAATAATCAAAGAGAAACTGGACATATAATAACAGAGATCAGTAAGTGAACCATTTTCAACCATGAACTCACATTAAAGATGTAGATATAAGAGGTGTCCTTCTTGTATCATATATGGCGATCAGTCCCCTGTACATGTCATCTCCACCTTTAAAAGACACAGCCAATCGCTCCCCTGAATTATCCCATGCCATCTTTTCAATTCCCTGACTGAATGAAATAATATAAGATAACCAATGGCCACAGTTTCTAACAAAGCAAACATGATATCCTGTTTATCCAAAAGGCTTGAAACATTATTTAAAAAGACACTTATGATCTGATGGGTTTTTTCTACAAAAATTGTTTTGCATTTAAGACGCGACATAATTCACATAATCATTTCTCTCCGTAACATCCTATCAAATATGGTTTGGGCAGGGTAGGTAGATGTATGCCATCTTGCTTTTGTAAGCACAGAATGTCACTAGAATTTGACCCATGTCCTCCAGGTCACATTCATAAGAACTGGTTCAGAAGGAATTTAATATAATGACGAGACTATAGGATCACATTCTAGGAATTATTCAACATAAAAACATAAAATCATCTTTACCTGCCAGTCAATGATAATATTTCCGGCAAATCAACAGGTAACAGATGAGCATCTGGAAAGTCAAGGATGAGAAATTATCAATATATGACATTTCAGAAAGAAAAAACAAAACCGAATAATTTGAAAAATTGCAAAACATGAATGCTACAACAAGCACATACATTAATATTAAAAATGAATTGGACAACGAATTGAGGTTAGAACTAAAACTTCATGCTTCTATTGATTTAGCATAGCAAGATTAAATACAAATTCCTCCCAATACCCTTGCAAGTTTCAAATGAGTTTACTAATTCCCGCATCTTCCTTACTGAGCACTTTTTAGTGGTAGACCATGAACCAATTAAAACTTCCCCTTTTCCAATCAATTTAAATAGCTTTTGCTGATGAATATAATGTGTTGCCTGCAATTTTTTCTGTCTGAGAATGTATTACTTGAAGTGCACCCACAGCAAGGCCATGTATGTTTGTTCATGGCCATAGTTTTTGCGAAGAGGTTATGGGTTACAATCATACAGTGCATTTGGGAATATATTTTACATTGTTCCTTCTCAATCACTTTTCCCTTTTCCATCCAACTCACAAATTGTATTACAGGAAAAGAGTGGTACTGTTTGTCATGGTCTTAGTTGTCAGCCTTTTTATGGCAGTGTCTCACCATAAATAGACTTTATAGGCCAGAGACTGAATCACATTTATCCCAGACAATTTCAATATCTTCTATTTCCCTCTCTATCTAACTTTTCCCTTTTCAATTTAGTTCCTATATTTCAATGCAACATTTTCATTTGTCCATTATTAATATAGCCAAATACAAAACGTCAAAAACAATAAACAACTTAACATAATATCTTTCAGCAAAAAAGGTCAGATACCTAATGAGGGAGGCTTTGATGCGAAGTGAACAGATCCCAAAGTTGACGATTCAGAAAATGCAAGAAGTATCATACACCCATCTGGATCCCATGTTGCACCCTGATAACAAATCATTGAAAGAAACTAAGTAAATGGGCATTATCTGATAGCTCTCACAAGAATAAAACTGTGCCAATCACTTCGATTGTACAAAAGATGCTAAGCTCTCCACCATTGAATAATTTTTTCATAGATATCATCGTACCTTGTTGCACTCAAGATATATGAACACTAATTAGCTCCTAGTCTAAACAGAAGGGAATGTATATGTGTGATTATAGTATGTATTAGGTAAAATACATAGCTTTTCTTCTACAAGAATAGTAATGATGGAAGATGTGCATGATAGGTTCATTTCAATTGTAATCAAGTATCTGTTTTGATGGCTCATTATAGAGGTTCTGGTAGAACAGAGGGTAAAATAAAGGTGCAGTGTGCAGGTTATATAGTCTTTTGGAGAGTTTGGCTGGAGAAAAATGTTCCCACTTTTATGGCGTGTCTATGGCCCTAAACTTTCTCTTGGTATAAAATTAGGTTTAAGGCTTCTTTTCAGTGTTCTACTGATGGTTTATTCAAGGGAATCACTGTTATTTCTGATTTGCGGAGTTATCGGCCTTTTGTTGATTCTTAGGGCAATTTAATTTAAGCAAATTGTGTCTCTATATCCACAAACAATTAGAAAAAATGTCAACTTGTTTTCACTTTAATTCATGTTTTAAAAATTTGCACAAAAAACAGTGAAAAAAATGTTAATTCTTTCTTGCTCCAAAGAAGGGGTAGATTGCAATTAGCAATAAAAGATTGTTTTTTGCCTCTGTTAATTCAGCTCCTTGAACACTAAATTAATCCTCGATATCTTCTATGGTTTCTTCTAAGGAAGATATCATCATCATACAATGGACATTCTTTCTTGATAATAAATTCATCTTTTCTTACAAAAGCAACATTGTCCATCACCCTAAATTAAATTTACATGTAAGTACCACCTCAAGAATTTTAGACCGAATACAATTGAAGATAATTCTATTTATACTATCAATATAGTCAAACATATAAACACACTGGAGAGGGTTAAGGACTAAATGCCACTTGCTATAAATAGGTCATCATAGAGCATCAAAACTTGAATGTAAATCCCATATACCTTGACAAAACCACTTGTTGATGACCATTGTTCTGATGTCCATGTGTTTGTCTCCCAAAGATAAAATGTTCCATCACTGAACGAGAAAATAATGATGAGGGTGTGAATCATAAACAGTGCATGTTCGATAAATAATTCATGTTTCACATATTGCATTACAATTTTGAAGCAAAGAAGTAATCTCCAGTAGGTGACCACTTCAGCATTGATATGCCTCCCAATCCACGTCGAATGGGTGTCCCCACACCTACATATAACATAGAAAATAACCAGAGATTCAGAAATTAGAGACAACCACTAGAGCTTAAGAGTTGTTTATCACAATGGCATTATGACAATCTAAACCTTTTTGGTTTCATAACCAGTTCAAAATACATGTAAAGGGTTTTTTAGGCCCTTGACAGCCAATGTAAAAACATGTTGATATCATGGACATGAATTACTCATGACAGATAGAAAATTATTAAAAAGAGATCTCACGGTAACTAATATATCCTAGACTTTGATTTCTAACTGAGCCCAACAACATCATTTGGTGAGATAAGATAGTCATCACTGTTGCTGATGAACAACAAAATGCCAATCTAGATATAGACATAGTCCTCGCCCTCCACGTAGAAACTATAAATCTAACAATTCAGAATCAACATAGCATACATAACTAGTGAGACAGAACTTTGATTCTTATTTCGCACAAAAAAGTTTGGAAGGGAGGTTATTTCATCCCAGGGTCAGTCACACCACAAGCCTCAATAAGGGCTTATAATGCTAGTTAAACTTACATATGACCTTGTGAACAAATTACCAGTAACCACTGGTAAGAATGGGACCAAGGACCTTTACCGTTGATGTAATTTCATATTACCAATTGAGCCTATCTTCATTGACAACATTGATCAATTTGTAAGATCAAATTACATGAACTCAAAAGTTAAGTCACACAAGAAAATTAAATTTACGAGTTAAAAAGGGTGTTATTTCTCCATATTTACTTACAGAAGCAAACTTGGTCTATGGTCCATCAGATCCTATCTTCCATATGTTAATGTGTTGTTTTTTTAGTTCATCAGTCTAGGTTGTAAACATATGCAATTTAGGGTACTTTCGATGACCCCTCTAAATTGAGGGAGAACAACTCAGGCAGAAAAAAAAAAAAAGAAAAATCCAGAATGAATTTTAAGCGTATTCAGCATATTAGTAAACATCACTGAACAGCAAGGAAGTTTCAAAGTAAACTGAAAACACTTAAGGAAGCAAAGATCTTCATCATACCTTGAGCATAATCCCACACTGTGAATGAGGAGCTTTCATATGAACCAGATGCTAAGTATGTAAAAAAATAGGTTAAGAAAAACTATGGTTGAGTACATGCAATTTAAAAAGAAAAATACATATCTTCTAGCATTGGGAAACACAGAAGAATCCAAAAATAAGGACTTTCAAAATTAATAAGGATATCTTCCATCTGGGCTCCAAGTGAGAGCACTAACATGCTCATGGTATGGACTTCGAAGAAAATCGACCAGGATATACCGATTTCCCGAGTTTCTAGACAAACTTCCTAAAAAGGAAGCAGCACCAGACCTAGGAGATGCAGCATTTCCAGGATAAGAAGCAGCCCAGATGCAAATTCCACCCCTGCAACAGTAAACCCAATTCCAGTAAACAAGAAAGCATACTCTCGACCAATTGACATTGCATTCACCATAACAACCACACAGAGACAAAACCTCACTTGCAACCCACAGCAAGCATTTTCCCACCATTGGGCCTCCACTCCAGCACTCTAACGTCTCTCTGAGACTCATTCGCCAAAATACTCGGGTTCCCCTCTATTTACAATGACAGAATATCAATCAGCATTTACTAAACAAAAATAACAATAACTAAGACCTTGATTGGATAAACTTTTCAATTAAACATTAATAGAAGAAAAAAATAAGATAAAATGAAATAAGCTTCTCCCACATGTTAAATTACAGAAGATCTACAGTTTACCTTTTCCAAAAGCTTATTCCAAATTGTGAATAAGCTAATTTAAACTTATGGGAATAACTTATGCTTATTTTACCTTCTTATTTTCTTCTCCTGAAAGTGTCTATGGATAATTTATCCAAACAAGACCTAAACAAGCTACCAATAACACGTCTCATGACCATAACAAGTTAAGTACCAGACTCTTGGTAATCACGAACCAAAACTTGTGTTGGGGCAGAAATAAAAGCAATTATATGCTTATTAGGGTGCCAGCTTACTCCTTGGAGATCAACCTCCGGCAACAAATGCACCTACCGAACAATTAAGATTAAATAACACCACACTATCAAACCACGTTAAAAAATTACACCGCAATGCAAATAGTGAGACCAATCAGGCACAACATACAACGTTAGGGCAAAAGAGGTGTCCGAGATAGGTGTTCACAAGCCCTTGCAAGAGTGCCACCGGACCCTTCCTCTGAACGCTTTCTCCAGCGGCGTTCGCCGTAGCCGCTGCTCCTTCCTGATCGGAAGCGTCGCTCTCCAGAGAGTGAAAAGGAACTGGACTGAACACCGATCCCTAATATAGAAAAAGGAAATAATCATAATGAATAAAATGGGGAAACAACATCGAGAAGAAGAGAATCGAGGGAATTGGGAAATGTGTATGATGCGATTGGTTACGAGGATTTTTCCATAGGTATGATTGGCTTGATCTTCGGAGAGAGCGTCCACGGTGACTGCAGAGAAAACTTTCAGTCAGAGAAGCGAAGCAATATGAACTGAGAGAAAGAGAGAGAGAGAGAGAGAGAGAGAGAAAGAGAGTTACTTAGGTCACGATTGAGTTCGCACAGAGTGAGTGAACCAGGAGGAGGAAAGGAAGCCATGTTTGGTTCCCGTTGGAGAGAAAGTAGGGTTTTAGCTTTGATTCACCCTAGTTTTCCCGCTTTCTTCTACCCTTAAGATGGATAAACAATAAATTATTGTACTAATTTTCAATTAGTATTAAAAACTTCATTTTTATTATTAATGATATTGTTAACGTTTTTCCCTCTTTCTGAAGAACAGTGAATATTCCTTTCATCACCGCACCATCAGAACTGAATCCCCCCAAAACAATATTAATCATATCTCCGCCGAACCCACGCATTGTTCCTCGAAATCTATGGGTTCTCATTAATCCCAAAATAGGCAAAGCATCTGCAATTCCTCTCTGAACCAAAGTAGTTCAATGCTATGAATCTCTTGTATAGTCCCAGACAAAGGTTCCTCTCACCCTTTACCCTCTTCACCCAACGCCGATGGAAGAAACCCACCGTTTCCGCCCAAACCCGTTTGGAGGACAGAGTACTAGACCCCCACTTCGACAAACTCATGACTCACCTCAAAAGACTCTACCTTGTTCTCAAAATCGACCACCTCATGTCCACCCGCAAGCGCGCTCCCTTCGTCTCCCTCACCCTCATGTCCCGCTGGCGAAACATCCTCGGACTCAATGTCCCTGTGGGCCCCTTCCTCCGCAAGTACCCTCACGTGTTCCACGTCTTTGTCCACCCTCTCAGGAGGAACACGTGCTGCAGGGTCACAAAAAAGATGAAAGAGCTGATCTTGCTTGAAGGGGTGGTGATGAAGCAGCAGGAGATGGAGGCTGTGAAGAGGGTGAAGAAGTTGTTGATGATGTCTGTGAGTGGCACTCTTCGTTTGCACGCTTTGAGGATGATCAGGAGGGAACTGGGTCTCCCTGAGGATTTCAGAGACTCCATTCTTGGGAAATTCAGTGGGGATTTTAAATTGGTTGGTTTGGAGGTTGTGGAATTGGTTGATTGGGATGCGGAGTTGGGATTGGCCGAGGTTGAGAAATGGAGGGAGAGAGAGTACACAGAGAAGTGGTTGAGTGAGTTTGAGACCAAGTTTGCATTTCCCATTAGTTTCCCAACTGGGTTTAAGATTGAGAAAGGGTTTAGAGAGAGGTTGAAGAATTGGCAGAGGCTTTCATACACTAAGCCTTATGAGCGGAAGGAGGTTGTTAGGGTGCGGACATGTGGAGGGATTGAGCGGTATGAGAAGAGGGCTGTGGCAGTTCTTCATGAGCTATTGAGCTTGACTGTGGAGAAAATGGTTGAGGTTGATCAACTGGTTCATTTTCGGAGAGACTTGGGTATTGAAGTTAATGTGCGTGAATTGCTGCTAAGGCACCCTGGTATATTTTACATATCAACTAAAGGGAAGACTCTAACTGTTTTTCTTAGGGAAGCATACCGTAAAGGGGGTTTGATTGAACCGAATCCCGTGTATGAGGTGCGTAGGAATATGTTGGATCTTGTATTGTTAGGGTGTAGGAAAACCAGACAATTGTTGGCTTGTGATGAGGGTAAGGAAGAGAGTAATGTTGTAGTCTGTGAAGTGAATGCGGAAGGTGAAAGAAAAGGGGATTGGGTGATTCCTTTCTTGGAGAATTGTGAGGAGAGCAGATCCCCTTGATGCTGTGTGAGAAGGTAGCAGATGCAGCTTATTTGAAGAGATTGTGAATATGGTTTTGGGTTTATGGAGTTCATTGCCATTGACTTCTATTTCCTTGAGCAGTGTTTCATTTGCATTCTATTGATCTCGATGGAGGTTTCATGTGGTAGCTAGATGAAACATACTACAGTGGTGGACAAATCAGCTCCTTTGTGATAAAGATGTGCACTTCTCCTGCTTATAGGATCTTCTCGAGTTGACTCTCTTGAATGTGGCTCGTATACTCTCTACTCCTTTTACATCCTCCTTTTCTTTTCAACTTTCTCTGATTCAAATTGCAAACTGTGAATCATCCAATTGAAGAGCTCTAGAGCCTTTATATTGACAGTTTCTGGCACAAGATGCTTAGAACATCTGGAAGAACAATTATGATGAAAGTCTTCTCAAGTTGAAAGGGGGGATTAGAGACATCTTTTTTACCATTTCACTGCAGAACAGGTTATGCAATATGAACCCATACAGCAATATCTTTACCACATTTGTTGTCTTGGGTTGCTATACGAACTCAAACTTGTTGAATTTAAAGGATTATAAATTAATGATGTTCAGTTTTTGTCTTTCCTGTTGTATTAGTTATAGGAAATTACTTAATATTTGAAGGCTTTTGGTAACACTTTGCTTCCCATTGCTTATACTATTGAATCATTATATTTATTACTAAAGTAGGGGAAATTTAATCATGATTGCAAGAGAATAATATATACTCACTTGGAGATATTCAAAATAACCGATTCCATCGTCACTCCAATAATTCCAAATATCATAGAAATGTCCAGGTCTCTCTTCCCATGGTCCAATTGGTCTCTCTTCCCATGGTCCAATTGTATCTTTCCACTGATATCTGTTTTGCAGATGTTCACCTTCAACGTAAGTACCACCCAATGCAGTAATATTGACAGGTGTTGGGTCTTAAGAGATTTTATTTTACACAAAGTTTGGAAGAAAGAAATATTATGTCATTCTAAGAGTTAAGATGAAAGCAATATTTGTTGACACAAATAGTAACGACATGTCCCTGTTAAACTAGGTCATTCGAGATTTGAATCCTAATGATATCACTTAGAATATGAAATAAACCATATTGGCAGGGAATACCTTCACCTTGTGTTGATCGAGCTAGGCTTGACTAACCTGGTCTTCATCTAGGCTCACCCTTGTCTTAATCGAGTTAGGTTTGACTTGGTCTTGATTGGACTAGGACCGATCTAGGTCTAGCCCAACTAAGTTCCCAACTCAGCTGAACGTGTGTTAGCCCCAACTCGGATGAATATAGACCTACCCTGGCTTGACTAATTGTAGGCTCGTTCTGACTCAGCTCGACATGGGCTTGGGTCGACCCTAAACCTGAGCCCGGGTTCACTCATCTTGACTTGGGCTAAGGCTGACTTGGATTGACTTAGGTCCAATATGACCTGGTCTTGATTAGACTAGGACCGATCTAGGCTTAGCCCACTAAGCTCCCAACTCAATTGAATGTGTGTTGGCCCTAACTCCGATGAATGTGGACTTGTCCTGTCTGATTGAATGTGGGCTCGTCCCGACTCGACTCGACCTGGCCTAGGTTCACTCATCCCAACCTGGGCTCAGGCTAACTGAGATTGACTTAGGCTCAATTTGACCTAGTCTTGATTAGGCTATGCCTGACTTGGTCTTAAGCGGACTAAGATTGACTTGGGCCTAGCCCGACTTAAATGAACATAGACTCGTCCCAACTCAGCTAAATGTGGGCTCATCCTGACTTGGTTTGACCTGAGCTCGGATCGACTCGTCATGACTTGGGCTAGGACTGACTTGGCTCGACCTGGGCTCAAGCCGACTCGACTTGACCTAGGCTCTAATTGACTTGACTTGATTTTGACCCTGGTCGATTGGGCCCGACCTTGCATGAGCCCAATCAGTGTTAAAATACTAGGTTTAGCCCCACCTAGCATTTCATAACTTGAAATGACCTAGATGCACCTTGATTTTAGATATTTAAAATCTGAAAATTTATCCAATTTATGTCCAATCCAAGTTGAGGATTGGACTTAAAATCCAAAAAATATGGATTTGGATTTGAGATAAATCCGTTTAAATACACTTAAAGTAATTTAGATTTGGATAATTATAGACTAACTTTGACAATATGGATTTTTTTATCACACATACTATTGGGCAATAGTATTTTACCACTTCTTCGAACAATTTGTTAAAGGTTTTGTCACCGGAGAATTTGATTTAATCATTTTCATTTGTTCTAAAAAAGTTTGTTCCATTTGTATTCATTATTTTTTGCTAATCATAATTAATCCACCCTTTTTAAAACCAATTGACCAAGTGAAAGTGAATGCCAGTTGGTTGAATAACCTAACTTTCATTCTGATGACCAATTCATTTTAAATCTTATAAATACTAAACTTCTTTAATAGGGTACACACTAAGAGTTGATAAATGTTAAAAGACTTTAGCAATAGATATTTATGGGTATCAATATTTTTGTCAGCGATTCTTAAGTGAGAAGTCAACCTGTACATCAGTGAAATCACTTTTTACACACTACGTATGATTTTAAAGTCTTTCAACAATAACATTGATGTCCGAATATATATTTCTTGTAGGATAATATTTAATTCTTGATTCTGTATCCGATGGCAATATTTCAACTTCAAAAGCCTTTGTTCCATCAGATATTGAAATTGTCTTCTAATTATGCAGATGAAAAATTAAGGACAACTCTTACATGGTGAAAGAGTGGAATTCAAAGATTCCAGGATACAGGGAAAACCAGAAGTGTATTTGTAAGCACAACTGAGTCAGTGATGTGCCTTGGCAGTAATGTGGCTATAGGGTGAAGCTTGAAGAGGCTTATCGAAGAATACTAAGGTTAAGTCCTGCAAAAGTCACACTATTGGTTGCAGAATTCTGTAAAGGTTAGAATACTAGTTCCAGGACATGCAAAGGTTAGATTACTTGTTGAAAAACATGCAGATTGAGATGACTGATCTCAAGAAGATGTGAGAAAAAACTCAAATGCAGACTTGAAGAGGTGGAAAATACTTAAAACATACATAGAAATGTGAGAATACTCAATGCTGATATGCAAATGTAATAATATTAACAGAATAAATCTCCACCGTGGATTTAGATTTAATCATATAACAATTTGTGTTCAAAATATTAAAATCATAAAATTAGAGTGTCAAAAATTGAAAAAAAAAAAGAAAAAACTGTTAAGTACTTTAAACAATGATAAAAGTTTAACTGTTAATCAAAATAAAACGAGTATTTATTACGTCTATTTTCTGAAAAGATAAAAAAGTTTAGAGTACTTTAATGAAAATTTCCCTTATATAAAATATTAATTAATTTTATTTCTTAAAAAATAATTATTGACTTTTAAGTATTGCTAATATTTATTAAGTCTTTCTTTTTCTAATATTTTGTAATAATTAATAGCAAAAACACATACTTTTCTATACTTTGTCTTCACATTTTTAATTTATTAAAATATATATATATATATATATATATATATATAATTTTCTTATTCTATAATGTTATTATTTTTATAATTAATCAAAAATTTAAAAAATAATATAATTTAATATATATATATATATATATATAATTTTATAAATATAATATTAAAAAGTTATGTATCTTTTACTTTTAGAAAAAAATTATCTAATTATTTCAAAATAATAAAAGGTTATTTAATAATTTATTTTATTATATAAATAAATAAATAAATAAAAAAATTATTTATTTAAAGATAAAATTGTTGAAAAATATAACCTCGAATAAAGTTATCAAATGGTGTAAGAGACCATTAATTAAAGAATGAAGTAGAGTTAATGAATAAACGGTAATATTAAAATTATTTCTTACATTGCTTTGGTTTTGTCGTTTCACCGGAAACAGAGAACTTCTTAAACCCTGCCACCAAAGTGGTGAGTAAGTGAGAACCTGCACCATCGTTTCAGAGCAAAACCTCCGTTTCAACAGAAAATGGTGTATGGAGCATTATGCGCCCACGCGCACAAATTCCCACTCGCTTACCGTGCGCTTAACCTCGGCCTTTCTCGTCAACATGCCACGCGCCTTCAGTTCCACACTCGCTCTTTGCTCCTCTCTCACCCTTTCAACTTCAATCACTCTGCCACCCCCTACAAGCCCTCCCTTCTCCGCATCCGCAATTCCCGCCTTTCCTCCCTCTCCGACGCTGGAAACGGCGGAAACGGCGCTCGCGGCGGCGGTGGCTCCGACGGTCCGAAATCCGGTGGCTCTGGCGGTTCGAACTCCGGTGGCGGCGATGGAGGAGAAAAATGGTCCTTGTTGTCATGGTAAACAAAGATCAACATGTAGCCCTATGGTTTTATCATTGTTTTATGTTATCATTTGTCCTTTGTTTTAGTCTAAGGTTACTTATGCCTTGTTTTTGGATAATAAGCACATGCAGGAAAAAAAGAAACGAAAAAAATGATAATAGGCATTTATGAGAGTATTTCATTTTTGTTTATTTTTCTTTTATAATTACTTTCATCCAAGATTCTGACTATGTGTGTGTGTGTGTGAGAAAACACTTAGCCTTACGTCTGAATAATATAGCTTTCTTTTTGAAATTGTAACATGGTTTTACTACAGGTACTTGGCTCTTCTTGAAAAATACCCTGTTGCGGTGAAAGCTCTAACTTCTGCACTTTTGAATCTAATTGGTGATTTGATTTGCCAGGTATTACACTATTTTCCCCCCTTTCCTTTCAATTCTTTTGGTTATATTCATTACTGCTTCAAAATGTATAATATACATAGTGACATTTTTTTGCTTAGAATAGAGTGTTGTTTTTACTTTTAGAAATCTGAACATGGTTTAACTGCTCTGCTTTCTGTTAATTTGCTACCTTGTTGTGAGTGGACAACCATGCATGGTTTCCCCAAGATTTTAAAGGTCAGGGGAGATGGGATTATGCTCAAATTCGTTGAATCAAGAGTTGTTTTGAATAAGGACGTGATGATATGAATGAAGATTTCGGAACTGGCATATAAAGAAATCCAAGCAGCACCAAATTTGCGTAGTTTGTTTATAACATTTATAATAATTTTACCATAAACTCAAATTGCCAGTTAGAAAATATTTTAGACATTTAATTAGGCTACAATCAAGAAAAGTGATGTCTTGATTGCTGGGTTGGGTTATTGAGTTATTTATACATTGATTTGGACTCCAAATGGGAAATGAAGACTAAGAAGATTATTAGGGGGTGGGGTGGAATGGAAGAGATATAGGCATGGAGAAATCTGAAATTTAAGTAGTGCAATGTTAATGCAATTTACCTTCCCATTAGTACCAAACATGGTCTGACTAGCTAAGTCATTTGCTGAGACTGGTATAAATTTATTAACCGAGGTGAGAGACTGCTAATACTTGCAAGTTGCAATATATTGTGCCCTGAAATCAACCAGAACTGCGTTTAGTGGATGCCCTACTTTGTGCCTCTGTCTTAGTAGTAAATTGATTTTTTTTTATTTTATTTCTCAATTTTATCTCTTACCTTACGTGTCATTTTGGGTCTATCCTCATTGCTAATGTTATCAAGCTATATTTGACATTACATTTGATATGGATTCTAAATAGATCACTTTTTTGGTCAATAGTTTAATTTACTTTTTGAAGCATTATGAAGCTCGGACACGCCTCTTAAATGGTGTGTCTTTGTGTTCTACACGTATCGAACACTGACACGCGTACAACACTATTACTATACATATTAGTGAAGTGTTCAATTTAAAAGACGTTGTTTTGGGTCTCTTGACAATTCTAATACAGTTCTAACACAATTTTAAAAAAGACAAATACAATGATTTTCTATAAACTCATAAACTTATTGTATAAATTTCTATTATGATTATAGAAATAAGGAGCAGATGGTATATAATCAGGAATATTTAGATTATATATGTATTATTGGGAATATTTTTATTTAATCTCTTATCATATCTTCATTTAATGTGAAATTTTGTGAAGTTGTTAATTTGTCTTTAAATGAATTTCAACTAAATTGTCTTTTTCAATGTTGATGATCAAGAAGGAGATGAAATGTCTTAAATGAATTATATTCTCTTTTCACTTTCTGGATTTTAGATAGATGAATTAGATTCATTTTTGTTATATTTGACTAACCTTATTCATAAATGGTTTTGAATACATAAATCTTGATTGTCAATGTATATAATTCATAATGATATAATGTATAGATATGTGTTCGTGTGTCCTACATTTTGGAAATTATGTGTCCAAGAGTTTGTGTCGAGTCCGGTATCTGGGTCAGTATCCTTGTTAATATGTTGATTTCCTAATAAATTTAATCTTATTTTTTACAGGTTGCGATAGATCAAGTGCAGTCACTGGACTTCAAGAGGACATTTGTCTTTACTTTTCTTGGTTTTGCTTTGGTGGGTCCAACGCTACATTTTTGGTAATTCCCTGGAATCTATGTTGGTATGCCTGAAAGTAGACTCCTTGTATAGTCTATTAAGTATGAATTTGGGATCGGACTTCAAATAATATAATGACATCCCAATCCAATAACAGTAGTAATAAGTGCAATATGTTGTTAGGTCCTTGGTGTAGTTTTTTCTTTAATAATATTGTCAATATTTATCCATTACCCTAATGAATATTATTAGAAGAATGCAAGGAAGATTGATTTCTGATATTTGTGGTGTCCATCTTTAGGAAATTTTCCACCATGGTCACATGAGTTTGGCTGAAGGCTCAACGATCGTCAAGTCTCATTCCATTGTCCTTCCTGACATTTGCTTTGAATTTGTAGGTATTTGTATCTGAGTAAATTGGTTACACTTCCAGGAGCATCAGGCGCACTTTTGCGGCTTGTACTTGATCAGGTGGGATATTTCTATTGGTCCTCGAATACACTGTCTATTGCCACTTTGAATCAGTTATTAATTAATTTTGTGCTTGTGTGATAATTTAATTTTGAATGCTATGAAATATTTTCACAGTTCATGTTTTCTCCCATATTCATCGGAGTTTTCTTAACTGCATTGATGACACTTGAGGGAAGGCCATCAGAAGCTATACCCAAGCTAAAACAGGTGGGTGTAAAAAAAGTAATGTTTAACTTGTACGCTTGTTCTAAAATGTGTTGAGAAAGTGGTATTTCGTTGTTGTCATGTATATTCATCGACAAATTTCATTTTGTAGGAGTGGTTTTCTGCTGTTCTAGCAAACTGGAAACTATGGATACCTTTTCAATTTCTCAACTTCAGATTTGTTCCACAACAATTTCAGGTTAGACTGGCAGACTCATGCACAGACACTGGGGATTTTACTTGAACATAAATCTGTTCACCAATCTGATACCTGTTGCCATTTTAATATTGAAGATCAGTTTAATTTGACTTGATCATTGCTTAATTTTCTTTCTTGAAATTCATTTAAACGCACCAGGATTTTATTTAGTCAATTGCTCCTAATGGAAACTCAGTTCTTGAAAAAATAATTTTCTATTGAGCTGTCAATGGATACTCTCTCATACTACCTTCTAATCCTTTTTTAGCTGAACAACAAAGGAAAAGTGAACATAATGAAGGAACTTTTTGTCAATATTTCGTTATTCGCCTTGCAACATGTTTGGATCTCTGGGATGCATCTTTTTGGCCCCTTATTTTCAATTTCAAGTATTATATCATATGAAAATGGGATGCCGTTTGTCTTTTTCTTATTCTGTTGAGAAGGCATCACAGTGGTTCGCAGTTCATTGTTCCATTTTTTTTATTTAAAGCAAACATTTACATTCACACACATATACTCTTTACTCAAAGTTAATCTTGATCTTAAATTAATTTCATTGGAAGTTTTCAAATGCCTGAAATCAGTGGAATAGAGCTATCTTTGGTTATGTTTGCTGACATTTCAGATGGATATTTTCCAATTTACCATATTTTTGTTGTTGATAGTATTCCTTGGCCATAGAATCTAATGCTTTTATTCTATGTTCTTGGATATGCTTCTCCATTTTATTAATGTTATTGTTGAGTTTAAAGTAGATAGACATAATTTCAGGTCCTTGCTGCTAATGTTATTGCTGTGGCTTGGAATGTTATTCTCTCATTTATGTCACACAGAGAGGTTGTTCCAAAATAGGTAAGCTTTATGTTCCTTGAATGCTGAAGACCTAATTTTAAGTAACTAGCATTTTGACCTTAGGAATTGAAATATGCACAACCTGAGGCAAGAAGAAATTCCTAGGATGTTTCCTAAAGAATAGCTGCATCATTAAGTAGTTGCAAAGTTTCCTGTACAAAGTTTTGCAAGCAGTAAATAAATTGAAAGAAAAGGTGGTGTTTCTGTAATTAAAAGTGAAAATAGAATGTGTTCCAAATGACCCTTGGAAATTATAAAGTTACTTGTTGCTATAATTTCTAAGAGTTTACCTTCAACAAAGAATAATCAGGACACCCTTTTAAGAAAACAGAATAATATGTAACCTTTCCTCTGAGTGATTCAATCTGTATTCGGATGATGTACAACAAAATCCTATTATTATGGACTAGCGACAACATATGTAATTCCGTGTATTCCCAATTTTACAATTAAAAAAATATAATTTTATTATTTTTAGTGTTACTATTTTTTATGAATAATTAATTAAAAAAAATAATACAAATTAAATATATACATATAATTTCATAAAAACAGTATTAAAAATTATGTAGTGTTTACTTTAAAAAAATATTTAATTATTTTAAAATAAAGAAAAATTATTCAATTATTTATATTATTAAATAAATTAGTTTTATTTACTACATGACGTATCTCTTTATGTGTAATGATATAGATATATAATACTGATATATTCTGTTTATATAATGGGATAAGTATATAATACTTTGAATCTATTTATTTTACAGCTTGGAAGAGCATGCACAATGCTGCAGTAATTGCATAATAGTTGACAATATTAATCAGTTTTATGTCCGTTGTTCATTCTTCAGACAGAACTTGAAAAGGAAGCTGCATAAGCTATATTTAGGTTTTTAACTGCTTTGGTAATTTACATGAACATGAAAGACTTGCACTTGTATAAACTGGCACTTGGAATTTTGTTTGGTCATACAAGTGTTTCTTTTTTATTGGTTTTATTGTATTTTTTATCCCCATGTTTTGGTTAATGTTAAATTTTGTTTGCTTAGGTTTTTAAGTTTTTCTATTTGGGAAAATTTGACCATTCCCTTATTTAATTTTACCAAAAATCTTCAAATTTAATTTTTATCCAACTATTTGTAGGGTTAATGATGAATTTAGAATATAAAATCCTTTCAGAGGGAATATTATAAATTCTATATCTAGGTTAAAATTTGATATTTTTGTTGAGTTTTGGGTAGAAGGTTGAAAATAACTTAAATCAACTTAATTTACGACATTTCTGAATGGATATGATTGTTTCATAGTTTTAGATAAAATGAACAGAAGAATAGCTTCTTTTGGTGACTACGAATGCCAATAGCTAAACAAATCTACAAAAGAAACGTACAAGAGTTTTCTCCTTTTATGAAATTCTTCATTTACTTCAAAGAATGTCATCCATAATATATTATGATACTTTTTTATTATATGTATTCAAGATATAGCGAAAACGTGAATTTTTGTTGTCAATATGATAATATTGCGTAAAGTAAAACCAACATAAACAGCATTTATAATTAATTTATCCATACTTGTCATACTACATCAGTAATTGGTATAAAAAAATGATTAGTTGCGAAAATAATGATTTGTTATGTATACCTTTTCACGTCTAGTGTCACACATAAGCCATGTAGGAAATATCAGTGTGCTTTCAGCTTTGGTTAGAAATTGGACATATAACAAGTTTTTGGAGTAATTGTAAGTGAAACTTCTTACTCTAGTCATAAACTAATATGGAATTTTACATTATTTAAGAATAAAAGCAAAAATCTTTCAGAATGATCAAATTTGTTGGGTCATTGATTGTAAGGCTTATCTTGAGACATAGAGGACGGACAGTTCTTTATTTATATATATATATATATATATATATATATATATATATATATATATATATATATATATATATATAATAGATTTTAATTTTTGATAGTAGTTGGTTTCATCGGAAGTGGTGGTTGGTCACCGAATGTAAAGTAGTAATGTGGTCATCTTTGTAGGTGTGGATTTACATTCTATTTGGTTTCTTTATTTTTTAAAGTTGTGAAATTTTATTTTAGTTTAATTAGGTTTAAGTTATGACTGATTTGGATTGAATTTTGATTAAGAATGTTACTTTGGTTAGGTTTGTTTTTTATATTATTCGGGATTTGATCTTCAATAGTTAAAGACAAATAGCGACAGTTTGCAGTATTTAGAGGTTCGATTTCAAATTACAGATGGGTCATTTTTTTTACATTTTGAAAATATTTTTGGAATGGAATTTCGCTTAAAAAATGTTTCAAAATAATTATTTTAGAACATGACATTTTGAAAATATTTCGGAATTGACTTTTCGGAATGAAATTTCGTTTAAAAAATGTTTCAAATAATTATTCTAAAACATGTTTTCGAAACTAAATTTTGAGAAAACATATTTTAGAAACTTATATATTTGTAAAACTGATAAGCTGTAATTATCCCTTTCAAAATTTGATAGAATGTTGATGTGGTACAGGAAGCAATTGTTTAGAGGACGCACTTTGCCAACACAAATGAATGTTTAAATCTTCATGTTCATATGTTTGATGAATTCTTTCTGTACCTCCATCTATGATCTCTTCCTCTACCTCCATCAAATTTTAAATTCCAAAAATATTCATATGGAAATGATGAAAAAGGACATGCGTCTTCTTTAATATAAAATCATAACATTAGACCACAGTACAATATAGTAATCGTTTTCATTGAAACTGATCATCGACGGTGATATTTTTGAAGGTTGAGTGTGTGATTAAATAGTAGGGAAGGTTTTTCATTGGTAGGGAATGTTAAACGGCGATGAGGAATGATGTCGATTGACTTTCGTTGATTTGAACTGTTAGATCATCTTGACAAAGTCAACCGGTATAAGAATTTTTAGAAAATTTAAACTGGACGGGGTGGTGTCCAGTATACAAATTATAAATCGAATGAGAAATTGGAAGATGGAATCCGGTTTATAATTTGTAAACCGGACGTCACCCTGTCCGGTATACAAAAACTTAATAATTTACATATCGGATAGCTAGTGGGTGGACATCATTCGATTTGCAATTAAGTAAACTAAATATGAATCATCCTATTTACTAAATTGCAAACTGAATGATGTCTACTCACAAGTCATCCGGTATGCAAATTTTTAAGCTTTTGTATACCGGATAGGGTGACGTTCGGTTTACAAAAAAAATTAATGTATACCGGATGACTTTGGAATCCGATATATAATTTTCTAGAATTTTTAAAAAATTGTTTTTGTTTGTGTGCTGAGGTGTTGAAATGCTATTTTACATATATGGATAGTCTTTGTAGATATTCGGAGGAAGTAAATAAGGTGTCTGATATAAACCAAGTACATAAAAGTTGTTTAGTGGTTTAGAAAGAAGATTGCACCCTTGATTCTACAACAGATGAGGTAAAATGATTTATTTAAGAAATGTAAATTACTTACATAATAATGTGATATATTGTATAAGTGTTTGGTACACGAGATGATTTATTTCAATGGGTTCGCAAGGTTACATTTGGACTTGGCTTTGTTGTTGTCATACTCAGGTCTGACAAAGTAACTAGAGCACAAGATAGGAAGACATTTGTCTTGTTGGGATGTGAAAGAAGTGAAAAATATAGAAAATACAAAACAGATTTAGAGGTGAGTATAACCGGCACAAGAAAGTGTGAATGTCCATTCATATTGCGTGGTAAACCAATAAAAAATGGAGAAGGTTGGGTTTTGAAAGTTATATGTGGGTTGCATAATCATGAATTGGCTGAGACATTGGTTGGTCACCCTTATGCTGGTAGATTACAACCCGATGAACATGCATTAGTTGTGGACATGACAAAGACTAGAGTGAAACCATCGAACATAGTACTTACACTTAAAGAGAACAATGAAGACAATGTGACGACAATCAAATAATTGTATAATACCATATATACATACAAAAGATCAGTTAGAGGATCAAGAACTGAAATGCAGCAGTTGATGATGTTGTTGGAGTGTGACAAATATATTCATTGGAATAGGTGTCAAGAGTCCTCCCAATTTGTGAGTGATATATTTTGGAATCATCCTGATTCATTGAAGTTGTTAAACGCATTTAGCATTGTCTTGTTGATGGATAGCACATACAAGACCAATAAGTATAGGCTTCCACTGCTTGAAATAGTAGGTGTGACCTCGATAGGCTTAACTTTCTCAGTTGCCTTTGTCTTGATGTCAAGTGAACGTGAGAACAATTTCATTTGGGCTTTACAAAGATTACTAGGGTTGTTTTTAAGAGGAAATGTGTACCCTAAAGTTATTGTTAGTGATAGGGACATTGCTCTGATGAATGCAATTAAGCTTGTTTTTCTCGAAGCTTGTAACTTATGTGTAGGTTTCACATAAATAAGAATGTAAAGGTCAAGTGTAAAATGCTTGTTCATCCCAGGGATGCGTGAGATATTGTTATGGAAGCATGGGCAAGTGTGATTGATTGTTGGGATTGTAAGGCATTTCCTAAATGTGTTGAACGATTTGAATGTGCTTGTTTGGCATGGTCTTTATTTCTAGAATATGTGCAAAAGACCTGGATTAAGCTTCATAAGGAAAAATTTGTCAGAGCATGGACAAATAAGGTTATGCATGTGGGCAATACAACTTCAAATAGGTATGATATTATATTTTTTGTTTATTTATATGTTAATGAGAGTTGTGTTATTTGGAGTAATTTTGTGTTTGTATGTAGGGTTGAACAAGCTCATGGAAATTTGAAGCAAATTTTACAAACTAAAGTACATGTTGGGATGCAATGAACAATCTCCTTATCCTTCAACATAATGAGATTAAGACCTCTTTTGAGATGAGTCTACATGTTGTTACCCATACTTTCAATAGCTCATTATACAAACGTTTAGTGGGTGTGGTAAGCAAATATGCATTGATGCATATTGTAAAAGAGTTTAATAAGATAAAACTTATTGGCTTTGATAAGAAAAAGTGTGATTGTGTCCTTAGACATACTCATGGTTTACCATGTGCATGTGAGCTAGCAAGATATGTTGTTAGTGTGATACTACTAAATGAAGTGTATGTAATGTGAACTAAACTTAGTTTTTCAGACATATCATCAAGTCAATCATCATCTGAATTGTCCCTTCAACAAGAATTTGATGTCATTGCTAAATGCTTTAACGAGGTTGACATTGGAGGTAAAGTAACCATTAAGGGCAAGCTTCGAGAAATTGCATACCCTTACATAACATCATTATTTATGCCATTGGAAAAAGTTAAAACTAAAGGGTCTCAAAAGAGTAAACAAAATCGATTTGAGAAGTCAACCAAGTGTAACCCTTCATACTTTGAGCATGTAGACAAAATTCAATCCATTGAAGATAGTTGTTCTTCACATAAGGCTTCAAGAGTTAAGGTCAAAACACATTTGCCTATACCCTCTAAAGTAATTTCCATGCTTGATCATTTTCATCCTATTTGTCATTCATACATAGTGGACATTTTTAATGTTAAAGTTGATGGACATTGTGGTTATCGATCTATTGTTGCATTGTTGGGAATGGGAGAAGAGTCATGGCTATTAATTAGAATGGATTTATTTAAAGAGATATCTCAATGGCGTGATCAATATATAAGTATCTTTGGTAGCATTGAACGGCTTGATGAATTGAAGAACTCATTACTTGTTAAGGGGACGACATCTGTAAGTGTTTCTTACATTCCATGATTAACTTATTTTTTATATTAAAGATCTGTTAATAATATTTAATATATTTGCAAGCAAGTATTGACAAGTGGATGACTATAGTGGATATGGGTTACTCATTGCTAGTAGATATAATGTTATCCTAGTTTGTTTGTCGTTGAAACAAAATATTATCATTTTTCTATTACGAAGTAAACCTCCTTCTGAACTTAGTCTACATCGACTAATATACATAGGACACGTCAATAGGTCACATTTTGTATAGGTACATTTAGTTATATGTTACAATTTGGCCATTTCTTTTTTTAAATTTGAAGGCTAAATTAATTTTGAATTTCATTTACAGGTTAAATTGCTTTATGGTTGTCGTTTACCAAATGTAGACATTATGTGGACCATGCACAATTCTACAAAGGCAAAGTTATGGCTATCTCATTATATTGGCAGAATGCAAAGATTTGTACATATGTTAGGATCAAATACAACATATGTTAATCTTACGGATGATTGATTCATTTATAGTGAAGTTGTATGACTTTTTTTTCATTTATAATGAACAGGCACTTGTGTATTCATTTAAAAGGGACATACTCAAAAAGTTAACATAGTTAATAAAAGGGTTAAGTAATTATAGTAGCAAAATAGTTAATAAATCAACATAGTACCAACATACAGTCAATAAATATAGCCCTATTTATAGTACTAAATAGTCAATAAATATAGCCCTATGAACTACTAGAAGGCCCTCTCCCTCGAACAATTATGCCTCGTCTAGTGTACAGTACTCCTTCACGCAACCCAATCCGAGCCAACTCAAGTACAGCTTCTACATCCTTATATGATATAGTCTTCAGTCACACCCCGACAATCAATCATCCTCTGCAATAGGATGGTTATCCTTTTGAAGATACCCTGTACACAATAAATCAATTTTGAATATTAAGAATAAAAGAAAAATTTAAATAATTACACAATAAATAAACAATTTCTCCCAAGTGATCGAGATTTTGAATAAACCAATTTCTCTTAAGTTATTGTAAGTCAGAAACTGACCCACTATAGGCAAATGAAGTAAACATGAAACATCAAAGTGATTTAGATCTCACCAAATCGCAGATGAAATGTATTTGTATCCCTGTGTCACCTCTCAACAAATACACACATGAGGCCTTTGTCTGCTACCTTATAACAAATGTTGCATAGAGGCAACAATCCACAATTAATAATCAAAGCATGAACCTCAGGATGAGGAAGACCAAACTTGTTGACCTTTCTCTCATGGGAGACTAATTTTAGGACTCTCCGATCCTAAACAAAAAACAACAAATCATATCAAAATGTTCACGTATTAAACACAACAACTAATTATTACATAATATTACCTCACCCTGCCACAGTCTCAACGCCACATGGTCAATATAACTTACCAACAAAGACACATCAGATGGTCCCCAAGGAAAACCTACAGCCTCACCAGCATTAATACCACCAAAAGGAGCACTGGATAAAGTACCACAATCACCTCTACGAACTAATGTTGTAGGCCTTGTCTGGCCATCAGGCTGGGAACCACGTCCTCTGGTCCTGACCATATCTGCCAAAGTTTACAATTAATATTATTTTTAAAAAAATTACAAATTAATATACTGGATGGCATCTCATCCGGTATACGTTTTCAAAAAATATATAAACCAGATGAGGTGTCATCCGGTTTACATTTCGAAATCAATTGTAAATCGGAAGGCATCTCATCCGGTATACATTTTCAAAAATTATATAAACCAGATGAGGTGTCATCCGGTTTACATTCTATTTGGAAATATAAACTGGGCTCATCTGGTTTATATAATTTTTGAAAAACATATATCGGATGAGGTGTCATCTGATTTTATATTTCCAAATAAAATGTAAATCGGATGGCACCCCATCTAATTTAAAAAAAAACAAACGACCACCCAAATCAAAAATCAACCATTCAAATCTACAATATCACTCACAAATATCACAAAAACATGAATAAGTACTTACCTTTAACTTTCTTCAAGCTTTAATTGAAAATTTTGGTAACACTAAAGTTCGTTCGTCTTCCTCCATGATGCCCAAAACGCACACCTCTCACACCTAGCTCCCACATATCGAACAAATCAACTAGAAGACAATGTAGGGGGATGAAACACTGATGGTGACGGATCTCAACCAACAACGATAACGTGGAGGTGATGAAGCTTCAAACGGATACGAAAATAGAGTGAATGAAGGTGAAGGGGATAGAGGGTACTGTTGGGTTTTACAATATTAGACTAAGGATATAATAGACTTTTCGTGTCTAATATGAAGGTGTATGAGGAGATCATGGAGGTGCCGGAAGAATTCATCCATATGTTTTGTGACAGAGTACCGTATTTGGGCTTATTAGGCCTTGTTTAAGAGTATTGGGCTCGTAACTGCTTTAGCCTAAGTCCCTGTCATTATAAGTAGCCGAAATTAAATGGTTTTCGAACACATACAAAAAACCATGAAAATGTTGTCCAGAATCCTGATTTAAATGGAATTTTTCACTGAAATGGCACACTCTGCTCTCTCTTTTTTTTTTTTTTTCGGAAAAAGCATATTATTGCACAGTTTGGTTTTCAAGTCAAAATTCAGTTTCTAGAAAGTCTAATTCTAACTTCTGATTAGTTGCAATATCGCTGGAACGTTGGAATTTGGTTTTTTGGGAATCTGAGTTGTTATTTCCTTTTTGTTTTTGCTTTAAAAAATAAAGGAAAGAAGAAAAAAGTTGGAAAAAATATAAATTAATTAATTTAAATGAAGTATTTTGAGGAAAAAAAATTGAAATAAAAGTGTTTAAATTTAAAAATCTGATAAAAATAAAATTGCATTAGGTAATTATATATAAAAAAAAGTGCGTAGGATATAATTATTAGACATCTAAAAAAGTAGATATTTTTTTTTTCATATTTACACTTTTATTTCAAACTTTTTTTCTCATATTTTTCATTTAAATTCATTCTTTTTTATTTCTTTTTAATATTTCCTTCTTTCTCTTTATTTAAAAAAAATAAAAAATAAAAGTACCAATTCGGAATTCTGACCGATTTTCTGATAAGTCCCACCCAATCAATCATCAAAATTCAAAAATTGAAATTGTGACATCAAAAAAGTACATACTATCCAGATAGATATTTAATTAAAAAAAAAAAAAAAAAAAAACCCCATGCTATTTGGGTCAAATTTCCTCTTGTAGCATTTGGAAAGTTGATTTGTTTTCCTTGCAGATTTCACCAATTTGAAAAGACCCAAAAGAGATACTGAGTACCACCATTTTTAAAGTTTAACCTACTCTTTCCTTAACTTTCCCTCAAACACGTCCTTTCTTGCACACTCTTGTGTACGTGCTGAAATAATATAATCTTTCTCCACTTTTTTCTCCCACTTTGCATAAAAGTCTTAAATAAAAAAAAAATGAATTAGCCTTAAAAATATAAAACATCAATTACAGAACAAATAAGAAAATATCATAAGAGAGTTTTAAAATGTTATAGTGATATGTTGTCAATTGTTGATCTTCTCCTTTTGCTGTTTGTAATTCCCACTGATTAAAAAAATATTAACAATATTAAATGTTACATTTCATAGATTTCTTTTAATTATTGTCTTTTAAGACAATGATTACTATATGAATATATAATAATTAAAATGTTATTTTCTTTCCAGCCATCATTTTGATATGCATATAGGGAAAATATGTGGACTTTAGTCCTCTGAAAGTTTCAAAACGTGTTTCATGAATTTCCTTAGATTGAAAATCATCTATGACATGTTATTTAAATTGGTATTAAGTTTTCTAAAAAGGTTTAAACATAATAAATTAATAAAAAAGAAGAATTTAGTTCAACTGCAGATATAACAACAATGGTGTGCTATGTTCTAAAACAGTGAGATCATGATTTTGTTATGTCTGCTTCAAATGCATTATTCAGTTCAAACACTAGCAAACTGATTGAATCATGACGTAGAAAGTTCTCCTAATTCAACTTCATTCTTAAAACTTTTCTCCTTTTGGGTGTTTGGTACATAAACTATACTTATCCACCAGAACCGTGGGACACTGCAAAAGCATTAATGTATGAGAAAAAAAAAAAAACTTAGTCAAAATTTGAATTTGTTAACTAGTTAGGCAACTTATGTCGGAAGACTTTGAACAATATTCTATAGAATGCTACGAACCAACAAACCCTAATTCTACTCAAAATAAATTCTTCTAAAATAATGGATGACACAATTATTTATATTTAAAGAGTTTAAACTATATGATTTCAGCATGTCTCCATTATGAAATAATTGATACAATCTAGTAACAATTTTTTCTACATTGAATTCATGATCTTATTTCGATATTAATTATTTGACTTAAGGTTTGTTATTAAATTTTAAAATTAATTTATTCTATATCATTTAAGAATTGAAATTGAGAATAATTTATATATATATATATATATATATATATATATATATATATATATATTATAGAGTTTTTTTAAAGATAAAATCCTGATATAATTTTTGAACTTCAAAGTAGATCGTATTTTAAATATAATAACTAAATTTAACGATGTTATTTCTACAAATTAATAATTATTTCAATAAATAACATGGTAACTATATTATTCTCAATTGGAAGTTGTTTCTCGGGTTCATGGAGTTAGACACTTACTTTGTCGCTTGAAATTAAAATTTCAGATATTGAGGTAATCCAACTTATGTGAGTAACTACTGAAAGATAAAGACAAAAAAGTTTATCCACCTTTATAAGTAAACGAGAATTATTAAATATTGTAAAACGCTTTTTGCTTTAAAGTACCTTCAAGTAGGTATAATTTTTTATATTATTTAAACGTGTCAATTATTTTAACAGTTTTTCTATTCAGTACTCCAATTTCTTACGAGCTTGTATCAATTGAAAAGTAATCAATCATGATGGTTACATAAAAAAAATTTCCTGGGACACAACATAAAACTAACCCTTTGCTAAGTAAATATGTAACGGCTTTTCATGAAAAGTTTTCGTAATGTTAATCATTCTCCTTATTCTACTGCATACTTTTAAATTCAGAATTTGTAGCCCAAAATCCATGTTGTTAGTGATAACCATTTTATTTGTAACGTGGGATTAGTTAAAGATACATGCTTCCAAAAGTTAGAGATATTATGAAATAAATTATGACACGTTATCTATATATTATGATTTCATCATTTTTTATTTATGATGGGTCAAAATTTTAAAATTAATAGTAAAATTTAAATTGAGACTTATTACAATTTTAAAAATCTTAAAATCTAATTAAACTTAAAAAAGTAATATCTTCAAATCGATTTGGTACATATATAGATTCAAAGTTCAAAGATTAAATTAATTTAACTTGAACTGGTATTTGAAGAGAACTAAATAAAAATAATGAAAAAATAATATGTAAAAAAAAAAACAAAATTACTCGCTATGATAAAAAAAAGTATAAACCTTTTCTTAATTTGAGATAGAATACTTATATTCTTAATAATTTTTGTGTTTACCAACTAAAAGATAAATACTAACAAATATATATATATATATATATATATATATATATATATATATATAATTTTATTTATGAGGATTATGGTATTTTTAGGTGATTCAGTAGCTTATAAATCGTGGTTTGGTAGTCTTTTCAAGTTGTGTGAATCTAAAGTGATCAGATAGTTGGGGATTTGTGAGGGTTTTTAGCACCTCATGCTTGAGGCCTATAAATAAGGATTCAATATAATGTTAAACCCGTTTACTTTTTCATTTTTGTCCAAGATCGAAAGTAATGATTTAAGGTTTCTATCGAGAAGTGTAGTTGATTTTTTGAGGGGTAATTATGTCATCTAATGTTTTAAGTTATAGTTTTGAGAAATTTTTAGAGTTGTCAACGAATGATAAATGTGGATATGAGTGCAAAAGAGGTCATGGATTTGAGTTCCAGTAAGAATTTCGTTGAGATAACATCACCCATTTCCAAAGATCTTGTAGTGGGAATAATTGTTGAACCTGTAGGGGTAGCTAAAGAGGTTCCTAATATTGTAGTCGAGGAAGCAGTAGAGAAGGTTGAAGAAAGTCTTTCTCTGAGATCAGGTCATGAGTAGATTGATTAAATTGTTTGGGATATTTTTTAAAATATCATTGGACATCAATTCTTATGTATTTGTTATCAGCATGGATATCCTAAATGAGGGTATTAAAGATGAGGTGATTTGTTTTTGTATGTCGTGGTCGAGTGGATTTTGAAGATGAATTTTTTCTTTTTCTTATGTGTTTGCTTATTGATGTTCATGTTCATTTTCTGCTAAACAATTCACCATGGAGGTGTTATGTGTGCTCAAGGTAGTTCCTTTGCAACTTCACCTTAACAATTGGGCTTCTATGGTTAGCATTGAATGTGAGAGTCACCCTTTAAGTGTTTCTACATTATTACATTGCTCATCCTGTCAAATAAGTAGTCACAGTACTCATCCTGTCAAACAAGTCAGTTGGTTATCACAACCAAAGTCATGTCTTCCTTATACATTGTTGTATAAATTAAAATTGCATTTTTCAAAGTCTTAGTTGAGGGGAAAACTCCAAAGTATTTTTATAATAGGGATAAGCCTAAGTTCCTATTTGACTAACGAGGAACTCGATTAAATACAACTCTTGGCAAAGATCCATGGTGATGATCAAGGATCTAGGTGCCCACATAATACTTGAAAGTAATTTATGAAGAAATTGTCGACCTGAAAACTCCTCAGCTTTTAGGCTGATCTCGATAAAATGTGTTGTTTTTTTTTGCAGATTTGTACTTTCTTAAATGTTTAACTTTGTTGAATTCCGTCCCTTCTATGTTTAACTTTGTGGAATTCCGTCTCTTCTATAAATGTTATAGATTTCGTCAATTCAAAAAGAAAGTCATATTTCGAGAAACTCTGTTTGAGCTGTCAACCAAAGTCGCAATTGGAACCAGACTATTCTCCATTGATGAAAGACAAAAAAAGAAAAAAAAAAGAAATTTCTCAAAAGTTGCATGATAAGTCTTCGTCATAAAAATATATATTAAAAATAAATGATAATATAGTTTAATTATATTTTTTTATGATTAGTTTGATGATCAAAGTATGATAAATCAAAATGTGACATAAAAATAAAATATAATAAAATAAATAAATATTAATTTTATTTAATGTTTGATGAAAAATAATATTATGTTATGATAGTAATGATGAATTTATAGTGTTATAGTGTTAATTTCAGAATAAGGTTGTAATTGTTTGTGTTAAGAGTAATAGTTATTATATCATAAGATAATAATAAAAATGATATATACATCGATAACAATAATAAAAAGGAAAAGAAAGTAACAACAATAATGATAATAATAAAAATAAAAATAGTATTAATAATAATATTATTATTATTATAATGAAAGTAATGTAAGAATAAGTAATAGAAAGAATGTTATATCATGTTTATTTCAGATCTCCTCTCAAAATAATGAACATATTATATTAATGAAATGAAAGAAAAGAATCATATCCTATTCCATTATCTTTTAATCACGAAAAAAACTTCAAATGTGAGAAAAAATAATAATTAATTCATGTTATTAGGTGTTTAGTATTACATTAACAACCACGCACTCAATTAATTTATTATTATCTAACGTTGTTGAGATCAGTTTAATATATTAAAAGATTGATGAAGGAAAAATATAGTACCAAATACTCAAGAGCTTATTTGTACTAGGTATAACAATATTTAAAACACTAAGAAAGCGGGTACAAGTATATTTATTATCTGGTGAAAATGAAAATAAAATAAAAATGTTATATTCGTTAATTATAAAAAATTTAATATGGAATAACAGTACACTACTATAACATGGCATTGACTATTCCGTATTTAATAGTTTCATATTCAATGCCTCTAAATTATGCAATTATTTAATAAGAATATAATTCGAAATAAATATTAGTATATTTTATTCAATATTATAATCTTTAATCATTAAATATTTTCATCTCTAAAGGGCACTGAATATATTTTTAGTATTCCCACTGAAAACATTAAAGAAAAGAAAGAGAAATTTATGAGCACAGTCCGAGAAGTTTCCTAAAGTCGATTCATGATTCATATTTGTGTTCTTACGCAATGGTGAGCGAAGCATGAGGTGATGGAGGTAAGAGGCTGAGAGGGTGACATGAGGGCACACCTGTCACACACCATTTATGAAGAGACAAAGCAAAAGATGTGTTCAACTTACTCAGACACATACGTTTGACAACGACCCTTAAAAGTCATAAGACACATCAACCATTGCTACCTTGCATTTCCACAACTACTTTGGTCAACAAGCAACACTCTCTTCCTCTTTCTCTTTCTCTCCCCTCTTCATCCATGCCAACCTTATTCTCTCAACATAACCATTCTTCTTTTGCAAGCTTCTCATTAGATATTGCTTCTTGATTAATCTAAAGTACCACTTTATCAAACACATTTTGTCATTAAGTATGCTAGTTTTTTCTTATCTTAATCTAATTGGCTTCTTATTTAATTTTTTTAACCTGCTTTTACACATTTAATTAAAGTATGCTATTGATGTTGAGATGAATACAAATTAATCATGTAGTTAGGTTCACTCTCTCTCCCTCTCTTAACTTTTTTGTTTGCTTTTGGAATTATCAAATTCAACTTTAAAGAATCTAGAAGTGTAATAAAAAAAGAAAAAGATAAAAGCTTCCAGAAGCTGTGTCATGTGGGAGATATTGTATCAAAATTTGAGAATATGTTGAATCCATTGAAAAATTCGCTTTACTCCTAAGTCTTGTCTTATACATAAACAATTTTCTCCCATTAATTTTTTGTACTAAAGATTATTTTAAATTTATGTATTGATTTTAAAAAATCATAAAAGGGACGTTTGATTAAAGTAGAGATAATGAATGAGAGAAATTGGAAGAGAAATGAAAGTTTGATTAAACGTAAGGCAGTGTTTGATGAAACCGTGGGCTGTTTTGTTTGGTGTGGCCCATGGCGTGTACGAATTTGGGGAGAAAACAAACAAGGTCACATTGTGGGCCAGTGTTTCTAATGAATGAAGCAGCACCGTCCATTGACCCCATTGATTGATGAGAGTGAAGTTGGACGGTGTGAGATGGATGACGCATGGCATGGAGGTGTGTGTGCGTGTCAGGCTGTGAATGGTCGGCGTGAGGGTGAGTCACCGTTGCGGGAGTCAAGCGGAAAAGACAAGAGCACTGTACCATCAAGTACAGCACACCTTATATTACTTTCAACAACCAATGCTACTTTGATTCATAATAGTCAATGTTTTTGTGTTTGAAAAAACTTCATCCCCCTTTCAACAACAATCTGGGTGTTTGGTTGGGTAATATATATGTTTAATGGTTTTGATACAAGTGTTTACATAGGTTGAATAAATTGTTTTAGAATACTTAAGATATAATTGAATTAATGTAATTAAGATGCTATTTTCAATGTATCTTATTTTTCTTCTTGATTGCAAGTTCCAATGGAAGTTACTTTATGAAAAAAAAAAAAGGTTTATGATATTGACCATCTTTCTTTGTTACCGTTTTGATTTATGTTAAGATTTTACTTTATATTTATAATATTTTTTTTATCTATGTTATTGAGATGGTTATTTTTAAATATTGTGATAATTTGACAAAAGATAATTTTAACATGATATGTAATGTTACATCGACGGATAAATTCACTTGATACATAATTAGTTTTCAATCTCGACAAAAACATTTAAATCTTCTTTTTCATAAGAAATTTAAGACTAAATTTGTTGAATGAAAACTAAAAGATTATAAAAGTTATTTTTATTCATTAATAGAAAAAAAAGTTATTTAAAAATTAATTTTTAGCTATCAAATGAAATAGTTGCTAATTGTAACCAAAATAGTTACTAAATTAAATTTTGGTTGCTAAATAACTACAAAATAGAAGTAATGATTGAATTTAGTGATCAATTAAGTCAAGATAATTGGTATCTACTATTAGCTACCAAGGTTTTAGTGACCAATATCATAAGATTCTAAATTATTCTCTAACTTAATTAGATACCAATTTAGAATCTAATAGCATAGATTAATAAAACCTTGGTAGTTAATGTTAGATACCAATTATCTTAACTTAATTGGTCACTAAATTCAATTATTACTTCTATTTTGTAGTTATTTAACAACCAAAATTTAATTTGGTGACTATTTTGGTCACAATAAAAAATCATTTCATTTGGTAGCTAAAAATTGGTATCTAAGTAACTATTTTCTTGTAATAATTGTGTTAAAAAATTTTATATTCAATAAGAAAAACCTTAATTAGAGATGAAAGTTAGAGAAAGTAAATTAAAATTATAAAATAATAAATTTGTGATTTAAATAACGAAATATGACCGAAGTAAATTATTTAATTTTAAGTTTGTTAAAATAATATTGTTATGATTAAACATTATTTGAAATATTTTTGTCTTTAAGTTTGATATTTTTATAATAGTTATATATTTAAACAAAATTTGGCATCAACTTCTAAGCGATGTGGGACTATATTGGGTGTATCGGAACAAGCCTCCAGTTGGAGGCTAAATGAACAAGGTTCCCACAGACTGCGTCAATGTTTCAATCTCAAGTCTATTGAGATAACATCGCTATGGTCAATCACCACATCTGTTGTATTGTTTGTTCTGGAGTTCGGAGTTCCATCACGATTTTGTCCTTAAAAAGCGTCTCGGAGAGTTAAGAAAGGAAGGTGTATGATCTCGATTCCTAATGGTGTGAGATAATATTGGGTATACCGAAACATAAACTATCTTTAATCTTGACTCTTAAACGAAATAGGACTTAGGACTTTTAAGTGTATTAAAACCAAGCCTATGAATTATAATGAAGGCAAAGCTCAATATGATGTGATGTGATGAGATATAAATAAGAACCAAATAAAAACCTTTTTCCAGATAACACTCAAGTTAATAAGAAAAAATATAGTGTAAAATATATATAATTTCAAATCAGACTCTCCATAATAAAAATGTGATTATATAGTCTTTTAAGATTAATTATATAAATTATGTATTTGATATAATTGATATTATATTAAAGATATAAAAAAGTAACCAAATTTTCAAACACTATTTTTTATATTGGTAATCAACTTATTATTGATAAAAGAAATTATTTATACCATGTCAAACAGCTAAATACAAATATATGTATTCATAAAGTGAATACATGCAACAAAGGGTAAAAATTGTAATCTTAATTATCAAGTTTTCAATAATTTATTATTTGAGGCATAAAATTAGAAACATTCAAGTCAACTTATCACAAGACTCATTTAAAAATGAATCCAAATGATCCAACTCACTTTTTAATGAGTAAAAAAAGTTAATTAAACTTAACCAACCACAATTGATAAATTAGTTAATTAAATTCATGAAAAAGATTAAATATATATATAAGGAAATAAAATTTAAATTTAAAATAATTTAAGCATTACTTTTAACTATGATACATTAAAATACATATATCTATATGATACATTAAAATACATTAGAAGGAATTAAAAAGCAACATGAAAAACTACAAGAAGTTTGATAATTATCTAGGATTGTTTATCCACGAATAGATAACTTTTTATTACCCATCAATTATATTAATAGGTAACAAAACGAAGGTAACAAAAAACAACATTTCACCCACGAATGTTATCACATATTTGAATTTGGCATATAATTTCTAATCATTTATTGTTTTTTGTAAAGAAGTAATAATATCTGTTTAAAATTTTAATTTATGTAAAATTTTTTTCGCCTATCTCTGTGATTAAGATATCTAAGTGTAGATAAGACATGATCTACCAATCTATTAGTTATATACAAAGAGATACTTCAATCAATTTTAAGCACATATTAAGATAGACATAAAACAATTTATTATAACATATCTTATAATAAGACATGTTATAAAACAAGACACGATTTTATTTGAAATCGTTACACACTAAAGATCAAATAACTTTGCATTTATAAGTTAAATTTGAAAATGTTATTACATCACAAAGATTTTAGAAGCAACGTTGATTAAGATATAATAGTCTGAGTCTTAATAAAAAAGGTTAATGACATTTTAGAAAATTTTGACACAACTAGTAGAATGTTAACATGTTATCTAATAATGATCATTTTTCACGGCATACAAATAGATGAATCAATTCATGCAGAATAAACTAACAAACGATCTATATTCTTATATGAAAAATCACTAGATCATCTTAAGCGTAAATATGGATAAAAAGTGTTAGATCATGTTATTATATGTTAGCTAAAAGAATTATATTTATAAATTCTTCATCTTTGTGAAGTTATCTCCATAAAGAAAGGTTAATTTACATATTCTCTCATAAAGAGTTATTCCTTATATTTCAAACAACTTAATTACTTGTTTGTATAATCAGGAGTATTAATTGATCTATATTCAAGAAAGTCAAAAGTAACTTATTGTTAAAGATTACTTGTATTCTTTATTTCATGAAAAATAAAAGGTTTTTTTTTTCATATAAATTAGAAATGACAATAAAAATACTTGTATAATCTACATATTATAGTAAAATTTTTTAGAAATTCTCGAAAAAAAACTAGACATAATTTATATTGAGTGAACCAATATAAATATTTTATTACGTTGTCTAGTACATGTTTATAATACTATCTTTGTTTATCTTTACACAAACTTTGTGAAATCTATGTGAAACCTTTTTTAAACAAGTAAACATTGTTCAATAGATCATATCTGCTTTATAAAAGGCTTAAAAAAATTAAGTTCTATTAAGTTCTTTTATTGAGGATAAATCAGGAACAATGATTATGTTTTTGCAAAAAAGTAGAGAACTTATATAATAAAGGAAATTAGAGTAATATGCGAGGAAAGTGTATTGATGTTAATTGTATAAATTAAAAAAAATAATCTAATGTGTAATAAAAATTTTAATTAGTTACATACATGACTAGGACTAATAATATTCTTTTCTAATACCATTCTTTATATATCAAATTATGTTTTGGGTATGTTTGATAGGTCATGTAATTTAAGGAATTAAAACACATATATACTGTTGCAAGATTTGTAGGAATATTTTTAGGAATACTTTTGTGTCAAAACATCCTAAAATCTTAGTTTTGTAGTACTTGTACTTTTTTTATGTTTCTTATTCATTCTATTTTTTTTTTTACCAATAACAAAAAGGCTCCATTACTCAAACTTGGTGTCCTTTATAACTTGGTGTCGTCATTATTGTGTTGATGGTAAAGTTCCATGATGTTATGCTATGAATCACAGAACATAAAATAACTAATATTGAAATAGGACTGAGTTGTCATGCCACATAACTCCAAAGTATAGCTTAGGCCAAATCATTGTGATGTAACCCCTGAGTAGAATTTTGCCTTATCTTACCATCTACCCCAACCCCATGCTCAAGAGCTTTTAATCTTGAATTGATCTTGAACTCAAAAAATTTGCATGATTAGTGCAAAGAATTTGGGAGATGATCGAAAAGAAAGGAATGGCGTATGAGTGGGTGTATCCTACCTATACACAACTTACTTCTTTCCTTTTCCAATCTTCTCTTCTCTCGCATTGGACGAAAAACATTTTTTTGTGATAAAGTTGGCTAGCTGTGGGGCACAATGGCATCTTCATCTCCCTTTCATCCCAACATACCTTTCAAACTCTTGCGTTATTGCATTCGTCATCTCTTTTTTCTTTCATTGGTCCTTCTTTCCTCACTCTTCGCAATTATTATGCGTCTTTGAAGGGTTTCAATAAATTTTTGCATATAGTAATATCCCTTGCCCAAAATGTTATCTATTTATGTGGAGGCATCATTTTCTGACTCTAACTAATCAAAGTTACTTGCTTACTTGGAATTTTAATGATGGGACTTTAAGTTCAAATACTTTTCTTACCATTAATAATAGAGTCATTATCGGAATGGTTTTTCTTAACGAGTAGTAACAAGATCCCGTGGGGGTGAATCTGAACTGTAAATAAACTTTTTTGTGTTGTTTTACGAGTTTTCATTTTGGAGAGGAACTTACCAAGTCAATGCCTTTGATTCACGGATAACAGTCTCACAATTATACACGTAAAAAAATAGTGGACTACAGAAAAAGAATGATAATCCCTCATATTCTTAATATATAACATGAACAAATGATTAATTATATCTATGTTTTATATAGCCTATTAAAAAAATTATCAATGCCTTGTACATTATGTCTTATATTTGGGATCGAGAGAGTAATTATTAACATAATAAATGAAAAGACTTTTTAAACAGGACAAGATTGCTAGAGATAATCTTTAATAGAAGGTATTTTAAGCAAAAGTACTTTTGAAAGATGAAAATTTATTTTAGTTAAAATTTTTAAACATATTAAGTTAAACTTTTGGTAAAACTATTCATTAAATTATTTAATAAATATTAAATTGGTAATTCATATATTGTATGCTTATTAATATTATTTTTATTTTGTATAAAATATATTTATTTTGATTATACTTTTTGGTTAAAGATTAAATATTTGGTCAAAAAAAAAAAAAAATAGTGTACAAATGTAATATTAAAATAATAGTATATTTAAAAACTAAATAATCATTTTAAAATTCAAATAATTATTGCATGTTGTTATACACGCAAATAAAAATCTATGGTCATATAAAAATATACTTACCCATTGCAAGGGCAGTTGAATCATCTTTCAGATCAATCAAATTATAGATTGCCAAGTTTTATGTAACACTTAATAAAACGTAATTCAAGATCTACATGATTATTCATCCTATATAGCAACATTCAAAAGTGAAACCCTAGATGTTTAATCTAATGAGAAGATACACTTGCTTGTTGCTTGTATGATCGAACCATCTTTGAAACCAGTCACTAGTTTTTGAATTGTTTTCTAAACTGTCCATATGCCCAAGAATGATAATACTTAAGAATTGAAATACAGGAATATGAGAAGGTCTTTAAGAACATTTTTGTGTCAAAATATACTGAAATATCTGTAGTTAGTAGTAGCTGTATAAGGATTGAAGTATTTTTTTTTGTGGATAAGAAAAGTTATATAACATGATATGTGTTAGTAACTCTCGATCAAATACATTTAATACATTTTAATTACTTTTGTTAACATGTTAAAATCCTAGATACTTAAACATCCAAAAGATGTCATTTGATTTTGGATTTAGGATAGGATGTCATTTAATTATTGGTTTAGGATTTAGAATTGATTCAATAATTTAAGTATCTAATTTTAGAATATGTTTTGTAAAAGAAAACCCTGGCCTACTTTCTTTTACCTGCCAAAAACCTAATCACTTTCATGTTTCTCACACATACATACATAGATAAACATATATACATATACCCATGAGAGTCAAACATATATTTTTTGCATTTTTATATCCTTAGTGGATTGAGACGCTTGACATTCTTGAGATAAGAAACGATCCAAGTTCTGTGCAATGTGTGATAGAAAATAGTTTTAGAGACACCTCAAGACCCCAAGTCAGACTATTCTCTTACCAAACAGATGTTTGAATCTTATATTAATCCCCTTGACTCGAGTAAACCCAAAATGCTTTCTATTACTTAACACCAACTAGTCCATTACATTATTATTATTTTTATAAGTGTCAAATAAATTAAATAAAAAGCACCCCTTGTATTCTCGGACTTGGTCGTTCTAGTTCTAGATTTCTATGCGGAATATGATTAAATATGAACACGTTACCACATAAATGTTTTAGAACCGAATAATAAGCCTAAGTGTTAATGAACTAATGAAGTGATCACATGGTCACATGGGTATGTTAGCCTAAACAAATCCGACTAGTCAAACACCGTACAGTAAGTCCACAACTTCATGTTAGCAACACTTATCGTGACTCTGCTAGATTAAGATAAGGTAACTTGATGCCCAAGTTGCTCAGTTTCTTCTTTTCAATTTCTTGCAAAAAAATGAGAGAGGAAACAGTCAAAGTACAGAAAGAAATGGATAACTTTAGTGATTCAAAATTTGGCACCTAATCATAAACAATCACAGTGGCAACATAGATGTAATTTTTGTTTATAGTGCAGATCTTGGTGGAGAAATAACTTTGGTTTTTTAAATTGATTTTGACTAAAGGATTCGGTGATATGAAAGCTACGGAAATGATTAAGCAGAAACGGACATAGTGTCAAAAATGCAAATGAAAATAAACACCCAAAATGAACAGAAACGAATCTTGCCCCCACAGTGGCTGGGCTATCTTTCAACGAAAGTGAAAGATATGCGTATAATTATCTAAAATCAAACCACAAAAGCGCGCTCTGTGCTTTTTAACCTGGACCACCCAGTCACGTACTCTTGAATGCACATGAAAACCCTCATTGCAAGAGTTACTTCACCATCCAAATTCAGCCAAACCCAAACACCCAAAACAAATAAACACACCAAAACCTTCCAATACCAAGTCAGAGTTCTTAGACCAAACCACTAAATACTTAGACAAGCAGCATAACAAGGTTGACACGCTGTACATGCCCCTCCATGCTGTCTCCTATCATACCTATCTATCTAAATTCTTTCATCATTCAACTCTCTTTTTCCAAATAATAAACATCAAGTAATTTCCGACATTAGTTATGGTGGTTTCCGAGGACAAATCAAACCAAAATCTATGTATAACAATAACATAATGTGGTCCAAGGCCACCACATTGTTCATAAATAAACTTGGAATTTCATTGATTAGGTTAATTAAACTAAATATGGCTACCATATCTCCATTACACCCCATAATAATAGTAATAATAAAGGAACTATGTGACAAATTACAGAGAGAGAGAGAAAAAAAAATACTACATGCATATCCTGATATCAGTTCATTCCCTTCCCAAATTTACATAAGATCATCATCATCATCCTAGCTAGCTAGCTACCCAGCCCGATTGATTAGCCCGCCAGAGGGGCAAAAGGGGGAAAAGTGAAAATGCTTAAGAGAATCTGATTTTCTCTTGCTCACATGACTTTCCACGACTCGAGAGTGGGAAAGGAGGATAAGGTGTCAAAATCTAAGCCCGCTGAAGCGAAGGAGGCAGCGTGAGAATCTAAGCCTGCCAGCGCCGGGGCATAAGGGAGTGGGCCGGGCCCAGAAAGCCCGGTGGCAGGCCCGGATCCTACCGAGGTGGGACCCACCATCTGCTGATTATGGTCAAGCAGGAAGGCCGAAGTGTCCAGCGTCGGCAGACACCCTGCGCCACCGGAAAACCTCGCGATGTTCCCCGCCGGACGCTGCGGCTCGGGCTTCAGAACCGCGGGCGCAACCGGTGCGGCCGCGCCGAATCTGACGCCGGTGACCTGCTGCACCATCTGGCGGAAGTTGGCCGGGTCGGCCGTGATGAAGGTGGTCTGGGAGCGCTTGGAGGCGCGCGACTTCCGCTTGGAGATCTTTCCGGTGGGCTGCGGCCCTCTGCGTCGGGGAGCGGAGTCGTGGTCTGAGCCGGAGAGGCTGGAGACGGTGGGAGTGGCGGCAGCGGCGGCGGTGTCGGGATTGGCGGTGAACTGAGTAAAGTCGTTGTCTTCGGGAAAGACGGCGGCGGCGGAGAGAGACTTCTGAAGAGCCCTGGTGATGGAATCGGTGTCGCGGGTGAAGAACTCGGCTAGCCAGGAATCAGAGACGGGTGGACGAAGCATCGTCCAAGGCTCAATGCTTGCGACGTTCTCAGATGATGCCATGAAAAGGGTGGAAAGGGTAAAAAGGGAAGAGTGGTTATGTTTGGTTTGGTTTTGGCTTGCAGAGGAAGAAGAAGGAGTGAGTGAAGAGAAGGAGGAAGTGAAATGGAGGAAGGAAAGGGAATGGATAAATAGGGCGGTGGAGGGTATTTTGGAGAAATGGAGAGAGGGAAAGCGCGTTGTTCGGGGGACGAGATTACACGCGTCACCTTGTCCGTACAACACTGTGAGCTAAGCTTATGCTCACTTTAACCCAACCATGGTTTACTTCACTTCACTCCACTCCATAACGCCCTTCTTCACTACTTTATCACTTCTACTACTACAATAATTAACCTTTATTTAAATTCATCTATAAATAATTAATAATGTTTTTAATCAATCCTTTCCTTTTTTTTAATTCTTTCATTAATGATTTTTTTTTCATACTACTACTGCTAATAATTCTCTCTCTTCACTGTCTAATTCATTAATGAAATTACATAAATTAAACCGTCAGATATTAAATAGTTTAAACATCTAATTTACTCTTTTTATTGAAAAAATAAAGTAATTAATGAAGCATATTAAATATTTTAGTTTCTTGCATGCATTGATCAGAAAGACCCGATTAGAATGGTAACGGAAAAACGGAAATGGGTGTAAGAGGGTGCATGTGGTGGTTGGGCATGTAACGGGAGGAGAGGAGAGTGTTGAAACGAAACGGTTGACGGTCAAGCCGCGTCATTCTGCTTCTACGCGTAAACTCGCATCCCAACCCCCTTTCTATGTAAAAAAAAAGGGCCATCTCATCATGTACTTTTTTTAAAGCCCACAAAACTTCAGTAACGTATATAATATCATTATCTAACTAAATTTGGAGTTTTGCATTTAGAATTTATATTTTACAAATTATATTATACATTTTCAAAATAAAAATTTAAATCCAATCGGAAAATGACATTTACTGTATTTCCATTATGATATATATATATATATATATATATATATATATATATTTTTTTTTTTTTTAAAAGTTCATACCCATTCTTTATATTTAGATTTGTTTTATTCTTTTAATAATTTTATATTGTAAAAAACAAATTAAGGTAAAAATTTACCTTGATAAATATACATTAAATTAAATAAGCTAATTAATGCACGTAATTTTTAAAATAATAAAAGGTTGATAACTAATGATTGAAAAATAGAAACGTCTCGTTGAGAAAAGAAAATTCATTGATACAGTACATCAGTTAGATGAGTATTCTTAAAATCACTTAATACATTAAAAACTAACGTATAATTATTTTTAAAGCAATCATTGTATTTTAGTGTACGTTTAAAAATTAATTTATTATTTTTAGAAGTGATAAAACAGCTCAGACTTCTCATTATTAGCTAATCAAAGATGGGATATAATAAGGAAAGAGGTTAGAAATCTGGGTCTATCTTCTGTAGTATAAGTTTTTCAAAATTTTATTATATATATATATAAGATTAATTTTTAGTTATAAAATAAAATAGTTATTAATTATGATTAACATAATTATTAAATTAAGTTTTTGGTTATTAAATAATTACAAAATAAAAATAATAATTAAATTTAATAACCAATTAGAATAAAATGATATCATTTATATTATTAGATTTTAAATTAAATTTAAAATAAAATTTTAAATCCAATCGAAAAATGATATTTAGTGTATTTTTATTATGATATATATATATATATATATATATATATATATATATATATTTTTTTTTTTTTTTTTGTTATTTTAAAGTTCATATCCATTCTTTATATTTATATTCGTTTTATTCTTTTAATTGATTAAGGTAAAAAATTACCTTGATAAATATACATTAAATTAAATAAACTAATTAATGCGCGTAATTTTTAAAACAATGAAAGGTTGATCATTAATAATTGAAAAATAGAAACCTCACATTGGAAAAAGAAAAATCATTAATACAGTACATAAGTTAGATTAGTATTCTTAAAATCACTTAATACATTAAGAACTAACGTATAATTATTTTTAAAATAATCATTGCCTTTTAGTATACGTTTAGAAATTAATTTATTATGTTTTAGAAGTGATAAGACACCTCAGACTTCTCATTATTAGCTAATCAAAGATGGGATAGAGTGAGTTAGTAAGGAAAGAGGTTAGAAATCTTGGTTCACCTCCCAGTTTTTCAAAATTTTATAATATATATATATATATATATATATATATATATATATATATATATATATAACAAACTTAATTTAAAAAGTAATTTTAAAATTTTAATTAATTGATAAATTAAAATATTATTATCTATATGTATTAAATTATTTTATTGTAATTAATAATTGAAACCAACTTTATAATTATTAATGATTTAAGTGATAACATTATTGAATATTTACATTTATCAAATAATATAATATAAAAAAGTTAATCTTTTTATTTTTTTTATATTTAAAAAAATGTTATATTAGTATATTCTTTTCGGCCTTTGACATACTGGATTAGAATAGATTGATAAGTTCGAAATATCATTCTAGCTCATCAAATTTTGGTGGTGGGTTCATACCCACTTTGTCATTCTTATATTTTATTAGAAATGTTCATTGGGTTGTGTTATCTGATTACCCACCTCGATCTAATCTAACCCAATTAGATTAGGTCGGAATTTTATTTATGATTAGATCAAATCTAATCCAAATCAAAGTAACATATCCTTATATAGGTTAAGTGATGAACTTAGTATGAGTGACTAAAGACTCAACTTAAGACTCACTCTTATACTTGTATTAGAGCAAATTTATGTTTTGTTTTTCTTTTCATATCTTGAATTAGTTTAGAAAAACTTGTTATGACTTTACTTATTAACTTATATGAAGCCTTGAATTAATTTTTGTAAAAATTATTATTTTTTTTAATTAGGTTGATACTTGAAATCACAACTTTTTAATAAAAAAATAGAAAGTTTTTCAAAATCTTAATCCAATTGATTCAACCCAATTCAACAATCCAAGAGTTGGCTAAGTTGTATTGAGTTTAACGTAAAAATTGCAAACACTCAACCTAACCTAATCCAATATTTTCTAAGAGAATTAAGTAATGGGTTTGCTCAAATCTTATTGTACCCAACTTGTGAATAGTTATGCTTGATTTTTGTATGCCACAAATTTTTTTATTTGATACTTGAATTTTTGGTTTAAACAATTTCTTTTAAAGATAAAAGTGATTGTCATTTGCATCAATTTTTTTAGAGAAGTGAAAGATTGAAGACAAGGAGAGAAAGTCATTTTAGGATCTTCTCGACCAGCAATTAGGACACTTGTGTTAGTGAGGAAGGTCACAAATTCGCTCAACAAATGAAAACAACTAATACTATTTAAAAAGTTATCTTTCACCCAACGAGTAATTATGCTTACCTAGAGAGAAATCACTTTTTGAGTTGTTGAAAAAGTGAAATTTGAATGTAAAGAAGAATTTTTTTTTAGGGAGAACCAATCACGAGGCTTTGCGACCCGTCCTGGGCCTAGAAGAGGTGTTTTTAGTAAAAATGAGTGTAAATAAGGATAATGCATGCCTAGTTAAAATGGACCACCAGTAATATGGATCTACTAACTAGTCGCTTATTGTTAATCTTATTACTCAAAGAGGCGGACCCAATAATCACACCTGTGGTGCAATGATAATAATATGCTAAGATTATTAAAACTAATGTAGAGAATCAAATATTTTTCGTAATTGATATTTAAACATATATATGTTGAGTAATGTAGAGAATCAATCTGTCAGCAAATTAACAGTTAATTTATGAATGGATAGTTTGACGATAAATTTTTTGTCATTAAATTTGTCGTTAATTATCGACGGATTAAATTCGTTAATAAATTCACCATAAAATTTTTCGTCAATAAAATCCATGGACAATGATATTTTATTGATAAAATTTATCTGTTGATATTTTATGTTTTTGTTGTAGTGTATTGATATAGATTGTTATTTTATTCGTAACAAGGTTTTTAAGAATAATATTCAACCTTTTCTATACTCACACTTAACTTATTGATATATTTATTAAAGCTTTTGGATAAAAAAAGTTCTTGTTATTGTTAAGCAAGTTAGACATCCAAAACTTATTGTAATATTATTTCTATGTTGTAAATGTGAATATATAGAGTACATATTATTTTTAAGTTTGTTTATGTAATATCCAATTATATCAACAATAATTACGTTGTAATTAGGTTCTTACTTCTAAAACATAGTCTGTTTATATTTTCCTGAGCAAACACAACATGATATTGTTGATTGTTACTATGTTTGTAATGAGGTTTTTATGAATAATTTTTAGTCATTTTATGTTCAATCACACTTAGTTTAATGATATATTTACCAAATTTCTTAAGATAAAAATAGTTCTTATTCTTCTTAAACAAACAAGCAAATTATATTAAGGTTGATTTCACTTTTCATGATGAGGATCTTAAAAATAATATTTATCTATATTTATCTTGGTGATATATTTATCAAAGCTTTTAAGATAAAACAATTATCTTCTTGTTAAGAAAGTTAAACATCCAAAAGTTATACGTACTAACTTGAAGGATGTAATATAAACCTATATCGTAAATGCGTAATAATATATATATATATATATATATATATATATATATATATATATATATATATATATATATATATATATATATATTTATTTATTTTTTATGTTTGTTTCTATAATATACAATTATATGATAATATTAGGACATGATATTAAGAGAGAGATATGTATATAAATATGTGCATATTAATTTGATGAGAAACACAATTCTATTTAGTAATATTACTAATTTTAATGAGTTGCGTTTTATGTAATTAAGAAATTGATATTCAAAGGACATAACTTAAAGTTAATTATCCAAAAATCAAGAAAGTATTAAATGTAGTAACATGAATAAATGAAAATTAATACACAAAGATGATTAAGATAAAAAAAAAATTGTCATTTAGGAAAAAATATCAAAATTTGCAAACTTTTTTTTATAACTATATTATCATAAGAAATAATTGATTGATTTAAAAGGAAATATTTATTTCAAATTTTGGTACTATATATATATATATATATATATATATATATATATATATATATATATATATATATATATATATATATATATAATGTTGCGATGAATTATTCATATTAAATTTGTAGATTACGAGAAACAACATGACATTAATCTTAACATATACTATTATTCACCAGGTTAATATCACTGAGTTTTGAATTTGTTGTTTACTACTAGTGTATATATACTTCAACAAACACATACATTTTTTTATGAGTTACACAATTGTTGTATTAAAAGACCTAAGACATAAGAAATGGCTAATGCCCATTAACAATTACATTAAGTTTCAGACATGCACAAAATAAAATGCATGTATCCGCACTTATATAAGGCTATAAATTAAAGCTACGAACTCTACCTTCATAATTTCAATCCAAAAAAAATGTAATATACAATTAGATTTTATGTTTAAAGCGGTGTAGGTACACAATATAGTCTTGATGTCAATATATTTTTTTCCTCAATTGTACGAATATGTTTCTATTAAAAGTGATATTTTAGTTCGATGGAAACAAATACGTAATAGTCAGATTTAAAAGGAAGGGAATTATTAACAATAATGAAATAATGAAATTGTAGTTAATGAAGATGCAAAAGTAAATTATGAAAGTTAAATATAAACTAACTTTATTGAATGATTTATTTATGTTCACTTTTGAAATTTTCTGATAGTGTTTATATTAATTGGACATGTCTTCGTATTATATTCTTACTTAGGTCATATTGGTTAATATTATGTATCATCACATTAGTCTTAAAAGTGTTTTTCCTGACTCCACACACCACAATAATGCTTATCATTATATTATTTCTTCCTAATTGTGTTTTTCTCATTCTACATAATAAAATAATGTACATTGTCAAACTACTCTTTCATAATTATTTTTCTCCAAGCCACACTGTTCAATAATAATAATAATATACATTGTCACATCATTTCTCTATAATTTTTTTTCTCAAGCTACATTGCAAAATAATGTACATCCTCATATCACTCTTCCATAATTTCTTTCCTCACGACACATGCCTCAAAAATAGATACCACATGTCAGGATTCTCAGCAGCACCAACGTACCAATATCATCTTCTCTCTTAATGTGCACATGATAACACTTGTAATAAATCTATTATCTTCTACACATAGTTCATTTCACACGTCATAAAAAATTATCTTTGTCTCTATCTGAATATTTTTTAGCTACAAATACAAGCTTCCACCTCCACATCACTTTCAAACCATTCATCTAACACACAACCTTCACAATATATATATATATATATATATATATATATATATATATATATATATATATATATATATTCTCTCTTCTTTCCAAAACTTTTGATTTTATCTTTAAATGAACCATGTTTGTAAAATAAACATTGAGAATTTTTATAATTATGATCTTGTTGTTGTCTTTACGAATGGTCGAAAAATAGAAAATGACGAAGGCATCCACTTTGAATGCCTACCTCCTAAAATTTTCTGCATCCTATATAATTGTACCTTCTTCCTTTTAAAGGAGAAAGTTTGCGAAGCTTAGGGATTACAACATTAGACAACATTGACGATTGTGTACAACTACCAACCTCAGCTAACCACACAAGGCAAATTAGGTATGATGTTATTTAGATAATAATTGATGAAAATGTTTTTGAATGCACACATGTTTCAATTTCCATTATCTATAATGATTGAACTATATGTTAAATTAACAAGATCTATAGACGAAATTTTACACCTTCTAAATGCACACACCACATCAAACTCTTCATAAATCAAGACCTAATCAATTCAATAGAAGCAATAACTACTACGAAGGACTTATCCGACCGGCCACCGTAATAGAAAGTCCAAAAGGTTGGTCAAACCTACACATGTGTCAATCCTAAAAGAATATCAATCCCACATAACTACTCTTTTGATTATATATTTCATAACATATGATAAATACTAGAATATGGAGACCAAAAACAAGCTACAAAAATAAATTACCGTGATCCAACTAGAATTGTCAATCAAAAACTTATAAATAATACAGTACAAATACAAAATGACACTAACATCTAACAAATGACTAACCGTTAGAAAAGTACTTTAGTTCTTAACCCCAAGTATGCAACATAAAAATTCAACTACAAGAATTAAAATGGTTTGTCCAAACAAAAAATTTACATAGTGCAACGCCTCAAGAATTGGCTCACTACTTAGAGCATATCCTTCCCAAAATCCAACCTCATTGGGAGTCGAATTTCGATAAGGTCTACGTAACTAACACACAAAAACAAAAGTGTGAATTCGATTGCTGGTGGACCGAATTCCCACCATAAACAAGTGAAACATGATAATCTAGGAATTAAAGTGACAACAAGGTTACTTACAAAAAGGATTTCCAAAAAACTGCTACTGCAGGAAAAATCTCTCTCATTGAGTGGTATTGGGCTTTGAATGGTTATTCCGTTGCAAAGAAAACACATAAAGTAGAGAAGAAAAGATATTAAATCCCTAGTATTAAGTGAACTACTTACCCACATCAAGAATCATTTTAACTTAATTTTCATGTTGTTACCTCTTTAAGGATGTATTTAAAAAACAAAAAAAAAAAAAACACGACTCTAGTTATCCTTTAATCTTTTAGGGTGTGTTTGAATTGAATAGTAGATTTGAGATGGGAGTGTGTAGAAAATTTTGTTGTTTAGATTAAGGAAAAGATGGTAAGA